>OBCN01000064.1_pt1 | contig 14552 bp, 17 predicted proteins | sample 1495871 | NCBI WGS metagenome assembly OBCN01 (sample SAMN03418255, study PRJEB22391) | human gut metagenome | biome: human-gut; feature: organic feature; material: feces | host: Homo sapiens | place: Tanzania | collected 2013-01 | reverse complement strand
TATTCATCTGTCTGATATTTTAAAAGTAAAACAATTGACACTCATATACTTTGTGTCTGACTCTGTATTCTGGTGCAAAGTTACGGGGCAGCTATGAAAGTTCATTTCACAGGTCGAGAATATTTTCTCCAGAGCAACTATTTTTCTCACCATTCAGCTAATTTTGGATATATGACCGATAGTATAGCCTTAACCATTAACTCGGTAAGCAACTTTTTAGCGAAGAAGCAATTTGTATATATGTTCTTTGTTACCATCAGTCTTTTTGAAATCTATGAATAGGACAGCATCTTAAAGAATATTTGTAAATTACAGGTTAATATAATGTAAAAAGAAGACTTAGGTGAATAACTTAAGGCATTTTTTTATATCTTTGCAACATAAAAAATCGTCAAAACGTGAGAAATAGCCTACTATTATCTCATCAAAACGTGAGAAATAGGGCAAAGCTAAGAACCAAATTTGCTCCTATGCTTGCCGAAACGTATGTGCTTCACCCAGGTGATGTAGAGGAGAAGGATGGAGTGATCTATCTGCCATTATATATGGCAGGACTGTTGTAGAAAGAGATTTTTGATGATATTTATATAATAGTGCCAATTCATCCCAAAGGCAAAAGACCTTTGGGTTTTCTTGGCACTATTATATAAAGGAAAAACATCTGATCAGGAATAGAACGTTAGTTTACCTTATGTCAAATCCTAGAGACTATTATCAATGAAAGAATCCAATTCTTTACACTGCTTATAGTACGTATGCACTTCCTTTATAGAACAAATTTTTGACATCATATATTTATTACATAGCACTTCGAGAGAAGAAGATGTTTGAGCCAATGCCATCAAATTACTCTGGAAAGCCTGAAGAGGCTGCTCTTTGATATCAATATCCGTTACTATGATATATGCAAGATTATCTGCATTACAAAAATTTACATTGGATGCATAATCATTGCAGATATCTATACTATCTTTCAATTTTTTGATGAAATCATAGCCTGATACCTGTTTTGCAATCTTTTCCTCAACATTTTTCTTTTGATACTGCAGAAAGTCAGCCCACCCCTTAATTTCAACGAACAACAGCTTTTCGTTCTTTTCAGCCAAACCATCTACCGAAGCACAGGAAATCATCTGGTGTTCCTTGCAGTAGGCCGTCTTTACATCATCAAAATTCACAAATCGTCTTGCTGGCTCCAAAGAGCACCGGGGAGTCGTAGCACAAGGTTTGTGCAGTTCACAGACAGAGTAAAGAGAGAAATGCTTATCTTTCACCAAATACGACATTAATTCACTGGCAACTTTCATTTCTGTTTCCCCCTTACTTCATCCACGTTCATGATTTGATTCAAAGGCTCAGCCAAAGTAAGAAATACCTGATTCAAGTCATCAGTAACCTCCTTCATGCTTACCATATCATCTTTGCCTAACTCAGCCATATAGTAGTTCACATACTTCTCGATACTATACATTGCTGAATAATATCTCACGGCTTGCAGGAAATACGGACTGTGAGTACTAAGCATCACCGGAATACCGGAATTAACAATCTGAACAATAACCTTCGCAAACTCCACCTGCCACTGAGGATGCAGATGATTCTCAGGCTCATCCCATATCAGAGGACGATTGTTAGAGATACAATAACCGTCAAGCAGAAGCTGCAAGGCGCCAAAGCTCTTGATACCAGAAGCCACATTGATAGGCTTGATTTTCATACCATCCTTTTGATAAACGATACTACGTGAACTCTTATCATAAGCAAACGAACCATGAATGATATCCTCTGTGTGATATTCCTTCGATTGAGGTTCAAACAGACTTGGCTGAGCATGGAAGCTCTGGAAGTTCCAAACCTTATCTACAAAGTCTTTCACATGAGCAGGAACCATTGGTCTATATCCAGGAACAGACTTCATCTCCCGATAAGCAACAGAATTTCTTAAGCTATCAAGTAGATGGAAGTACAGTGGGGACTCAACATAAGTGATATCCTCATAGAATCCCCTTTCAGAAAAGGAGACGTCAGTCACTTGATTATTCTTAGCCTTAAATACCAAACTTCCCTCTTCTTCAGTATCAAACATAACACAGGTAAAATCAGACTTAGAAGAACAGAACTGCCCCAAAAACTCTGATTCAACGAGATAAGCCAACTCCGTTTTCAATACAGCAGCAGGATTATCCACCTGATCATAACAAATCCGAATATTCACGATGTCTTCTTTGAGCAATGACTTTTGGCGAGGAGACAAATCAATCTCATCGATTCTAGCATTCAGATGAGTCAGAAAAGCATTTCGTTCAGCTTCATCCAGACATATTCTTTCCATTTCAGATTTGACACGAGGCAACAGATCCATAGCACCTTCTATTATGTTTTTCCCATAGAAGTGCTTATATAAAGAATCAATGTGCTTAGAAGCTTTGTTGGCAGAACTTTCTTTGCTCAAACTTCTCATATTAGAGACAGCCTTGATAGTAGAAAAGAATGCTCTACCTATGGTACTTTTGCCCATATCATTCTCCCCCACGATCACAGTCAAACCATTCAAGGCTATATCTGCTTCTTTGATCTTATTTATGTTTTCAATACGTAATCTCATGTTCTATCTAATTTTTCTGCAAAACTAAACAAAAAATATCACATATGCAAAGAATTGGAGGACTTTTTCTATTCACAAGCTTTTCCTACTGCTATTTTAATAGCCATAAGAGAGCCAACTGCTTCATAATAGCAGATACAATCATCTGAAACAAATTGATGAACTTTGGTATGGTAAAAATACACACCATCCTATATATGAGTAGCAAAATCGTTATGTCTTTAATAGGAAAAGACTGATTGAAGTGGTATCATTTCAATGATATAAGCAACAAAGAAGAAAAAACATATACCTATAGACCTAAGTACCCCATGAGAATAGTCTTGGCATTCTGACCAATCGGTTCATGTCATCAAGTAGTGCCGCATTAGAAAAGACGATACCCTCCTGCTCCACTGTGCCATAATCCTGGTGGGCGTGACCGAAGAGATGATATTTGGGACTAACCTCAAATATTCTGTTTCGCAATGGAGCATTTCCCCAATGAATGCCACTAGACTGATCCAGAATCATGACTGGCGGTTCATGTGTCACAACAATATCCGTATCTGCCGGTATCATGGCTTCGGAATGATTGTAGGCTATTCCGAAAAACTTCACGCCACCTATCTCTACTCCCCAGTCCTGAAGGAAATGAATGTTACCAGGCAAGTCCTCTATTCCCTCTGCCTCCCATAGACAAAGATCATGGTTACCCGTCACAAAGATTTTGTGCGGATAGGGCAACCCGATGAACCAGTTCAGAAAGTCAAGCACCTCTTCTTCCGTGCCACTGTTACTGATGTCACCGCTGTGAACGATGACATCAGCTTCTGGCATATCATCTAATCTATGATGCAAGCCATGAGTATCTGAAAGATGCAGTATCTTCATTTTGCTATTTCTTTAATACAACCTTGGAATCATGAGCATCTGCAGTTCCCGACGATATGGAAGAGATGCTCTCTCCATCATTCAGCACCACAACAGACCACTCGTCACCAAACAACTGTGCAAAGTCTTCCGGCTTCTCCGTATGGATAGGAACAATGGCCTTGGGATGCAACAACCGGAATACTTCGCGCAAACTATTCATGTCGCAATGACCACTGGTATGCATGCGTAGATAGCCTTTTCCTAGAGATTTTGCCAACTGCTCATTGTAGGCTGCCTTGCTCTTATCAACATAGCCATCCCACATGGACAAATACACCTGCTTCTCACCGGGAATCCTTTTGATCAAACTATCAAACCTAGGATTAGAGCGAGCCATCAACACATAACCTTTTTTCTCCAGAAGTTCCTTGAATCTATCATTCATCCAGAATTCGCCTTTTAATACAGAAAGAACAAACGGCTTGTAATGCTCCGAAAACTGATACAGCCTTGATTTACTCCACAAGGAATCCCGCTGAGTAACAATATCCATTATTTTCTTCTGGTACTCATCTATAACGAACACACGTCCAGCATTCTTTGCTGCATGGTACAATCCGAATAGCCTATCTATGTTGGTAGATGAAGCATATACAACATTGCCTTTGTTCTCCTTAAACAACTCCAGGTACTCCTTCTGTAAATCATGCTCAGATTGACTGGCAGCAAGAGGCCGAGAAATGTTGGTTGCTTCGCAGACCACATAATCCACCTTGCCAACAAATTTCTCGATGACATCTGATAACCTGCCACTTCTAAAACCATGAGTGCGGAAATCACCAGTATGAAAGGCACTAATACCACCTGCCTCTATCTTAAAAGCATAAGCATCAAAAGCAGAGTGATCCACAGTAACAGGCATGATGTGAAAACTCCCCCAACTGAAAGGTCTGCCTGGCTCAAAAGTATGAACAGTTTTCAGACGTTCAGACATATTCCGGTGAAAACCATCAACCATCTGAAGACGGTTAGAAAGTTCCATTTGAATATCACGACTGATTCTACCCATGAAAATAGGCAGGTCTTTCGGCAGTTTTGGGATACAGCCAATATGATCCCCATGATAGTGAGTAATCAGCAAGGCACTCTTGGATATATCGCCATACGTTAATCCTTCAACCTGTAAATCTCCAGTCTGAGGACCACCAGGCAGTTCTTCGCCATAATCAACAAACAAATGCCTACCCTGATATTCATATTCCGTCACACACCCACCTATCTGGTGGGTGCCGCGATAAACCTTGATATTCATACGAAATTATCGATACGGTAGTTAATATTTGCTGATGATAAGATTCTCTCTATATCGTCTATACGTTTCTTACGACCTTCAGTATCTTTCTTGTAGTTGCAAGCTATCAACAACTGTGGCTCAGGGTCAACAGTAAGACTATCAACGTCATCAACAGAAGGAACAGGGAGGTCCAGCTCCTTTTTAATGCGATATAACATTTTGTAATACGCAGCAAGACGGTCTTTATTACATTGAAGAAACTCCCGATAATTTCTGATCTGGGTCAAGATTTCCGGTTCACCATTCTTAGTTCGCAAACGGCTATCACCAATTCTTTTAAGTTCTTCAAAAATGATACGGTTATCCTCTATCTTTACCATATCAATCCTGATAGTCTCCTTCTCATGATCGTGAAAACGATGAGCAAATTCTGAATCCAGATATTTATCACGTCCTTCCGTTATTAATTTTCCCTGAATGAATTTCTCCTTGGTACTCTCTCCATTTTCAGATTGAGAATAAATATTTCTGATATTTTCCTTGAGTTCCTCTACTCTTGATTCCAGCCAATTCTGGCAATCCTGATAGATGGGCGTGAATTGTTCCTTGCCACCTTTGCCAACGCTTCTTCTATAATAGTTCTCATCCTTAACATCAGTATATCCTAAATATTTTGGATGAGCCTTAGCCACAACTCCATCGCTGAACCTATCATATGATATTTCAGCCATTCTACCACCATAATAATAAACGTCAATCACGTTCTTCTTTCTGATTTCAACATAAAGCTCATGATCCTTTGTCAGAAGCTTCCACCATGATGGTGCCTGATCACCTTTCAGCAATTGATACAAGCTGTGACCTGCATCTAAAAGCTCAGGTTCCAATAAAGAGATATTGTTCATAACTATTCATTTTTGGTTGATGTAATCCATTTCATGTTTATAACACCACAATTCACCATCATATCCATGCTGAAGAGATAATGTCTTACCTGATAATCTGGCCTTGATCTGGAGCGACCTTGCTTCCTGCTTCGTAAGAAAGACAACATTCTCGTCACTTATCCATTCGCCATTATCGTTGCGAACCAGATGCCAGTTTCTTTCCTGTTCTTTCGTTTCCATTAGGCATATTCAAATTGTGTTATATTTATTGGGGCTATTTCTATCTCATCTCCATCATCGCCTGTTGGAACAGCCAATCGAACGATCCCATCACTCATGGCATTGTCAACAAGCAAGGTCAACGGATAGATGTCCCCATCTTCATCCCAAACTGGATAACCATATTCATCAAACTCAGTCATAAAGGCAGAGTCAATGCCATAGACGTAAATATGCTGACTATGCTTCTCCATTTCGTGATTGACAAAAGGGTTCTGTATCGGATCGAATGAGTCTCCCTGAGTCAAATCCATTCCGTAAATCAGGAAAGGAGCCGCATCATTTGATTTCGCCAAAAGTGCCATCGTACGGGAGTTTGCATAAAAATTAAGTGCATACTCACTGCTATACGTCTCGTGAAAATCGTATTCGAACTCCTTTACCACATCACGAAAAGTCTTGCCATCACACTTTCTCCTACCCCTACTGTCATATTCGGCAGGGATAAAGCTGTAGTTCTTATAATACTCATTCTCCATTCAACTTCCTCCAAATTACGCAACACTACAATTCTTTTTCTATAAACACCTGAACAACATTATGTTGCTCATTATCTTATCATATCAGAAATTTCACGGTTCTTAGTGTTGCATGAATAGAAGGGCAAAACTCTGAAAGACGAAGCAAAGATACAAACAAAATCCGAGAAGCTCACCATTTCCGAAGTTTTTTTTCGATAATGGACCAACTTGGTAAACTTTTAGCTCAAGAAATAAATCCCACCTAAATTGAGAAACGCCTTAGTCAGATAGCCAACAGTGATGAAAGCCTATGTTCTTTTAAAAACTAAACCGCACCTTGGAAATATCAAAGTCCACCTTCCTCTTCTTTATGAATCTCTTCTTCATAATGTAATATTTTAAATCTTGAATTCATACAGCTCGATGTCATACTCCCAAGCTTTTTCTATCACATTCTTTACCTTTCTATTAAACCCATCCCATAAGACTATAAGACCATCAGCATTCACAATCATCTGAGAGTTACAGTCAAATCCATCAAACCCTCCATTGGTTTCACGGTCATCCGGGTATATATCCAGCTCGTAACCTCTGTCCTGAGCATATCTCACGTCCAGGGCATCAGAATCTGAAGAATGGCAAGAAACGACAACTATATTCTTCTTTTTCCGAAGATTGTGATCACAAAACTCCTGCAGAAATTCATAGTCAGAAACATAACGGTTAGCTAAAATAATAACCCTATATTTATCTATAACGTCCTTTACCTGTTCCTTGATACCCTTGATATCGCATATATCCATAAAGAGACGGTTGGTAGTGCAGGTAAAGGTTCCCACTTGGTTCTTTACCATCCAGCAATTCTCACCCCCATCAACAAAGAAATCACCTTCTGTATTCTCTTTCTCCCACGCCCACACAGCCTTTTCAATTTTAAGCATAATATGGGATATATATTCACAACTATATTCTATAGAGAATTTTGGCACCCTTGCAGCTGCAATATATAAACGCTTGATATAGGGGTCATTCTCATCTATCTCTACGGATTTCATAACGTAAGAAAGAATGCTTTGATAAGCCTCCTCCGAATACTCTTTGTATTTCATCTCAGTTTTTTTAAAAATCAAACACCATGTTAACAATCAATCATAAAAAATCAGATTCTACGTAGCATTCACAGAATTAATGTCCTCCCAAAGACACGAACATCATTAAATGACGAGAAAACAGACTTCAAGAAAGGAATATTACCTTTCCCTAAACTCATGATTAGACTGCAACTTAAACAGAGAGAGCAAGTCATGCAGAGAATCATCACATGTTCTCCTGTTTTCATGTTTTCAAACTCGAAAGAACATTGCAGATAGTCTGCAGATGCATGCAGGATTCTATACATACCTTAATAATATATTTGAAAATGGTATGATGCTGGACACTACGCACCCAGCATCATACCATTTCCTATATGAACTCTTACTCTCCACTTTTAGCTTTGCCTTGTGGTTTCTGTCCAGCATGAGCCATGATAGCATTGTACTCTTCGTCAGACATTCGCCCTGTATCATGAAGGTTCTTCACGTATAGGTAAGTAATCTGGCTTAAGACCATCCTTACACCATTGTAGCTCATTTCGATGAAGTCACTATCGAACAGGTCAAGAGTAGTTTCCTTTCCGCCCTTCTTAGCCTTCATGGTTACACCGAACTGTTTCTCTTCGTCACCTTCTGTGAAAGTAAGTGATAACTCAAACAGTTCTTTCCCCTTTATCTCATTTTCATTCTGTTTCATATCTATAAATTTTATTTGTTAATATCTAACTACAGACACCTGCAAGTTATGCTTCTGGGCTGTATCTATCATGTTCTTTGTGCCCCGGCTCATACCTTCCCAGAGCCGATGAGAGCATCGGCAACCTCAGCCATCTTTGCATTCCGGATTGGTCCGTCAGCCTTACCAAGGACTTTCTAGTCAGCTGGATAAGTCTCCAACAGGAAACCACGCTCCTGAGCATATCGTTCACCCAGGGCATCGGCACCAGAGGAATGACCACTGATGATTACAACATCTTCCTTCTTTTCGTCTTGAAGGAAATAATCACACTTCTCTTTCAACAACTCATAGTTATCGAAATCTCTGCATCCTGCAATGATGACTCTGTATTTAGAGATTAAATTATGATTAATCTGTTAGCTGCATCTACTTCTTCTATATACATTATATTGTTTATAAGTTATACTTCAAGTTAAAGGATCTCGTTTGTATCAAAGCCTTCGTTGCATAAACTATCCACCGAAAATCCAAGTTTGACACCTATTACATAATAAGGCATCATCTACAACAATTCATCTTTAAAGAAGAATGCTATTACCTTTCATTCCAATATCAAAGTCACAACAAAGGTACAAAAAACGAGTGTAACCACCAAACTTTAAGCTCATATTTTTGACTTTTTACACATTCAAGACAATGCGATGCTATCTAAATCAAGAAACAAGACTATAAGGAACAGACAAGACTGTACAAAAGCATCAATTGATTTTTCTACGCCAAAAGAGTGCTGTCCCCAAAAACTTATAGATTTTTGCAAAGACTAGTAAATCCGCAATAACATAAGGAATCGCCATTAAAACAGAAACATGTTTTAAGTATAAAAAGAAGTTTTTTCTTTTGAATCATGTTTTTTCGGGCATATTCTCTACATCTTTCAAAAATTTTTCGTATTTTTGCCAGAAAATTAATTCAGAAATTGCATAAAAGACGATATGAGTAAGAAAATTTTTGCCATACTGCTTATTTGCTCTTTTTTCTTCAAGCTTCAAGCCCAAGAAAAAAGAGCACTACTTGTGGGCATATCCAAATATGACACAGTCCTAACAGGTTATCTGTGGAACAATATCAATGGGGCTAATGATGTAAAATTGCTCGCTCCTATTCTGAAAGCTAAAGGATTTAAGGTAACTACTCTCACAGATGAAAAAGCTACCCATAAGAACATCATAGAGGGTATCAATAAACTAATAGCAACATCCAGAAAAGGAGACATCATCTATTTTCATTTCTCCGGTCATGGACAACCTGTTGAGGACATCAGTGGAGACGAAGTTGATGGATGGGACGAAGCTATCATTCCTGTAGATGCTAGAAAGGTGTATAAAAAAGGTGTTTATGAAGGGCACAAACATATCCTGGATGATGACCTTGCCCCGTTGATTACCAAACTCAGAACAAAAATAGGCCCAAAGGGAGTAGTCTATGCTGTTCTCGACGCATGCCATGCCGGTACGGCTTCCAAAGGTCTGGACAACGATGAAGATGAATACCCTTCCAGAGGAACCATGCAGGGATTCACCTATACTAGAGGCAAATATTTCAAGCCCAAGAAACTGGAGACGGCCAACTACTACAAAGTTCAAAAGACAAGACAGATTTCTCATGTCGTTTTCTTTGAAGCATGCCGTCCCTATCAGTTGAATCGAGAAATCAAGGCAAGCAATAAGATCTACGGTCCCCTATCCTTCCATATGGCACAAGTGATTAAGAAGTTTGGACTTTCAACCAACGCAAGTATGGTTATCAACCAACTCAACAAGGAAATCACAAAAGAAGGACTATGGCCTATGAATCAGAATTTAGTAATCGAAAAAAGTTTTTAAATATGAACGTACCATCAGACAATACAGAACTTATCAAAATCGCAATCGAGCTAAGACCCAAAGTAATCAAAGCTCTAGCTTCGAAGTTTGAGCATACTCTAACTAAAGAAGACATTGATGATGTCTTCTATGAGTCATGTACAAGAGTGTGGGAAAAACTCATGCACGTAGAAAACAACTATCTGGAAAAGTTGGCCAGCAAAAGTGGAAACTTTGAAAGCTATTTCTTCGGAATCTGCAACAACACTGCCATGAATATGATCAGGAAGAGACAGATGACGATTCCAAAATCCAAGCACAAAGATGAAAATGGCAAAATCGTGGTGGATAAGACTGCCAGAGAAGTCCCTATAAGTTCTATGATCCAGGAAAACGAAGACGGTAGCGTTAACATGGACAAGCTGTCCTATCTGATGTCAGCCGCCATTGATGGACACGAAGGTGAAATTGAATTGAGCAAGATGGAAGAAGCCGTGAAAGAGATCATCACCCAACTTCCTGACAACTGCAATAAAATCTTCCATGGCATATACTGGGATAACATGGAGAATCTGACAGCAGTGGCTGAAAAATATAATTTCAGCAATGCCAATTCTGTAAAGACAACCAAATCGCGCTGCGTCAAGAAGTTCAAGGATAAACTTGAATCCTTATTCCCAGAAGTATTCAAAATTTTAAAGAAGTAAGCATCATGGAGCAGGACAATATACAAGAAGCGATCTTGCAAGACGAACTGATAGACAAGTTCATCAGAAACAAGATGACGCCAGAAGAGGAAGCGTCTTTCAAGGCAAACCTAGCCAATGACCCTGGTTTGCGAGAAAGAGCTTTCGCTACAGCCATCATGGCTAAATGTATGAGAGAAAAACGCCAGGAAGAAGAGAAGGCATTCATAGAGCAACTGAACGAATCTGTCGCCATAGATCAGGATGACCGAATCGAACGATTCATCCGAGACAACATGTCACCGGAAGAAGAAGCTGAGTTCAAAGATGATCTTAACTATGATTCAAGTTTGAAAGAACGTGCCTTGGCTACTTCACTCATGGCAAAATCGATGAAAGAGAAACGCCAGGAAGAAGAGAAAGCCTTCACCGAACAGCTAAACTCTACGATAAAAGCCTCTTCACACCGAGCAAGAATCATAAGCCTCAAAGAATTTATGGCAATTGCGGCATCTTTGCTCATCTACATGGGATTCGGAGGCTATCTTCGCTTCACAGAGTATAGTTACCAGCAGCGTAATAGCATTGTAGCTGAAAACATCAGCATGGGAGAGGCCATAACAGAACGAGGAGAAGGCGATGAAGCCATGTTCAGCAAACTTGATTCCATAGCAACAACTATCAAGAAAGACCGTGACATGACAAGAGTTATCGCTGAACTCCAAGATTTATATGACAAACGCCTCACAGACGTTGACTGTGCTCAAAACTCAGCAACTATTGGATGGTATCTTGCTCTGGCATATATCAAGGATGATCAGAAAGACAAGGCTAAGGATGTGCTCATCATTCTGAAGAAAGAACAGCCACAGATGGCTACCCGTATCAATAAGCTGTTGAAAAGTATTGAATGATACACCATTAGATTAAAAGCTTTGCATGAATGGTAAAGCATCACTTAACAATAGTATACGCCCATGAAAATCATCATGGGCGTATACTTCCTATATGATATTGGAACTAATCTATAATTACGAATGGTGCCCATAAAAGAGGATCTTGATATTTGAGTCTCAACCTTTTTTGAGCTATTCGGAAAGCTTCATGATATTCCAATCCTTCCTTAATCTGACCATAAAATTCACACATAAATTCTTTTGTTACAAGATCATTAACCTTCCACAACGTCATGACTATAGTATGAGCACCCGCAATTTTAAATGCCCTACTTAAACCATATACTCCATCTATAGATTCACAATCTCCCAAGCCTGTGTCACAAGCAGAGAGAACCACAAGTTCCGTATTGGATAAATCCATTTTTTCAACTTCAGCTGCTGTCAATATACAATCTTCTTCTACATCTTGAGCGTAAATACCATTCCAGGCATTGTTTGCACCCGAAAACAACAAACCACATTTAGACATTTTATATGTAATTTTAGAACTCAGTGACAAATTCTTGAAAAAAGGAGCTTTCAAGCCTTTTCCTTTTAAATAAAATCCATGCGTTGAAATATGTATCACACTTGGTGAATGTCTTGACAGAAGTTTAAATTGAGACTCTGTAGCTTTTTGCCCCGAATAAACAGTCGTATTCATGACACCGGTAAGCAGAACAGATATATCAGTGACCTCATTAAGAGTTTCTGGTAAATAATCAAAACCGCTTCGGTCCAACTTTGTTTTCGAAGTGCCCTGAACATTCTTTTTATTGACAGAAATAGAAACATCATAGTCTATACCACCAAAAAGAGCAATACTTTTCTTTGCACTATCTTTAACGCAATCCCTTTGAAATAAACTGTTTAAAGTTGAAATTGAAGCCAATTGATAAACATCACCTAATCTCTTTGCTCCACAAGAAATTGCTCCAAAGTTCACTTTATTCAAATTCAAGGTCGGAAATATCAATATCTTCTTTTTCTTCGAGATATACCGTTCTATCTTTCTCCAAATTTCTGAATAGAAAACCAGATTCTTAGCATCATAAAGCTTACTATTGCGTAATATCTCATCAATTTGTTCTACACGACATAACTTCAAGAATTTAGGAACCTGAGACTCTTTTGTTGTAATAGATACCGCATAGTATACATGATATGTGTCGTAAGAGATGAACTCATAATATGGGAAAAAATCCAACATCACCTCATCTTCCCTCAAATTTTGCTTTAAAGAGGCAAAAGTAGGAAAAGAAACTGTACTAAAACCGGAAAGACTATTTGAAACAAGAGATTTCATTTTCTTGTCCAACAACCTTAACTTATTTTTTATACCTCCAACACTATCTTTAGAAAGGTGAGGATCATTCAATTCTTGATACAAACCTGATGCCTGAGAAGATAAAGCAGCTGCTTCTGTATCATTCTTTATCCTCTCTGAGATGGCCAGTTTATTAACAAGTACAAAATTTTTCAGAAACAACAAATAGTTATAAGTATCTATAAGCCTTTTGTTGTCAATAGTTCTTTTGGTTCCTTGAAAAAAAGAATTTACCAATATTCCATTTACCGACAATGAAACAGAAGAAAGTGAAGCCCAATAGTCCTCAAATTCAATATCAGCAAAATGACTTGCCAATGAATAAGATTGCTTCATCATCTTACTATTATAATCCTGTATATATTGAGAAACGTTTCCTTTTTTCAATAAATACGAAAGAGAAGTCTTCAATTCATACAGAATAAGATTATCCCCATATTCAATATTAGATATCAAATCAAAAGCTTGCTGATATTTTTTCTCTTGAGCATAAAAATAAGCGAGAGCTATTTTGATTTGCAAAATAGTATTTTGAGCAACATCCGGCGTTAAATTCTGTAATTCACTTTCCAACAGAGATATTGCATCTTCTCTTTTACCAATTTCATTATACAATTTAGCCAACGTTATACAGAAGACACCTAATGATGACGCTTTTGGTGACTTTGAAAGAATATCATTTGCTTCATCTATATAGAGCTTGGCCATAAGTTTCTGACCTAAGGCCAACTTAACATTAGCCAATGTAAATAAAACGTTCACATAAGCATTACCAAAACGACTTTCATAATCAAAGTAAGACTTAGATGACATAAGCAATCGATTTGCTCCACTAAAATTATTCATGGATAAATATAAGATTCCTTTTAAATAATCCAATGAAGCCAAATATTCGTTACGTTGTTTTGATGGTTCCCAAGTAATAATCTGATTAGATAATTTAGTAATGAAAGTATCGGCACTATCATAATCAGAAAGCGCAATAAGGCAATAGCTCTTATAAAATGCAATAATAAATAATTCTTCACTATCATTTTGCAGTATATCAATACTTCCCCAGTCTTTCTCTATTTCATCAAGAGCAAGTTGATACCAACCTTGCAACACAAGGCTATTTACTTTGCGTTGCAATTCTTTCAAGTTTTGACTATACAATGAAGTACAAATACTTAACATTATGAAAAGGAAAACGAAGCGTCTCATTATTTCATGCATTCATTTATATAATTTGTAGTATTATCCATCACTTTACCAAACTGCTCTTTCTGAAACTTTTCAGAGATTTTTAATAGTTTAAGAGCATTTTGTTTATCATTAGTCAACATTACAGCCCTACCCAAATTATGATAATAGAGATAAAGACTCCTTTCCTGTTTCGTAGAATCAGCAATACTTATAGCTTCCTTAAACTCAGCAATTGCTTCATTCAATTTGCCATCCCAAAGATATGCCAAACCAAGTTCATTGAGAAAATCCAAATAATACGGGTGATTTACACCTAAAGTACTTCTAATAAGAGACATTTTATTACACTAGTGTCCCGTTAAAACGAGACGATTATTAAATAAGTTATTAATACTCAAAA
>OBCN01000056.1_pt1 | contig 15486 bp, 8 predicted proteins | sample 1495871 | NCBI WGS metagenome assembly OBCN01 (sample SAMN03418255, study PRJEB22391) | human gut metagenome | biome: human-gut; feature: organic feature; material: feces | host: Homo sapiens | place: Tanzania | collected 2013-01 | reverse complement strand
CTCACAATCTTGACGGCGCTCGGCACTACCCTCGGAGTAACATCATGCATGGGGGTATGATAGTTGATAGTTAATAGTTAATGGCGGCGACAGCGGCACTACCGCTCCTGACGGCAGCGATGGACTGGAGTAAGCTACGGCTAATAGAGTAGATGTGGGGAGTTACCCCCAAGCACCGACACAATAAGAAGAGGGTGTGCCATGGAATCATGGCACACTTTTTTTTTCTTAATATGTATTCATATTGCCTGTTATAAATCGTTACATATTATACATATACGCATAATATGTTAAGTTTAGTTGTACTATGAAACAAAAAGAAATACAGGTGGTACATGTATTAACGGCACTTAACAGATAAAAGACTATCTTTGCAGCAGAAAATCAATAAAAACAAAATTCGTATATAAACCAACGAACGAGTTTTAAACCAATTAAATCACAAAAACCAATTAATCATGAGACATGCAGGTAATGCTTTAAAGTACCTGTCATTATTGTTTATGTTCGTTGCATTTCCATATCAGAATGCAGTGGCTCAAAACGGTAATGTAAAAGGTACAGTAGTCGCAGACGATGGTCCTATCATTGGCGCGACAGTTCGTGTGAAGGGGCAGCCAAATATGGCAACCGTTACCGACCTGGACGGTAACTTCACCCTAAAAGCCCCAAAAGGTGCAACTTTACTGATTTCTTATCTTGGCTATAAAGATAAGGAGGTGAAAGTTGGCAATGGTCCTATTGATGTAACTCTGGTAACCGACGCCCAGGCCCTCAGCGAAGTAGTGGTAGTAGGTTATGGTCAGATGAAACGTGCTGACCTGACAGGTTCCGTTGCCTCAGTAGGAGAGAAAGCGATAGAGAAATCAGTAGCCACCAGTATCGACCAGGTTCTCCAGGGGCGTGCTGCCGGTGTGCAGATTCAGGCGAACACGGGTACCCCTGGTGGTAGCAATACCATCCGCATCCGTGGTACGAACTCTCTGAACGCAACATCACAGCCTATCTTCGTTATCGACGGTGTCATCATCGACTCTGCCGGCAGCGACGATGGCAATTCCAATCCACTTTCCCTTATCAACCCATCAGATATCGTGAGCATGGACATTCTGAAAGATGCCTCTGCTACCGCTATCTACGGTTCCCGTGCATCTAATGGTGTCATCATGATTACCACCAAGCGCGGTCAGAGCGGTGAAGCCAACATTACCTACGATGGCTATGTGGGCTGGCAGGCTATGCCGGGCAAACTTGATGTGATGAACCTCCAGGAATATGCTACACATTATAAAGACATCACCGATGCCAACATCAAACCAGCATCCAGCCTTTGGGTACGAGGAGATCTGATGGGCAACGGTACCGACTGGCAGGACGAACTTTACCGCAAAGCCCTCATGACCAGCCATAACGTGAGCATGAGCGGTGGTAACAAGGATATCACCTACGCCATCAGCGCAGGTTATCTCGACCAGGATGGTATCGCCATCGGTTCCGGTTTCAAGCGCCAGACTCTCCGTGGCAACATCGATGCCCAAATCAAGAAGTGGCTCAAGGGAGGTATCAACTTCTCGCTGGCTGACAGTAAGCAGCAGACTGCTTCTACCTATAATATTATTATGACAGCACTGACATCACAGCCTTCAGTAGCCGTTCGTAATGCAGAAGGTGGATACGATGGTCCTGACGACCAGTGGATGCCAGAAAACCCTGTGGCTCTTGCTGAGATTACCGACAATCACAACAAGAAGACCAACTTCCGTGTCAATACATATCTGGAAGCAACCCTCATTAAGGGCTTGACTTTCAAGACAGAGCTTTCGGCTGATTACAATTTCAACAACTATTATTACTATCAGCCGGACTATAAGTTTGGTATAAAGACCAACGAAGTACGTACAGGCCGCTGGACCAAGAGCAATTCCAAGTACTGGTCATGGCGCAACATCCTGACATACGCCAATACCTTCGGCAAGCACAATATGAATGTAATGGTAGGTCAGGAAATGAGCCATAATCATTGGGAGAACCAGGTTGGAACTACCACAGGTTACCTCTCTAACAGTGCTACCGACCTCTCTGCAGGTAGTTATGCTGACAGCCGTGCAACAGGTTACCAGAACAACAACTCCCTGTTCTCCTACTTTGGACGCGCCTTCTACAGCTACGATGACCGTTATCTCTTAACAGCTACCCTCCGTCGCGATGGCAGTTCCAAGTTTGCAGAAGGACATCGTTGGGGATGGTTCCCATCAGCAGCCCTTGCATGGCGTGCCAGCAACGAGGCATTCCTGAAGGAAAATAAGGTTATCAGCAACCTGAAACTCCGTTTAGGATGGGGTGCCACAGGTAACCAGAACGTAGAAGACTGGGCTTATACCGCCCTGCTCGCTACTTACACTACGCCTTGGGGTGTAGGTGTACAGAACGCCAACAATGCCAACCCTAATCTGAAATGGGAGACCACCTACTCTACTAACGTAGGTATCGATCTCAGCCTCTTCAATGGTCGCATCGAATTCATCGCAGACTGGTACTACAAGAAAACCAAGGACTTGCTCTTGAAGCTCGACCTTCCATCCTTCCTGGGTTCCGGTGCCGGTTCGGGTTATGGTGTAGCCAGCAACCCATGGGGTAACATCGGAAGTTTGCGCAACACGGGTGTGGAGCTTACCTTAAACACCGACAATATCGAGGCAAAGGGATTCTCTTGGCGCAGCAATGCCGTACTCTCCCTGAACCGCAACAAGGTTGTTTCTCTCGATACCACTACAGGTTCGCTCCCTCAGCAACTCCAGATTGGTTCTGAGACTGCCACCGTTACCAATACCATTGTAGGTCAGCCTATCGGACAGTTTTGGGGTTATAAGGTTATCGGCCGTTTCGACAAGCCTGAAGACTTCTATTATAAAGATAAGGACGGCAACGTGAAGCAGGTGGCTATTCCTGAAGGAAGCAAGATTGCACAGAGCGGAACCTGGATTGGCGACTATATCTTTGAAGACCGCAATGGCGACGGTGTCATCAACAACGATGACCAGACCTTCATCGGCAATCCTGAGCCTAAGTTCACTTGGGGTTTCGGCAACACCTTCTCATATAAAGGTATCGACCTGACCATCCAATTCAGCGGTTCATACGGCAACAAGATTCTCAACTACGGACGCCGCAGCTTGGAAGTTTCAGGTTCCACCTCCAACCTTCTGAGAACAGTCTTGGATTACGCTCATGTAGAGAAGATAGATCCGAATGGTCCTGACGACTACCGCAACTATCATGTAACAAATACCGAAACCATCCAGCCTCGACTTTACACTTCTAGTGGAAGTAACCGCAACGACCGTGTGAGCGATGCATACGTAGAGGATGGTTCTTACATCCGCTTGCAGAACATTTCACTCTCTTATACATTGCCACGTACCTGGCTCAAGCATATCTACCTGACCAATGTTAAGGTATATTGCAACCTTCAGAACGTACACACCTGGAGCAAGTACAAGGGATACGATCCTGAAGTAGGTAGCCTTTGGGGAAATGCACTGATGAATGGTATCGACTATGGACGTTATCCTTCACCACGCATCTATACCTTCGGTTTGAACGTAACATTCTAATGATAAGAAAGGAGACTAACAATATGAAAAAGATATTATTATATACAGCAGCTTTGGCAGGAATCCTTTCGTTCAGCAGTTGTGCGGAAGACTTCCTCAGCCAGAAAAACTCATATCAGTTGTCACCAGACAACTACTACGAGTCTGACAATGCAGTAGCAACAGCCACTTACCCACTCTACAACTCCGTGTGGTATGATTTCAATGATAAGTTCTACTATGGTATGGGCGACGGACGTGCCAACAACATCACAGCCCAATGGTCCGACTATATCTACCCTTACACCAACTTCACAGAGACCTCACTCTCTCAAGGTTTGACACAGGCATGGGGTTCCTTGTACTCAGTGGTATCTCAGAGCAACAATACCATCAACAACCTCCTCACCAAGTGTACATCAGGAGTCAGCGAGAAAGCCAAGATACAGGGTATCGCCGAAGCACGTTTCATGCGCGGATTGGCTTACTGGTATATCGGTACCCTTTGGGGATGTGGCATCATCTACGAAAATACAACGGATATGGTAAGCAACTATGTTGTGCCAGCACAGCCACGTGAGGATGTCATCGAGTTTGCCATCCGAGATATGGAATATGCAGCCAAGTATCTTCCTGCTACCCAGGAACAGATTGGTCGCGTCAATAAATATACAGCATACGGAATGCTGTCTCGCCTCTACCTTTGCATGGCAGGTCTTACTACCAGCGGAGCATACGATGGAAGCAACCTTGCTACAGATTTCAACCGTGGCACACGCAACGAGTATTACCTCGACCTGGCAAAGAAGGCTGCCCGCAAAGTGATTAAGGAAAGCAACTACAAATTGGTAGATACATACGCCGACCTCTGGAGTACCAGTAATATCAACAACAACTCCGAGGCGATGTTCCAGTTACAGTTCATCAAAGGCGAAGGTGCCAAAGGTGCAGCTCAGAGTATGACCCGCTTCCTGGCATGGAGCACCATGGTCGCTGACAAGGATGCCTGGGGTGGCGCAACAGTCTGCTCTTACGACCTATGGAATGAATTCTCCGATTATACCGACGAGAACCTCGGACAGAATGGGGTCATAGATACCCAGCGTCGCCACAGTTCCATCGCATTCTATGGTGAGGAATATCCTGAATTGAGTGCAGATCCTGCAGACCCTTACATTTATGGTGTTACTGAAGAGGCAAGTGTTAATGGTGCCAACATCAAGAAGTACGTCATCGGTACCAAGAAGGTAAATGGTTTCAGCGTGCCAGGCAACTCTGGTATCAATACCTATATGCTTCGCCTTGCTGAGGTATATCTCAACTATGCAGAAGCTATTCTCGGCAACAGCGAGAGCACGACAGACGCCGATGCTCTGAAGTATTTCAATGCTATACGCAGGCGTGCCGGTATGCCTGAGAAGAGCAAGATTTCATACGAGGATCTTCGTCATGAAAACCGTGTAGAGTTTGCTTTCGAGGGTTTATACTGGTACTATCTCGTTCGCCGCAGCTACTATCAGCAGCAGGAGGTTGTAAATTATTGCAATAACCAGAACCGCAATGCCACCTACTTCGAGAGCAGCACCAAAACCTATAAGCTGAGCAAGAATTATTCTGCTCCAGGTCCGGGTGTGGCTACAGCTACAGCCAAGAGTCTGATATTGCCGATGGCTGATACCGACCAGACCAAGAACCCTAACTTGAAGACCGATGCAAGCGGCAACATCAAGACTACGAAGTATACGTTTGGTGAGCGTGAAGTTGACGAAGCTACTCTCTTCGACTAAAACTATCTTTCTCAAGAGAAAACATAGTTTTAAGACTTCCAAAACATATCATTAACAGATAAAACCAATAAATCATGAAAAGTTATATATATAATAAGGTAGAGAAAGTACTCAAGGGATTGGTTCCTCTGATGCTGCTGGCGCTCGTCCCATCGCTCACCGCATGCAGCGACGACGAAGACAGCCAATCTACCACCATGACCATCAACAAGATTTACTTGGAGACCACAGATGCAGAAGATGAGAACTACGACAGAGAAGTAGAATTTGCCCGACTCGGACAAACCCTCCGCATCGAAGGCTCAGGATTCACGGGGCTGAAGAAAATCTATGTGAATGGTTATGAGACTTATTTCAACAATGCGCTGATGACAGATAACAATGTCTGGGTAACGCTCAACAGCAAGACTCCAGTAGCAAAGGCCAGCGAGAAAGTGCGCAATACCATCACCTTCGTGAAGGACAACACCCAGACCGTTCATCAGTTCAGCATCCGTGCCGCAGCTCCAAGCATCTCCGGCATTGACAACACCCTGCCTATGGCGGGTGAGACCGTAAAGATAACAGGAACCAACCTCGAAGGAACCACCAAGATTACACTTCCTGACGGAACTGAAATCACCGATGGCATCATCAACGATGAGGACGACGGCAAATGGGTAAGCTTTACCATGCCTTCTGGCGCGGCAGCAGTAAGCGGCGGCATTACGCTGGAAGGAGCCAATGGAACAGCCATCTCGCCTGCTTACTTCAACAACAACGACTGCTACGTCATCAACTTTGATGGCAAGGGAGCGCAGGGCGGATGGAGTGCCACTTTCTCAGCTGAAGACCTGGTAGACGACCCACTGAACTCAGGTCGTGGCAAGGTTGTTCAGATTATTCCTGAAAGCTATTTCGCAGAAAATCCAGACGGAGTAAAGGCAGGCGTATCCAGCATCAAGGGATTCTGGACTGCCGGCAACGACGATGCAGACGATGATTGGAACCGCATGACCAAGTTTATCCCTGGCACTACGCCTACTGATTCTGTAGCATTACAGTTTGATGTATATTGCCCAGAGTCATGGATAGCAACTGGTCAGATTGAGATTACCCTCCAGAACAACCTCTCCAACTACGGATATGGTTCTGCCTGCACCCAGTATAGCAAGGATTATCTGAACCAAGGTTATGCCTGGGTGCCATGGCTCAACCGCGAGACAGGAAAGGCAGAAGCCTTCACTACCGGAGAAAGATGGCAGACCATCACCATCCCTCTCTCTGAGTTTGGCAGATACACCAACAAAGAGATAGCATGGACATTCCAGAATGTCATCGACGACAAGAACGGTGGCAGCTACAAGAACTTCGGTATCCTGTTCTGCAATCCAGACCTGAAGTGGAACACCGAACTGGATGATGCCGATTACCCAGCCAAAAACTTCAAGCAGAAGATTTACCTGGACAACTTCCGCATCGTGCCAATTACTGCCGTTAGCGTTTCTGATTTCTAATCCATCCACAGATTAGCAAAGACGAAACAAGATAATTAATCTTTTAAAAAAGAAAGAATGATGAAAATCAATAAGATAATGATACCAGTAGTAGCATCAGCGATGCTACTCACTGGTTGCGACGACCAGATCATGCAGTGGGGTAAGCCAGCCGATCATGCTGACGTTACCAAGGCAGAGATTCCGCTCGCCGTAAAGGAAGTCATCGCCAACTACGATAATATCAAGGATTATGCCCAGCAGTACACACCGAACATGAAGATAGGTATCGGTATGGGTGCTGATTTATATGCGAACAACGAGAATGGCGAAGGCGATCTGGCAAATGCCAACTATCAGGTCTTTACACCGGGCAATGCGATGAAGAACGATGCCATTATGGGCAACAGCGGTTCTCTGAACTTCGCTACCGTAGACAAGCTGCTTGCTGCATTGGATGGCAACATGCAGCTCTACGGCCACAACTTCTTCTGGCATACCCAGCAGAACCAGACCTATCTGAAATCGCTCATTGCTCCTACCCTCGTGGTAGAAAGTGATGGAGATGTTGCCAACGTTCTCTCAGGCGATGCTACCGACTTCAATGGTGGAAGTACCGGCGGTTGGGGCTCCTGGGGTAGCAACAAGAAAGATGCCGGAGTAGTAGCTGGAGCCGGACAGGATGGCACAGCAGCACTCGTCCTTGAAAACAAGGGTGACGGCAACGCATGGGAAGCCCAGTGTGCCTACGACTTTAATGATTTCCTTGAAATGAACAAGACATACGTCATCAAGTTCAAGGCAAAGTCTTCTTCTCCTGCCGGAGAATTGCAGTTCCAGTATCAGAATGGAAGCACATACAGTTCTCAGGGTGGATATAATAACTTCACCGTAGGTACCGACTGGCAAACCTTCCAGTATGAGTTTACCATAACCAAATATGATGATGTGAACCGTATCATCCTCAACTTCGGTAAGGTCGGTGGAACCTATACCATTGACGATATCCAGTTTGGCTTAAAGCAGGAAGATCCGATGGACAATGTACTTGCCGGTGATGCTTCCGACTTTGAAGGTGGCACTACAGGCAGTTGGGGCTCTTGGGGCAGCAACAAGGAGAGTGCTGAGGTAGAAGATGGCGCAGGTTACAACAACAGCAAGGGTCTCGCCTTGAAGAACAAGGGCGACGGCAACGCATGGGAAGCCCAGTGTGCCTATACCTTCGATGATGCTCTGCAGGCAGGCAAGAAGTACATCATCCAGTTCTATGCCAAGTCTACTTCTGCTGCCGGCGAGTTGCAGTTCCAGTATCAGAATGGTAGTACATACAGCTCTCAGGGTGGTTACAATACCTTCAGCGTAGGTACCGACTGGGTAAAATGCGAATTCACCTTCACTCCTGCTTACGATGATGCCAACCGCATCATCCTCAACTTCGGTAAGGTAGGCGCTACCTATTATATAGATAACATCAAGTTCGGTCTTGCCAAGGATCAGACTTCAGCAACAAGAGGCATCCAGTATGTTCTGGCAAGAAACGGAAAGGCAAGAAAGGCAACCCGTGCCGGCAGCAAGATGTACTACATACTGAAGACTCCAGCCGAGAAGCAGGCTGCCCTCGAAGGTGCAATGGAAGCATGGGTTAGCGGCGTGGCTAATCACCTGAAGGAGAAGAATGTAGTTCCTTTCGGCTACGAGGTCATCAACGAGCCTATTGCCGATGGCAGCAACATGTATCGTGGCCTCAGCGAAGGAACATTCGGAGGAACATGGACTGATGACGACGGCAATACTCAGTATGATGCTGCTCCAACAGAGGATGATGCCAATGGCTTGACACTCAACTGGGGCTCTGGTCACTGGTACTGGGGCTATTACGTTCCTGACTATCACGTCAAGGCATTCCAGCTGGCTCGCAAGTATCTGCCTGCAGATACCAAGCTCTTCGTCAACGACTACAACCTGGAGACCTCTCCTAAGAAGCTCGAGGCGCTCATCAAGTTCGCAAAGGAAATAGATGAGAAGAACGGCTCACCTATCGTAGACGGTATCGGAACCCAGATGCACGTCACCCTGAACTGCAGCGACGATGCAGAGAAGAACGCAGCTAGCATTGCGGAGCTGAAGACAAAGGTAGATGCCATGTTCCAGACAATGGCAGCCACAGGCAAGCTGGTTCGTGTAACCGAGCTCGACCTTTCTCTCGGCACCGGCACTCCATCCAGCAACCAGTATAAGGCACAGAGCGATGCCTACCGCATGATTGTAGAGAGTTACAAGGCAAATGTGCCAGAGGCTCAGCAGAGCGGTATCACCGTCTGGAGCCTGTCTGATAATGAGGCTGAACACGAATACTGGCTCAAGGGTCAGGTGCCTAACCTCTTCGACAAGGACTACAAGCGCAAGTGGGCTTACAAGGGCTTCTGCGATGGTATCGCCGGCGAAGACCTCGGTCTGAAGTATGGTGGTGAAGAATACAAAGCTTTCTATGAGAAGAACAATGTTTCTTCTACCGTAGACAAGTAATTAAAGAGAAAAATCATGAAAATCTGTCGTAATCTCACTTTTTTATCGAGATTACGACAGATTTCTCGTTTAAAAGTTGTCGTAATCTTGCTTTTTTTCTGAGATTACGACAGAATTCTCGATTTAAGCCCCTAAAAGTCCTTAGGAAAATGTGATGATTTAACAGAAAAGTCCTTAGGAAAATGTGATAAATATACTTAAAAGTCCTTAGGAAAATGTGATTTCTCTTGCGTAATTCACTGTTTATTAGTATCTTTGCCAAAACATAATTTTTAGCGTATGGAAAGACTACTTATATCCCAATTGTTAAAATGGAAAGACAGTCACGGAAGGAAGCCACTCATACTGGAAGGTGCAAGACAAGTCGGTTCGCACCAGTCTCTTGCCATACGAGAGAAACAACAGTTCGAAAACCATCAACATCCCCCTCTATATGCTCTTTGTTCTAGACAAAGAATTAAAGACAGAACTTTCAAATGTGGTTTAAGTACGGGCTGAAGGCCCAGAAGCTCCTAGCCCAGGGCGTGTGGGGCGAAACTTGCGAAACTTCAGTATTTCAGCGAAAGCGGCAGTTTTTGACAAAACTGCCGCTTTCTCTTGTTTTTCATAAGCAAAAGTATATAAAAACCGCATATTTATAATAAAATGTCGGGTAAAGTGCAACTTTTCTAGAAAAAAGTTTGGTGATTTCCTAAAAAATGCTTATTTTTGCAGCCGATTAAAAATATTATTAAAATTTAGTGAAGCTTGAGATACTTCCCTATATATAATAAGGTATGGCAACATACCCACCCCACCAGTTCGGGGCAAGAGTTGGAGACGAGAAATGAGCCCCCACGCTCAATAAAAGGTGGGAGAATATGTAGTGAGAAAAAGAAATATAAAACATTATATATTTATTAATTAATTAAACGAGAGAGATTTATGGAAAAAAGACTCATGGCGTTTATTGCCTGCCTCTTCCTTAGTTTAGGAATGGCGTTGGCGCAAACTCAAGTTTCCGGTAAAGTAACCTCTGCAGAGGATGGTGAGCCAATCATTGGTGCATCTATCAAAGTAGTGGGTACAAAGACCGGTGCGGTTACCGACATCGAAGGTAACTTCTCATTGACTGCTCCAGAAGGAGCAAAACTGGAGATTTCATATATTGGTATGAATTCCCAAACTGTTAAGGCAGGTTCTAACATGAAGATTGTTTTGAATCCTGACAATAAGACTTTGGACGAAGTCGTTGTTACAGGTTATGGTAACTTTAAGAAGTCTTCATTCACAGGTTCTGCTTCAACATTGAATACTCAGGGCTTGGAAGATATCCCTGTTGTATCTCTTACCGATAAACTTTCTGGTGGTGTTCCTGGTGTTTCTGTATCAGGCTCATCAAGTGCGCCTGGTGCTGTTAGCAGCATCCGTGTACGTGGTATGGGTTCTATCAACGCAGGAAATGAACCATTGTATGTAATTGACGGTACTCCAATGAACGCAGGTAATGCAAGTGCTTTCAATTCAGAACCAGGCAGTGGTTATAACGATGCTGGTACAAGCCTCTTGGCAACTCTGAACAGTAACGATATCGAGTCTATTACTGTTATTAAGGATGCTGCAGCTGCTTCACTTTATGGTTCTCGTGCTGCCAATGGTGTGGTTGTCATTACAACAAAGAGTGGTAAGGCTGGCAAGACAAACGTAGAATTCCGCAGCGATTGGGGTTTCTCAAACATGGCAATTGACTACCGCCCACAGTTGAGCGGTGCTGACCGTCGTGAATTGCTTTATACCGGTTTGAAAAATTACGCAATAAATGCTGGTTATGATGATGCTGCTGCAACTACTTTTGCGGATGGTCGAATTGATCGTTTCGCTGCAGAGCCAGAAAATGGCTATACAGACTGGAAAGACTTATTGTTCCGCACAGGTTCTCATTCAAACTATCAGGTAAGTGTATCTGGTGGTAGCGAAAAGACAAAGTTCTATTCTTCTGTTTCATACATGAAACAGGAAGGTATCTTGCACAAACAAGGGTTAGAGCGTTTCACAGGTAATGCTAGTGTAAGTCACGATTTTGGAAAATTCAATTTGCGAGTAAATTCTCAGTTCTCTAAGATGAACCAGAGTTTGGTAAATGAAGGTACATCATATTCTGGTGCCATTGCAAACTATGCTTTCTTCCAGAGTCCATCTTCAGTTCCTTACGATTCTGAAGGAAACTTGACACAGTGCGGTATGTTTGGTGTAAACCCACTTTACGAGCAAGAACATAGTTCTGACAAGAACGTCATCAATCGTGCTTTGAATAGTATGCAGTTGACATATAACGTTTGGGACAATTTGAAAATAAGCGAGAAGGTTTCATACGATTATATCAACTCAACAGAGACTGTTCTTTGGGACCGCTTCTCTAATGATGGTGCCCCAGGTGGTGCTGCTCAGCGTATTATCAATGAATTCAACACATTGAATACTCAGACACAGGCTTCATATAACAAGTCATTTGGCGAGCATAACGTAGATGCTTTACTTGGTTTTGAGACAGAGGATTATCACTACACACAGACATATCTCAGTGGTGATAACTATACAGGTGATAAATACGAATTCGAAAATGCAAGTGAGACTTCTACACAGACTGACAAGCAGGGTTATCGTTTAACATCCTTCTTAGGTCGTGTTAATTATAATTATGCTGACAAGTATTACTTTGGTGCTAGCTACCGTCGTGATGGTAGTTCTCGCTTGGCTCGCGAAAACAGATGGGGCGACTTCTGGTCTTTATCTGGTTCTTGGAGATTCACAAGTGAGAAATTCATGGATCCTATCAAAGATGTATTGACTGATGGTAAGATTCGTGTTTCCTATGGTGTAAATGGTACTCAGCCATCTGTTTACTATGGTTACAAATCATGGTATAAGTGGGGCTTCTTCTATAATGGCACTAATGGTTCTGCTATCTCAGGTATCGCAAACGTAAACCTGAAGTGGGAAAAGAACAAGGCATTGAATATCGGTTTCGACTTGAATTTCTGGAATCGTCTGTCTTTGACATTTGATTACTATACTCGTACAACAAGTGATTTGATCTTCGATTTGCCAGTATCTGCAGTACCTGGCTATTTCTCTTCTCCAGGTTATGCACTCACTTCTCCTCAGAATGTTGGTGAGTTGAAGAATACCGGTTATGAAGTTACTATCACATCAAATAACTTCAACACAAAGGATTTCAGTTGGACTACAACTCTGAACCTTGCTCATAATAGCAACAAGGTATCTAAGCTTTATGGTGGTCAGAATCAAATCATCAGTGGAATATTAATCCATAAGGAAGGTGAGCCATACTATTCTTACTATACATACGAATATGCTGGTGTAGATCCTGAAACTGGTCAGGAATTGTACTATAAGAATGATGGTACTGGTGAGACAACAACAAAGTATGCTGAAGCTAACAAGACTATCGTTGGCAAGCATGACCCAGCTATTGAAGGTGGTTTGACAAATACTTTGCGCTATAAGTTTATCGACTTTGGTATGACATTGACATTCTCTCTGGGCGGTGACGCAATGGATTATGCAACATGGCAGCATACCAATGGTGGTTCATTCCTCTATAATGGTGCAGTACCTGCTTACTATAAGATTGAGGATATGTGGCAGAAGCCAGGCGACAATGCAAAATTGCCTAAGTTCCAGTATGGTTCTTCCACAACAATGTCTTCACGTTGGATGATGTCTACAGACTACTTGCGTGTCAAGAGTTTGTCTATTGGTTTCAATGCTCCTAAGAGTTTCATCTCACAATTGGGTCTTAGCAAGGCACGTGCATACTTTGCAGCATCTAACCTGCTGACTTGGAAATCAAAAGATCTCACTGTAGACCCAGAGGTTCCTGTTGATGGTCTTTGCACTTTTGAGACTCCAGCATTGAGAACATTTACATTCGGTATTGAACTCGGTTTCTAAACAAAAATGATTAGACAAATGAAAGTATTTAAATTTATATATAAAGCAACACTTTGCGCAACTTTGTCAGCAACAGTCCTGACTTCCTGCGTAAACAACTGGCTTGACCTTGAACCATCAGATGGTGTAGAGGAACATGAAGGTATCACAAATAGCGACAACATGGGAACAGCTGTTGCGGGTTTGTATGCTGGTTTAAAGGGCAATAGCACTTTGATTGATTATTATGGAGCCCGTATGTTCCTGTATGGTGATGTTCATGCAGATGATATGCAGAGTAACGAATTGGCAGGTACTAACAGTAACCGTGCCTCATTCTACTATCTCATGCAATACACTACAGGTACAGGATTCTCTGGCAATGCAATTTGGCAGTCACCTTATATTGTTATGGGACGTGCAAATCGCATCATCGCTGCAGCAGATGGTCAACTTGAAGATAAGGACGAAGCAGCAGCAACTATAGCAAATTACAAGAGCCAAGCTTTGGTTCTTCGTGCAATGGCTCTCTTTGACATGGCACGTATTTATGGAAAGACATATACTGAGGACAACGGTGCATCATTGGGTGTTCCATTTACAGAGAATGTTGTTGCTGCTGCAGACATTGCAACTTGCCAGTTGCCACGTTTGACGGTCAAAGAGAACTATGAACAAGTTCTCAAAGATTTAACTGCGGCCATCAACTCTAATGCATTAACAGAGGATAAAGACCAGGGCTATATCAATGCTTGGGCAGCTAAGACGCTCCTTGCTCGCGTTTATCTGACAATGGGTGAATGGGAAAAGGCTCTGAATGTTTCTGAGGATATCATCAACAACTCTCCATATCAGTTGTGGACAAAGGACCAGTATGCAAAAGCTTGGTATAAAACAAATGCTGCTCATGAAAATGAGATGATCTTTGAAATTCTGATTAATGACAATAATGACTGGACTGACCGAAATGGTATTGGATATCTGTACAACGAGGATAATGATGACCATGTAGGATATAGCGATGTTGTTGCTACTAAGAGTTTCGTAGATATGTTGTCTTCTGATCCAAAGGATGTTCGTAACAACGTATTCTTGGCATCTCTGAATCCAGATAACCAGGAAGTTTATGGAGACAACAAAGTTTGGTTGAACAAGATTCCTGCAGTAAATGGCGATCCACGTTACTCTAACGTACCTATGATGCGTCTTTCTGAGGTATACTTAACAGCTGCCGAGTGTGCTTTTAATCTTGGCAATAAAATAAAAGCAGCTGAGTATCTCAATGCCATTATTGAGAACCGTACCTCTGATGAATCTAAGCTTGTAACAGCAGAGAACATCACTGCAGAACGAATCTCTATAGAGCGTCGTAAGGAGTTGGTTGGTGAAGGCCACCGTTACTTCGATTGTCTCCGTCGCAATGAGAAGATTGTTCGTTATACAAGCGAGGCTGATCAAGGTTGGCATCAGATTTTGAACCCAGAGGAAATGTCTTTCGATCGTGACTATTACAAAGCAATCTCTGCTATTCCTCAGAGCGAAATCAACGCAAACCCTAATATCAAGCAGAATGACAAATATGGCGAGTAATCTCTTACTCTCATAAGAATATATAATTAAGGTGTATCCTTATTGCTCAACACAATGGGCAAAGGGATACACCTTTTTTTATCTCTCTCAAACATTTTCCCAAGAAGAAACGATGGCAATAGTATTTATACCAATCGGATTTTGATAGGATGTTTGAGAAACAAAGATCTCCAATACATGACAACATTTCTTATCCCGAACAGAGCCAAGGGATATATTGTTTGTATAGGGCATTCTTGCTATTGGGCAGGTAACAAACCTGACCTCCCAGTGCTTACTTGCTTCCTAAGGACTGCTCGAATAGATGCCTCTACTTAAAATTTCTGGCACATGTGCCATCTTTTTTAAGTGCAAAGATATGCGAAAGTAGAGTTCTAACCAAAAATTTTTAGATTTATTATACTAAAAAGGTGTGCGCACTAGCCGCTCTATCCTTAGATTATAGGGCATTCTTGCTATTGGGCAGGTAACAAACCTGACCTCCCAGTTATCCCTTGCTAAAACTTTTCGACCTGTATGGTTGAAACAGTTTTATATCTCCTCGCAAGCCACCATTTCCGCTCCGCGGTAGATAACCACCAG
>OBCN01000055.1_pt1 | contig 15519 bp, 12 predicted proteins | sample 1495871 | NCBI WGS metagenome assembly OBCN01 (sample SAMN03418255, study PRJEB22391) | human gut metagenome | biome: human-gut; feature: organic feature; material: feces | host: Homo sapiens | place: Tanzania | collected 2013-01 | reverse complement strand
TGTTAATAGATTATCAGAACGTCAGCATATATCAGGCCGACAAGTGCGTGCTCCAAAACATCAATTTTCATATTGACGAAGGAGAATTCGCCTACCTTATTGGAAAAGTCGGCTCTGGTAAAAGTTCGCTATTAAAGACACTTTATTGCGAACTAGACCTTGTAGAGGGCGAAACCGAGAAGGCTGAAATTCTCGGCAGAGACCTCAAAACTATCAGGCGAAAGGAAATTCCGGCTCTGCGCAAGGAATTGGGAATCATCTTTCAGGATTTCCAGCTGCTACACGACCGCACCGTTCGCAAGAACTTTGAATTCGTACTCAAGGCAACAGGCTGGAAAAACAAAAAAGACAGAGAAAAGCGTATCGAAGAGGTGCTCAACGAAGTAGGCATGATTGATAAAATCGACAAGATGCCTCATGAGCTCTCAGGTGGTGAGCAGCAGCGTGTAGCCATCGCCCGCGCCATTCTCAACAATCCTAAGATTATCATCGCCGATGAGCCTACAGGCAATCTCGACCCAGAGACAGCCAGCAACATCGTGAGTCTGCTGAAGGACATCACCAAACAAGGCACAGCTGTTGTGATGACAACCCATAACATCCCGATGCTCGACAAATTCCCAGGCATCGTTTACCGCTGTAAGGAAGGTGTGCTCTACGACGTAACCAACGAGTACAACCACATCGACCTCACAGAGGATGGAGAAGATAATTAAGTGAAATAATTAAATAAAATTACGACTATGAAGGTAATGAAATTCGGAGGTACTTCTGTAGGCTCACCAGAGCGCATGAAGGGAGTAGCCTCTTTGGTTACAGAATCAGGTGAACCAACTTTCATCGTATTGTCTGCGATGAGCGGTACAACAAACTCTCTCGTTGAGATCTCTGACTATCTTTACAAGAAGAATCCAGAGGGCGCCAACGAGGTAATCAACAACTTGGAGAAGAAATACATGCAGCATGTAGAAGAACTCTACTCTACCGAGGAGATGAAAAATACGACTCGTGAGTTCTTGCAGGGCGAATTCAACTATCTCCGCTCATTCACCAAAGACCTCTTCACTTCTTTCGAGGAGAAGAGCATCGTGGCTCAGGGCGAGATGATGAGCACCAACATGGTTGTAAACTACTTGAAGGAACAGGGTGTAAAGGCTGTATTGCTCAGCGCATTAGACTTCATGCGTACAGACAAGAACGCAGAGCCAGACCCTCAGTACATCAAGGAGAAGTTGGCTGCTATCATGGAGCAGAACCAGGGCTATCAGATTTACATCACTCAGGGCTTTATCTGCCGCAACGCATACGGCGAGGTTGACAATCTGCAGCGTGGCGGTAGCGACTATACCGCATCTCTTATCGGTGCTGCTCTCCCTGCTGACGAGATTCAGATCTGGACAGATATCGACGGAATGCACAACAACGACCCTCGTGTCGTAGAGCACACCGAAGCTGTCCGCCAGTTGAACTTCGAGGAGGCTGCCGAGTTGGCTTACTTCGGTGCCAAGATTCTCCACCCTACCTGTGTTCAGCCAGCTAAGTATGCAGGCATTCCTGTCCGTTTGAAGAACACCATGGACCCTAAGGCCGATGGTACAATCATCGACAATGTCATCGTACGCGGCAAAATCAAGGCTGTTGCTGCCAAGGACAACATCACAGCCATCAAGATCAAGAGTAGCCGCATGTTGCTCGCTACAGGTTTCCTCCGCAAGGTATTCGAAATCTTCGAGAGCTATCAGACTCCAATTGATATGATTGCCACTTCTGAGGTGGGTGTCAGCATGAGTATTGATAATGATTCTCATCTTAACGACATCGTAAACGAGCTGAAGAAATATGGTACAGTAACTGTAGATTCTGATATGTGCATCATCTGCGTTGTAGGTGATTTGGACTGGAGCAACGTTGGCTTCGAGACCATCGCTACCGATGCGATGAAGAACATTCCTGTACGCATGATTTCTTATGGTGGTTCTAACTACAACATCTCATTCCTCATCAGAGAGAAAGATAAGAAGCAGGCATTGCAGAACTTGAGCAACGTATTGTTCGAGAAGAAGTAATGCAAATGAAAACGAAGAGTGAAAAGTGAAGAATTCGTATGTAATGCTTCCTATCCACTCTTCGTTGGATATTCTGATTTACAATAAATTGGATATTCTGATTTAACTATAATAAGGTATTAATTTAAGATTAAGTGAAATGAAAGGTACATTTCCGATAGATAAGTTTCAGGAGATACAGACTCCGTTCTATTATTACGACACCAATGTGTTGCGCCAGACTTTGAAGACCATCAATGAAGAGGCTGGCAAGCACGAGGGCTTTGAGGTACACTATGCCGTGAAGGCAAATGCCAACCCTAAGGTGCTCAATATCATCTGTCAGGCTGGTTTAGGAGCCGACTGTGTGAGCGGAGGAGAGATTCAGGCAGCCATCAAAGCCGGTTTCCCAGCCAGCAAGATTGTTTACGCTGGTGTAGGCAAAAGCGATTGGGAAATCAACCTCGGATTGGAGAAAGGCATCTTCTGTTTCAATGTAGAGAGCGTTCCGGAGTTGGAAATCATCAACGAACTGGCTGAAAAACAGAATAAGATAGCACAGGTTTGTTTCCGTATCAATCCGGATGTAGGCGCCCATACGCATGCTAACATCACAACAGGTCTGGCAGAAAACAAATTCGGCATTGCCATGCGCGACATGGAATCCGTAATCGAAGAGGCTGCCAAGATGAAGAACATCCAGTTCCTCGGACTGCACTTCCACATCGGAAGCCAGATCCTCGACATGGGGGATTTCGAGGCACTCTGCAACCGTATCAACGAACTTCAGAACCAGCTTGAAGCACATCACATCGTTGTGAAGAACATCAATGTGGGCGGCGGATTGGGCATTGACTATAATCATCCAAACCGACAGCCAATCCCTGATTTCAAGGATTATTTCGATACATACGCAAAGAAACTGAAGTTGCGCGATGGTCAGAAGCTTCACTTCGAGTTGGGCCGCGCCGTAGTGGGTCAGATGGGTTCTCTCATCACCAAGACACTCTACATCAAGCAGGGCACAGCCAAGCAGTTTGCCATTGTGGATGCAGGAATGACCGACCTTATCCGTCCAGCACTCTATCAGGCTTACCATAAGATTGAAAACATCTCAAGCGATGAACCTGTTGAAACTTACGACGTTGTAGGTCCTATCTGCGAATCTAGCGATGTCTTCGGCAAGGCTGTCGACATCAACAAAGCCCATCGCGGCGACCTCATCGCACTCCGCTCAGCTGGAGCCTATGGTGAGATCATGGCGAGCCAGTATAACTGCCGCCAGTTGCCAAAGGGTTATATTACAGAAGACTTTTAATATAGTTGAAAGTTAAAAGTTAAGAGTTTATAGGATTCTCCTTTCTCTAACTTTCTATATTACGAGAAAAAGAAAATGATGATCATTAGTACAACTACTATAATAACAGGCGCAGTGGTGGTTTTATTGGCGATTCTCGGATCGCTGATAAATCCATTTCTGCGCTCGTTGCGCTTTCAAAAAACAGAAACGGCAGAGAATCAACCTCCTGTCAGTATACTCATTACCGCACACGATAATCTTGCTGAATTGGAGAGGAATCTCCCTATGTTCCTGCGCCAGCAGTATGCTGCCGACTATCAGGTAATCGTAGTCTGCCAGAGTACAGATGGCGAGACACAGGATTTCCTGAAGCGCATTGCTGCCGAGAACCCTCACCTTTATTATACTTATATTCCTGAGAGTTCACGCTACATGAGCCGCAAGAAATTGCAGATTACACTGGGTGTGAAGGCTGCCAAACATGAATGGATTATTCTGACAGAGCCTAATTGCCGCCCAAGCAACGACAAGTGGCTGCAAACCATGGTACGTCAATGTCAGGACCCTAACCATCTGGTATTGGGATATGTAGCCCTTGATGAGGAAACCAAGAGCGTACGCCGTTTCGACAGCATCCGCAAGGCTTACTATGTTTTGCGCCGTGCCCAGCAGACCTATGGTTATCGCAGCCACATGCCAAACGTAGCCTTCCGCAAGAGCGACTTCATGAAGGAACAGGGCTATCAGGGCAACCTGGAATATGTTCGTGGCGAATACGATTTTCTCGTCAACAAGTATGCCCATTGTGGCGATACAGCTACAGAACTGGATTGCGATGCATGGCTCATCCGCGAAGCACCATCGAACAAGAGCTGGCACAATGCCCACCTCTATCTGCAGGCTTCACGCAAGAGTTTGGAAAGAGCCGGTTCCATGCGAACCCTCATGTTCTTTGACCATCTCATGCCACATCTCAGCCTGATAGCAACACTGGCCGTTGCAGCCTACTCTATCCTCATGAAGAACTGGATTCTTACAGGATGCGCAGGTTTCAGTTTCCTCCTGCTGTTCATCGTGAGAATGCTGATAGCCAACAAGGCAATCAAACACTTTGATGACGGAATAGCGATGTTCAAACTGCCATTCTTCGAATATGGAATTATCTGGAGAAATCTGGTTACCAAGTTGCGCTACTGGCGTGCTGACAAAAACGATTTCACTTCTCATAAACTCTAGACAGGGTTAAAGGAAGCAACAGTCTATCAGAAATAATAACAGTTAAAAATAACCGACAGAACGATGAAAGTATATTTGTTCATTTCCAACCATAAGAAGTTGCTGAAGATGTATCTTCCATACATCGAAGCCTTGAATAAGCAGCTCGACATAACCAACAGTCTGGTTGATGCCGACATTGTATTGATTATAGGAGCATGGACATGGCAGGGAGCCCAGATAGCCAAGAAAGCTAAGCAGATGGACATTCCCTACATCGTTTGTCCACTAGGCGATATTTCTGAGCGAAACTGCAAGAACCCTTACTTGAAGCGTTCGCTGCAACAGGCTATGTATCAGAAAGCCATGTACGCCAAAGCCAACCTCGTGGTAGCTACTACACCTATGGAGAAAAGCTATCTCGAAAAGAAGGGTTGGAACAAGCACATCGCCCTGATTCGCTATGCAGGCTACAGTCATCTTACCACAACCGAAGCCATGATACAGAATTGGCAGGAGACGGATGAGGAGACACTGTCAGCCTTCGAACAGCAAAAGGCAGAAGCTATCGCAGCACAGACCAAGCAGGCAATCATCGCACAAATCATGCAGATAAAAAGCCGCATGCCGCATCAGAATATTCCGCAAAAATATCTTGACGATTTACACACTCTCCTCTATGCTGATGATTATGATGAGGATGCTATCAAGCAAGAACTGGCAGAGAAGAATCTCTCTTCCTATGCCGCCTCCGTTTTCCAGACCATGACAGATAAAACAGGACTCACAGAAGGCTTCATGCCGATTCCTGCCAAAAAGGGCAGAAAGAGTAAAGAGATTCTGAAATTTGTAAAATAAAAGAAATCTGAAGTTTGTGAAATAAGAAGAAATGAACTTAGATAGAATAGAACAGCAGGCTGGTCATCTGCCAGCTTACCAGATAGCCGACTCTGTCAATGAAGCATTGATGGAGTCGGCTAACCTTGTTATTACAGCTCCTCCTGGAGCCGGTAAATCTACCCTTCTCCCGCTCACCATTCTGCGGGGCATGAGCGATCAGGCATTGGAAGGCTTCATCCATGAACATCTTAAAAGTCAGGGTAAGATTCTGATGCTCGAACCGCGCCGCCTGGCAGCTCGCCAGATAGCCGAACGGATGGCACAGATTCTGGGTGAGCCCGTGGGCAAAACCATCGGCTATCGGGTAAGATTCGAAAGCAAGGTTTCGGATGATACACGAATCGAAGTCCTTACCGAGGGCATTCTCACCCGAATGCTGGTCAATGATGCTACACTCGAAGGCGTTTCGTGCCTTATCTTTGATGAGTTTCATGAGCGCAGCATCAATTCCGATCTGGCGCTGGCGCTTGCCCGACAGACACAGGAAATCATCCGCCCCGACCTGAAAATCATTATCATGTCGGCAACCATTGATGCATCCACCATCTGTCAGGCTCTCCATGCTCCGCTCATCGAGAGTGAAGGCAGGATGTTTCCGATAGAAACCATTTATGCAGACCACGACATCGACAGATATCAGGTTGCACAGGAAATGGCTGCCACCATCTGTCAGGCTTTCAGAAATCAGGAAGGCGACATTCTTGCCTTTCTGCCGGGACAAGGTGAAATCATGAAATGTGAAGAACTGCTTCGTTCTGCCTTATCTTCAGCAGAAATCTATCCGCTCTACGGCAACCTCTCGCCTGAAAAGCAGAGGCTCGCTATTGCTCCTTCCAAGCCAGGCGAGCGGAAAATCGTATTGGCCACTCCTATCGCCGAAACTTCTCTTACCATCGAGGGGGTAAGAATCGTTGTGGATTCCGGACTCTGCCGGAAACTGGTTTACGATGCTCGTACAGGCTTGAGCCATCTCGAAACCGTTCGTATCAGTCAGGACATGGCTACACAACGAAGGGGGCGTGCGGGCAGAATAACATCAGGCGTATGTTACCGGCTTTGGACACAGACCTCTGAACATCTGATGCCAGAACAGCGGCTGCCAGAAATACTGGATGCAGATCTCTCTTCCATGGTTCTCGACATTGCAGCTTTCGGCGAAAACAAACCGGAACTGCTGCCTTGGCTCACCCTTCCTCCCAAGGGCAACCTCGTATTGGCACAGCAACTTCTTAAGTCGCTCAACGCCCTCACTCCTGATCATGATGCTCACGCTCTCAGTGGCAGCATCACCGCAGAAGGCAACAGAATGGCTCAACTTCCTTGTCATCCGCGAATCGCCAAGATGATGATCAGCAGCGATTCTCCTTCAAGCCAAGCCCTTGCCTGCGACATTGCTGCTCTGCTGGAAGAGAAAGATCCGATGGGTGAAAATGAGGATTCTGACATGACGCTCCGCCTTTCACTCCTCCGCTCCGCACGCTGCAAGAAGAATCTGGGACGTTGGAACCGTATCGCTCAGATTGCCCAGGAATACAGGAAGATGCTGCGTATCAGGGAAGACAACGAGCCAATTGATGCTGAGGAAGTGGGCCATCTCATCGCCCTAGCCTACCCTGAGCGCATCGCCCATGCCACCGACCATGCGGGCAACTTCAAGATGTCGAATGGCAACACGATTTTCATCGACCCGTGCGACAGCATGGCAGCAAACGAATGGCTTGCCATCGCATCACTCAACCTATCTTCAACCTCATCATCCAATCCCGCACAGAGACGTAAAGGAAGAGTATTTCTCTCAGCCCCCGTCAACTGGAAGAACTTGCCGGCACAAACCTGCGAGAATATTTCATGGGACAGCAAAGCGCTGGAGGTAAAGATGCAGCAGGAAACACGGATAGGAGCGCTCATCATAGACAGCAAGCCGATACAAAATGCCAACCGAGAGACAGTTTCAGACATTATCTGCGAAGCTGCCAGAAAAGACGGACTCAGCATGTTCGATTGGAACGAATCGGTTCATCGCCTGCAACAGCGCGTGGCACAAGTAGCTGAGTGGCATCCGGAATTGGAGATTCCAGACCTGTCGACGGAGCATCTCCTGACAACTGCCCAAGCGTGGCTCCCATTCTATCTTGAAGAGGGCGGCAAGATGAAAACGACAGTAGCTGAGCTGAAGAAACTCAACCTGTGCGAAATCCTTTGGAACATCCTTCCTTATGAGCTTCAGCAGGAGATAGACCGCCTTGCTCCCACCCACATCCGTGTACCATCGGGCAGCAATATCCGCATCGATTATCGCCTGGGAGCCGAAGCCCCGGTTCTGAGTGTGCGGCTTCAGGAGTGTTTCGGAATGACATCAACTCCCACTGTCGATGCTGGCAGACAGCCCCTTCTGCTTGAGTTGTTATCTCCCGGCTTCAAGCCCGTTCAGCTCACTCAGGATCTCGCAAGTTTTTGGCAAGGCACTTATTTCGAAGTCCGCAAGGAACTGAAGCGCCGATACCCTAAGCATTTCTGGCCGGAGAATCCGTTAGAGAGCCAGGCCGTGAGAGGTGTCAAACGATGATAAGAAGATGTTTGAACCCGTCAATGTAGCATAGCCTGCCAGCTTACACTCCTTAGACTCCGAGAAACTGAAAAAGTTAAAACAAAACGTTGAAAAAAATCCTCTCATCGTTGGCTTTGTCAAATAAAAATAGTACCTTTGCAGCATCTTATTAATAATCATAGAGCTATGGTAGTAAAAGAAAGAAGAAAGCGAATCTATCGCAAGCGCATACCATACGGTATGCAAAACTTTGAGGATGTGATAAAAGATGATTGTTACTATGTTGACAAAACACCTTTTATCGAGGATATAGAAGAGGCTAACAAATACTTCTTCTACATTAGGCCTCGCCGTTTTGGCAAGACCCTTACCCTCTCCATGCTCGAAAATTACTATGATGTCAATAAGAAAGATGCCTTCGAGGACATTTTTGGCAAACTGTATATTGGACAAAACCCTACGCCTGAGCGCAACCAGTATTTGGTTCTTCATCTTAACTTTGCCCAAATAGTTGGCGGTTTGGACGATTATCAGCAGGGCATGGACAATTATTGCAGTATCCGTTTCAACCTTTTCGTAGATCTTTACTCTCACCTATTGCCCGAAGGCACTAAGGAAGGCTTAAATCAACAGAAAGATGCAGTTTCACAGTTGAGCTATCTTGACGGACAATGCCAAAAGACCAATCAGAAGATTTACCTCTTCATTGATGAATATGATCATTTCACCAATCAGATACTTGCCAACCAAGCGCATGAAGGCAACTATCGTCAGCAAACACATGGTGAGGGGTATCTGCGTAAGTTCTTTGATACCATCAAGGGTGCATCAGTCACAAGTTTGGGGCGTATCTTCGTGACGGGTGTCAGTCCTGTTACGATGGATGACCTGACAAGTGGTTTCAACATCGGAACCAACTATTCATTACATCCTCAGTTTAATGAGATGACAGGATTCACGGAAGAGGAAGTGCGTGAGATGTTGGAGTATTATTCCAGCGTGCTGCCTTTCAATCATACTGTAGATGAACTCATTAAAGAGATGAAACCTTGGTATGACAATTATTGCTTTTCTATCAAAAGATATGGCAAGACCACAATGTATAATTCTGTGATGGTGCTCAATTTCTTGGACAACTACATCCACAATGATTATGACATTCCTGATTCCATGATAGAAAGTAACATCCGTATCGACTATGACAAGATACGCATGCTCATCCGTCATGACAAGGAGTTTGCCCATGATGCCAGCATCATCCAGCAGTTGGTAACCAAGGGATATGTAACAGGCAAGTTGGTGGAGCACTTCCCTGCTGAGCGCATCAATGACCCAGATAATTTTGTAAGCCTGCTTTTCTATTTCGGTATGTTAACGATAGACGGAACCAGTGATGGTGACACTAAGTTTATCATTCCTAATGAAGTGGTGCGAGACCAGATGTATACTTATCTACTAAACACATACGAGGAAAACGACTTGATATACGACACCTACGGAAAAGGCAAATTGGAGAGTCGATTGGCTTATCATGGCGACTACAAAGCATACTTTGACTTTATCGCAGACAGTTTGAAGCGTTATTCTTCTCAGCGAGACAAGCAGAAGGGAGAGGCATTCGTGCATGGCTTTACCCTGGCAATGACATCCCAGAATCGCTTCTACCGTCCTATCTCAGAGTTGGATAATGATGGTGGTTATGCCGACATCTTCCTTTGTCCGTTATGTGACATCTATAAGGACATGGTAGACTCGTACATCATCGAATTGAAATATTGCAAGTCCAGCACCACCGACGAGCAGGTGAAGCAACTCTTCAAGGATGCCTCAGCGCAAATATGCCGATATGCCGATAGCGACATCGTGAGGGAGTCCGTCAAGACCACCACGCTCCATAAACTCGTTGTGATATATCGAGGAGCCGAGATGGTAGCATGTGATGAAGCCAATGAGCAATAAAACAAAAGCATACCACATAGGTAGCAGCCCTCGCTCTCCGAGCGTGGGCTGCATTAGAGGCAACGCCGCCGCTCGGAGAACTTCGGCTACTAGATGATGGTGATCCAGATGCTCTCGCCCCGGTCTCTCGCCGCCGTGATGGCATTGACGAGGCGATGCAGCCAGATGCGGGAGTTTACCACCATGCCTCGGAGTTTGTTTTCGCCCGGCAGGATGCAGCCCTGCGTATCATCGGGGTAGTTGCCGGCATGGATGCGGATGCCCTCAAAGCCAGGAACGCCCTGCAGCAGGGGCAGCCACTGCTTGAATCTCGGCGACTTGGTGATGAGCAGCGGATAAGTGCCCTCGGGTATGGCAGTCTTGCCCTTCATCTTCTGCGCCTTCTTCTCCGACACTCGCCCCAGGCGCACATTCTCCTCTTGGGGCAACAGGGTGATGCCCAGCAGGTTGCGCCACGTAGGCTCCAGGGTATCGCAGAAGTAGTGCTCCCCGTCCAGCTTGCCCACATCTACCACATGGCAGAAGCTGCGCTTCTGGTCCTTATTGAGCGTATAGTTCACCTTGCGCTCCACCTCCTCGTCCTTCAGGATATACATACGCCCTATGGTGTAAGTATTCTGCTTAGCTATTCTTTTGAGTACGATTTCCATAATTGTTTCTATTTAGATTCTTTTTTGAGAAAACATAGCTTGCGATAAAAACTGTAATTACCGTAATTGTAATTGCAATGGCTGTTATCAGCTGTGTTATTACCAGCATTAACGCCTTGTTCGCCTGCCTCCACTTTCACGATATACTTTCTGAACACCCAGGTGGCTATCATCCGTCGGGTGCCCTTGGTATCCAGCCCCAAGTCGCTTCTCAACTGCTCAGCCTGCTGATAAGAGAACTCATTTGGCAGAAGTTGCAGCATATTGGAAGGCCCTCTTTTGCTCGACTTCACTCCCTCCTGCTCCGACTTCACGATAGCATCTCGGAAGAATCTCATCTTGCAGTACAGGTCATACTGCTCGCTCCAGCGCACAAACTCCTCTATCTCGGATTCCCATTGGCACCCATTCGCCACATAGAGCACGCAAGCCTTCAGATAGGCAATGACATTGGCTCTGAACGAGAGGTTCTCGTAAACCCTGTCTTGGCTCATACGGGCAAAGTCGGCATTCTCCTCTTTCAGCTTCTGTGCCAAGGCGAAAGCCTCAGGGCAATTGATAGTACCAGAAGCCATGTTAAGATGCTCGATATAGGGTTTTAAGTTCTCTCTGAATGTGTCATCGTATGTGCCATAGACAGGCATCTCGGCTCCTATATCACGCTCTGGGATAGTACAGAAGTTGATTCTAGAGATAGGACCATCGGTCAATACCTTGGAGAAATATCGGATACCCTTGTTGATGGTGGTCGAGGCATTCCAGTTAAATCGGATGGTTACTCGCTCCGTAACACTCTGCGTGCCCACTCGGGTTTGTCCATATTGATTACCAGGGTCGAAGGCGAGGCACATGATACGAAACTGCTGGTTGCCAATGCCCCTTAGGTTATCAAACTGGTCTATCTCGTTGAGAGCAGTATAGAGGAAATGCTCCTGCGCCTCGGCGGTACGCATCACGAAGGCAGGGTTGGTCATATCGGCGTCTATCTCCTGGATCACGAGGTTTTCAGGTCGCTTACGCTTATCCTTGTTAGCACCTTTTCTTGTCACCTCATCCTTCCACTCCTTCTCTCGTTTCAGGTTATCTTTGTCTCGTTTTCTGATGTCTTCCATAATCAGGTTGATAGGCATCTGCACGCAGTTCTTTCCTGCGCCCGTACCAGCTAAGAGACAACACATTAGCGTAGCCTCATGCTCCACATTGTCGATGTAATTAAAATAGGTGCGGCAGAGGTGGGTGGCTAGCGGAGGAAAGATGGCATGGGCTACGGCAGGCTTATAGATATCCGGTGTCTGAGACACGAGGAGCTCCACGAGCTTAGGCAGCTTCTTCGGCATCTCGGGCGGAGCGGGATAATCATCTTCGGAACTTTGAACATTGAGGTTTGAACTTTGAACTGTTTGATTACCTGCACTTGCGCCTTGAATTCTTAATTCTTCATTATTAATTCTTAATTGATTAGCCTGAGTCTCTGCTTGCGCATTGATGCGGATTACATCTCTAGAGAATGGCTTCGAATTGTCTCCATATTTCTCATAGAAGTCATGGATCAGCTGCTGGCAGTCACGCTCTTGGGCGAAGCTAGGCATCTTCACTGCCACTACTCTTCTCAGCTCCTCTTCGCTCATCATCCTGCTCGCTCCTGCGCTCATGATGGCAAGAAGTGAGGAGTGGCGAGAGCCCTCGGTATCGATATTCACATTCTTCAGTCCTGCCGACTCCGTGAAGAGGTCGAAGGCTATCAGGCTCTTCTCGCTGGCGGTACCAGAGGTTGGTAATCCGTCAGGAATATTTTGTTGAGTGTTGAATGTTGAGTGTTGAATGTTGAATGGTTGGGGTTGAGTGCCCTGTTGCCGTCTGCCGTCGATGGTGAGACCACGCTTCAGATAAGCCTCTCTGCGAGCCTTCAACTCATCGGCTGGAAGCACAGCATACCAGTCCTTGGAGCGATAGATCTCCGAGTCCTGATCCGTGATAAAGAGGATTCTCTCTGGGGTGAAGCAACTCTCATCGCAGGGCACGCCAAGTGCCTCACAATACGCTCTCTGCGTCTCCTCGATAGTCATACCTATCGGCATTCGGATGTCGATGTGGAGCTTCTCACGAGCCGAGTATTCCAGATGCAGTAGCATTCCATTCCAGATGGAGTCGCTGCAATTCAGCTGCCTTGCCATTTCGATGGCGATACCCACCAGTTCCTTATCATCGATGTCGATGGTGGTCTGGAAGAGGAAACTCGTAGGGTCAGCATCCTTCTGCGAGCGATGATTCTTGAGGAATCGGCTGTAGTGGCCGCAGCGGAAGGGCATCAGCCCCTTCAGTTTGTCATTGCCCCCACGTATCTGCTCCACCATATCGTGGAGCCAAGGCTGAGCTATCAGCTTGTCATATTCAGCCAGGGGCAGGCAGCTAGCGCTGCCCTTATTGCCCCCACGCTGAGGATTCATTGCAATAAAGTGGTTCATGCTTAATTATACATTATTAATTATACATTATCTATTACTCCTTATAGTCCTCCCACTCCACATTTTCCTTGAAGGGCTTGATAGCCTTCACCATCTCCTGGTGCTCACCCTTGAGGCAGCGCAGAATCTCCGCCTTGCTCATGTCCTTGGAGAAGGCATAGTTCACCTGCACGGTTCGCTTGCTAGTGCGCACCACCCCGTGCTTGGTCTTGAGAATCTCCGTGAAGGGCTTCTCTCGCTTGCCCTGCACATAAGGTTTGAAGTCCACCCAGTCGCCTCGCCCATTCTCGCCACCCGAGAATATCATCCTGCCCCTGATCACCTGCGGCTTGTCACTGATTACCTCCGTCTCGTTCCATGGCGCCTTGCGCACTGATACGTTACCATTCTCCTCGGTGATCACTGCACCGTCCACCTTTACTGCATTGAGCAGCTTCTTGCTAGTTGCTTTCTTCATAACTTTGTAAAAAAAATAATGGGTTATTAATATCTCTTTAACTTAAAATAAAAATTGGGAACACCTGATGGTTCACCATCATCACGTCGTCATAGAAGTGGAGGTCAAACTTCTTGTCCGTTCTCTCCATGACGGGCGGCACATCCAGCTCATACTTCTTGCGCTTCACCTCGTCCTGGAAGTCAGCCACCAGCTTCTTCCCTACCCACTCCATGGCTTTCTTGCCCTTCCAGCCCACGTCGCAAGTCAAGTCCAGAAACATTCTCACGTCGCACATCGGAGCCGACACCATGCCGCCCTCCTGTAGCTTCAGGTCAAACCAGTGGAGCATGCCCTGGGATGCCATCACTCTAGCCACCACTCGTTCGGGCTTCAGCCCAAACATGTCCACCACGTCGTTCACCAGGAAGAGCACCACTCCCTTCTCATTCACTGCGCCTCTCATATCCCCGAATATCGGGTGCTGCGCCATTAGTCTTGTAAACATATTATATGTATTAAAAGATTGAGAACCCGCAATACGCAAAGTCCCCGCAACCAGACGCGCTGTGCATCTGATTACGGGGACAAAGGTACTAAGAAGTAAAATGTTATCTTTATAACTGTTATATAATATTATACGATTATATCAGCTATAAGTATCTGAAAATCAAGAGATATATTCCAATAAAAATCTTCGAATATTTTTTGCCTCATTACACCAGGCATTATAATTACTAAACTGTGATATGTTATTGCTCACCGATGCTTTAGCCACACCTTCGATATGCGAAGCATTCAAGAATAGGGCTTGAAAAGGTTTCCACATGATAGTATTGTTAGCAGGGTGCTTCACTCCCAGAATATCGGATACGATATACACCATATATCCATACTCAGCCTGCGTACGATCCCATACATACCAAGAGCCCTCAGTATGAATATACTTATGTTCTGCCAGTGTTTTCCATATCAGGGCAGCCTTCTCAGTCTTGAGTCTGGGGTCCACCTTGATTTCCTGGTCTCCTTTAAGATTTTGGGTACTAGCAGCTGTATTCTGCAAAAAATCACTCACCTGCGCATTGCTACCAATGACTACAGAGCAATTCAGTATGGTTACTCCACCAGTCAGAATTGCCTGGGCAAAAATTTCTTCTAACGACATTTTCCTTTTCTTGTTAGAATGTTAATGATAAAGAACAAGTCACGTTTACCTATCATTGGGGAAAGGACTTCTAGCAAACGGTGTCCGCACACAACCTTGTTGCATATGGTAGTTTTTAAGGCAAATGATCTTCGCCCATTCTGATATGAATCTTCATAAGGGTGTTGGAAATTTATTAGTTTTACATTATATGATTATAGGTAGTTACACCAAATCAGCTACTATTCCTTCACTATTTGGCGCAAGTCTATCCCATCTTTAGCTAGGTTAAGAACATACAGAGCCTTACACCCGAATATTCTCTCAAAATCCTTTTCTAGGTCTAAAATGTCATGAAGCTTTTGCTTTTTCTCCAAGCTCTCAGGCTCAGCTTCCACTTTTCTTCTATACACTTCTATATAATAAGCCACCACCCACACAAGTTTATCCAGTGTGGCAGCAGATGCGGCATCCTCCTTCTGTTGCACATTTCTGATGGTCACATAATCCATACCAAAGTCAGCCTTTGCCTCTGCATATTTCAGGATACCAACAGCTATCAAAGTGTCGAGAAATCCACTCAACTCTTTGACAACCGCACCCTTCAGAAGAAGTCTATATTTTCTTGTTTTATTGCCTGTATTCTTTTGTTGATTAGCTATATTACAATATTATTACGATACGAAGTTCGTAATAATATTGCTATCACCCAAATTTTATTCTTATATAGAAATCCGAATATTCGATAGTAATATTAACTTTTTTGTTTTTTTGTTACATTTAAAATATCAAAAAGTAAAAGTTTTTTAGTTTAAGCTAGAGAGCAAGCACCCTTGCCCTCTAGCCTTCTACTTTTT
>OBCN01000044.1_pt1 | contig 16941 bp, 21 predicted proteins | sample 1495871 | NCBI WGS metagenome assembly OBCN01 (sample SAMN03418255, study PRJEB22391) | human gut metagenome | biome: human-gut; feature: organic feature; material: feces | host: Homo sapiens | place: Tanzania | collected 2013-01 | reverse complement strand
CGAGATAAACTAGTGACTGGAGTTCAGACGTGTGCTCTTCCGATCTCTGGGATCACCGCCCCGTTTGCCGAAAATTTTAGAACGACAGGTATGACACTTTAGCACGTTAAAGTGTTAAACTTCACCGCGTTAAAGTGGTAACGTATGAAAATAAATTGTGAAAAAATTAACAGAGGGGTAGTCGAATATCTGTTCTATAAAGTGTGAACGTGATATTACAAAATTATTAACAAAATATGAATTATAAAATATCAATGAAATTCCCACATGACATTAAAAAATATCAGTAGACAAATTTTCAAACCATGATACTATATACATGTAACAAAGATAAAGAACAACAAACACAACACAAAGAAAGTGAGGATTGCAACAATGACAGATGAACAGAAACAGGAAAAGAAAAGATTGATTGAGGAAGCCGGACGTTGCTTAAAAGATGGACGCACCATAAAAGGATGCAAAAGCGACAGACTTAAAAAGGCAATGAGTCAAATTGCCGCAAACGCGGTGTTAATCGACATGTGCCGTATAAACCATGTGATTGTTTCAAATATCTGTGACGGAGATTTCAATAGTATACAAGATGATATTGATGATATCATTGATATAATGGCAACTTGCATGACAATCATTAGCAAAAAAGGTGAGCAAATTGATGAGGTTTTAACGCTTAATCAAATTGATGAAGCTGTAAAATATACCATCTATGAACAAACAGAAGGAAGGGATATCAAATAATGCCAAAACCAATTGAACGTATCAATATTCCATCATCAACACGCATTAACTTTGTAGACAAACGCACAACTATAAAGGAGACTCTAAAAGATGGTACTATCAACTTTTATGACCTCAATAACACGTTGTTGTGTGACGGCTACTACACTAACCAGATACGCGGAACTTTACAGAGAGTGGAAACACAATCAGAAACTTATTACACTTTTACCTTTAATAATGGTGCATCAAATCATTATAGAAATTTCTACACATTGCGCGGTAGAAGGTAAATGTATTTTCTCACTATCTGGTTTGCCACCGTAGCACGGTACACCAACGCATTATATTATAAATGATCTGTATTACACTAATATTACGCTTCAAACTTATAAATTATAACTGAAAAAGGAGATTAAAACTATGAAGAAATTTGAACTTGTAGCAGGAGACGAAAAATGTGTAAAGCTTGTAAAGATTAACGGCACAACTGCACTTGCAAAGGATGCAAAACCATTGGGAAAGCTTTTAGGAATTGTAATGGGTACAGATGAAGATACTTTTAAAGTCACCTATTACTTATGTATCGAGACGGAAGAAGGGTTCGGCATCTATGCAACAGGTGTACAGCGTGAAATTGAAAAAATCGCTGATTTGCTGACAGATGCTATTGCAGATGGGCATGATTTTATCATTGAATGTACAACAGGCATTTCAAGAAAGTCCAACCAGACATTCTTTAAAATCATGGTAAGAAACTTTTAAACGCGGCAGACGGTCAACAGTGCGGTTGACTTCAAAAAATTAAGAACGGAAAATAATCAAGTTTGTTCAATTCGTATCATTAAAGGGACTAGCAATAGTCCCTTTTCTTAACTTTATAATTGTTAACAGTTTCTTCACAATTTATCTTACATTTGTTCACAATTACATGATACAATAAAAGAAAAATTGATAGAAAGTGAGGTAAACATATGTACTTAGAAAGCCAATTATTACAACTTCAACATGCAATCGTTTTACAGTGTTTAAACGACATCCGCACACCACAAAAGCGTATCAAATATTTTCGTGAGGTGAGAAAATCGCTTGAATTATATGCACCATTCTATCACATGACACCCGATGAAATGATTGAAAGCGCGATTGCAAGCGGCTATATCGAGCCGTTAACAGAAAGTGAGGTAAAAGAGTATGGCAAGTAAACAGAAGGAGCGTGTTGGCGAAGTCCAACGCGCAAAAGGTGTTTTATATGAAGTTTCTAACGGAAACATTAAGTTACTCAAACAGCACTACACGAAACAAGAGCTTTTGTTACTTCTCAGAACTTTAGGTAAGAGAGCGCAAACCAGACTAAAAACATTAAGCACATATTTTGACGAACGCGGCAAACGTTACACTGGTAAAATCAATCCAGTATACGACAGGTATAAAGGCTATGATATTAGATATCAAGGTTTGTCAACACAAGCGCTTTTCAAGAAAGTTAGAACGGCTGTCGACATTTTAAACGCAAAGCAATCAACATATACTGGTTATACCAAATTACAACACACAGCATATGAAAAATTGATAGAGAATCATCCAAAGCTCAAAAACATGACATTTGACGAATGGCAAGCCATGGTGGTATATATGGGCGCTTGGCAATCAGCACACGAGGGCGAGCAGTACGACAGCGAAACGTTACTATCAAATGCAAATTGGAACTTGCAAACAGGTCAAGTAATGCCTGTTCAATTTGAGAAAGTTGACCTTGACGCATGGTTTTTAGACGTTCAACGTGAGGGTTCATCTGGAAAATGGTTAAAGCTCAATCAAGACTTTGAAGATATTTAAAGAGGTGTAGACAATGGCAAAACGAAAAGAAAAAATTTCATATTGTAAAAAGTTTCTTTGTTTTGACATTGAAACGACACACGAACACATATCAGACGATTGTGACATAATCTACACATGGCATTGGAGCGTCATGGATAGCGACTATAACTATAAAACCTGTTCGTCATGGTCAAACCTGTATGACTATTTTCATAGTCAGTATCAAGAGTTTGCTACTCAAGGCGAAAATCGCTTAATCATATACGTGCACAACTTATCATATGAAATGGAAGCTATAATTAGAAACCTTGAAGGACACACCATGACAGGCGGTTTCTACATGGACACGCATGAACCGCTGTATCTCATCATTGATGATGTGCTAGAGTTTCGCTGTAGTTACAAGCTGACAAACAAAGGTCTTGCTGCATGTGGAAAAGACGTGGGACTTGAAAAGCTTGAAATGAACTATCAAGACGTGGTAAAACCAAATGAAACGTTGCCGCAAGATAAAGAAAAGTATACATACCGTGATGTTGAAATTATGGTGGCGAAAATTCATCAATTGGAAGAACAGGAGAATAAACCGTTTTACGATTTTCCATATACAAACACTGGTTTCTTACGTGACGAACTTCGCGCTATCATGAAAAAAGACTATAAGTGGATGAAAGCTTTTAAAAATACTCGACTTAACTATGAAAAATATGTTATCTGTCGTAAAGCTTTCATGGGCGGCTACACACACGCTAACTATATGTATGCAGGACAAATCATGGAAAATGTTGACTCTTATGATTTTGGTAGTGCCTACCCCTTCGCGATTGCAACAGAAAAGTTTCCGTGTAGTCCACTTTTGCCATTGAAAAATTGCAACATTTACGATTTAAAACGTTTGTTAAACACAGACGATTATCTATTTATCTGTACCATCACATGTAAAAATGTTAAGGCACGCGGTACAATGACATACTTATCATCATCACATTGCGAAGTGTCGAGCGATTGCGTACTAGACAATGGACGTATCTTCAAAGCTGACATGATAAAGACGACTTGTACAAGTCTTGATTTGGCTATTATACTACGCATGTACAAAATAGATGCTATCCGTGTTGACGAATGTTATTATTGTCGTGCCGACTATTTGCCGTCTGGTATCGTTTGCACTATGTTGAAATATTATAACAATAAACAAAGCTTGAAACATGTGGAAGGACAGGAACTTAATTATGCAAAAGCCAAAAACCGCGTAAATTCTTTTTATGGTATGTTTGTACAAGACCCTATTCATGACGTTGTTACACTTGATGGCACTGATTGGAAATTAGAGCATTGCGCAATCACAAACAAAGAAGAAATCACAGCACAGCTTGACAAATTTTACAAATCTTTTAGAAGCTTTTTGCCATATCAAATAGGAGTATTCATTCCTGCATGGACACGTTACCACTTAATGAGAGACATAGTATCAAAAATTGATAGGAATGTACTATACTGCGACACTGACAGTGCAAAAATTATCAACCGTGGAGAATGTTTGAACGTTATAAACGAATATAACGATTATGCAAAGTATAAAGTGGGACTTGCAATACAGCGTTATGACCTTGACTATACTTTACCAGATTTGGGAATTTTTGATTGGGAAACTGAGGAAACAGGTGCATGGTTAAAATTTAAAACATTTGGCGCGAAAAAATACATTTATTTGGACACTGACAACAAATTGTATATGACTGTGTCGGGACTCTCAAAGAAAGCTGTAAATTATTTAACATCAATAGAAGATTTTGAAGTTTTCACAACTTTTGATAAAGATGTATCGGGACGCACAATATCGCACCCGACTACAAACGCAATCGAAACCTATGACAATGGCGGTACATGGATAGAAGATACTACATACACGCTTTCAATATCGCCTGAATATGGAGCACTTATTGGAATAGACGTTTACAGTATTAAACCGACTATAATTACAAAAGAGGGAAAGAAAGAAAATACAGATGTAGATATAAGTAAACGTTTAGAAAAGTTTACGGTAAAAACACGGCACTTATCGCCAATTATATTAGAAAAGATAGGAGAATGATAGCATATGGAAATAGAAAATTTATATATAACAGTAGGTGATGAAACCTATATTAACATTCCATCATTGTATACTTTAAACGCTGATGTATACATTGTGTTCGGTGAGCGTTCGGCAGGAAAAACGTACTCAGTATTTAAGGGACTGTTTGACGACTATAACGCAACAGGTGCACAGTTTGTCTACATGCGTACACGTGAAGATTATTTGATACGCGGTAGAGCGTGGGGCGCTGTTGCCAACATCAAGCCTTATGTTGAAAAAACGTTGTGGAAAGAAGAAGCAAACTTGAATTACTATAGCGGTGTCTATAGAAAGCAGGAGTTGGGAAGGAATAATAAATGGGTGTATAGTCCATGTGGCTATAGTTCATCAATAGCATCATGGATGAAATACAAAGGTAACGGCTACGACTCAGTTAAAACTATATTTTTCGATGAATTTATTGAAGATGTTGACACAACTACAATTATACCACTGTCAAGAAATGAATTTTTAAAAGGCTATAGTCAGCAACTTTCAACAATTGTTAGAAGAAGAAAAGACGTAAAAATTGTAGCATGTGCAAACAGCATCAACCCAAAAAGCCCATTGTTTGATTATTACAACATAGATGCACGTAAACTAGAGCAGGGAAAAGTATATATTTTTAATCGCAAATTAGAAGAAGATAACTTAAAAATTTGCGTGCTGTATACCGAACCACCAAAAAAAGCGCACGTGTCAAAGCATCTTGCTGTTTATGAATCGCAAACAAACGACATGACTATAAATGGTGCATGGCAGGAAGAAGTCTACCCCGACATTTATAATCATCTATCATGGAAGTGGTACGCGGAACTGTCTAACAAAAGCAACAGAATCTATATTGCAGACTTTGCAATAACTGTGATATATCCAACAAAACAGGGAATCCCACTAATTGTCATAGACGGTAAATACAAAGCTAAAGCCACCATGCAAACAAATGAATTATATTTGCCAATAGGACAACGTTTAATACAGTGGCTCTTATATTATAAACGCACTTCTCAAATATGCGCAAGCTCAAAAAACGCAAGCGAAAAATTTAACGATTTAATCAAGCGAGTGCTTATTGACAAAAACTAAACACATGATAAAATATAGTTGGGACTACTAGACAGACCGTGAAGAACGGAGTAGTTGCGCAAACTGTCAGCGCGGGCGTAGAGATACGCCCACCTTTTATAGAAAGTGAGGTGTAAAGATGGATATTAGCGCAATAACACAGATGATAACAAGTGTTGGCTTTCCTATCTGCATGACGTTAATCTTATGTTACTATATCAAGTACCAGACGGACGTTCATAAAGAGGAAACCAAAGAATTGACAAACGCTATCAACTCACTTAGAGAAATGATATCGGAGATCAAAACTAAGCTAGAGGGGGAAAAGGAATCATGACATATTATGAAGTTATCAAGAAAGCATTATACATGTTTTACCATCGAGCCGACTATGCCTATTTCTATGGTGCAAAAGGACAGGTGTTGACAGATGAAGTAATGAACACTTTAATTAGCCTCGAACCTGCCTATTTTGCAAAGTTTACAACTCAAGAGCTTGAAGCATATAAAGCATTTTCGCGTGGTAAGATTGGCTACGACTGTAGCGGTTTCGTTTCCGCTGTTGTAGGTGTTGAAAATTACAGCACTGGACACTATCATGACGGAGCTGACAAGACAACACCGCTTTTAGGCACAGAGGGAAACGGTTTGTATACAACATTTGGCGGCACTGGAAAGCACGTAGGACTTGACATAGGCTATGGCTTTTTCCTACATATGCCGCGTATGGGTGAGACAATAAGTTTAGGAAGAATCTGTGAATATGAGTGGGAACATAGTTTCCACTTTACGAATATTGATTATGAGGGGGCAAAAGCATGATTGACATTGATAAAATGGTAACAACGCTATCAATTCCTGATGGAATGACAGTTGATGAAATGAGACGTATTGTTGTAGACGTTTTAGACATGGCAAAAGCTTCCAATGAAGCGGAAAAAGCAATTTCAGACGAAAACGCTACACTCAAGACGGAAAACGACAGGCTTTCAAAACAGAACTTAGAACTTTTCAACCGTGTGACAACTTCCATTTCTCCATCCACAACACGGAAAGATGATGAGGAAAAGGAAAAAGAGGAAGTCACAACAGACGACATTTTAAATTATTATGCTTAATGTTCCACGTGGAACATTTTAGAAAGTGAGGTAGAAAATTATGGCAAACACAAAAACAGTATCAAGCGCACAGCGCGGAGTTAACCTTTTCAATGATGCAAGAAAAAATTCTTCTAACGAGTACATGCGCGCAACAGGTGAAGTTACCGTGGCAACTTCTATTAGTCATGCTATGACACCAATCGTTAAGTATGCACCTTTTATGAATGAGTTTTTACATTATGTTGTAAATAAAATCGTCATTCAGTCGGTGGAAAGTAAGATGTATAGCAATCAGTACTCGATGCTTAAAAAGGAAGGTTTTCCGTTAGGAACTGATATGGAAATGAATTACGTTAATCCTGCCATGGGGCGCGACTATGACATTTCTCTTGGTGCTACACTCTTAAACGTCACAAAACCAGATGTTAAGACATGTTATTTCCGTCAGAATCGCAGACGTCAGTTCCCTGTTACAATTCCACGTGAACTCATGGAAGGTGCTTTTACATCATGGGAACAGCTTGACAGTATGGTAAGCGGACTTGTAACAAGCCTGTTTAGTGGAAATCAGATTGAAGAAGAAAACCTCATTAAAAAGCTGATTCAGACTTCCGTAAAGAATAATGTTGTTATTAAGAAGCAGATCACATGGGATGAAAACGACCCTGCTAACAGCTCTATTGAATTTATTAAGACAATTCAGAAAATTGCGCTTGATATCACACATGCAAGCTCTGATTTCAACAATTATCAGGCTTATGCAACAGCACAGGGAATCGTAGACGCAACACCTGCAATCACATGGACACCGTCCGACAGTCTCTATCTGTTTGTAAGAAGTGACGTTTTAGTTAACTGCAACGTTGAGACTTTAGCAGGTGCTTTCAACATGAGCAAAGCAGACTTAGTGGGACGTGTGACACCTTTCCCGAACTTCAATTATCTTGATTTTGAGTCTGCAATTGATCCTGCTACAAAGTATTGGAAAACTATTGTAGATGATCAAAATATCTTAGCAGTTTTGGCAGATGTAAACACTTTTGAGTACCGTGACAATCTGAGTACAAGCGGTGATTTTTATAATGCCGCAGGTCTATATCAGAATCAGTACTTAAACGTATGGCAGACGTACGGTATCAGACCGTGGGGAAATGCTGTTGCAATTTGCAAGAAAGCTTAATAAAGGGGGGATTTTATGACAACTGTATACCTATTCGATTCACCATTTGACGATAGCGGTAAACATTTGTTAATCCCGACAGAAAGAAACGCTGAGGGGTTCTTACGTGAACTTCTCAGCGTTCTTCCTTATAAACGTTATGACAATGTAACGTGGGAAAGACAGGGGCAAACTTTTAGGTGTCCTGTCAGAGCAGATGAATTAAAACGCTATAATTACATGGCATATCAAAATGAATCACGCATTGAATTTGCATACATCATAGACTATCAGTATGTAAACAACAAGCTGACATATGTAAACACCTCTGTTGACTATTGGGCGACATATATTGACAAATTTACATTCCATCCGTCACCAATCATGAGACAACACCCTGCTAGTGACGGACTTTTTGCAAACTTCTATCCCGAACCAACGCAAGTTGACAGGTGGGAAATTGCAAGAACAGAGTACGGCTTTTCAAAAGATGATGATGATAGTGTATATCTGATGACGGCAAACAATACGGACACTTATGAAAATCGTTCAAGTGATTTCTACGCGGCAATCGCAAATTTTGCAATGGGCGACTATGGACAAATAAGCAATTTCTTTTCGTTGGTATCTGTCAACCCTTGCGAATGTGGCGGTATTGTGCAGAGTAACACAAGTAAGCTCACACGTGCGCAAGCGTTGGAAGTAGTCAAACGCTATGCAAAGTGTGGCAGACAAGAAGATATCATAGGTGCTTACCATGTACCAAAACCGTTTGCGGCTGATGGTAGCGGTGAAAATCTGGACAAAGTTGACAACAGAACAGGTATTGTTACATTAACACAAACGTTTGTAGAAAAGCCATTATGGAATAAATTGTATACGTCACCACAATTCAACAAATTGACTGTTAATTGTTGCGGTAGTGCTAAAGAGTACGACTTCCGCTATTTTGATGAATCCGCACTTTTAGCGAAAAAATTTAAATTCAAATGGGCGGCTAATCAATCACAACTGGGTGGAATCGTTATCACACCGCAACAGTACGGAAACGGCACGAACGGTGACTATTCCCTTGCAAGTAGTACGTGGGATAGCGTTCAATTATCGACTACACAATTAAACAACAGCGGTGTCATGCGCGACTTCGGAAACTTCGGTGTTGCTTCAATCGGAAATTTGTTTTCTCTTGATATCAAAGGTGAGCTTCAAGCCGCAGAAACATTCGCGGAAAATTTGGGTGCAAAATTTGAAGAATCAGACCTTACTATTGGCAATCCAACAGGAACCATTGCAATGTATAACGCTCTTTTCCCTATGATATCGGTAGCGTGGTATTATCCATCTTTGCAGGATATCAAAAAGTTTAACAATTACTTCTGCATGTACGGCTACAACTATAACGGTAGTCTTGCCGACATTGTAATTGATTCTCTGCCTATTGTGAATTACGTGCACACAAGCGGTGCAATCATCACAGCGGAAAATGCACCACAAAACGCAATTGCTTACATGTCAAACCGCCTTGATAGCGGTGTCTGGTTTTGGCACGGTATCGGAAACTATAAGCACACTGACAAGATTCTCGAAAACCATTTTTCAGAAAGCGAAGGTGATTAAATGGCAACTTATATAGGCGAAGCGTCTAAAGATGAAAACGGCAACTTATGGGGCGGTAGGGACGGAGATCAAAACGGACTTGAAGTCCGTGTGACAGGTTGGTTTCCTCAAACAGGTGACGGTAGACGTTGGGATTGGATAGCACGTATCAGAAACCGCCCAGACGTTGCGCGTGCTATAGCAACACTTATGATAGAGTCATGTGACAATCAGAATGTTGGATATAATCAACACAGACGTGAGACATTCACAAACGAATGCCGCAAGGTTGGTTGGAAACCAAAAGACGTTAAAGTGCCATGTGCAACAGATTGTAGTGCATTAGTTGCATGTATACTAAACTGTCTTAACATTCAAGTCAGCACAGGCATGAATACAGACAGTGAACTAGGTGCATTGACAAACACTGGACTTTTTGACATATTGTATGACAGTAAGTACTTAACAACAGGTGATAACTTACAAGTTGGCGACATTCTCCATATGCCTGGACATACAGCAGTAGTTGTGCAAAATTCAGAATCAACTCAACCAGTTCCCGAACAAAAGAAAGAAGATGAGCAAGTCGGGGCGCGAATGTGGATAAATTGGCAATACTTTGAATCTGGTAAAGAATATTCCGACAATAGTGGTTGGTACATTAACGGAGATCAAGGCAGAGCTTACGGGCGATATCAGTTTGACTATCAATACGGACTTGTGCCTTTTATGCAATTTTGCGTCCAACAGTATCCGACACTTTTTAGCGGTTTCCAACCATACATTGATTTGGGCGCGAAAAATCCTGCACTTATCAACAACAGCGGTTTAAAACAGCTATTCATTGACTACACTAATAATCATCTAGCAGAATTTTCAAAAATGCAAAATTGGGCGATGTTTAATGACTATTACAGTTTAATAAGAAAAACGATACAAACACATCTTGGCTATGATGTATCTAACATCGGTGCTTATGCCGTAGGTACAGCCGCAAGTATCGCAATTCGTGATAGTGGAAATTGGGACGCGGTAAGCGATATTTTTACAGGTACAAACGGAACTGAATCGGAAAGTGATTGGATAAAGCTAGTCATGGCGCGGCAAAATGCAAAAACAGGTCACAAAGATGGAGACAGGTGGACAACAACACAGTACAACAGAGTCTTTGCAGAAATGGCAAGTCAAACAGGTGTAATTCAAATCGGTCAAGGGACAATACAAGATTCCACAACGTCCCCTGCACCTGTCAACCCTTCGGGTGGCGATGCAGGAAGTGCAACAGGTAGCGGCACGGTTGAAGTGGTACAGCCGACAACACCGCCCCCACCTGTTGGGGGTATTGATGCTAGAAGCATGTTTTGCCCGTATTGGTCTTTGAAATATTTTTCTAATGTATTACCATTGAAAATTGATCATTGACTTTGTGGGTGTATATGGTACAATCAAGATAGAAGGTTGAAAGCTGAGGGGTGAGGGGTGAGGGCGAAAACTCTATGCACTACTTACCAGATAGAGGGTTGAGGGGTGAGGGGCGAAAGCTCTATGCACTACTTACCAGATAGAGGGTTGAGGGGTGAGGGGTAAAAGCTCTATGCACTACATACCGTATATAATACTAATAATGTGGGTAAGTGCTGAGGGGTGAATTTTCCAGAAAGCGAGGTGGTTTTATTGAAACGTAACACCAAAAATCAGAATACACAGAATGAAAACTTGCTGACTATTGGACTATACTACACATTTTTACGTAGGATAGCGGTTGATGCATGGACTTTTGAGGGATTGCCATTTGATGATGATGATATTTACAGACATGCCAATAGCATTTTAAATGAAAATTTTGTGCTAGGTAAGTTGGGGGGACTATGGAAAGAAAATGATTTTTTCGTTGTCGGGGATTGCGTTGCGTCAAGTGCGCTTACATGGTATGGCGGTAGCACAAAATATCAGTGCACTACTTTTGTGAAAACCGTAAATAGAGATATTAGCGAAGTTGCTACCTTAACGGCTAGTCTCTCTCCGTTTACAAATTACGACGTTGTTTCTATTGACGGTCTATGTCGACATTACGCGGCTTTGCTTTATGAGTGTGACAGGTGTATCAATGTTAACTTGAAAGCACAGAATACACCCGCGATTTTGAATGCACCAGACGGACAAGAATTGACATTTGCCAATTTATATGAGCAGGTAGCAGGTCATAAACCTGTTGTGTATACACGTGACATGTCACCTTTAAAAAATCAGTATGACGACATTCGTCAAATCGTATACCAGACACCTGCGCCATTTGTTGCGGCAAATGTTGAACAGCTTAAATCTATGCTTATGTCAGACTTTATGTTCATGTTGGGTGTAAACGGCAGAACACAAAGCAAAGTTGCGCAAGTGTCCAGTCTCGAAGTCATGCAAGATGCACCTACTCTAATGGTTTTAAGAAATTCTTATGAACAGGCGAGACAAAATTTTTGTGATCAATGCAAGAAAAAGTTTGGTCTTGATGTTAAAGCAACGTTTAACGACTCAAATATTGGAGACGTTGGTTTGCTTGATCAATTTACAGTTATGGACACCAACCGCGACACGGTAAAAGAGGTTAAGAACAAAGGTTTGGAAGAACAGGAAAAGGAGAGTGGTGACAATGACAATTCCAACGATTGATACTAATTTTGTAGACAATGACAAATACTGGTATGACGTGGGGGCGGCTTATACGTTGCACGTCTACGACATTTTGCAGAATGCACAGATTGACAATGACAGGAAATCGAATAAAATTTTGTTTGATAATTACGACTTCGCGGCATTTGGTCTTGACTCATATCCAATTTTTAGTGAGGATTTTAGAAAGCCAATCAATGATATGATTGTCAGACACTTTCTGGAATGGGAAATTGGATATGAAACCGACTTCCTTTTTCGTGAGCACGTGCGCGGTGACATGGCGCGAATTATGCCCGAACTCAATATAAAGTTAAAGGCAAGGTTTGAAGCTTACAACACGGAAAAAATGTTTGAGACGGACAACAGCAAGAGCGTTCATAAATCCGATGATTGGCACAAATTTCTTGACACCCCTCAAGGACAAACAGACATGATTGACGACAACTATTTAACCAATATGAGTCAAAATCATGTTGATGATGAAACAACACACACAGGTTCAAGCGGAACTGCCGCGACTAATGCACAGAGTTACACAAGCGCGGTTTGGGATTTTGAGTCAGAGATTTGTGACAAACTGAAACATAATTTTTTGGGACTGTTTCGTTAAAACGTTCCACGTGGAACGTTGACGAAAATTTGAAGTATGGTATAATAAGTTTAGAATTTATGAAAGTGAGGTGTTTAAAATGGCAGATATTCCTATTATCAATCCACCTGATAAAGAGCATTTGGGCTTTTGTTGGAATCATCAATTTACAATTCCTTTGCTCTTTGATGATTGCTTGAGTCTTTTACAGAAAGTTTGCGCTTTGTGGGCGAAGTTGAATGACGTTATTGACGCATTGAATGAATTTAATGATGAATTTAACACGTGGGCGAAAAGTGTAGAAGATTCTTTAAAAGATTTGTATGCGAAGTACACAGCTTTAGAGGCTAGAGTTACAAAGAACGAACAGGATATAGAAAATATTAAGCAACAGTTGCAGTCTATTACAGAGGATTTAAACAATATTAAGCAAAATGTTTCAAATATTATGTCACGTCTGGACAACATTGAAAACAGATTGACGAATATTGAAGGTACTATTGAAAATCTCAATACAAGATTGTCAACAGTTGAACAAGATATTGCAAATATTAAGCAATCTATCGCAAATATTAACAATTCAATTACAAAGATACAAAGTGACTTAACAGCTTTAGAAGGTAGAGTTAAAAAGTTAGAAGATTTGTTGAAGAATCTTAACATTATTCCACCTATTGATATTTATAATGCGACCGATGAAGAATTTGCATCTGGTTTGTGGGTGAATTGGTGGAACTGGTTGAAAGAAAAGCTTGTCTTTTCAACTGCCGCACCTGTTAGCAAATGGGAATATTCTTCTAATGTTGTACGTTGGGACACCGCAACACATTTACCGCGGTATTTCCAGTTGGGAAGAATTTCACAACCGCTAACTCTATGTAAGTTACCGTTTGTTGCAGTCTGCAAAGCTGTGTTTGATCATATGCCAACACTAAGTGAACTTGTAAGCGCAAGTCCGCACTATAATGATAATGCATTCAATGCAGGAAACGGCTTTTTTGATTTTACATTAACTGCACCATTTGGATTCACTATGGATGAAATCAAATTCCAGACTTCATACATTCCATTTTTACCAGAACAGAGTATACTTTATACTTCATCTGGTAATATCACAACGATTAAAAATATAAATTGCGGTGTGCGTTTGCAAGTGCCAAATGAAGGAACTGCCGCGAAGCTGTGCGTTTCAACTGAGACACTTGTTTTAGGTGTTTGTCCTGATAGTGTACCTATCACAAGCGCGACTAAGTGGGATATGTATATTTATGCTGTTGCTGAGAACGGCTAATCATTTTAGAAAGAGAGGTATATACTATGGATTTATTGAAATATCTTGAACCAATGAAGCATTTACCAGATAGGTTTTCCAACCTTGCGTTTTGGAGAGGGTGCAGGAAATTTAAGGATGCTGTTGTGAATGCGTTTGAGTATGTGGATAGTTGGGGCACACATATTGAATCGCTTTTGCCTAGTGGTGAATATGTGGAATCTCAATCAGTTACTTTAACACCTGATGTAGAATTTTATCAATCTGACTTATCAGAAAAGATTTTCACACTTTCTACATCTTCCAATGGTGTTGTTACTATTTTACCGTATCTGTCAGTTGTTGGACAGCCTTTTAGAATGAATCTCTCAACTGAAAAAACTTCTGTAATAATCGGAAAAAAGATTGATGCTGTGCGTGTTGAATATTTAACCACGGATAAAGTAATAGTGCAGTTCGAGCTACCTTCTCCAATTTTTGATTCTGTTTATTTTCATGGTGGTTATGTAAACGGATGTGCGATTAGTCAATGCACAGTATTTTCACGTTATGCAACTATTTCATCAAGTAAAATCGCTACTTATGAAAATATGACACTACGAAGTGTCAAAATCTACTATCATTGAACAAAGCCGCCATTATTGGCGGCTTTTCTCTGTTATCTATTTGGGAAGGTTATTTCTAACAGGTATTGTAATGATACCAATGTTATTTCCATAGCGGAAAATTCACGTGTATTGTTTACGGTTTTTACTCTCTCGAAGAATGCTTTGATCATGCGCTTCGCCATCGGATATCTACCATATTTTAACGTTAATTCTGCAATGTCGTCATACATTCTGTTTTTCTGTACTTGTGTAAGTTTATCCATAGTCAATCCTCACTTTCTGTTTAATATATTTTTTCATTTTCATGCTGTCTAATGATTTCAAGTATAAGTCTTTTACCGTGGTATTGACGGATAAAATCATGTCTTGCGTGTTCTTCATCACATGCTAAAATATAGCAATAGTCCATTTTATCCGATTCCATGTCATGAAAAACTACTAAAAAGAATGCTAATTTTCTCACTTTAATACCTCACTTTCTCAAAATTGTGACATAACGTTATCAAACAAAGTCGCCAATTTTGTATTTTTTAAAGTTGGACGCTCTAGCCAATACTCGATTGTCATATAATTTGTTGATCTTCTGCCGCGATAGAAACATGGAACTGTACGAACTACACCTTTTCCATACTTGCCATTGTATGCGTGAATGGTTGAACATCCATCGTTCATGTAGCCGGGGACGTCTGCACATGTAACGTACATTAAGTTACGTCTATGGCAATAGTCACGAGTGTCGTCCAGAAGTGCGTTCATAAGTGGTACATTGTCGATTGTGTTTCTCTTTTCAATTCCATATAAATTCATATTTTCCTGCTTTCTCTCCGTCAAGCCGATAAGTCAGCTATATGTTGTTAGTATCTCAATATTGGACGGTTATATTTGCGTGATTTGTGTTGTCCTGTTGCAACTTCAACCTCAGATGACCACACACCACACTCAACATTACACATTGATATTTTTGCTTCGATAAATCTTCTTAAATCGCCTGTTATTAGCTTATGTGTATACAATTCTGCTATGTATATTCTAAACGGTGATTGTGCTTTATCATATGTCAATCCACTATTACATTTACGCAAATTCTTAATCGTTTTATTAAGCTCATGGTATACTGTTAAATACAAACGTCTTTTGTCGTCTAGCATATCGTTATCAATGTTGGCTAGTGTGGCAAGGCTAACGTGATGCCAATTTGGATTTTTTCTAGCTCTATATAAGCTGTCAAACATACAACACGTTGGAGCAACTGTCTGATTGCCTTGCATACAAGCGTTAAAATGCGAACAGTCACCACATACTTTATCAACTTCTCTATAAGAATGTCTTTTGTATGGGGTTGATGGATATTGTCCAAACATACCATATATAGAACTTGTTTGTACCTTCTTACTAGTGGGTTCATGTGTTGGTGGTAAGCTATGCGTTTCCATGAGGTATTTTGTGTTGTCGTTGTGGGCGGCTTTGCATTCGTCCGTATACATCAAGTTTCGATATTCAAAATCTAAAGTTGGTGTGTGTGTGGTTTCTGTTGGTTCTTCGGTTTCTGCGGTTTCTGTTGTTTCTTCGGTTTCTTCGGTTTCTTCAGATGTGCTATAGTCTGTTACAAGTCTTTCATATAAGTCTTTCAACGTTTTAAAATCGTCGAAGTCATAACAACTTGTAATACGTGCTATCCCTCTATGGTCATGGACAAACAGCGTACCGCTAGCACCTCTGTACACGTTTAAGTATACATGGTTTGTTAATTCAACCTTATATCTACCGTCAAGCTGTTTTACAGCTTTTATATCTGTATTCATAATCTTTGCCACTTCTACAAAAAACTTGTTATAACTATTGATTCTCATAATTCCCTCTTTCTTCAAGGCTTTCCTTGATGTCTTTGTTTTCTTTTCTCTTTCTGATTATATTATAGCAAATATCAGAAGATATGCAATGATGTTATTTAACCTCTTACCAGAAGATTTCTTGATCTTTTATAGTTCATACTTTATTAACAATTTTGTAATAATTTATTCACGCTTATATAGAACAGATATTCGACTACCCCTCTGTTAATTATTTCACAATTTATTTTCACACGTTACCACTTTAACGCGGTGAAGTTTAACACTTTAACGTGCTAAAGTGTCATACCTGTCGTTCTAAAATTTTCGGCAAACGGGGCGGTGATCCCAGAGATCGGAAGAGCACACGTCTGAACTCCAGTCACTAGTTTATCTCG
>OBCN01000042.1_pt1 | contig 16974 bp, 17 predicted proteins | sample 1495871 | NCBI WGS metagenome assembly OBCN01 (sample SAMN03418255, study PRJEB22391) | human gut metagenome | biome: human-gut; feature: organic feature; material: feces | host: Homo sapiens | place: Tanzania | collected 2013-01 | reverse complement strand
GGGTTACCGAACATTACACCAATCTTCTCGCGCAACTGGTTGATGAAGATGCAGGTAGTGTTGGTCTTGCTGATGGTAGAAGTGAGCTTGCGGAGAGCCTGACTCATCAATCGAGCCTGAAGACCTACCACATTGTCACCCATATCGCCTTCGATTTCCTTCTTAGGAGTCAAGGCTGCTACAGAGTCAACAACTACGATGTCTACAGCAGCAGAACTGATCAGTTGGTCTGCAATCTGCAACGCCTGCTCACCATTATCTGGTTGTGAAATCCACAAGTTATCAACATCAACGCCCAGTTTAGCCGCATAGAAACGGTCGAAAGCGTGCTCGGCATCAATGAAAGCAGCGATACCGCCAGCCTTCTGAGCCTCTGCGATGGCATGGATAGCCAATGTTGTTTTACCGGAAGATTCCGGACCGTAAATCTCGATGATACGTCCCTTAGGATAACCGCCTACGCCCAGTGCATTGTCGAGAGCGATACTGCCTGTAGGGATAACTTCGATATTCTCAACGTGCTCATCGCCGAGTTTCATGATAGAGCCCTTACCGAAGTCTTTTTCTATCTTTGCCATGGCTGCCTGAAGGGCTTTCAGTTTGCCTTCATTGGGATTCAATTTTCCCTCTTGCATTTCTTTTGCCATATTCTTATTTTATTTAAAGTTTAGTCGATTTCCAAATCGCCATCAAACACCTCGTGCCATGGCAATCCCTGCTTGTTCAACTGCTCCATGAATGGATCTGGGTCGAACTCCTCTACGTTCCATACGCCTGGTTTCTTCCAGATGCCCTTGAGGAACATCATGGCACCAATCATGGCTGGTACACCGGTGGTGTAGCTTACGCCCTGCATACCGGTTTCGTTGTAAGCTTCCTGGTGCTTGCAGTTGTTGTATACGTAGTAGGTACGCTCCTTGCCATCCTTCTTACCACGGATACGGCAACCGATAGATGTCTCGCCATCGTAGTTCTCACCGAGATCCTGTGGGTTAGGCAATACGGCCTTGAGGAACTGCAATGGAACAATCTTCACCTTGGCTGTCTTGCCGGAACCATCTGCCAATGGAGCCGCGTACTCGATTTCATCGATGCGGCTCATTCCGAGGTTCTGGATGCAGTCGAGGTAGGTGAGATACTGCTGACCGAAGGTCATCCAGAAACGTGCCTCCTTGATGGTAGGGTAGTTCTTCACCAGACTCTCCAACTCCTCGTGGTGCATCAGATAGCTCTCGCGAGGGCCGATGTTAGGGTAGGTGAGAGGCTTGTGGATAGAGAGTGGGTCGGTTTCAATCCATTCGCCATCCTTATACCAGAGTCCCTTCTGGGTAATCTCGCGGATATTGATTTCTGGGTTAAAGTTGGTTGCGAAAGCCTTGTGATGGTTACCGGCGTTGCAATCCACGATGTCGAGCACCTCAATCTCATCGAAGTGATGCTTGGCTGCATAAGCGGTAAAGATGCCTGATACGCCTGGGTCGAAACCGCAACCGAGGATAGCGCAGAGACCTGCTTGCTCAAACTTATCCTTGTATGCCCACTGCCATGAATATTCGAAGTGAGCCTCGTCCTTAGGCTCATAGTTGGCGGTATCCATGTAGTTGCAACCGCAAGCCAGACAGGCATCCATGATGGTGAGGTCCTGGTAAGGCAAAGCGAGGTTGATGACAAGCTCAGGCTTGTAGCTATTGAAGAGAGCCTTCAACTGCTCAACGTCGTCGGCATCCACCTCAGCTGTCTGAATATCCATCTTGTAGCCCTTGGCGTGGATATCCTTAACCAGCTTGTCGCATTTTTCCTTGCGACGGCTAGCAATCATAAACTCGGTGAAAACGTCCTGGTTCTGGACGATTTTGAAGGCAGCCACGGTAGCCACGCCACCTGCGCCAATCATAAGTACTCTACTCATTTTTTATCTTTAATGTTAAGTGTTTAATGTTTACTTTATCTCATTTGCCGAGATTCCGAGGGCGTTCATCAGTGAGTAACCAAGAATCTCCTGTCTGAAGTTGCCGCCTGGCATGGGCTGCATGGCAAAGAGGGTGATGCGCTTGTCGTCGTCATCTACCTTGCGGAGTATCTCGCGGAGTCGGTCGTAAGCATCTCCATCCTCAGAATTTGGGATTACCATCACTCGCTTCACTTCCTTGGCGTTGCATACGGTGCGTGCCACATCTACGAGGAAGTCATCCTTGCCTACCATCTTTTCCTCCGTAGGATATGAAGAGATGATGAATTCTCCGAGCTTATCATCCTTGAAAGCCTGAGCGTTCAGATCCTTCTCATAGTTGGCAGGGCGGAAGTTTTTCATCGCCATCGACTGTTTGTCGTGGATAAGCACAACCTGTGTTTCGTGTTCGCCCTCTCTCAGACCTCCGTCAAGGGCAATGCAGACTGCCCATTGTGCCATATCGGCAGGTTGGATGCGACGGTTGATCATACGTTCGAAGTTGACTATCAGGTCGAAAGCCACTCGGTCGATATAGTCGGCGTCAGCGATAATTACATTCTCGCTCCATTTTATATTGTTTGTATCTAATGAATTCATTGGTGCAAAAATTAGGCAAACGAGCATGATGAAAGCTTGCTTTCAAATTGTCGAATGCAGATTATTTCTGCAAATTTACGAATAAATTTCGTAATTAAGGCATTTTGAAAATATAAAATAATAAAAAAGATAGTATTTTCATCATTTCTTCATCTGATGGAATACTATCTTCTGTATTTTATGCGATAATCCGGGGCTTCTTCCTCCTATCCTCCGAAATTTCTCATGCAATCATTTTCGCCAGATAGTGTCCGGCGAGAACGGCGATAAGTCCCAGTGCCAGACTTCCGAAGAGATAGAGCATCATATAGAGATAATTCTCTTCCTTCATCAGTCCTGCCCCCTCGTTCATAAAGGTAGAGAAGGTTGTGAATCCTCCGCAGAATCCCGTGGTAAGCAGCAGTTTGGCAGATGGCGACATCCATCCCCCTTCCCGCCAGTTCAATCCCGAGAGGAACCCGATGATGAGGCATCCCAACACATTCACCGCCATCGTTCCGAAAGGAAAGGCAATCACCGTGCAGGATAGCACCAACTTTGAAATCCAATATCTCATGCCGCCCCCGAAGAAGCTGCCGATGCTTACTATTAATACTTCTTTCATCTCCTTATATAATTATAATATATGAACTGATTTAATAAAATGCTATCGGGGAGAGATTCAGTTCTCTCCCCAATCATCAATTGTTCTTGTTTTTAATGCTGCCAGCAAGCTGACGAATCCCCTTTTTGCTTCATCGTTCGGAAAATCCAATAAATATGAATTTGTATTTTTTGCCCATTCTTTAATGGTCAAGTATCCGTTTTGGAATATTATAGATAAAGGGCAATCGATGGATAAGTCTTCAAAACAATTGGTAGGATAATATTTCCCCACCAGTTCGTTGATGTTTTCATCGCTATGAGCTAGCAGGCGAACCAGATAGGTGGGTGAACCCGTTTTGAACCAATAGTCGTCGATGAGCATTTCCTTGAAGGCACGCAAGATGCTGAAAGGATTATATACGCCTCGCATCCTGCGACTGAAATGGTAGCCGTCAAACTGGCGTTTCAGTTTTATCAGTATTTCTTCCTTTGAAACATCATATTCTTCGGCCATTTCTACGATTTGCTGTGCAAAGGTAGCGCGCAACTCGTCTTCTGTGATGCCGAGAAGCGTATCGAAGTGGGCAGAAAGACTGATGTCTTCGGGTTGGTTGAATCCGCTGAATACACTTACTTGCGAAAATTTGGTAACTCCTGTGAGCAGAACGAATTGCAGGTCTTTATCGGCAGCCTTGAATACACTGTAGAAGCCTTTCAGAATTTCCCGATGCCTATCTTCCAATAGCCGCTCGTTGCCATCTGCATCGATTGTTTTCAGTGTAGAATCCAATACGTCTAGCAGAGGCTTGTCGTATTCATCAATAAGGACAACGGCGCGAAGTCCTGTTTTTTCGTGGGCATTTCTCAGAACGCCAATGAATCTGTCGCCGAGGGTAGAAGCAAAAGGGGCTTTGCCGTAGATGGCTTCCTGCGATTCTACGAAATCAATCAGCGTCTTTTCCAACTGGCCTGCTTGCGTAAAGTCCTTGCCGTTGAAATCAAGGTGGAATACCGCATATTGTTTCCAGTCGGTTTCCAGATTATCAATGGCTAGGCCCTTGAACAGTTCTTTTCTTCCTTGGAAATAGCATTCCAGTGTAGATACGAGAAGTGACTTTCCAAATCGTCTGGGACGACTCAGAAAGTAAATCTTGCCATTTTCTACCATATCATAAATCATCTGAGTCTTATCTATATAAAGATATCCTTCTGTGATGATTTTCTCAAAGCTCTGTATGCCTATCGGATATTTTATATTGTTCATACGCTTGTTCCTTATTTTCTGCAAAATTACAAAAAATAACGATACAAGCAAATTTTTTTCTGCCTTTTCTTAATTTTCCCCTCTAATCTTTCTTTTAAGGGATAAATAGGAGCAGGGAATAGTTCTTCTTGCTTATAAAATTATGTTGAACAATTTAAAATAAATAGGAGAAACAAGTTATGAAACGAGTATTCAATCTTTTGGTAGTGGATGAGAGTGGCAGCATGAGTATTATCGAGCACCAGGCACTGGTGGGCATCAACGAGACCCTGACCACGATTCAGAAAATGCAGAAGACGCATAAGGACATGGAGCAGCGTGTAACGCTCATCACCTTCGACAGCACCCACAAGAATCTGTTTTATGATAATGTGTCTGCTCGTCATACTAAGCCTTTGAAATCAAGGGATTACAACCCATGTGGCGGCACCCCTCTTTATGATGCCATCGGCATGGGCATCGCCAAGATTAACGCCCTGACCACCGAGGATGACAGCGTATTGGTAACTATCATTACGGATGGTGAGGAGAACTGCAGCGAGGAGTATGATTTGAAGATGATCAAGAACCTCATTGAGAAGTTGAAGAAGCAGAACTGGACCTTTACCTTCATCGGTACCGATGATCTTGATGTAGAGAATATAGCTCTGGATATGGGCATCGACAACCATCTGCAGTTCTCAGAAGATGAGGCTGGCACCAAGGCGATGTTTGCCAGAGAAAACAGAGCCCGAGAGCGCTACAACAAGTGCCGTGCAATGGGTTGCGTGATGGAAGTGGGTAGTTATTTTGAGGAGAAATAATGGATAAAAAGAAGAAGTTGACGAAAAAAAGTGAATGGTAAATGCTGATTATTCAGAAAGTTTTTGTACTTTTGCAATCGGAATGATTTCTCACAAGAGATTGACTTCTATTTTTTTTGATGGTTAAATTAGCGTTTGCTATTCGGTCATGCACATTGGAACGTAGGAAACTTCAATAAAAAGCAGGAATACCGACAGATAGTAAGCGTCCGCTATAGCGTGGGCGTTACTTGTCGTTTTCCTCAGCTTTTCCTACGGCTGCAATGTGGACAAGTTTCGTCCACGTGTTTTGTATCCGTAGGTGATGTAGAGAACGATGGCTTCGCAATTATAATCTATCGGATTCACTAATTTAATAACATTAAAAGCTTAGCTATCGGCATAACGGGCATAACTTATGAAAAAGTTACATTTTTCTTTAATGGCGATTCTTTTCGCCTTGTTTTCAATGGTGTCTTTCACCGCTTGTTCATCTGATGATGACGATGCTCCATCACAAGATGACATCAAGACTAATTGTATAGGAATGTGGCAGACGACTCACATTTCTGGCTGGGGATATGATGACACCGAGGATGAGAATCTTATTAAGGTTGATCAGGATGTTCCTGAAGGGGATAGTGAGAGAATCCTTTTTAAAGGTGATGGAACTTACAAATGGTATTGGTATTATGGTGGTGACTGGCATTCATCTAGTTCTACTTACAAATATGAGGTATCTGGCAATAAAATCATTCTGTATGACAACAGAGGTGATATAGATATAACTTATACTGTTGTTTCCTTCAAAAATGATACAGTAGTATTGGAGGTTACCTTAGATGAGGGACCTCAGTATAAGCAGAGAATTACTTGCAAGCGAGTAAACTAAATTATAATATGAGGGTGTGTCGTAATCTATGGCTCACCCTTTTTGTTTTCTGCAATAGGTGGAATATTGAAAAGGATTAGTACCTTCCTATCTGTTATATTATAATTGTGTCTGTCTTTCAAGAATTGCCATATTGCCATACTATTCTGCAACTGTCTGATTATAAGAATATATTGGCATGGCAATGGTTCTTTTAATTGCCATAATCTGCCATATATTGCCATAAAATCAGCGAAATATAGGTGTTTTAGAGGAATTTTGGGGCAAAAACTAAGGAAGCATTGAGCAAAAAGACCTTTTTTCGGTTCAATGCTAGGCGATTTCAATTGTTTTTTGCAATTTGGACTAACGACGTAGAAGAAATTACGTCCCGACGCAGTTTCCCAAAACGTCCAGACTACTTTCAAGTAAGTTATTAATCAGGCATGATGTAATTTAAGCCCTCATAGTTAGGCTTATTGAATTTCTACTTCGTTGGTCAAAATACGAGTTCCTCCTGTCCTCAGTTCTGGAATATTGATACGTATATCGCAATCTATTACACAAATATGTCCATTAGGAGAAAGAAGAACATTCTCATCATGCATGTCGCTAAGATAAATATCCTTATTTGCAAAGGTCCAATTTCTAGGATTGATAGATTTAAAACCCATTTGTTCCACGAAAGTTGCAATCTCAGTGTCGGCCATCATCTTGCCGTGAATAAAAGGTTGTTCTACTATCACCATAAAATCTTTATTGGTATTTCTGCCAAATCCCAATACATTCATTTTTGTTTCTTCGAAATAAGCATTGTGTAAAGTGATTCTATCTAAGGCAAAAATTGGCAGAATGAAATAATCTAACCCTATAGTCTTTAATACTTTGTTGCCATTGTCATATACCACTGCTTCTCCGCCTTGAGCGATTTTTTCGCCCAAGGTTTGTTCGTAGGTTTCATCCGTGTCGCTTATCCAAAATCCAGCGGCTTTCGCCCAATCTTCTATTCGCTTCTCTTGGATCTTTCCAAGTTGCTGCTCTCTTTTGAAACTGCCTTCTGGCGCAGAGAGTTGATCTGTGCCAACTTCTGCTCCCGCGAGTAAGGATGCAATAACATGGATTCTACCTCCTTCACTGCACCCATACTGTTCTGACGGTGAAAATCGTTTATATAAGATCTTTCCAGTACTGAATTGTTCTGCATAATCATCTAATTTTGCTAGACCTTCAGATGTAAATCCTTCATTGATTATGTCGCTGATGGACATCCAAAAATCATGATTCGTCATATCTGCTTGTTTTTATTGCCACAAAATTACGGTTTTTCTTTGATAATACCAAATTTTTCTTGCGTTATTTTGCATAGGCTTTTTCCTAAAGTCACTATTCACTCTTCACCCTATTGTCGGAAGCCCTAGTGTTTAGTGGGATTCATTTACACGTAATATCGACTATATAGCCCGCCAGCATCGCAGATACTTTTATTGTGACCACGATTTCTGATAAGCAGTATCAAAGTGATTAACTGTTTGTGAGAAGCTTGTTGATAGGGTTGATTTAGCCGAAGAAGTCGGTTCGACAAGATGAATGAGACGACTCAATGGGGTGATGGAGTCAACTCAATAGGTTGATGCAAGCGTCTTCGTGAGTTGAAAGACATTACTCCTCGGGTTCCAGGAGGTACCTTCTCAGCAGTTGCCACTAGGCTCAGCAGGTCTGCCGAGCTTAGTCGGCAGGTCTGCTGACTGCAGTCAGCAGCTTTGCTGAGCGTAGTTGCAACACTTTTTTCTAGCCGATATTTCTCTCATATCTTTCGGCAGAATAAGCTGTAGGGGGTATTGGGAATCTATGCGATTTTATTATTCCACTCTTCTTTTACTAAATCCGCCAAATATCAAATTGTTTCAATACATCTTTCATATCCCGATGTCCTTGAAATTACATGGCGATGTAGGAATCTCTGTGTCGGGACGTAGGAAAGATTACGTCACCATGTAGTAAAGTCTACGTCGGGACGTAATTTTCATGCATAATAGTGAAGCCACCGACTCACATAGAGTGCCAAAAAATCGTCCGATGCTTTGGGTACTCAATGTCCACTATGCAGTAGACACTTCTTTTTTAGTCTTATAAATCGATTCAAAGCCGTATTTTATGATACTTCTTGCAATTTTATGATACTTCGATGATACTTTTTGTAAAGAAATCCGAAAAGTGCCATTTTCGTATATTGCAATATATCAGTCGCTTAGGCGATAGTTTTCGCTAAATGATGATACTTTGAGACTTTTTTCCGAAAAAAAACTTTTATGTGCAGGAGATGATTTTCACTACATCTTTCATATCATCCGGCAGATAACTGATAGCCTTGTTTTTCATTTCTTGCGGAATACCGAATCGGGCTTCGGCGATGCTGCCAACGATGGCTCCAATAGTGTCGCTATCGCCGCCATGAGATATGCCTAGGCGGATGGCATCCTCGAAGGAGGTGGCTTGCGAGAGGAGATAGAAAGATAATGGCACGGCATCCATGCAGGTTTCATCGAACTTGCCTTTCGGATAATCCCGTGTATCGAAATCCTCATAATAGCTGCGAGCGATATCCTTGAAGGCTTTCATTGCCTCATCATCATATTCTTTAGATTTCTCATCCTTAAGCTCCTTGGATTTCTCTGCGAATTTGCTTTTTCTGAAATGCCAGATGGCATGAGCTACGGCTCTGGCTCCCTTGATTCCTTCGGGGTGGTTATGGGTAGGAAGTGCCGTTTTCTCTGCCTCTTCCAAAACCTGCGACAGGTCATCGAATAGCCAAGCCACAGACGATACTCGCATTGCCGAACCATTGCCAAAACTATTATATGGCTGCGGATCAAGAGAATGAATCCACCCTGCGAATCTTCCGCCATACGCTCCTTTTGGAGAAGGATAGCGGCGGCACCAATCCAGTAGGCTTTCCTGATAGCTTCGCCCGTTCTGTATTGCATCGGCTATCGCTACCGTACAGATGGTATCATCGGTGAAGTCGCATCCTTCGCCGAACATCTCGAAATCATAATCAAACGTATTGTTGAACTCATATTTTGAGCCAGCAATATCTCCTATTATTGCTCCTAACATAAGCTGTAGTTATTTAATCCGTCATGTAATACCATCCGAGTACTGGGTATTTATTACCAAATTTGCCAATGTTTATATCACCCATGAAATACATTTCACTTTCCGTAAAACCACTAAAAGTACCATTTTTTATAGCCTCTTCTTCATTTTCAAAACGATTCATTAGCTCGTCAAATCTTTTTCTGTCCTCTTCAGTAAATCCTCTTATTTCATCCGATTCTCTCACATTCCAAGTTATGCAATTCAAAGCACCTCCTTGCTTGATTATTTCTTCGCAATTAAATTGGTGGATGTCACAAGATGGATAATGGCCTTGTATCTGCTTGAGGGCTTGGTCATCTTCTTCGATGTTGATTGCAGGTAAGATGATAGTATTTCCAACTTGCAAAAAATTGATATAAGCCCAATTACGCTTGTCTGGCTTTTTTACATCATAATGCAACGTCTCTACATGAAAATGTTTGCTCAGTCTTCTTTCTACTTCTGTAGCAAATTCTTTGTCGTAATCAACGTAATTTGTCAAGAGAACATTTTCAGAATCAATGGGTCTGACAATTCCATCTGCATGCCCGTATTTCTCGCGCTTATCCCAAGGAAGCATAATGACCTTGCTTTGGAATAGGTTCTCGAGTTCCTTATGTATCTCTGATGGATTGTAGTTCGGATTCTCGTGGTATACTTTTTCTGTCATGATGACGAAATCGGCTCCCTTTACCACATTGCCGCCATCTATAACTAAGTCCGTCTTCTTGCTTGGAAAAAGATACATCGACTTACACGCTTTGTCAGGATTTGTAATGTATTTTTTATCTGACTCTCTTTTGGTAAGATAGTCAGGGTAATAGCGATATTGCACGAATTCATCTGTGTCTATTTGGATAGGCATATAGTCGCGGCACCAAATGTCGGCAGTGTTTCCGATAAATCTCCACTTGATATCATTCTTGTTCAAGCAAGCTGTGAACTTGTCGAAGAATGTGGGATAGCTTTTCTTCAACCATGTGGAAAGAAAAACAACATATGTTTTGTCATCTGTAATCATATTGTAAATCTATAGTTTGCTGTTAAGTACTTATTAAATTCTATAACTAATTCATCTTGTGTGCTACCAGAATCGTTGCTGCAATAATTGTTGGCTAAAATTGAGGCAACTTTATCTTTAGTCGTTTTTGAGGCAGACTTTAAGTTTACCCGATGGTTGCTTTTGATATGAGATGTAGCATTGTGTTTTTCCAAAATTATTCTTGGAAAGTCATCGGGATTGTCAAATGCATCAAACTTGTCAAAGAGTTCTTCGCAAACTTTCATAGGTCCGTTTAGTTTGTACTTCTCTTCTTGATGGTCTGAAAAACAGCCTATATGCTTAATGCCACGGATAAGTATGCCACCAAAAGCGGAATCACTTGTCAAACACGGTACCAGTTTACCGGTTGAAGCCTTTTCTCTCATGGGCACATTGCTTTCAAAAGAAAGGTCTACACCGCTTGAGTGAAAGAACCATTCTCCTGCTTTGCTATTGCGCGGATAGGTTATAATATCTTGATGGGTAGGGCAATAGAAGTAAAATTCGATATCTGTTAGTTTGTACTTCTTATTGCCCTTTAGAATAACAACATTATGAAGAAGAATACTAGCTAAATCCTGAAACTTCTTTTCGATGTTACTTCCATCTAATAACCATTCTTGTCGCAATAGGTTTCTCAAGTCATCAATGTTGTTTATTTCTTTCATGTTTTTTGATAGTTAAATTTGTGACTTATGTGAAAAATTAATCAATAGCTTATGTGGGATGTGGGCGAATTATCTTACTCTATCACCTCCCAGAAACTCTCCGGCAGGCTGATGTTCTTCATCTCCTTTGCCCTCTCAAACAATGGGGCGATGTCTTCGGCTTCGAAGCCGGCGATGCCGCAACCTATTGGGGTTACCAGGAAATGAAGCTCGGGATGCTGATGGGCAAAGATAATGAATAGCTCCACGTATGGACGGATGGTTTCCACGCCTCCCTGCATCGTAGGAATGGCGTAACTCTGGCCTTGCAAGCCAACACCCTTGCCCATGACGGCACCGAAATGGAGGCGGGCAATACGGGCAGCTCCACCACCATGCATGCCAGCCAGATTGCTGCCAAACACAAAAATCTCGTTCTCCTTTAATGAATCAATCCAGCGAGGAGTGATTCTTCCCTTCTTCTTATCTTCCATATTCTTCTTATTATTAAATATGTTATTGCTTATATCAGCCGCTTCTTCGCAGCACATTCTCGAAGCCATCATGCTCGGCATCGACATCTTAGGAGCACTTTCGATACATGCGTCTTTATCGCCGAACGACAGATAGCTTCCGTATTCAGATGCATCGAAGTATCTCTTGAAATAAGGAATCACCACATCGTGCATCATCTTCTGGCAACGCTGGGTGACGGCAGAATGGGATATGCCCAACTGAGCGGCTACGTCCTTGCCCCGGAATCCCTCTATATAGAGCATCTTCAGGATGATGCTGTTCTTGCTGTCTCTGCCATAATAGAAATTGCCGATGTCCTCTATCGTCTGGTAAAGATCGTGCTCAAACTGGTTGTCGGTCACGTCAAACTGCATCTTGCGGCTTTCCTGCCTTGCCTCGAAACTCTCGAAACGATGCTCCTTCACCACCTCCTTCAACTTATCCAGCAGCAGGAACCGGAAACCATTAACCATCCAGGTCTTGAGCGACATGCTCGGCTTCCGGTCTTCCAGAGGCTTGAAGTCGTGTTCGCAGAGATAGAGATAATATTCGTGGGCCAGCGAATAAAAGTCCATGCCCGGCTTGTGCTGCAGGTCATATCGCTTATCGTAGATGCAATAAGCCACCCGGCAGTATCCGTAGTAATACTCCCTTACGATTCTGGCATCGGCATCCTTGAAGCCCTGCAGAATCTCATCATCCGATAAGCTTTCCAATGCCTTCTTCTTCTGAAAATCAGTTTCTGAAAAAATCTTTTCTTTCTTCATATCGATATATCTTTTTGATATCCGCAATTCGTTTGCAAATTTATACTTTTTCTTTGAGAAACCGGAGGAATAGCTCCTTTTTTTCTCCTCTACATGATATTAAAAGAGAAAAGAGGAGGAAAAATTAAGCAGGTATCGAAAAAAGTTTCAGAAAAAGAAAAATCCATAAGGAAATGTTATAGATAACATTCTCTTATGGATTTATGACTGTTTGCGCACTTTATGCAAGAACATAAAGTTTCTTTTTGCCGTTGAATACCACTCTTATCGGATTTTTCTTGCTTGCCACAAAAGCATCAAGTTCCGCCTCTGCCATACTGCTGTTCAACCCAGTAATCTTACTATACTTTGATATGGTGAGTGTCTTGTTGTTATGCAGATATGCCAGGGCCATCTCCAGGCGGTCTTTCTTGCTCAGACGGTTGCTGATGTGGGTGGTGGTCATAGGGCGAGTCACGATGGTTGTGACGTATGGGCGATAGTAACCACCATGATAATGTATCCGACCATAGTGTCTGAACTGTGCACTTGCCGTAGTGCAAACCAATGCCATCATAGCGATGAGCATTCCCTTTTTAAATTTCTTTGTAGTCTCCATAATTTATCTCCTTTTATTTTATTACTTGACTTTTTTATAGAACTCCGTTTTCTGCGGTGTTACGTTTATATGACCCTGAAAAGGTATGTTAGTAAAAAGCTTAGGATTTTATTAAGGAAAATTCGGAAAAATAAATTAAAAACCGGCTTGTTGTTTTTTACTTCATACGATTCCTCGGGTCATAAAGTTATCATGTTCATCTATCTGCGGAAAATAGAATCTCTCTATATGGAAACAGGATAGAGTGCGGATAAAGAATAACATATTTAATAAGGTATAAATAATATAGATATGAAACGGATGATCTTTTTTCTGTTGGCTGCAATATGCTGTGGCTTAACTTCTTGTAGTGATGACGGAAACCAGGAGATGGATTCCGAAGTTGAACCTGAAGAAACCGTAATGGTTACGGATAACCAGAAGTCTATTGCTTCTGAGGTTATGCAAATACCCTATCATGAAATCGTGGTTTCTTCTGTGTTGAATGACGAGAAACCTTGTCTGGTAATCTATCTGCATGGTGGTACCTGTACAGGAGTTGATAATGAGAAGCAGATGGGAGAGGCTGGTATTGATTCCATCTCCAATTACTTGAAGGCACACCAGAAGAATGCTATCTTTTTAGTACCTCAATGTCCTGATTATCAGTACTGGATAGGTCCGGCAAAGATTGTGCTCGGCGAACTGATAACCCAATATGTAACAGCCGGCAAGGTTGACGATAAGCAAATCTATCTTTTTGGAGGTTCCATGGGCGGTACAGGTACCTGGGGCATGCTCGCAACCTATCCTGATTTGTTTGCAGCAGCCATGCCGGTGGCAGGAGACCCAACCAAGGCTGGAGAATATGCGAGCAAAACACCTGTATTTACCGTGATGGGTACAGAAGATGATCTCATGAATATGAATACTGCACTCAACTTTGTTGAGAACCTGCAAGCGCAAAATGTAGATGCCCGAATTGATATTGAAGAGGGATGGACACATGAAATGACTTGTTTTGAAAGCTACACAACCCCACGGTTGGATTGGGTTTTTACTCATAAGCATAATTAATTAATAATAGTTGATAATCATGAAGAAAAAGAATTTATTTAGAAAGATGGCGATTATGACAGCCTTCGCTTTTTTAGGAACTTCGGCAATGGCAGAAGAATACCATTACCTTACATTCGAAACGACCGATGGGGCTAAGGCTTCTGTAGAAATCAGCTCGCTCACCCTGACCATTGAGGGTACAACTCTGGCGGCGGGTAACCAGACCTTTGCTTTGGCAAATCTGAACAGGATGTATTTCTCGGTTTCTGATGAAACCTCAACTACAGGCATCAGACAGTTGGAAAACTTAGATTCGCAAGATATTCTTGCCATCTATGATTTGCAAGGTCATCAGGTGGCAAAAAGCCAGTTGAAGAAAGGCGTATATATTGTAAAAACAAAAGGTGGAACTTATAAAATTGCATCAAAATGAAAAAGAATTTTCTTACTCTTTTTGCATTTGCGTTAACCGTAATGCCTGCTGCTGCGCAAACTTTTAATGTGAAGGTGGGTGGCGTAAGCTATCTGTTTCCGGCTGACAAAGTGGGGAATATGACTTATGAAAACGGAAGTAAGCTTACTGTGATGGACCGGGTGTTCGTGCTGGGCGAAATCAGAAATATGGCCGTCAATCCGACATCAGTTGATGAAAGTACAGTTCAGGTTTCTTACAGTCTGGAACCGGATAAGCAGGTTTATATTCTGCCGTCTCAAACAGCTACAGATGATTTGGGATATGATAAGGAGTCTAACCGGCCTTTGATAGAAACTGCGGTAGGCGGCATCTGTCTCAATTTTAAAATGACCGGCATAGATCATGTGGAAATAGAAAGTGTAGATGGCTATCCGTTGGCAGGCAATCATGATCAGAGCATCTTGACGTTTAAGGCTCCCGATGGCGGAACCTTTGAATCAGGAAAAGATTATTATGTTACCACTTTCCCATGTGATGTAAGTGGTGGTTATCGCCTTTCTATCTACAGGAATGGTCTGGTCGCTCCATTCTTTGGCGTGCATCAAACCATCGAGGCTGGCAAATTTATCTCTCCGCTTGATCTTGACGAAAGCGAGTTGGAATTTGATGAACCTGATGCTCCGCTTGTGGAAGAAGAACGCCCGGAACTGGATAACAAGACAAAGGAACTGCTGAGAGAATACAAGAAGAATCCTTGTCTGGATACTTATAATGCACTTTACGAACAGATGGGAGTGCGTTATGATAAGGTTGTGGCTCGCAAGAAAGCAAAATTGCGCGAACTGGAAAGAGATGCTCATCATCAGTCGCTCATAGACGAGATGCAGGGAATCGTAGATGAAATGGTTACTAACCGCGAAGAGCGATTGGTGCAGCGTTTCCTGAGTCTTATCGATTCACGTGTAGATGATGATCCTGCTGATGAATGGCTGGTGTTGAAAGGTGCTACCGAGGAGAATGCCTATGTGGGTTATGCGCCGGTAACCAATGCTGAATATGCGGCTTTCAATCCTGATTATACTTATGCCGAAGGTCAGGATCGCTATCCTGTAGTAAATGTGAGCTATGATGAGGCTGTAGCTTATTGCAACTGGCTGAGTTCTCAGGATGCGAAACATAGTTATCGTCTTCCTTCTGAATATGAGTGGATTCTGGCGGCTGGTCACATGCCGAAGGATGTTAACATGAATGCTGATTTCGTGGAGAAAGGTTTGACTTCGGTTGATGCTTATGCGGCTTCTACGGGTAACTGCGGTGGTATCGACTTCTGGGGAAACAGCTGGGAATGGACTTCTACGCAGAATGCTGCCGGAGAGTATATCGTGAAAGGTGGCAGTTGGGATTCGAGTCGCGATGCTTGCCGAAGCGAGTATTCTGATGATGCCCGTGATGCATCGGGAAGATATGCCAATGTCGGTTTCCGAGTAGTAAGAGTGGATCGCTAATCGCGTTTTTCACCTGAAAGTCAAAGAAAATTGCGGTTTTTCGAAAAAAAATGCATCCTGCTTTTTACTTTTCCCTTTTCTGAAGGTCATATAATCGTAACGTTCATGAAAATAAACGAATATGAGTATTAATGACAAAGGCATAGTGGATACGCTGAAGGAATGCCCGGAGAACGGATTCAGAATGCTGATGATGAAGTATCAGGAACCAGTTTACTGGCACATTCGCCGATTGGTAGTTTCGCATGATGATGCACAGGATGCTTCGCAGGAAACTTTTGTGAGAATCTATCGCTCGTTCAATCAATATCGGGGCGACTGTTCGCTGAGAAGTTGGATTTACCGCATCGCTACCAATGAGGCTTTGCGACTCATCAGCAAACGGAAACAGGAAGAAGTTTCTCTGGAATCAGAATCAACCGGCGTCAGTCTCATCCCAGCCGATAATTATATCGACTTCGATGATGAGGTGGCGGTGAAACTGCAGAAAGCGATTCTCTCGCTTCCGCCTAAGCAGCAGTTGGCATTCAATATGAGATATTATGACGAACTCGGGTTCGACGAAATAGCGAAGGTTGCTGATTCCACGCCAACCAGTATCAAGGCAAGCTATCATGTTGCCAAGGAGAAAATTATCAAGTACATGAATTCGAACGATTAAGCGAGAGTTCTGTGAGTTTTTAATGGTTATTCAAAATGGAAAAGAATATGGATACAAATTTTGATTTCAACAAAACCGGGAAGTTCGACTTCGATAAGGTGGGCAAACGGATGCCTTACTCTACTCCTGAAGGATTCTTCAAGGAGATGGAAGCCAATATTCTGGAGCAGGTGAAGAATGACAAACCGAAACCTGTCAGGATACAGCCAAAGAAGCGCCCTCTGATGAAGGTGATATGGTCGGCAGCAGTAGCTGTGGCGGCATCGGTGGCAGTACTCCTGGTACTCAACATCGATTTCTCAGTCTCTTCTTCCCAGCCTTCACAGGTAAATAACGGAATACAGGAGGTAGATCAGGCTTTCGCACAGCTGTCTTCTGTCGATCAGGCTTATCTGCTCGATGTATATCAGGAGGATGTATTCCTCAATAATTAAACCGATTCAATAATATTTTAAAATAATAGAGTTATGAAACGAATTTTGGGTATTTTAATGATGGTCATCGCCATGATGGCGGTTACTGCAAATGTATGTGCACAGGCACCTAACCAGAAGCAGCGCCTCAGTCGTGAACAGTTGGCAGAAAAGCAGGCTCAGT
>OBCN01000036.1_pt1 | contig 19527 bp, 26 predicted proteins | sample 1495871 | NCBI WGS metagenome assembly OBCN01 (sample SAMN03418255, study PRJEB22391) | human gut metagenome | biome: human-gut; feature: organic feature; material: feces | host: Homo sapiens | place: Tanzania | collected 2013-01 | reverse complement strand
ATTCCGATAGTACCACACCGGACGCCCATTCAGGAGGGCTACAGCGCCGTTTCCTCGCCCGATGCGGTCGGGGGCTACCCCGCGCTCGTTCTCGGCGGTGAAAAGTCCTTCACGGTTCCCAAGGGGCTTGAGGGAAACCGCTACCGCACGGCGATGGGCCTCAAGGGCGATGTACTCGGAATCCTCGTGACGCAGAATCCCGTGAATCTGGAGGTCGTGGCGAACAAGTTCGTTTCCGAGGGCTACGATTTCGCCATCAATCTCGACGGCGGAAGCTCCAGCGGATACGCCATCCCCTCCAAGGCATGGGCCAGAGCGAACAAGCTTCGCGGGTTCGTCGGAATTTGGCTCAAGGGCGGAAGCGGGAACTATCTCAGCAGGTCCGTAGGGCCGGTCAAGCCCTCGAAGCCTGCGAAAACCGAAAGCTGGGCGGAGACGGACAAGTCCGCCGCGAAGGGTGTGCGGCTGAAGGTAACGGCAAGCGCGCTGAATCTCCGGGCGGGAGCCGGGATCTCGACGGCGGTCAAAACGGTGCTGAAATTCGGCGAGGTCGTCACATGGTACGGATATCAGACAGAGAACTGGTATTATGTACGGACGGCAGGCGGTAAGGAAGGCTACGTTTCCAAGCAGTATGTGAAAAGGACGTAGGGATAAAAAGAGCCGGAGGACGGAAGTCCTCCGGTTTTTTCTTATATTGACACGTTTTGACATGGATGCTAGAATGAAAAAGCCCCAATGGGGCGGGGCGCTGCCACGGAGGTGGCAGGCGGTCGGCACTTCCTGAAAAGGAGGTGATGCGGATGGTTACATGGAATGAGGTTTTTACCTTTTCGCTCGTACTCATCGGCTTTGCTGGTCTGATCGTTCAGATTTGCAAAAAGAAATGACCGCTTACCCAGCCCGGTACGGTCATTTCTTTTTTTGAGATGATTCACTTCGGCTGACTGCCTGCGGCAGCGCCCTTGTCTATTATATTAACAGGTTATTTGAAAATGTCAATAGAAATGGGAATGGAAAGCCGGTGCGAAAGCGCCGGTTTTTGATTTGTCCCGCTGATTTGAAAATTTTTTCTGAAATGGGGTTGACTTTTTAGGTACATATAAATATAATAAACATGTACATAGAAAGTAGGTGATACAAATGTCGCCCCGTACAGGCAGACCGAAATCTGAAAACCCGAAAGATACACAGGTGAAATTTTTGGCAGATCGAGATACAATGTCGGATTTGGAGTATTGCTGTGAAAAACTCAGTAAGACAAAGAGCGATGTGATTCGTTTGGGAATTCAGATGGTGAAAGCCACGGTCAAAAAATAAAAGAACCGCCCGTTGCTCCTGCAAAGATCACGGACGGCTCTAACCACCAAAGTCCAAAAGAAACTTTGATAAATTTATTCTATCAGGTTCTTTCGGACGCGTCAAGAAAGGATTTTGATATGAAAGATTTAATCACCATTAACCAGAACGGTCAACCCGTCGCAAGCAGCCGGGATATCGCCGAACACTTCGAAAAAGAGCATCGGAATGTTCTTCGTGACATTGATGACCTCAGAAAAGATGTGCTCAATTTTGAGCAGATGTTTTTCTCGGTCGAAATTCCGGACAGCTACGGCAGACCGCAGCGCGCGTACCTCATGAATCGTGATGGTTTCTCACTGCTGGTCATGGGCTTCACTGGAAAGTCTGCGCTCGAATGGAAACTCAAGTACATCGACGCATTCAACCGTATGGAAGCGCAAATCAAAAATCCGCAGTTGTCTCCGGCGGAACAGCTTCTTGCACAAGCACAGCTCATGGTGGAGCAGGAACGCCGTCTCAAGGCTCTGGAAAACCGCGCAGAACGCACGGAACAGACCATGCAGAAAACGCTGGACATTTTCTCCGCCCCGGCGGTCAGCCCGGACGATTGGACTTCGGCGATGAATCACCAGATCAACACGCTTGTGGAGCAGTACGGCGGAAATCACAGAAAGTTCCGCAGCGACCGCTACGCTGAGTTGGAATCGGAAACCGGCGTTGACTTAAAATGCCGCCAGACACGTCTGCGCAACCGAATGCGGAAAAACGGCGCAACGGAAACGGAATGCAAACAGGTTTCGATTTTGCAGGTCATTTCCCGAGACCGGAAGCTTCGACCGGCGTTCGAAGCAATTATCCGCCGGAAAGCCGCCAGTTTGATTTCGGATGCGCAGATGTGAATGGAGGTATGAAAAACATGAGTTGCAGCACGATTTTGTTTGAACAGGAAGAGTTGCTCGAAATTTCCCGTCAGGTGAAGAATCAAAAACGATTTGCAGACTTCATGCTTTTTTGCATGGAGCGCCTGAAGGACGATGAAAGCGAGACTGTGGAGAACATCTGGAACGCATGGTGCGAAAGCCAGAGCTGAATGGGATTCCGGGAGGTTTTACGCCTCCCGGTTTTTTCTTATAAATTGGAAAGCGTGCCGTCGCCGATGATGACGGCGTTCGTGAGGCTGCTGCCGAGGACGAAAACCGTGACCTGTGAGCCTATGGATGCGGCTGCCATGCTGGTCACATAGGGAAGGGCGATTTCTTTATCGAAGGGGCGTTGGACGGTGATACGCCCGTTTTCTGCGGCCTTTGTCACCTGCGCGCGGAAATACCAGACGTTCGCGCGCGTCAGCACTTCGACCTTCGGAAGAAAATATTCCCACAAGCGGTCGGCGAATTGCTTCATTTCCTGATCGTTATTCATTTTCTGCGACCTCCCATGTATCTTCACGGAGAAGTCTGGCGCACATACGGTCAGCGGGAAGCTTCAAAATTGCCGCGTCGATGCTTTCTGCTTCCACTCGAATCTCCTTGCTTTTTCGGCCGTGAAACGTCACGAGAAATGTGTATCCATGGCTTATGACGTTCGTGCGGAGCTTTGGCTTTTCCAAATATTCATTCCTCCTTCCAGACGTTTGCGACGGTGAAGGTCATGCGCAGACGGCAGTTCACGTCCGCATACGTCACCATGTCGCAGAGCTTGGTCATTTCCGAGATCCTGCGGCGGATGTTCTCGTTCAGAATTCCCGTTGGAAGCGGAAAATCGACGGAGACGGACGCGCACTGCGCGTGCAGCTCCAAGCCTTCGGTGTGCATCGGCGTGCGGAGCGCTTTTGCGACGGCGGCGGCGTGCTCGTGGACGGTGTGGAAGATCTCCGCCTTTTCCTCGTTCTGCACCGTTCCGTGGAAGTTTTCATTTTTCTGCGCCATTGCGGCGGCCATATCCTGAATATCCATATCTGTTCTCCTTTTATTTTTTGCCCGGTTGGGCTTGGTTTGGATTCTACGGGTATTTTACGCTTTGTCCCGCGCGGGAGATAATTTTTTCAGCTCCCGGACGTTCTGCGCGACGATTTTGACGGCGTGGTCGATGATGGCTTCGTCCCGGCGGCGGTCGATGCCAAGATCGTGCGAAAATTCGTAAGCGCAGGGGTCGAGCTTATAGTCCAGAGAAAAGCGGACGGCGCTCCTTGCGCGGGCGGCGGGATAGCCGGATTCCAGAAGCACCGGAGACGGCTCGTTTTCTCCGCTGGAACAGGCGGCTCCGGAGGACGCCATCAGGCCGTCGGCGGACATCCGCAGAACAAGCGCATGATTTTCGATGTTTGGGAAAGAAATGCTCGTGATATAGGGCGACTGTGTTTTTTCGTTTCCACGATATTTCGTGCCGTTCAGCTGCGCGTCTGGAATTTCCTCCATGATACCATCGATCAGGCGGTCATGCAAGTATCCGGCGGTATCCGCAAATTCTGCGATATGCTCCGTGCGGAAGAAAAGCGCCTGCGCGAGGGCTGCGGCCAGAGGAACGGCGGGCGTTGCCGGATGGAAAAGCTCTCGGATCACCTCCGGTTTTCTGGCGATCAGGACGCCGATGCCGATGGGTGCGCCGAATTTATGTCCGCCGCCCGCGATGTACGACCATTTTCCATGCCGGAAGTCGAGGGGCGCTTTTCCCATGGCTGCCGTGCAGTCCGAAAAACAGACGGTGTACGGCTCGAATGCTTTTGCGAGGTCATAAATTTCGCCCGTTTCGTTGCCGGTATGGATATGTGCGAAGCCGGAGGTGCTGCGGTTGATCCCGAAAAAGCGGAAACTGTCTTCCCATCCGGCAGAAACGGCCTTATGCTCAAAGCTGGAAATATGGACGCTGCCGCATTCGTACATCATGGCGTTCATGGCAAATCGGCAGCTTTCCGTGGCGGAGGAGGTGAAGATCACCTGTTCCGGCTTGCATGAAAGGCAATAGGCGACGATCCTCTGCGCTCTTTCCAGCTCCCGCGCGGCTGCGATCCCGAAGGAATGGACGGAATTTGGGTTGCCCCAGCTGAATTGCGAGGCCCGGTAAAATTCCCGGCGGGCGGTGGCCAGAAGGGGAGAGGTCGCTGCGTGGTCGAGGTAGATCATACGCGGCTCCCGTTCTCTGCGGCTTTGGCCTGCGGCGTCCAGTTTGGAATGAAGGCCATGCAGATCTTCTCATAGACGGCCTGCTGCGCAAGCAGAGCGTCGTGCTTTTTCAGCAGGAGCTGATAGTCGCTGCGGAGGTTGGAAAGCTGGAGATCATCCGGCGTTTTTTCGGACGATGCGGTTTTTTCCGGTTTTTCGGCAGGCTCCGGAAGCCCCAGCGAAATGCGGATGGCACGGTCGATATGCGCCATTTCCTCCGACGTGAGCGTGCAATAATATTCCCGGAGACGCTCCTTGGAGATCGTTGTGACGCACTCGCAAAGCGCGACGGATACGCGCGGTGCGGAATAGAGCGTGACGTGCGTCGGAAGCGGCTTTTTATTGGCCGTTGTGAGCCAGACGATCTCCAGATTTGCGGAGTATCGGTTATTTGCTTCGTTGGACACGATCACGGCCGGCCGGGTTTTTGTGTACTCGGAGCCGACCGCCGTTTGTGCATCCGCGATCCAGAATACGTCTCCGCGATGAATTTCCTGTTCCATGGGCTGCTCCTTTCATTTTTCTGGCGTTTATGTACTCCGGGCTTTCGCCCGGATTTATTCAGAGGTTCCTTAATGTACGGCATCCTTCAGCGCCTTCGCGGGCGCGAATTTCACGCCGTGATGCGCAGGAACCGAAATGGTTCCGCCGGTCGCCGGGTTTCTTGCGACTCTGGACGCCTTATACGGCGCTTCGAATTTTCCGAAGCCCGGAATGTTCACCGTCTCGTGCGAGATCAGCGCTTCACGGATGCTTTCGAAAACCGCGTCGATGGATTCCAGCGCTGCGCCCTTCGGCATATTCGTGCGATTGGCTACGGCCTGTGCAAGTGCTTCCTTGTTCATGGTTTTTCCTCCTTTCCCGAAAATTTCATGGTGGGCCGTCCCGGAGTCGAACCGAGATTTTACCCGTTATGAGCGAGTTGCTCTAGCCTTTGAGATCACGGCCCGTCGTTTCCGGCTTGACGTACCGGACGCGAGGCCATGCGCGCTGGCCAACGGGCAGTTCTTTGCGGCATCCTGCCGTTTCCGCTTCACACCGGATTCCGGTGCGGCCGGTTTTGTCAGTTCGGCTTCTCAAGTGACTTCATCCGGATCTGCCACGCGTTGGCTTTCTCCGGCAAGCTGAACGATTTGCATCTTGAAAATGCGCGGCGTTCTACGAAAACCTTAGTCACACGATTTTTACGATGGTGCGGCGTGACCGAATCGAACGGCCTTGGGACAGCTGCTCGTAACTGCCCTTTGCCAAATGCCGCATGATTTCATTCAGATTTTTGCGGTACAGCGGTATTTGCAGGTTTTCCAGTCCGCGAGGCTGCACGACTCGAAGATGCAGGGTGATCCGGCGTACTCCTGCTTGTCGCAGAATTCGTGGATCAGCTCCGGATACAGGGCTTTCATTGCAAAAAGGTTTCTTGCCGAATCCGGCCCGACAAACATTGGCTTTCCTTTCGGTGCGTAGTTACGGATCTGATAGGGGATTTCGTCCCGTTCGCTGTAGAAATGGACCGCGACCGGCGCCACGTCCTTCTCTGCGACGACGTAGACATTTTTCGTGCCGTTGGTGAGATAGCGAATTTCCAAGCTCATTTGTTTTCCTCCTTGCCTTTTTTTCTTGGTTTTTACAGCCTGCCTCCCGGCTCCGGAGCCGCCGTTACTCGACGCCTAGACGCTTCCGTGCAGAAGTTGGTCTGCGTCGCCACGCCGGTTTTTCTTCCATCCTTTACGCCTCACAGCAGACTGTCGGAAGGCCGGGAGGGTAAGCCACGGAACTTTTCAGCCCTGCGCCGGTGCATCGGTCGCATCCGTTTTTTCACACATTAAGCCGGAGCCAGCTAATTAAATTCGCAATCTGTCGTACTTGCACTACCTACAGATTGAGCGGATGGCCGGATATATCGTTTCACCAAGCCTTTGGAACCTCAAAACTTTCCCTGAGTCCGCCGCAATACCCATGTGGAGTGCGTGAGGAGAATCGAACTCCCACCATCAGATTGGAAGTCTGATGTTCTGCCATTAAACTACACGCACATAAATGGCTCCCCGTTTTACTCCGGTGCGGGAGCGTTCTTCCCGAAAACCCATGGCCAGGCTTCCCAGCCTGGAGCACCGGAATCTCTGAAATGTTCCGGTGAGCGCCTTCGCTTACATGGGTGACGCTTTTCTTCACAGAAAGGAGGTCAGTTATGACCAGCTGTGAGCCATGCCCAAACTCACAGCATTGCGGCGGAATCCGGATTTGAACCGAAATCGCGGGGTGTGGGTTATCCCCACGACGCACCTGCCTCCGCCGTGCCTCCGGGCTTACGACGAAACCCGGATCATTTCTGTTTTTCTGGTTTGTTCAGGCGATCTCCGGCCGGGGCTGTTTCAGCCGGAGCTGTTCGAAAAAATCATCTCCCGACTCTTCCAGACGCAGGACGTTCCGCTGCGCCTGCCGTTCCTTCTCCTCCTGCACGATCTTCGTCATACGGCGGTTTTTCCGGCTGGTCAGCTTGCCGGAATAGATCTGCGTGGTCGCTACGGATTCATGGCCGAGTTTTGCCTGAAGCTCCTCAAAGCTCATGCCGCTGTTGAGATCGAGCCGTGCGCCGACGTGCCGCAAATCGTGCGAACGGATCATATCCACGCCGGTCACGGTTTTTACATGGCGCTTCACGACGTCCGAAAGCCACTGACGTGTGCCTGCGTGCCATTCTGCGCCCCGATTGGTTCCCTTGAATTCCTTGGTTGCCTCCGTGCCAAAAAGCGGGTCATGGTCGCCTGCGGCCGCCGGACGCAGTCCGCTGCGAAGATACAGCCGGACGGCGGTCTGCGCAAGCGGCGGGAATTCGACCGGACGGAATTTATCGCCCTTGCCGTGCTCGACGTACAGCTCGGAATTTTCCCAGTCGAGATCCGCAGGCGTCAGCGCCAGAAGCTCACTGTTGCGAAGCTCCGTTGTCAGAAGCAAAATGACGATGGCGTAATTTCGCGGCCAGAATTTCGGGCTTTCCACGGTTTTCGCGGGAGGGTTATTTCGCCAGAGAAGCATGACCTGTTCGTCGGTCAAAAATTGCTCATACGGTCGCTTGTCGAGCTTTCGCGTATCCGGCATGAGGAGCTTTGCGACGGGATTCCGGTCGTACCAGCGGTTTTCGCCGAGTTCTTCGGAGCTGGCGAAATTGTACATGGCAGAAAGGACGGTCAGATACTGCTTGATGGTGGACGGTTTTTTGCCGTCCCGGCGCATCTGGTCGCGCCATGCGAGGATCTCCGGAAAGCCCTCCTCATGATCCCACAATTTGTTTTCCAGAAGGAAGCCGGAGAAATTTTTGAAGATCTGTTCCTGATTTTTGATCGTGACTCCGGAACGTCCCAACGCCCGGAGGTTATCTTCGTAGGCGATCATGGCCGACCGAAATTTTTCATACGCTTTGGGGAAGCTCATCTGTTTCCGTCCTTTCTGATTTTATTGTACCAAACGCCGCAAATGTTTTTTGCACATTTGGATGCGTTCCGGAATGGTTTCTGCTGTCTTTTGATTTTTGCCTTTGCCTTACTATGCGCCGCTTTGTCGTTGCTTTGCTGATCGTATCCGCGCACGGCCATGCGTATCCTTTGCTGTTCACAACTCTGCGCAACTCTGCGTGACTCTGCGCAACTCTGCCTTTGCTCTGCCCAGCTTGTCCTAGCATTGCCTTTGCCCCGCGCCACAGTACTTTGCTTTGCCTTTGCTCTGCTTTGCGTCCCACTTCTGTTCGCTGCCAATCCTTTGCTTGCCTAATCTTCGCATCGCAATGCCCTTGCTGCGCATTGCCCGGCCAAGCAGTTCCGTTGCCCCGTTCGGCGGGCCTATCAGACCGCCTTTTCCTCCGGGAAGAAGCTTTCCTCCAACTTCCGCGCTTCGTAGTCCTCTGCCGTTCCTCCGAGGCTATTTCCTTCCTCGTCCAGCATCTTATAGATGAATCGGCCCTTTCCAGAATTTCTCCACTGGCCGAGGCCACGGTCGATGCCGTTATCGAGCCATTCCTTCAAAAGAGCCTCGTGCGCCGGATCGTTGAGCTTGACGCCGAAACGGATCGTGCTGCCCGCCGGAATTTCCTCGGAATTTGCTAGGCTCACACGTTCGCCCTGCGCGGTCTGCGCACGAAGTGGACGCTGGCATTCGCCGATCTCGCCGTTTACCTGAATGGCGATGGTTCTCGGGAATGGAAAGATCATGCCGTCGATCACCTTTTTGTACGCCTTCAGGGCACTGGACTTTGTGTGCTTTGCGCGGGAGAGTGCGCCACAGGTATCCTTGAAAAAGCCCTTGATCTGGTAGTCGTAGAAAACGGGCTTTCCATCGACGCGCGGGAATACCGTCATCGCCTTGTCGGAATAGTTCTCTGCGCCGATGGCGGCGATCTCCTCTTCAATGGTGGCCGCGTCCGGGGACTTGGACGCGATGAAGTCGCGTGCGACATTTTCATTGCTGGGCCATGTGCCAAGTACCGGCTCGATAAACGTGAGCTTGATGTACCGCTTGATATCCTTGTTTTCCTTTGCCATTTTGAATTACCTCCATTTGTGATTTTGTTTTTGTGTTTACAGTTTTTGTTCTGCCGGGTTTTTCGGGGTTGTCCCGGTTTCTTGAAATTTTTCAGACGATGGATGCGCCGATCAGAAAGCCTGCGTAGGCAGACGCGGCCATTCCGGCAAGCAGCGCCGCGATCAGCCAGCGGGTGATGAATTTTTCCCGCTTGTGGCGCGCCTCCGCACGGACTTCCGCTTTCACCTCGTCGTGGTGTCGATTGACGACGTTCTCAAAAAGATTCTCAGGCCCCGTCATGGGGAGGGGGACCAGATTTTTGCTTTCACACATTTTTCTTCTCCTTTCGGTTTTCTGTGGTTTTTGCTTTCCAGTTATCCAATCTGCCACGTTTCACGCTTTTGTCCCGCTGTTTTCAGATTTTTTTCAGATTCCCGGCAGAGAGCCTCCAACGCCGCCTGCCGGATGAACTGCGCATTCGTCGGACGGGCTTTGTCCGCGTCCATGCTCAAGCCGAACACCTTATAAAATTTGCTGCCCCCGGCGCGCTCGACTCCGACTCCGATGGACTTCCGGATCGCACGCTCCACGCTGTTTGAGCTGACGCCGAATTCTTCGGCGATCCTCGGATAGATCCCGTCCGCGCTCATGGTCGAAATTTTGGGACAGCCGTTTTCTGCGCTGCGGCGGATGGCGCTGCGGAGGTAGTCATAGCCCGTCATGCTGGCCGGAATGCCCAGTTCCTTCATCAGCTGGTAAATTTCAATGTCCAGCGCGTCCATCTTCTGTGCGGTCATACGCGTGGCTCCTCGCTGTGGCTCCGGATGATCTGCCATTCGTTCCAGATCTCTTCGACCGTCAGACCCGATTCCACGCGCGGGAGGCAGAATTTCAGGAAGTTCAGAAATGCTTCCTGATTCTTGGTTTTTTCGATCATTTTGATAAGTTCTTTTTCCATGGTGATTTTCCTTTCTGGCACTTGGTGTGCTTCCTCAAATTTCTCCGCTGAGTTTATATCGTGCGACCATGCGGTTGAAAAGATTCCCGAAGATCTCACGAAGCTTTTTGTCCTTGGCAATGATGCTGAGTTTGGAAACGGCGGTGATCTCGGCCTGCGTCGCGCCGTTTGCTTGCAGACGCTGTTTGGCGAACTTGACGCGGACGTCCAGCTTTACGCCTGCGGTCGTTTCGGTCTCCTTGTAGAGCTGCTGGAAGGTTTTATGGAAGTCGAATCCCGTCTGCATACAAAATGCACGGACGCTGCGGTTCAGCTGCGATTGCCAGTTCTCCGCCGTTATGGACGATGCGACCATGGTACCCAGCGCATCCCGGACGGTATCCATTTTCTGCGAGGTTTCGGCGCTGCTGGCTTCCAAAGCCTTAAGACGGCGCTCCTGCTCGACCAGAAATTGTGCCTGCGCAAGCAGCTGCTCGGCAGGGGAGAGCTGCGCGGCTTCTTTCGCACGGAAATATCCTTTAATGAGTTCGCGTTGGACTTTCCACGCCAAATCATCCGTGAATGATTTTACCAGCATGAGATAGCCGGATTCCGTGATGAGAATTACGCTATCCGGTGTGCCACCCTGCGGACGCTGAATACCAAGGGAACGAATTTCGTCCGGTTGGTCAAGCATGAAGAAATCTTCGCCCTCGATAAAGTGCTCTCGGTTAGAACGGAAGTTTCGCTTTGCCGTTCCGTCTGGTCTGCCGTGGACTGCGTCGATGTCCTTGAAGGTCACTACGCGCTGACCGCTGTATTCCTTGATGGTGATGTCTGTGTTGTTGATTTTTTGTAGTTCCATGAATTTCTCCTTTCTGTTTCGCTTGGTGTTCTCTACTTTCAGCATAACAGAAGCGGCAAATGTTTTTTGTACATTTTTATGTCAACAATGAAACGCTGGAGGGATGAAGAAATCAACCGAACCAAATTTGGATTCGTTGGAATTTCGGCGGTTTTTCGATCTCTCCGTTCTCATGCGGAGAGTTTGGATGCCATGAGCTGGGCGCTCCGTCGCTGGACGATGCCGGAGAAGATTTCCCGGAGGCGCTGGTCCTGCGCGACGACCGTCAATTTATTCGCGGCCTGACATTCGGAGTATTTTGCGCCGCCCGCTCTCATGCGCTCCCGGAGATGCTTCAATCGCACATCGAGGTTGCAGCCCGCCGTTTCTTCCAGCTTCCGATAAAGCGAGCCGGTTTCCGTCTGGAAATTCAGCGAGAATTCCATGCACAGCTGACGGATCTTACTGCGCGTCGCGTCCTGCCAATGGTCGCGGCTCACGGTCGGCATGGAAAGCGCCGAAATTGCGCTCTGCATGGCGGAGTGGATCTGCTTCTGCCCGGATTCCAGAGCGGAAAGGCGCTGCTCCTGCTCCAAATTGACCTGCGCCTGCATTGCAAACATCTGCGCGGCGGTCATGGGTTTTGCCTGATAGCCGCCGGTCTTACGGATGGACGGAATCACTTCATCTGCGATTTTCGCCTGAAACGCTTCTGCCGCTTCGTTCTTTGCTTTCATTGCCAGACGGTAGAATACGTTTTCGGGGATGTACTCCGGTCTTTCGCCACAAGTGGCGAAATTCAGTTCTGCAAGATATTTGTCAACTCTTGCCCATCTGACATACTCAACGCCGTCCCTTGTATCTACAAAGCCGAGACCACGCGCTACGGTTTCCAGTTTGAGATAAACCACGCCGTCTTTCTCATATCCGTCAATTCCACTGACATTGATGACCTGTAAATTCATGTTCAAAATTCCTCCTGTCACTTAAAAATGGGTACAAAAATTCCGCGAAAAGCAAAAGTAACACTTGCAATTTCGCGGCGTGTCTTGTATAAATATATACAGAGATTGCGCGAGAAATTGCGTGATTGTCGGTAAACGCTGCGTTCAGTCTTTGGTCGGAAGGGACGCAGCGTTTATTCTATTTATTTTTGCTTTCCTCTGTTTTTGAAAGGTACTCTGTGCAAGCGATACGTACAACGGATGCGACTGATATATTCATCCTGTCCGCTTGCACTTTCAGACGATCATACAGGGATTGCGGCAACTTCATGCTCAATGCCTTATCGTTCTGTTCCATGCTGCCCTCCTTTCGATATCACTATACCATAATAGTTATATAACTGTCAATACTTATTTCGCGGAATTGGAGAAATTTTCTGTTTTCTTATCTACACGAAATATGTGATTTGTCCCGCGAAGTACATAAAATTTGTGATTTCGGAAGCATGAGAAAAGCCGTCCAGATGGGCGGATTTTCTGTTTAATCGCAATCGTATATTTTTGTTCTGGATGTTTCAATCCTTTCGTCATAATCAACGCGAATCTCAAATTTCGAGCTTTCACCCGGCGCTATTCCTTCCGCACCACAGGCATAGGTATCTCCAATATCAATCGATATTCCGTTTTCGTCATAGAATGTTGTCTTGACCTTCACAAAATAGCACGTTTTTGTTCCGGTGTTCCTAACCGCACCGGAAAGAATCATGTACATTTTATAATCGCTTGATTTTAATTCCAGATCTTCCAGTTCAAGATATAAAATTTTATATTCTTCGGCGTAATCGTATCCGTTGGTTCCGGAAGAATACGACGATCCTGAAGAATATGATGACGATGTATTATCGTTTGATTTCGCTTTGCTATGAGAATTGGATGATTTTGAACCGATCGATATTACAAATGCGATAACAGCAAAGGAGATAATACACGTTACCGCTGTCCACGCAAGCGCAGTTTTTGAGGCTCCCGTTTTTTCTTCGGATGATTCTTTCTGCTGCTGTTCCAGCTCGCTATCGATCATGTCAAATTCGTCCAATGCGTCGTTTTGCGGTTTCGGTTCTTCCATCAGTTCTGTGTGTTCCGGCTGTTCAGGCGCTTTCAGATTCATGCTGCTGATCGGATAGCCGCAGTTTGGGCAGGCGGTCGCCATGGTGCTTACGTCGTGCCCGCACTCGGGGCATTTTATGATTGCCATGTGTTCTCCTCCGTTCTCTTTCTGTTTACAAAATTCAAATTCTCACGACAGCGCCTTTGTACAGAATCTTCTTGCCGTCCAAGGTCACTACTTCACGGTGCATGGACACAACTTCTTTGCCGTAGGTTTCGACAGGGGAGATGTCGTTCGGTTCGCAGTAAGCCACCAGACCCGCCAGATCGCCGCTGTTCAGAGGTTCGCCGGTTTTGGCGGAGAAAAATTCTCCGCCATTGATCTCGTATTCGCCGGGTTTATAAAACATTCGCGTTTTGCTTCCTCCTTTTTCCGTTTTATTTCAGTATAGCAGGATTTTTCGGGATTTCAAGCGACTGTGTGAAGCTTATATCCTCGGTTTTTCACCTGCGCGGTGGTGTAGTAGATGCGGTCAGACCACGATACCCAAACGGGACGCTTTCGGCCTGCGATGGTCGCTTTTTGCAGCAGGATTTCTTCGCCGTGTCTGCTCACCTTTACGGTGGAGTTCAGGGTGAGATTTTCGAGACTGTTCTTGTTTTTCCGACTTGCTGCCTTTTTCGTGGCGTTTTCCCAGCAAGCCTCGCGCCCTCAGAGGCTCTACAAGCCGCGAACTTGATGAAATAATGATAGGATACTCATAACACCTTGTTCTCTGCTTCTATGGCTTCCTACGGCACGCCAGATGCATCCGCGCATTCGACTCGATCTCAAGCTGCGCTGGTTTTCGCATCCTGCGAGGCTTGATAGATGGCGAAAGCCGCCCGGTTGGGCGGCTTCTCAGTGTTTATTGTTTTCCTCTTTTCGCTTGACTTTTTTGTGCAAGCTGTTAATATAATAAACAAGGGCGCTGCCGCAGGCAGTCAGCCGTAGTTAAAGATCATTTTACAAAGAATGACCGTCCGAGCGGCTAACTTGGGACGGTCATTTCTTTTTGCTTATCTGGAAAACCAGAGAGCAAATGCCTACGATCAAAATACCAATCTGAATCAGATCGGAATATGTCACCATAAGCAACACCTCCTTTTCAGGAAGTGCCGACCGCCTGCCGCCTCCTTGGCAGCGCCCCGCCCCAATGGGGCTTTTTTATTTTATCGTCGAAATTTCGCCTTGTCAACGGAAAGCCGCCCGGTTGGGCGGCTTTTGTTATATGCCGAGAAGGGAACGCTTCTTTTTCTGGAACTCCTCTTCGGTGATGATGCCCTTTTCCTTCAGAGTGTGGAGCTTTTCAATCTCTGCGTAGATATCGCCCGTTCTCTGCTGGCTTTCGAGCTGCTTTTGCTCCGGATGGGGTTTCTCCGGCTCCGAAAGCTCCGCGTTTTCTTTGATGTATGCAAGCATGGCCATGACGTTTTTTGCGAATGCCAGGTTCTGCTTATACAGCTCGGAATCCCGCGAGATTTCCGCGTCGTTGATCTGCAAGACCTGCATGGGGCTTTTTATGACGTTTATATTCAAGTCGATATGCATATCCTTGCAGGTCGTTTTTACTTTTTTCTTGCCGGCTGCTCCAACGACCGCGCCTGCGGCTCCGAAGAGAAGTCCGCCGACGAGTGCTTTTCCCGTATTGCTCGAATACGTCGTTTCTCCGTCGTCTACCAGCTCATAGGAGATCAATTCTTTGAACTTATAGACGTATGGATGCGGCAGATTCGGTATGACCAGCACCCAGCGCTTGTTTTTCGGGTCGATGGCGAGATAGAAATTTCCGCTTGGTTCCTTGGCCTCTTTTTCAATCTGAAAACCTGCCGATACAAGCTCCTTCTTGCTTGCTTCGATTTTCTGATTGCTTGCTTCCATGATGGCCAGTTTTTCCTTCGCCTGATCGGCTCCGGAACATATTGCGAAAATAATCACAACGACAACTACACAAAAGATCAAAGTCAGTTCCGCCACGTTCTGTCCTCCCACCCTTTCTTGGAATTCATTATTTTTCTTGGTTTTGCAGCATTTTCGTGAGGTCACGAAAATGTTCTGTTCTGTGATTCGGGCGGCTCCGATTGTTGGAATCCTGCCGCCCCTGTTTTTCCATCATAGCACAGCCTTTTCCGGTTTTCCAGATGCCGTGGAAATTTTTTACGGAAGCAGAAGAAATGAGATCAGCGGATAGACGCTGACCGGAATCCCGTTGCAGGTCTGCACGACGTATTCCCGGCTCGAAACCGAAATGCAATTGAAACGCTGCCGCGTCCCGTCCGAATATTCGACGGTCGTTTTGTGAATCTTGCGCGGATAGATTTTTCCGCCGATGTTGGCATTTACTTTCATGGAAATGACCTCCCGATGGTTTTGGTTTTCTTGGTTTTTCACACAGCTCGGATTCTGCCGGGAAGGGGAGCTTTGTCCCGTTCCCGGCAGGTATTTTTTATTCTCCAATATTGCGGTAAACGGTTTCACTGTAATCATCGAGCGAAAGGACCCACTTGTCGCCCCCACACGTCGAGCGGATCTTCGGCGTTCTGCGGATGATCTCACCGGTCGCCTGGTTTTTCAGCGTGACGGTCGTTGCGGTCGCCTTGACGATCTCCCACTGCTCCGGAGTCCATGCGCCTGCCGGAAGTCTGCGAACGGTGAAAATTTCTCCGGGCTTGAAGGGCTGTACCGGTTTTTTCGCTTCCTCCGCCTTGACGATCTCCAGAATTTCGGCGTAGGCTGCTGTCAGGTCAAAGCCGCTCGGCGTGCGATAGGTGAAGTTCTTCGGGCCTGTCCGCAGGACGGTGCAGTCGTTGTAATGCTTGATCTTCACGACATAGCCCGGCTTGATGTTCTCTTTGCTGAACTGCACGCCGCCCAATGCGTCAATGCACGACTGATAATAACAGAGCTTCGAAATTTCCGATTCCAGACGGTCCTCCGTATCGTCGATCCAGTTCTCGATCTCCGAACGCTCGATTTTTGTACCGTCCCAGCGCGTCTGGGCTTCTCCCATCGCGTCGCATTCCAGCATGACATGGTAATGGTCCAGATTTTCCCGAAGCTTTTTGATGGCCTTTTCTGCGTCCTTTACGCGGCGGTCACAGAAGGCTTTATCCCCGGCGTTTTTCTGGTCCGCTGTTCTGCGGGCGATTTCTGCGCGCTCTGCGTAGTACTCGGATTTTTTGAATTCCTCAAAGCCACGGTCGAAGGCTGCAAACATTCTTTCCCGCTGCCGCGTAAAGGCACGGCCAGATGACGTGTTGATGTTCGGCTGCGTGAAAAACGCGATGTCTCCGTGCATGGCGTTGATGGGCGCTTGCAGCGCCTGCGCCCGTTCTCTGGCGTTCTCCGAACGCGCCTCCATGCGGTCGGCCCGCTCTGCGGCCCGCTCCGCCTGTCGCGCCATTTTTTCCTCGAAGGTCAGAAGCTCCCCGGTCTTTCCGCGATCCTCCGCGCCCAGCTCCTTCGCCGTTTTTTCGGCGTAGTAGAGATTCGGACGCTTCGCACGGCTCACCCAGCAGCCGCCTCGCTTGGAAAACAGAAAGTTGCTTTTGATTTTTGCCTTGTCCGCTTCCGGAAGCGCCTGATATTCCTCTTTGGAAAAGTGAAGCTCGAGCTTTTCCGTCTCGCGGTTGATGATGTAATACATTTGAAATGCCTCCTTGTTTGGTTTTTCTGGTTTCTGTTCTACAGAAAAAGCGGGGTTTGTCCCGCTTTCCCGTGAATTCTTTCAATTTTATGCGCTCAGAATTTCGTACACCTCGCGCGATTCGTAGCGGATGACCGAATTTCCGGCTTCGTCCGTTCCGTCGTACATCGGCCCGCAGAAATTCTTTAGCTTCGGTGCGCCTTGCAGCTCGGCCCGGCAGGATACGCTGTGGAATTCTCCCGTGGATTCAAAGGCGGCTTTCAATTCGTCGGCGGTTTGGAATTCTGCGATGGTCATGCGCCGGGCTTCGTTCATCGTGATGACGCGGTAGACCTTGCCCTTCGCCTGAATTTCTGCGAGGTGGACGCGCTCCGATTCCTCCGCAAGCTTCAGCTCCTGCGGGAATCCGTCCACAAGGCCGTAAAACAGATTTTTATCAAAGCACCAGAAGCTTTTCGGCTGCTCGTAGGTCGTTTCCGGCCAGCCGCTGAAAATCGCGATGGGCTTCTCGCCGTAGATGCGCATCCCGTACACCGTGCGGCCTCCGCGCTTCTTGAACAGAAGCAGGAGACTTTCCTTGTACTGCGCATACGGCTCGATCTTTGCGCCCGTCATGGTGACGTGCAGAAAATACACGCCGCCGAATTCGTTCTGCGTACAGATGGTCATACGGGAATTTCCGGAATTCAGCTGGTTTTCAATGGTTTTGGCGATGGTCTCGAAATTTTTCATTGGGGGGTTCCTCCTGTTTCTGTTCTATGGACTGTTCTGCCGGGTTTTTCGGATTTGTCCCGGAAATTTCAGATTTTTATTCGATCTCCTGCTCGGAAATTTCCCAGGAATAGACGGTCATGATTTTTTCCTCCCTCAGAAAATGTACTCGATCAGCGCGTCCGCGCTGAAGATCACGATGAAAAGAACGGTCAGCAGAAATCCGCGAATGATCGTTTTGAAAGTTTCAGGCTTCATGGTTTTGTCTCCTTTTTGGGTGATTTCTTTACAGTTTTTGTTCTGCACGGAAATCCGGATTTGTCCCGCCGATTTCGGACTTTTTTCATTTTTTGCGGGGCCCCATGATCCCAGCATAGCAGGCCGTGTAAGTGGTTTTTTGTACATCCGGACGCAAAAAAGCCGCCCCGAATGGGACGGCTTTCTGCTTTTTCTGGTTTTGCCGGATTCTGCGTTTTCCTTGGTTTTTCTGGTTTTTTTGGTTCGCATGCCGCACCGTCAGGGCGCTATGGTCCCGAATTTTGCATACTTATACATGGCAATGCACAGCTCATTCAGAAGCGAAAAGCCGCCGATCTGACGTGAAAAGCTTCCGCTGCCGTTCTGCTGGCGAAGCTCCGTGCGCCCGTGGATGTTGCAGAGGTAAAGACCGTCGAAAATGCGGATGCATTCCCGTTTTTCCCGGAGAATGCCCGCTGCCGTCGTTGCCATCTCCTGCGCCGGTACGTCGAAAATTCCGTCCGCGTAGTCTACGAATAAGTAGCAGTTGCCGCCTGCCAGAATTTCGCCCGTCGCATAGTCGCGGTCGATGCTCTCAAATTTGGAAAGCAGGCGCTCCACGCTTTCCCGGCGGATTTCCGGGTTCTTGATCGTCACGCTCGCGCTCGTGCTGTAGCCGCAGTCCCGGACACGGACCGATATATCACGCGGTGCATAGCCTGCCGTTTTCAGTGTCGCGCGGATCGCGCTGCCAAGCTCTTTATTCGTCATTTTGAAGTTCCTCCGTTCGGTGTGATTTTGTTTCTGATTTATACTCTGCTCCGTTTTCTGCTTTTGTCCCGCTCAAGCGCAAAAAACAGCGCCCGAGTTTTTCTCGGACGCTGTTCTGTATTTTCCCCGGATTTTCCGGCAGCGCTGTTCAGGCCGTCAGGCCCCGGAGTTTTTGGAAAGCGGCTGTTCAGTCCCCGGAATCTTCGGCCGGAATTTTCGGAGCTTCGGCGGCTCCGGTTTTTTGCGAAGCTGGGGAATTTTCCGGCGCGGCCTGATCCGGGAAAGCGGACCCCCGCAGACAGTCCGCGACGTAGGACGAAAGCGCCGCGTTGACCGTCTGACCACGCGCCGCGCACCACGCCCGGAACGCTTCGCCGTCTGCCTTGCTCAGGCGCACGCCCAGCGTCACGCGGTTTGCCTGCTCCCACTTATTTTGTGCGCGACGCTCCGCGTCCGTCTTCGCACTGTTTGGGTTTTTGATGCTCATATTGTATGCCCCCGATCTGGGTGATTTTATTTTTTATTCTACCGGGTTTTGACTTTATGTACCACTGTCGAATTGAACAAAATATGCGATTAACATTTGGTGAACTTTTCGCAAAATGTATGATTAACACGAAAAATCCACGAAAAGATGGAAATCCCGAACTATTCAAGGATACAATGCGGTTAATCATATAGTAAAATACGATTAATCATAACTAAAACGCTGTTTTGACAATATGATTAATCATATATATAATAAAGCCATCAAATGAAACAACGAACGCCCCGCAAGGGAAAGGAGAAACCAATATGAAAATGAATGCAACCGAGATCACCGCCCGCCGCGAGCAGATCAAGACCACCCGCGCGAACATCAAAACCGTGGTAAACATCTACTGCGAAACCAGCGACCGGACCCCCGCCGAGACCGTCGCCGCTATCGTGGAGCAGATCGGATACGATACCGCCCGCGAAGCAATCGCTGAAATCGTGAACACCGTCGGCGAGTGGGACGGCAGAATCTGGCCCAGCTCCCGCGAGTGGGCCGCCACCATCGAGACCGCCGCGACCCGTGACGAGCTGGAAGCAAAGAGCATCTACCAACCCGCAGAAATCCACCCCGCGCACATCAACCAGCTTGCGCAGGCTATGAGCAAGTACGCGCCGCCCGCGCCGCAGGAGCAGGAAGCACCCGCGCAGGAAGTGCAGGACACCACCGAGATCATGCAGCAGGCCGGAGCCGTGACTCTCCCGCAGCGCGTCGCGCTCTACGTACCCGGCACGCAGGACATCAACCACGCCACCGACAACGCCGCGCAGGTCGGTGCCG
>OBCN01000029.1_pt1 | contig 20556 bp, 25 predicted proteins | sample 1495871 | NCBI WGS metagenome assembly OBCN01 (sample SAMN03418255, study PRJEB22391) | human gut metagenome | biome: human-gut; feature: organic feature; material: feces | host: Homo sapiens | place: Tanzania | collected 2013-01 | reverse complement strand
ATGATGACGAGTACTAATCGTTCATCGATTACGATTATCAGTATAAGATAATGGACATGAGCCATATAGGTAATTTCTTATGAAATTCCTATATGGCTTTTTGTCGTCCATGAACAAAACCACCTGTGCAGTTTTATCGCTTGCACACGTAGCTGAAATCAGTGAGATATGCAGATTGTTAGGTCACGCTTCAACAGGCGTCACAGAGCGAGTTTATGCAGAATTCTTGCCAGACAACCTTGCGACTGTAGTAAGCAAACTTGGCTTCTGCTTCATTCCTGATATGAATGCCAAACAAAAGAAGGTGGTATCACGCTAAACAGAGTGATACCACCTTCGATCAAATTTGTAGCCTTTATAGTCGAAACTATCAGAATATCTTGTAGTCCTTGCCAGTAAGCTTAGAAATTGGCTTGAATAAACGCAATAGAATGAGCCCTATCACGATAAATGCTATTCTGACTATTACTGAACCACCCATAGTAAAACCGTGCCATACGAGGAAAATGGGTGAGCACATGAGGGCTACGATGATTAGGCACATTAGAGCTGCTAGAAATGTTTTTGGTCCCATACGTCAATAATCTAATGGAGCTATGAAATGATCATCAGGCAGGTCGTGAAAATACTTGCCATCTGTATCATTAGTCACATATGTTTCGTTTTCTGGATCTTCTGTAGCGAAATAGATTTCCAAATCCTTGAAACGATTTTTGAGAAGAACGCGGAAGTCAGTAATCAATGCGAGTTCTTCCGCTTCTATATAGAGAAAGCCTTCTGAAAGTTCGCATTTCTTGATATTACCACAGAGATTGCAAGTCCCATAGTCCACACCAAGAGCTAAGATGATGTTTCCTTCCCAATCATCGGCCTCGTCTTCTTCCATAGCAGGGCGTTCTTTCTGTATGAAAGTCTGATAGAGGTCATATATCTCTTGCAACTCTTCTTGTTTTCCCACAATGTGGTAGCGTACTTTTATATTATGCATTTGTGATGCTATGAAATCTTCTAACTCTTTCTCCATATTTCGTCAGTCAATCTTATAGTTATACAAATATCTGAGACTGTCACCTACAATCTCAAAAGCCACAATGTTATGAGCGTACTCTTTGCTTCCAACTTTGGCTGAAAGGAAGAACACATAGGAGCGATTGCCATACTCATTGTCTATACTTACTATCTTCTGCACTTCATGATGGCTGTAATCATCATTAGGATGGGCAAGTCGCAGCAAAGGTCTATGTTCTTCGTGCAGCTTACCGTCAGAAGACTTAAACTTCACCACACAATCGATGTCGGGTGCCGTTCCCCCTTCGCCAGTATCATGCCAGATGGCAGTCACGAGACTGTCATCAGAGACGATAGTGTGGTAAGTCTCGATAGAGTCAGACTTATCTGTACTCTTATCGAGACTTGTGTTCTGTGACTTATGCTGACATGATGCGAGAAGCATGAGAAGAGCGACAATAACAGCAACAACAGTTTTCATCCTCTGTTCTTTTTTAGTTCTACAAACATACTGTCAGCCAACACTTCACCATCCTCAGCATATTCTGGGTCAAAGAGGAGTCCGGGGAGGGTAAGCGGTTCTTCCTGCCCTTTGACGTACGAACCGATATATACGTCGTCGGTGTAGAATTCGTTGATTCTCGGCTGATAGGTGAAGTCATACGGCAACTTTGCCTCATCGCACAGCTGATAGTAGTCATCCTCAAAGTCAAAGTCGGCTTTCTCCCATACGAAGCTGAGCACATACATGGAAGAAACGAGCCATCCTTTTCTGCTGGAAGGACGACCTACATTGATGCAACGGGCATGGATGTCCTCTTGCCAGAATGTAGGGAAGTAATCGCCATAACCGATATAGCCCTCACTATAGTCACACATAGCGTTTACAGTTTCTATGATCTGTTCCTTGATATGTTTGCTCCAAAGGTGGGCAACGTACTGTCCTAGGTCCTTGTGTATTCTTAGATATATCTTCATAGTGTACTCTTTATAGTTTTATTCTGAAGGAGGAAAAATCTGATTGATGACAACTTCATTGTCGTCTCCAAGATACGCCCCGTCTATGTCATGACATACAGACATGAATTCATCACTCTCAGCCCAATCTCCTACGCTCAATCGCTCGCTGGTTTCCTGGTAATAGGCATCCATTATCTTCTCATGCAGATTAGGACTCTTTTCCTTTAGCCAAGGGTCGAACTTTTCCCAATAATCCTCTTCCTCCATGTCTTTCAGAATTGTATCTTGGGCTTCTTTCCATAGCGCAAGCAACTTTTCTGCTTCCCTGTCAGAGAGCTTGACGGTAGTACCATCATTATTCCCATTTAAATATATTTCTGCATTAATCTCTTTCATTGTTTGTTATATTGTTTTATTACTTTATGATTGATTACTTGCCAGCCACTCTTTAGCGAGTGTGGTAGCAAACGTATAGAAGTCTGCTATGTGAGCATCGTCCCATAGCTCTTCGTTGTTCTGAAGATACTCCTCCAGTTGATTTCTCAACTCTTCGTCCTCAGTCCGTTCAAGAACTACTCTGATGAGTGTTAGCGCACGGATGTCGCCTAAATCTTTGCGTATCATATTCTTTTTATTTCGTTTTAGATATTGTTTTCTTTTTTACGAATCTCTTGCAGAATAGCTTCGCGCATCCACCATACGGCATACGAAGCAAACTTGAAACCACGCGACTTGTCGAACTTGTGGCTGGCACGTATCAGACCATGACTGCTGGCAGCTATAAGTTCTTCGGCTGTGAGCCCCTTGTCAACATACTGCTTTGCCACAGCCTTGATAAAAACGGAACCTAGTTCTGCTAAGTCGTTCTCCGCATTAGAGTCGCCCTGCTGGATGAGGTCGATAAGACGCAAAGCCTCATCGTTGTCGATGATAGGCTTCTTTTCACTGTTTGTTGTTTCGTTTTTGTTCACCATATTTCTTAATGTTTCAAAATGTTGTCGCGCGAAAAGTATCCCTTTTTTCTGAGAAAAGAAAATAAAGGCAGCAAAGAAATCGTAAAACTTCTGAATTTTTGTTGAATGCTCGGTTTTAGAAGTTTTGCCTACTCCCTTTACAGCGTTTCGGCAGTCTCTGTCAGTAGTCTTTAGTCTGAGACTTGCTTGCCAGTTTTGTCAATGGTAATCCATTCACCGTTCTGTTGCACTCTTGCCGTGCCATCCTCAAAGTCTTCTGCATCTTCATATTGAAGAGGAATAGACAATGCACCTGTGGCATCGAGGTATCCCCACTTGCCATCTATCATGACTCTTGCCATACCATCGCAGAAATCTTCTGCTTGGTCGTAGATGCAAGGCTGTAACTCATTGCCATCAAGGTCATATAAACCTCCAACCTTGTCTTTTGTTTCGGCAAAAGCTAACAATTTGCCTTCTGGATTACCAACATCCTTAAAAGCGCCTATACCATAGTACTTACAAGGGATAACTTCTTTTCCTTCTACATTGCAAACTCCCCATTTTTCGTCAAGACATACCTTTACATATCCATTTGTGAAATAGTTTACTGCGTAATCGTATTTAAGCGGTACAACTATATTTCCAGTTTTGTTGATAAAACCATACTTTTCATTTAAAAAGACTCTTGCAAATCCCTCTTCGAAGTCATTTACATCTTCATATTTACAAGGCACTATTTCTTCACCAGCTTTATTGATGAATCCCCATGCGTCTTCAGTTTCTACTCTAGCTAATCCTTCGGAAAAACTAAATGCGAGCTGGTATTTGTATGGTATTGACTCTTCTCCATTTTCGTTGACAAATCCCCATAAACCTTCAGTTTCAACACTTACCAATCCTTCAGAGAAATTCCAAGCATCATCGTATTTACAAGGTACGACCTCTTCTCCGTCTTCATTGATAAAACCATACTTTCCGTCAAGCTTAACCTTAGCAAAACCATTTTGAAAGTCATCTTGCCAGTCATACTTGCCGTAGTCATGTCCATCTCCATTCCAGTATTTTTTTGCCAGTCTATCGGCTTCATCCTTTGTTACTGCCTTGTCGATATTATTGGCTACGAATCGGTAAAACAAAGCATAGCAGGGTCTGAACAATTCGGAAACCTCCACCCAATCTTGTTCGAAATCATTCTTGCTGCAACCATAGCCTTGGTTGTTAACTGTGGCAGCAATGCAAAGGTTATTGTCTTCGTTCAATCCTACACCAAATACTGATACAGATATGGCTGCTTGATCGGTGTAGTATTCTGTGTAATAATCTTCCCAGTCCATAACGACAATATATCTATTGTCACCTTGTTTATTCAACAAGTCGATTGCGGCATCTTTGGCCTTATTGTTAATCGCATTTATTTCGTCCCAGAATGTATCTGGGCTTATTTTTTCTACAGTTTTGTTAGCCATATTATTTAAAAATTAAATTGATTATTAGTTGTTGCTCTCTTTTATGAATCCGCATATAAAGAGAAACATGTCTCACGTTTTTTTTAAAGTTTTGCCTACTCCCTTTAAAGCGTTTCGGCAGTCTCTGTTATTATCTCGACAACTGCATCATCGTAAATCAACCTCATACTCATTGAAATAGATGAAGCCGTCCTTCCAATGCTCACAGTTCCACTTGTGGATGTCATCAACAGTAAGAGTGTCACGTTTCAAGACACGTGCGAAATAGGCTAATGCCTCATCCATACTGTTGAACCGTTCGTAACCACACAAAACCGGCTCTTTCAAATGAATGTCCACACTGACGCGTGTCGGGAAATATTTCCCCTCTGCATCATTTGTTGCATAAGTCTCATCGCAATAACTTTCCACCATATAGTATATGGTCATACCTTCATAGTGGCTTTCAAGCGGATGTCGGAAGTCTGCCGTCACCCAATCTTCCTCGGCTTCAATACTCAATGAATTATCTACGAACTCACATTTTATAATGTTGCCCCGAAGATATTGTTCTTTGGTATCTACTCCGAGACTATACACCATACTTGCGTAAGATACAGACTTGTCTTTACCCTCTTCAAGCAGTTTCTTGTTTAGAAGCGTCCTATACTGGTCATATATCTCTTGAAGGTCATTTGGTTTGCCGTCAATGCGATAGTATACTGTGGTCAAATACTCCATAAAGCATGATTCTATTTTAAATGTGACTTTCTTTTGTAGCGCACACGAGGCATAATCTCATAGGTTATTCCTTCGGAGTCACAAGACTATTGAAGTCGCGAGTCTCAAACTGAGCAGACTCATAGGCTTGTATGTTGAAGTCTGGGTATTTGTTGTACTTGTTTTTCGGCACGACAATATTTTTGAGAAACGTGCAGCCGACAAGCATCGTTGCGTTTATTTCACCAATAGAACCTGTCAATGACGGATTCTCAAACTCAATCGTCTTTAGTGAAGTGCAGCCGGCAAACACCATTCGCTCCATAATCTTCACATTCTTGTTTAGATATACAGACTCCAGATGCTTGCAACTTGCAAAGGATCTGTCATAAATCCAGCATTTGCAGTCTTCGCTTATCACGATGTTGAGACTTTTCAGTCCGGAATTTCTGAACGCAGACTTGTCGATAATCTTCAGGTGACTTGGAATATTTATCTCTTCCAAAGCTTTGCAGTCAGCAAAGGCACCTTCCCAAATTTTACCTAAAGTCTCAGGCAAGGCAATTTCCTTCAGATTTTCACAATGTGCGAAACTCTCTGTTCCGATGAATTCTATTCCAGGTATAGTTATCTTGAAGAGCTTTATGCAGCTTGCGAAAGCTCTTGTGCCCAAGTCGATAACTGATGCTGGCAATACCACATCTTGAAGATTGTCAAGTCCTTGGCATGCTTCATCGCAAATAGCCTTCACACCGTCTTTCACTTCAAGGTACTCTGGATTGCCGAGTACTTTCAACAAGCGAAGTCCGTCCTCGCTGTAGATTGGTCCGGAAACCTTGTTGCCTTTGGCTTCCTTGATCATTGCCTGATCTTCTTTTGTCAATCTTGTATTCATATCTTATTGTATTTTTTAGTTGAATCAATAATAGAACCGTGAGTCTTGAACTTACATATCTTCTGTATTATTCATTACCTTCACTTTGTCGAAACTCATTGGTTCATACTCTAATATCTCACCAGTCTCCTTAATCATACGATAACGCAGATGGGTGCGGATATGTGAAATCCCCTCTGGACGAAAGTTTCTTTATATGCAGACTTATTCAAACATACTGAATATGGCTTGGATAATCCAGCCAAGAATCATAAAGGCGAGTTGTATGAGACTTATCAGTATGTAACCGCCTAATACGACTATCAAGAAACCAAATAGAAATAAAAGCATGTCTCACATCATTTTTTAAGTTTTGCCTACTCCTTTTCCAGCGTTTCGGCTTCCTCTGTTTCTTTATATTTATCTTGTCTGTAAGTTTAGCCTATTCGCCATATATACAACGTGAGAAAATACCGTCTGCCTTGTCTCCCAAGATTTTATAAGTTTGGTTTATAGTGTCTCGAATGTACATTGAGGTATCAATCTCCTTGAAGAATACTTTGTTGATAGGAGCGTCTGTACCAAATAATATTCTATCAGTTAACCCTTCTTCAACAAGTTTTTGTAAGTCGCTCATTGGCATAAAGGCTGTATCTACATAGGTGTTGGAGCATGATAGTAGTACATCTATAGCTTCTTCTATAGGTCTTCCGTGGGCAAGAATAAAAGTTTGTTCACTGTGGTCTTGTATGACATCCTTGAACCGCCCGGCATGACTTACCTCAAAGTTTCCTGTATGTAATAATACAGGAACATCTAAAAGTTTGGCTACATCTAAAGCCTTATTTAATAAGGTGCGATTCTTGCTCCATTCTGGGTGAGACTCAAAATGTAACTTTATCCCTTGCCACTTTATTTTGCTGTGCAACATATAGGGCAGGGGATAATTAAGTTTCAGCATTCGGGGAGTTAGCCACAAGATGGGGTGGACTTTTTCACCACCGAATCTGATAAGTTCTCGCAACTCCCGACAAACGTCCTTGTAGAGCTCGGCGCAAGTTGATGTGGAGGCAACAGCCATTCCATCGACACCTGCTGCCATCTCGGAAACCCATATCTCTTTTGGAGAATGGTATCCATCTGTAAACCATCCGACATGTACATGATTATCAATTATCATTATCTGTTATACTCCAACTTTCAATCATTCAGTTTCTCTAAGAATTTTTCTTGACCATCCAAGAGATACTTGATGCCTTCTATTATACCGATGACTCCTGGAATCCAAGTCCAACAGAAGATTAAATATATGGCGCCAATCATATACTTACCCATATAGAACTTGTGTAAGCCAAATCCACCAGTAAAGATGGCAAGTAAAGCAGCTATCTTATAATCCTTGTTGGTATTCTCTAGGGATTCTGATACTTCATCTGGTGTCTTACTTTGAAGACTTTCCTTGTTATTTTGTTCATTTCTACTTTTCAACACCTCTTTAAGATATGCTACTTCTTGCAATGGTGTCCAATAGGTATCAGAGTTCTCGTATCGGAAGAACTTCACATAGCCACCAGTTCGAAACTCATTATCTGCTGCTGCTAATCGCTCTTCATTCGTCTTCCTGATAAATCCAGGAATGTCTTTTATCATTTGCATGCTAAGACCAGTCTGAAAAGGAGTTCCTGGTATTGTTGTCCTTGTTGTCAGCAATTTTGCAGCGTTGTCTCTATGATCATTGGTAAGAATGTAACCCAAGACGGTTCCTGACATATTCGGATTAAAGCAATTAGTAGCGTCATCGTCTGTCCAAGGATCATCTTTTGTGCTACACAACTCGTAGGCTTGATCGGAAGAAACTCTGATAGCGATGATATTGTTGTCTGTTACGATGACTTTTCCATCTGTTACATGAAGGTTTGGTGTCTCTATTGTTTCCCAGTCACTCCATGACTTGTCGTCTCGTATAGTTGAAACACGAATATGTCCATCCCCCAATTCTACAAGGAAATGAATGCATCTAAATGTCAAGTCAGAAACAGAAGACAGCTTCTGAATTTGTCTCTGAATCTCTTCGGTACTCCAACTGTTATAATCTATTTTTTGTATCATATTATTATACTTTATAACAATCCTTTTTCTCGATATTCTTCTACAAGACGCTTATTGAGGAATGCTACATCACAGAAATGATGATTAACAGCAAACATGTCTCCACCGCTTTCATTGTAGTTGCGTACTAAACAACGAGCACAGTAGTCACGAGCTTCACATTCAAGACATTGTGGAAATGACTCTTGAGTTATCTTGCGGAGTTCCTTGATGCGTTCGCTATTCTCCCAAATCTCTTGTAGTGTTTGCTTATAGACATTGCCCAAGACATAGTCTTGCCAGCCTGCACATGGATAAACATCTCCATTAGCTGTGATACAGCAGTTGTCATAACCAACACTACAAACAGGCTGTTTCTTGAATCGTTCCAAATTGAACTTGATGTCGTCTGTAATTGGTAATTTTTCAAGAGTCTTTTCTCTATATTGAATATCGTGTTCAATAATGTCACGAAGAACTTGCTCTGTCTCTTTTAGTGAAAGCCTGTTGGCTAGGTTCTCTCTGTCGAGATCAGCGCGTGCCATCATAATGTAGTCGGTTTGTGCTTTAATCTTTAAAGATTTTGCATAGTCTAAGACTTTATCATAACCAACTTTATTTGCTTTCATCAAAGGACAGCTTATCTGAACAGGGATGTCTGCTGCGACAAGTTTCTCTATGGATGCCTTGGTCTTTTCAAAGGAGCCTTTTACTGTTGTAATAAAGTCGTGAATTTCCGGATTCATTGAATATAAGGAGACTTGTATCAATGAGATATTCAACTCCTTTAAGGTTGCTACTTGTTCGTCTTTTAAAGCAATCAGATTGGAAAGAATGCTTATTTTCAAGTCTTTCTCTCTACAATAGCGAGCAATTTCTATTAGATCCTTATGCATAAAAGCTTCACCACCAGATAAGGTAACATGAATACCACCCATAGCGGCAAACTCATCAAGAATTCTCTTGACTTTGTCTGTTGGCATATCAAAACCATGATTCTTTTTGTCGTTTGGTATGTAGCAATGTATGCAACGCTCATTGCATCTACTAGACAATTCGAATTGTAGTGAAGATATTAATGGGCGTCCTTGTACTTCTTCCAAAAAGAAATCTTGGGTGTTGTTTGGAACACTCTCTTCGGTATGTTGATAATAACTTTCTGCGAGAGTCTTTGGATTGTCTATTGCATATGTGAAATTATCATCATTTGCATTTAGTTCTTCGGAAGAATGGCCCATAACAACGAAATGGTCTTTAGCCAAACTGGTGATAAACTCTATGACATCCTTATTTAGAGTCTCGTAATCAATACCTTCATAAATGCTCAAAAGATGTTTTGTGATAGCATCTATGTCTTTAGGCTCACGAGAGATTTCTTTGAGTATATCTGCACCGAACTCGTCATAACAACGATCATGACGAGTTAGCTGATTGGTGATATATCCATATCGTTTTGTCGTTCTAATAAACGTATTTTTGCTTTGTCGGACTATCATTGTTTGTTACTTTTATGAGAGTTAAATATCTTATTCCCTTCTTCTTGTTTCCTTTGGTATTCTGCGTTTGCGGAAAGACTTCTGTTTTCTCCAACTGTCATTGTCGTAGGGCGCAAAGTGTTAGCGCTTTTTAGTCTCTGTATGTAATTGTCTATAGACTCATTACGTAATGCCCAGAACAACTGATTACAGAAGTACCATGCTTCATCTTTAGGCACAAGACCTTGTTCAATAATTTTGTTTATAAGTTCATTGTAATCTTTCATTGGCGACTACTGTTTGAAGGAATGTGTATGCGTAATACATACACATTCCTAATTGTTACTTTCCAAGATTAGCTTGCAAGTTCACATGCAGAACATGGACCTGTTCCTTGACCTGGAATTTCTACAACACCATGACCATCTCCACCAGGACAAACATAATAGTGGTGTTGTGGGCAACCTGCAGCATAAGAACCAGTAGGAAGATTCTTTGCAATCATCTGAGCTTTCTGATACTTCTTCATAATAGTCAAATATATCGTTTATGTCTTTATCCTATCGAGCGACTCGACTTTCTCTATTACCTACTTCCTTTCAAGCGTTTCGGCATTTTCTTTATGCTGTTATTCGTTGATGTACTCCCATTCCTCAAATGCCGAGACGTCAGCTTGTGGCTCTTCTTCCTTGGAATAGTCATTAACTAAATATATCACAGGAAGGTTGGTTCTGTTCTTTAAGTCTATGGCATATTGGAGATATGTGGTTTTCAACTGCTCCATATAGCGGTGGAACAAGAAAAACTTAGTACTCTCATCGTATGTTCCAGGAATGACAAACTGCGTCTCATCTTCAGATGGAGTTATAGTTTTTAGAGTTCCTTTCTTATCTGTGTAGAGAGTATTCCCGCAAGTCGCACAACCATTCATCTCGCTGATAGCACGTCTTGCGTTGTCAATATCTGGATTTGAATGAAACCATATAAGTACTGGGCGTATTGGTGAACTGCTGATGTACTCTTCTATGACTTTGCTGATATTGTTGTTGTTAGTCTTTCTCATATTAAGTCTTTTATCTTTATCAGGCTGGTCATATTTCGACAAAATAAAAAAACAACAAAGCTTTTACGACTGCACGATTTTGCTCGCACGTCGTAAAAGCTTTGCTGTTATGTCTTATTTTGTTGCCCATAGAGCCAGACATCAAGTTTATGTCCTATGGCTCCATTCGGACTGTTATTGTTAATAGTTAAGTGCTAGTCTAAGCACAAAAAAGCGTGAAGCCCATTGTCGCTCGCTTCACATCTTGAGGTCTTCGAACTTACCCATCTGTCAGAAACGAGCAACGAGACCCCACGCCGATATGTATAGATACACTCCCATAGAGTCAGCTCTTTTGGGAGCTGACTTATGAAAGGTACGTATATTACATACCCATAGGCATCATCATTGCATGGCTTCGTGACAGATATTGAAGTGTTCGAAGTTTCAAGATGTCAGAAAACCAAGCGCCAATAACGCTTTTCTAAAGTTTACCCTCAACCTACCGACACTCTTTCAAGTGACTTCGGCGTAGGGCTATTAGCATCATCGCACGTAAAGGTACGAATTTGCACCACAAAAGTAATGAATTTAATTGAAATGACCAAACATAAACCGAAAAGATTTATGTTTGGTCGCATAAAAAGTGTATTTTTATAATTATTTGCTACAGAAAGATTGTCTTCATCTCAAAAACATTATCTTAGAATAGGTGTAGTTTTGTTGAGAAAGTCTGTATCAACAAACCAGTCCTTGTTTTGGTTGTTTGGAAACATACTCTGAGATGTTTTTAGCTTGAAGTTCTCATCTCTGAGACTTTCGAGTTCATCACTTAGTTTATCTATTTGTTTGGACATAGCATTCAATTGTTGATTAAGTAAATCAATGATAGTCTGTGCTTGCTCACTGATAACCTCATTGGTCTCTGCGTGTTGGTTAGTGATAAGAGTTTTGATTTCTTCATGCTCCCTTGCGCTTCTTTCTTCATGTATCTCTTTGAATGATTTGTTTAGTAGTCCGAACTTCTTCATCATCCTTTGAGCTGTGGATATGCTTATATGGAAATGGTTTGCAATAATCTGTTTTCTCTCGGTTTGTGAACTACAATCTTTAATAAGGAATTCGAGATCATCTTTATTTCTCGGCTTCATGATACTTTTAGGTGTAAGTATCTCTGCTTTCTGTCTATGGGATATTGTGACCTGTTCATTGCCTATCTTTGGAAGGTCTGTAGTTTCTGTATTTAGTACCCAGTTATAGACGAGTTCTATATCGTCCCTATCATATCGGAATGGTAGGATAGTATAGTTTTCCTCCCAATCTACAGAGTAATATTTGAATCGATTGCGAAGTAAATGTATGATGGCATACTTAATTTGGAAGTCATAGATCTTTTCATATGTAAAAAGTAGAATGGATACTTCGACGAGTGTCATTTTGTATAGTTTTTGAGAAGTATAGTCCATCTGTAGATTATTGCGGGATACCGTAAAGTCATAATACTCTTTTACGGCAGTGTCAATAGAATAGTTCTTGTGCTGACCAACGAAAATACCAGTCTTTGATCTCTTGTTGTGTAAAATACATTGTTTGAAACAGGTATTGATATACTTGAAGAACTCTCGGTATCTTTTTTCTGTGTTATAAGGACTACCTACATTGTCATGCAATGCTTTCTTGAAATTACCGAGAATGTTGTTTACGTCGTCTGCCAAATTTTTGGTAGGAATGTCAATCGGGTTTGTGTAGTCGAATAGAATCTCTTTGATTTTCATATAAAACTTCTTTTTTTTAATTTATTTATCTCTGTATTTTGGAAAAATGACCTGTTTTAGAGAAAAAATTATGTTTGAATCAAAAATGATTTGAAAGTATTAAGCAATGAGTCAAAAACAGGTCAGACTAATGAGTCAAAAACAAGTCAATGCTATGTCGTACAAAGCTAAGTAAGATGTTACTATACAACATATTCATATCATGTATATATAATAACAACATGAACTATTCAATACAATTATACAACATAAATGAATACACTGTAATATAACATAAACTATAGATATATGTAACAACATGTTATGTTTTACAAACTATGTCTCTATGTTTTAGGGTTTTAGGATAAGAGGGGCGAAGCCCCCTTGTGAGCACTTTGCGCTCACCCTGCCATCTATAAAAGTTACTTCTTCTGATTCATATACTATATTAAAGAATTAAAGCTCTGGATTATTGTTATCTTGATTTTAGTTCTCTGGATACTTGCTATCTAAAACGTAAAAGTGTTCCGTCTTTTTATGGGAAGATAAATACTAAAAGAAGTATTCATCCCATCTTATGGTAAATTCATGCTGGAGTACATCTACCACAATATACATAGAACCATGCTGCTATCAGATAAAGTCTAATGCACCTGTATAGAATCAGGCTGGCAGTAACAAACCTTCAATTTCTACCTGGTATAATCTGAAAGAATCGGTATCATGGAACTATAACTATGCCTGTAGTCATGACATATAGGTGAAGAAACACAGTCTGTACAATTATGCCTATCGGTAGAAGAAAAGACTATCCGCAACAAGCGCCAATGCATCAAAATGATAATCGTATCAATTTAATCTTTAAAGGAGCTCGTTTTAGCTTACTTTTTCGTATAGATTCAATCTAAAAGATTTTTTTGATACAGTTAGGTGCTCCATTCTTTCTTAATTTCCATTTATTGTGTATCTTCGTGCTATAATGATAAATAAGCATAGGTAAAGATATGGAAAAAGTCGTTTTGTATTGTAGAGTCTCAACCCAAGTTCAAGACTACGAGCGTCAAGTATCAGACTTAACTCAGTTTGCCAAGAAACATCAATGGGAGATAGCAGAGACTTTCACTGAAAAGATAAGTGGCGCCAAAAAGAATGATGAACGTAAAGAACTTACTTCTCTTCTCTCATACGCGCGCGTACATTATATTAATAGGGTGCTTGTCACTGAACTTTCTCGTTTGGGTCGTGATACCCTCCAGGTGTTAGCTGCTATTGATATGCTTAATAAGGCAAAGGTCTCGTTGTATATAATGAACTATAATATAGAGACTCTTACACCTGATGGCAAGGTGAATCCAATGAGTCAATTCATGATTACTTTGTTGGCTGAAGTCGCACGTATGGAACGTAGAACCATCAAAGAAAGAATGGCGAGCGGTTATAACAACTTCCGTGCCAATGGAGGCAAGGTAGGACGCAAGACCGGATACCGCAAAAGTGATGAGGACTTTCGAACTCAATATAAAGATGTGTTTCGTTTGTTGGGCAAAGGGGTTAGTCTTCGAGACATCAGTAAAGCTACCGGTGTGTCTGTAAATACAGTCAAGCGTTGTAAGAACCTTCTGAAGTCATGACTTCTTATAGATAAATATATATGATTCATATAAAGCTTTTTTTTTATAAGACATTCTTTGAGGAATAACATTCTTAGAGAGTGTCTTTTTCTTTTGTCTATGTATTTAGGTGAATGAGCCGTAGTGAGTCTTTTCTAGAAAGTTTGAAACATCTTGCTGGCTATACCAATACTTATCTCCGATCTTGGAATAGGCGAGTAGTCCTTGCTCCCGATATTTTCGAATCAACTTTTCTTCTACTCCAAGCAATATCCGTAATTCTTTGTTCGTGTAGTATTGAGACTTTGGGACATAAGACTCTTTTAAAATTGAGACTTGCTGGGTTAGGTCTCGAACTTTAGACACCAATGATTTCCATTGTGTCTTTTCAATCAGTAACATTTCTTTCTTTTCTGTCATATTCTTCAATTTTTTAGTTTCGTGTATCTCCTATTATAATAAGGTGTATTAATAAAATGCTTCACGTTTGTTTTTTGCTATGAATTCATCTATGTCTGTTTGGGTGTACCAATACTTATCACCACATTTACTATAGGACAGCAAACCATTATAGCGATATTTACGTAATAGCTTCTCGTTTATGCCAAGTACATCGCAGATTTCGTGGTTGGTGTATATGGTCAAACCTCTTTTTTCATTCATATCTCGAATTACTTTTTCGTTTTCTTCCAAGCTTGCCATCAGCTCATTGATAGTTTCATTATCTACTTTCTTATAATATTCTTTCATCTACTCAAAAATTAAATTTTGGCTTGTATTTGAAGTGGTGGAGAAAGTCTATTTTTAAATGATATTTTTGTATTTCTTCTAAGTATTACATTATTTTTAGAGCCGAAACTCAATTTCTAATACATTCTTTTGGTACTGCTTGAAAAAAGTATTATTTTTGCATACAAATTCAAATATTTAAAGGTATAGCAATGAATAATACATATACAGATGACATAAACGATCAAGTAGTATTACTTGATCACCATATAGATATACCTGGCTATGTACGAAGGTTTGATGCTCTTCTGTCTTTTTTGAATATCAAGACAGAAGATGTTTCTATGTTATTTGCTGTGGGAAAGCCAGCATCAAAGGCTGTTACATTGGAACGGTATAAGATGTTTCTAAAACTGGATTTTAGGAACTTTGTTCATTCTTCATACGCTGAGTCTATTCGTTCTTCTTTATTTATGTGGAGTGATGTAAGGAACTATGCAAACTTAAAGAATGTAGGCGATGAGACGATAGATGCAATTTTAGGTATTGTTGGGAGATGTTATAAAGATATAGTATCTCCACTTAATCCGGAAGATCGTCATCTGTTATATATGAGAGTTTGTGGTGCGCTTCGTAAGAAATGGAATAAAGAGAAAAACGAGTGGCTTGTACCTTTTTTCGGGTATAAAAATGATGCGTATATTAAAATTGGAGCATTGTGTCTTGAAGATAAGGATTTTCTCATAAGCCTCATTTCTGTAATGAATGTACAGAAAGAAAAGTATCGTAAGGAGATTTATTCTGTGATGCTTTTGTTGATCTATGTGTATGAGCTTTCTGCCCATTCGGGTATCTGTAATGGAAAGCAGCTACAAGAGAGTGTTAATATGAGATTGGAGAATGATAGCTTTCAAAGTTTCACTCTCCTAGATGCAAATAGTCCGCTTACAGCAGAAGAACTGGCGGTACTGAATGGACCTAGCTTGTCTGAAGAGGAAAGAAAGATAGTGATGAGTCATTTGAATAGATTTAAGGATCGGGTGAATGTAGATGCTGCACTTAGTTCTTATGTTACTCCTTATCATAAGCTTCGTTTGGATTTACTCACTCCACAACAATGTGTGGAAGTCTTCTTTAAAAAGCTTGATAGGTTGAAAGCTGATAATCCATATCCTGAAGATGCTTCTATTGAAGACATAGCGACTCCCAAATGCTACCTTGCTTTCTTGGCAGAGAATATTTATTCTGGAGAGCTTATTGATTGGGAAGAAAATAATTCTCTTGTAAATGGACTTATGTATCTCATCTACATTAAGCAAGGAAAGGATATTGTTTATATAGCTAAGGAAGTAACTGTCTTTAATTATATTATAGAACATATGGCAGATGCGATAGATGTTACTGATGATGAGACTTTACTGAATGAAACTGTAGAGAAAGCATTGAATTTCATAGATGTAATATTCGGTGAGGAATTTATAGGTAAGTCTAACTCTTCTGATAGTTTAAAGTCGAAGTTTAGAGTGATTCTGCGTGATAGCGAACTTCGAAAGAAAATAACTCAGATAAATCCCAATAAATTTAATGGTGGCTTTAACTTGGTACTCGTTTATAATGTTATAGGCTTATTTATGAATCAAGGATTGATTAAAGGAAAGTATTCCAAGATAGATAGCGAAATAGCAAACGCTAACGGACAGTTTAGTCTCAAAGGAAAATTGTTGGAGAGAAGATCGTATATTTCTTGTTGGAACATAGAAAATTCTTCCGAATTGACGAGAAAAATAATAGACAAGATAATTTCGACATATCTGTGAAAAACTGGAAATTAAATTTCCAAAATCTATATCTGTAAGGGGATTTACGCATCGTAAATCCCCTTATTTTGTTTATAATCAGGTATTTATGTGATTTTCTGTTTTTGGAAATTTTCGGGTAAATTTCCACGTTATTTAATTGCAGAAATAAGCTAAAAAATAAATGTATCTTTGTAGTAGATTTAATTTTTGGGGGATAAAATAGCTTGTTTTTCCTCTTATGTTTAACCCTTTAAAATAAAAAGTTATGACAAAGGTATATTTGAGAAAGAAATTGGTAGTTCGTAAGAATGTTACAGTTTTGGTAGAGTGTAATGAAGATGTTCTTGACGATGTAGTTGTAAGATGTCGCAAACATTCAGGTGAGGTTAATGTTTACTTCAAAACAGGTGAGGGGCGAAAATTGCGTAAACTAAGAAAATTGACTCCAGAAGAGTCTGCTCAGTTAAAAGCCGAGACTTATGCTGAGAAGGAACTTGAGACGTCAACATCAACAAACACTACTCCTAATATTAATAAGGTGACAATCGTAGATGAAGAACCTAAACGCCAGATTTGTTGGAGAAAGTTCAGAACAGAGATAAGTAAGGTCGGTGGTATCGATGTTTACATGAAGTCTTGTCGCGATAATACCACCATCGAAACAATTCTCTTAAAGTATCCAGACTTCCTGAGAGGAATCAAGCTCTATGAAGGGGGAAGTAAAGGCGTGTGGAAGCTTATTGTTCAAAAAAAGATAGAAACAGTCCGTAATATCTACGAAAGATACTTTATGGATATTAATCAATTCCTTCTCTAATAAAAAAAGTTGGAGAAAAAATAAACTTTTATCATCGCTTTTATAATAAGCGATGATAATGAAAAATGGGATTTAAAATTTTATGATGTGAATCCTGCATCATTATAATATAATAATGTGTCCAGTAAAGGATGGGGTATAAGGCATCCCCAAAAAGTATGCTTCAAAATTAAAAATTACAAATATGAAAATCGAAAATGTGAAGTCTGTAGTTCTGATTTCAGACAAGACTGGTGAGGAATTTAAGTTTGCTTCAAGATGTGAGGCTGCAAAATTTTTAGGTGTAGGATACTCGTATTTAAAACAATACCTTAAGAAAGGACGCGGACATCTCGTGAAGAAAGGCTATTATGTCGAATTGTTGCCTCAAGAGCCAGTAAAAGAAAACGCTTTATTTTAAGCGAAGAGGTTAGAGGTGTCCCTCTAGTTGTACACCTTATTATATATATAGGTTTAAAATGACTTATATGGCAACGCCATCGATGCATATTCTTGATGGTGAAAAAATAAAGAGATTTAAGTAAAAGCGATTTTGGAGTAGGGTGCACACTCTCCTTAATTGCTTTGAAAAAGTCATAATGAGTTAATTATGAGAATAATAAAGGATAAATTACAGTGTTTAATACAGAATGAAGCTGCAGCAATAAAGGAAGAGTCTAGCACGATGAGACTTTCGTCAGACTCCATAGACAATGAAAAGGAGAATGTTACCAAGTATATGAACTACACAAATAGTTATTTCGCATATCTCCGTATCGGGCAGCAGAGTGGTGCTATCAGATTTTATCCAGATGCCGATACCGCTTATATCGCAACAATAAAAGAAGCAGATTCTCTGCTACAAAAAGGTGCTCTAGGTAGTCGAACATCATTTGTCATTTTAGATAGCAACCAAAATGTTATTTATGATGGTGAGCCTAAAAAGAATAGAAAAATGCATTTTGCAATCTATGACGGCAAGCATATTGAAAAAACGATTTCTATTACAGATATTTATAACACAAAAATAAAAGAAGAGAATAAAACTATGAAACAGATTAAGAATTTAACTAAGACAACAAGTGTGACAAACAATCAAGAGTCTCTTGACAAAAACAAGTATGCAAAAAGAATCAAAGCCAATGCCAAAGACTTTATAGCCAAAGGCATTCTTACTCCTGAAAGTGTCGATTTTCTATGTCTCTCGAAAGAGTCTGCTCATAAAATTGCAAGACTTGTTCAAGAGGCTGCCATTAATAATAAAGGTGCAGAGGACGCTAAATTCACGAAAGCGATTCAAGATGCCTCTTTAGGTATGGTGACCATTACCAAGAAACTCGCTTCTGGAAAAGCAACCGATGAAAAGCATTGTAGTATGCATGATGATTTGCTCTATTGTGTAGCACATTGCAAGTCATACGATTCTTTGCTTGACGGTTCAAAAGGATGGCGAAAGACACCAGGCAAACTTGATTACAATAAATTGGAAGATGCCATTGTCGATATGTACGAAAAAGGACAAGACAAGTTGCTAAAACTGTCGCAGAAACCAAAGGCGAAAATCAAGGCAGATGCAGCTTTGCCAACTTTAGATAGCTCTGTAGTCTATGATGTTCCAAAAGAAAAAAGCAAACAGAACTCTATTGATGCCGTCGTTAAAGCAATCTCTTCTACAATAATGGTTTACATGACGTCTTCAGAAGATACACTCTTCTATTTGCAGATGAAAGGACTCTCTTTGGAGTCTGAAGTGAAGTTTCAAACAAACAATGCCATTTCTGCGAGCTTCAATGGTAAGTCTATCATCTTTAAAACACTCTCAGGAGTTTCAAAGGAGTTGAAAATCAAGATACGAACCGATATAGTTGCACAAAAAAGAGAAGTGCAGGCTATTCTGTCACAACTTATAGTGTGTGCAGCCTTATCGCCTAAGACCCGTGACTTGATAGCAGATGTTGTAAATTTTGATACCATTGAGAAGTTTGTAACCACCTCTTTTAATATAGCAGCATAATTACTAACCTAAAAGTCTGAAAACCAAAAGTGTTTTCAGACTTTTCCAAAATATAATACAAAGAAAAATGAATAAAAAGATTAAGATGTTTACCCTGTTTAGTGGGTATGATTCCCAAATGATGGGCTTGATAGATGCAGTCAAGAACTTTAAGGATCGCTTTAGTGTTGAACTTATTGGTTGGAGTGACATAAATTCATTAGTTCAACTTGTACATAACCTCGCATTCCCTGAATATGCGAATAGATGTTATCCTGATGTATCTAAAATAAACTGGAGTCAAGTTGAAGACTTTGACATCTTGTTCTATTCCAGTCCATGTCAAAATGCAAGTAGAGCAGGACGGCGTGAAGGTTTTGAGAAAGGTTCGGGTACAGAGTCTTCCTTGGTATGGGAGGTAGAAAGAGCGATTGCGTCAAAACGTCCGAAGTGGCTTATCCTTGAAAATGTTGAAGGCTATCTTGATCCAAGAAATGATGATGATTTTAAGAAATGGGCGAGAACAGTTGCGAGTTATGGTTATGTCAGCTACTACAAAGTGCTATGTGCCGCAGACTTTGGCATCCCGCAAAATAGAAAACGTCTCATTATGGTCTCCATGCGTATAGATAATGATGAAAAGACTAATTTCGAATGGCCTAAGACAAAGAAATTAAAGATAAAGCCAGAAGACTTACTTTCTGATGTTGTTGATGATAAATACTATCTGACAGTTGAAGAACAGAACACTTATATCGACATCATTCGTAATGCCAAGGATGGGTATGTTGCTTCCGTAAACAACAATATTGAGTATCCAAGTAAACTGCTTACCTCTCAATTAACAGAATGTATTTCACGCTTTATTTATCCTTTATGTTCAAATGGTACAATACAAACCTTGATGACTACTACCGGTGGAACTAGTTTGATAAATATGACCGGTTGTCGAAGAGAACGTTCTGCTTGTGTCATAGAAGTGTGGAGAGGTGATAAGCATATAGTTCCTGCAGTCTTAGAAAATGCGAAGCCTTCTAAGCAAACAGTAAAAGCACTAAGAGCATGTCCTAATAGAGATAAGTTTCTTTCAGTTGTTGATAGTCTCAAAGAAGGACAATATATGAGAATCAGAAGACTTACCCCAGAAGAATGTCTCAGATTTATGGGTGTTGAAGAGTTATATCTCAACAGAATCTTGCGACCATACGAGACTTTATCTAAAGAAGGTTACACAAAAGAACAAATAGCGAAGCTTATGTTTATAAATGGTCGTCATCGTAAGACTTCTGACTATTCTCTATATTGGC
>OBCN01000026.1_pt1 | contig 21728 bp, 16 predicted proteins | sample 1495871 | NCBI WGS metagenome assembly OBCN01 (sample SAMN03418255, study PRJEB22391) | human gut metagenome | biome: human-gut; feature: organic feature; material: feces | host: Homo sapiens | place: Tanzania | collected 2013-01 | reverse complement strand
TTTACGGCACAGAAAAAGATATTCGATCATCTTGCTAAATTGGCGGATGTTCGTTGCTTGAGTAGTGAGGAGCAGGAAAAATACGATGAAAGTATTAAGGCCGCCGATGATTACTACTCCGGCCTTTATGGCTCTTATGTTGAAGGAGAGGAAAAGGGAATTGCTAAAGGTAGAGCAGAAGGAATGGCTAAAGGGATGGCTAAAGGAATGGCTAAAGAAAAGTTAGACACAGCTTACCGCCTTTTGTCAATGGGTCTTTCGGAAGCGCAAGTATCAACGGCCACCGAGCTTCCGCTGGAGGAAATTCAGAAAATGAGGAAATAAGAACTGGCATTGAAAAATTGATTTCTGTATTGAAGTATATGGAAATGGATGAAGTATTTAAAAATTTGCCTTTAGCGGAACAAAAGAAGATGCTCGATCATCTTGCAAAATTGCCAGATGTTCGTTTCTTGAGTAGTGAGGAGCGGGAAAAATACGATGAAAGTATCAAGGCTGTTGACGATTACTACTCCGGCCTTTATGGCTCTTATGTTGAAGGAGAGAAAAAGGGAATAGCTAAAGGAATGGCTAAAGAAAAGATAGACACAGCTTACCGCCTTTTGTCAATGGGTATGTCTTGGTCGCAAATCATGCAGGCTACTGGATTGACAGAAGAAGAATTGAAGCCGCTTCAGGCGTAGTGTATATTTCGGCTGCACCCTTTCGGCTTGCCCCACACGCCCTGAAGGGGCAGAAGCTCCTAGCCCAGGGCAACACCCTGGGTATTAATGAAATATAAACCAACGCCCTGTAAGGGCAAAAGCTTTAAAAATATTCGAATTTTAATCTATAGGCTTATGGTACATGTAAATGAAACAATAGTTATCAAGAGCTCTTCTCCCAAGCTGGCAGAATGGGTGAAGAGGTTGAAGGCTCATAAGGCTGAGCAACTGGAGAAGTTGCGCAACGTGGAGAAGTGTGACTTTGAATTTCAGTTCTGATGCGAGCCAATATATGATACCAGCCTCCCCTAATACTTCCTGATAACTTTTTCTAAACTTTTCCCCGATTTTCTTGCATGTTTCGAAATATTGTTGTACTTTTGAAGGGGAATATAGAAAAGAAGAATCTTTGCCCGAAGAGACAAAATTTGAAGTCATTCCTAAAATATGGGAAGGATATTTCTAAAATGATATAGTAGTTGAGGCTTTGCCTCTTATATATATAGAAAGTGTAATTTAAGATATAAGATTATGAGAAATTTTACTTTAAGAAATGGGTTCTTGGAGAGTAAATGTGGGCCCTGCAGCTCTTTTAAGGGCTTTGTTATGCTTGTTGTTATGATGCTCATGACGGCAAGTAGTGCGATGGCTGAAGATGTCAAATTTGAAGTTATTGATGGGTTTCGTTATTTGTTGGATACTGGGGCTAAGACGGCTGCTCTTATGTCTAAAACAGATGGCAATTATTCTGGTGATATAGTTGTTCCGGAGAAGGTTAAGGGTAATGATGGGGTAGAGTATGTTGTTACCTCATTGGGTGATGGTTGCTTTGGAAGTTGCAGTGCTTTAACTTCTATTACCATCCCTTCTTCAGTCACATCGCTGGGAGAAAATTGCTTCAGTTATTGCAGCGGTTTGACCTCTATCACCATCCCTTCTTCAGTCACATCTTTGGGAGGTTTTTGCTTCTCTGGTTGTAGCAGCTTAACTTCCATTGAAATCCCTTCTTCAGTCACATCTTTGGGAGAAAATTGCTTCGCTAGTTGTAGCGGCTTAACCTCTATCACCATCCCTTCGTCTGTTACTTCATTGGGGTCTAGTTGCTTCTCTGGTTGCCGTGGTTTGACCTCAATCACTATACCTTCTTCTGTTACTTCATTGGGTGGATGGTGCTTCTATGGTTGCAGTGGTCTGGAAACTGTTTATTTTGAAGGTAAATATTGTAAATCAAATTACGCAGACTTAAAAATACCAACGACAAGTATAATTAAGGTTCCAAAAGAATATCTACAGGATTATAAAGATGCATTTGGATATTATTATAAATATATCTCTGCCTGGAATCCAGACGAAACAGGAGATGATAACAAGCCAGTTACTCAGTGCTCTACTCCATCAGTTTCTTATGGCGAAGGCAAATTGATGTTCGCTTGCGAAACAACAGGAGCAAAGTATCATTATACAATAACTGATACAGATATTAAGTCTAATGCGCTGAGCGAAAATGGGGAAGTATCTCTTTCTGCAGCCTATAATATTTCTGTTTATGCTACAGCTGATGGCCATACAGCATCTGATAAGGCGGAGGCAACTCTGTATTGGATTAATGCTAACCTTGATAATGGTACCAACATTAATCAGGTAAGAACACGGGGCGTGGTGGCTTCGGCTCATGATGGCATCATCAGCCTCTCGGGTCTTGACGATGGCGAGGTGGTGAAGTTCTTCGCTGCTGATGGCAAGTATCTCGGCTCTACGGTTGCAGCCAACGGTGCTGCCTCTTATGCCGTTTCCGAGTCTTTGGTTATCGCCAAAGTGGGTAAGGATTCTATCAAGATTGCAATGAAATAAATAATATGCATTATGCCTCAAAATCACGTTGGGTTACCAGCATGATTTTGAGGTATAAATTAGTTGATTCTATTTCTATAGCAGTTTCTCCAGACTATTTTAACAATGGGCGTTTTAGTTGTAACTGCTCATGCCCATAGGAACGCCTAGCGGACTTGCGTTTCTCTGCACAAAGTTAAAGTAACGTTAAATATGCAACTTGCAGAACATCGTTACGCTTTTTTGCTTACCTTTGCATTTAATAATCATGAATAGTGACAACAATGAACCTACCAACCATTGTTACCATTTTAAAAACATCAAAACAAATAAATAATGACAGAGCAAGAGCTACAACAATATATTCGCCAACGCTATCCAGAGGAAAATGCAAGATGCGAATGGAAGGAGATGAAGAATCTGAAAAACTCCTTTAATGGCAAAGAAGGCAATGATGTGCTTTCCTACGTGTCGGCTATCGCTAACATGGAGGGCGGGGAACTTGTGATAGGTATTAAAGACAAAACCTTAGACATTGTTGGAACAGACTTGTCTGCATTGACCTTTAATGGCTTTATGGCAACACCATTAACGGCAACTTTTAAATTGGTGGAGCAATGTGTGAATCTTTCTTCAGAAGGGCTTCGCATAGAAGAATTTGTTACTGATGATAGTAATAAGACGGTTTGGATTATCCATATTCCCAAGCATAAGCCACGCCGCCCAGTCTATGCCCACAGAAAGGCTTGGCAGCGTATAGCCGATTCGTTGGTGGAAATGACATCGGAGCGAGAGCAAAGAATTCTTTCAGAGCCGAGTGCTGCTTTTGGTGATTGGTCTGCTAATATCATAGAAGATGCCACCATCGATGACCTCGATCCTGAGGCTATTCGTATGGCGAGGGAGAAATATGCCGAAAGACATGAAAAAAGAGCTAAGGAAATCGAAAGTTGGGATGATGTAACCTTCCTGAACAAGGCAAAGATTACAAGAGCCGGAAAGATAACCAATGCTGCTATCATCCTACTTGGTAGAGAGGAGTCTGAGCATTTCCTGTCGCCTGCAGTGTGTATCATCCGTTGGAAACTGTTGACAAAAGATGATAAGAACAAGGATTTTCGCAATTTTCATATTCCAATGATTAAGGCTGTGGATGAAATAACAAAGGAGTATATTAGGAACAATAACTATACATATACCGTTAGTGGTAATATATTCCCTGAAAATATGAAACGCTATGATATGTTTACACTTAGAGAGCCGATTAATAATGCCATCGGGCATCAGGATTATGGCATGAACACACGTATCGAACTTTTGGAATATGAAGATGAGAAACTGGTGATACAGAATTATGGTCAGTTTATACCAAAATCCGTAGAAGATGTGGTTGAACGAGACTGTCCAGATTCAAGATACCGCAATCCTTTCTTGATGGAAGCTATGTGTAATGTAGGAATGGCAGATACAGAAGGTGGAGGAATTAAAAAACTCTTTATTGAACAGAAGAAGAGATTCTTCCCAATGCCTATATATACGCTTTCTGATCAAAAGGTAAGATGTGAGATACAAGGAAAAGTATTGGATGAGAATTTTGCCCGGATTCTGGTGAATAATACAGAATTGTCTCTTCCTGAAATTATACTTTTAGATAAGATACAGAAGAAAAAATATGCTGATTTGACAAATGATGCTATAGCGCTGCTTAGGCAAAAGGGATTTGTGGAAGGACGAAAAACTAATTTGTACTTGTCGTATAAAGTAGTGGAGTCTTCCAAGCATATAGGTTTGAAGGCTTCGTATATAAAGAATAAGAGCTTTGATGATTCTTATTATAAAAAGTTGATTGTTGATTACTTGAGGAAGTTTGATTCTGCGTCAAGAAAAGAAATCGAAGAACTTCTTATGGATAAATTGCCAGAGGTTTTGGATGAAACCCAAAAGTATAATAAGGTGACTAACTTGCTGGCTTCCTTAAGGAAGGAAGGAAAAATTTATGTGAAGAGGCGTATTTGGTTCTTATGCAAGTAGAGTTTTATAGATTTACAAGAAAACTGCATGATTTACAAGAACTTTTTTGTAAAGTATTGATAGACAGTTAGGAATATTTTTGGCGATTTACAAGAAAACTGCAAGGTTTACAAGAAAATTACAAGAAAACAAGATTGTTATGGGCATACAGGCATATATCGTAGACCACTGGTTTGGAGAAGATGAACGCTGAAAAGCCTGTGTTCATCTTCTACGACCATAATGCGCTTTGTCGCAGAGCACCCTTTCGGGGCTTGACGATGGCGAGGTGGTGAATCCGAGTCTTTGGTTATCGCCAAAGTGGGTAAGGATTCTATCAAGATTGCAATGAAATAAGGATTGTGCAGAGCGATGCACCTACCGTAAAATTATAAAAGTAAGGGGAAGAAGGCGAGTAACGTAAATTGCTCACTTTTTTCCCTTTTTTTGTAAATAATTCTGAGAAATAAAGTGCTTTGAAACTTTTTTTTAGGAGCTATTGCTCCTAATTGTTTTGCCTGACATAAAAATATAAATTACCTTCGTAGAAATTTTTAAAAATAAAATCAACATGAAGGTAAATACGGATACTGGAATAATATCTGCACAGGGGTACATGGAAGAGGAGCTCAGTAACGAACTAAGGCCCCTCGTAAAATCTATGTTGCAGAAAGATATAGTAACCCGCAAGCAACTTAAAAAGGAATTTCATATCGATTATAAAACCGTCAGAAAACTTGTTATTGACGGGGTAAAGATTTCTATGGGTTCCATATTGAAGTTCAATTATGCTATTGCTTATTATCTGAATGAAGAGCTGAATAAACAGAAGAGCAAGGCAAATAAGGAAAAAGTTGATGAGGTTTCTGTAAGTGAGGTTGAAAAACTTGATAAAGGGTATAGAAAACTTTATGGTATACAAGCTACTATAGTTGATGAACTAATCGCCAAAGGAGTAGATTTGAGAACGCTGAAGCTTTGATAAACAAATAACAACTATAATATTTAGCCGTACATGAGTATTTGTGTGGCTATCATGAAGAAACAAATAACAATATTAACTTTTAAACAAATAAAAATGAAAAATTCAACATGAAATCGGGGGGAGACATTCCTCATACTGCTCTGCGGCTCAATGTCTCCGAAGTAAGGATTCACCCTGGAAAACTTTCAGGGGCCACCTCTTCTTCCAAGATTGAGGAAGTAAATTTAGTCTATCTTAAAAAGAGAAGATATATGGCTAAACTTATCGTAAAACTGAAGATTGCCCTGGCTGTGTTGGGAATCATCAGTATGAGTGTTGATATCGTAGTTAATCTGAAAGGCGTTCGCGTGTTTGAGGGTACTACAAGTGTTAATAACCTTATTAGTCTTTTGGAATCATGAAAGTCAGTTGCATACTAAATTTTAATGGAGATATCCATGTGGAAGGTGTGAATTTTGGCAATGTCGTAAACTTCAATCCTTCGCATGATGACGCAAGAGAGAGGTGTAAGGGAGATGATTTTTCTGATTCCGATGTGACGGAAGCTGACTTTGAAAATGTTGATGAAGTGGACAAAAGGAATAATAAAAAGGCATCTAGCATAACCAAGTTGTTTTTACCTCATAGACCTACAGTTCCTAAAGAATTGAAAGGAGAAAAAGCACAACAGATTCTGAAGAGTTTGTATGAGTATGGAATTTTGGATGAAAACTTCCAGCCTGTCAATCTTTCTGGCTATCAGAAGGGATATCTTGCCTATAAGTTATCCATCAAACTGAATATTACCAAACAATGGAAAGTATTCTCACTGTTATGGGATATGAACCCTGCTGTGCTCAGAACGCGCTACAATGAAGCTATCTCAATGCCTTCTATGGGTGAATTTGGAGATAAAATCAATAAATATATAGGTTAAATGACCGTTTTTTGCAAGTAGTACTAGTACGACAGTACTGGTACGTACTAGTTTTTTGTCGCAAATTCGCCGTACATTTGCCCCCGGAATTCAGAACCGATATGGTCTGAGTTTCGGGGGCTTTTGTGTATAAGCACATCAACCGTTGTGGGAGCGCCCAACTGTTAATAAAGGAAAATTGAAAATGAAAGTAATGAAACCTTTTTATTTTTCTCATCCGCAGTACGGAAAACTGAGGGTGGTGGTGATTGACGGAAAAATCTATTACTGTCTGATGGACGTGAAGAACATCTTCAAGAAGTCGGTACAGAAACTCTATGAGACGATTGCTGACTCGGAGGGGGAACTGAAAAATTTGAACATCGTGATGATGAAGGACATGAAAATCAAGTATAACCTCTTCTTCGAGAACCAGGAAATGGGGAAGGAGGAAGCGGAGGCTGAGAACGTGAATGCGGACTTCAATTTCTGCGATGAACAGCTGGTGAAGGACCTCGTTGACAGGCATGTTGCTGCCGAGAAACTGGCTGCCAAATGGGTAATAGGCTTTGTCAAGAGCAGACTGAATGATGCAGATAATGCTTCGCTTTTCGAGGCGAACGGGGTCGACGAGATTTCGGATAACTCGCTGATTCTGCCTATCAATGTAATTTATGGTTCAGGATACATCATGATTAACAGCGAAGTGTTCGATTAATAAAAATATGGAGGTAAAATGGGAATAGAACATGTAGTGGCAATTAATCCTTATCGCAAGGGAAATAAGGGGAAGGTTTTTTCCTATCACATGGATACTTATGATAAGGTCATTGAATCGGATAGCGTGAAGAAGATGATTCAGCAGATTCGGGGTGAATTGCCGATTGACGGAGTGGATTTGAACGATGCGCAGGCGGTGAAGAAGGCGCAGGAGAGGCTGAAGAGCGAGCTGCCTTTCTTTTGTCCGCACTACGGCATGTTCAAGAATAATGTGCGCAGACAGGAGAATGCCTTGCCGGAAAGCTTTCTCTTCCAGACGATTATCGATGTGGATGATAAAGAGTATGTGGAGAAGGCTATCGAGAAGGCGCGCGAGCTGAACTGCTCTTCCGGTATCTGGAACGGCTCGTTGCTGCATCTCTGTTATAGCGCTCGTAAAAAGCTGCATATCGGGATTAGAATGCCGGTGGGGATGACCATCGAGGAGACGCAGAAGGCGTATTGTGAGGCGCTGGGCGTGCCTTATGATGAAAGCTGCATCACACCTGAGAGAATGATTTTCCTGACGGATAAGGACTCGGAAATCTACCGGTCTAAAATGTGGTGCGCGGTGCTGCCGGAGAGCGAGATACAGGCTCGCAGACAAGCGTTCCTTAATCGTGGGCTTACCGTGGACGGAAGGGGGGATGCAAAAGTTAATAGTTTACAGTTTACAGTTAATAGTAATGACAATGTTCAAAACAATAGACTTTCGGGCAATCGTGGCGATTATGCTGCTCCTGCTGGCACTGCTGTTCAGCCTGCCCAATCTGGTAATAGCAATTATGTTGATGATTCTCATTTCGGGAATCCTGGAGGCAATTATGGCACTGGTGAACTGGGAGAGGCCAGTGAGAAGAATCTGATAGCCTTTGATCTGTTCGTGCAGTCGGCAGGGCTTGAAGGGATGGCGATAGATACTGTCGGGTCACGGCACTCTTCGCTGCTCGCCATCATGAGCGCTGGGGCTTCGAGGGTGATGAGCGAGGAGGAACTGATGAAGGTGGTGAGGACGAAAATGCCAAGCTACTATCAGGAGGATGACTGCCATCAACTGATACATGATTTCTATGCGAAATATGCTGACAGCTGCAAGCCGATGTCAAGGGACGTGATAAGGGTGAATGCGCTGGCGGAAAAACAAGCCATTCAGAAAGTTAATAGTTTACAGTTAAAAGTTGAAAGAGCTGATGGTAATCATACAGTTCAAAGTTCAAATCTCAATGTTCAAAGTACCGAAGAGGATTATCCCGAACCGCCGGAGATGCCGGAGAAACTGCCGAAACTGGTGGAACTGCTGATATCTCGAACACCAGAGGTTTATAAGCCGGCTGTGGCGCATGCCATCTTTCCTCCGCTCGCTACTCATCTCTGGCAGACGAGCTTCCGATACATTGATAATGTAGTGCATGAGGCTACGCTGTCTACTTGCTTGTTGGCTGGTACGGGTGCAGGTAAATCGTCTGTGGATAAGCCGATTAGGTATATCATGGAGGATATCCGCAAGCGGGATGCGGAGAATCTGAAACGTGAGAAGGAATGGAAGGAGGAGGTGACGCGCAAGGGTGCCAATAAGGATAAGCGCAAGCGACCGGATAATCTCGTTATTCAGGAGATTGATGCCGATATGACCAATCCGGCATTCGTGATGCGAACCGCTGAGGCGCAGGGGCGTTTCCTCTATACTTCGCTTAACGAACTGGACCAGTTTGATGCTCTCCGGGGTAGCGGCAACCAGCAGTTCCGCATCATGTGCCTCGCCTTTGATCCATTCAACCTCTTCGGGCAACAGCGCGTGGGCGTTCAATCTGTGACAGAAAGGGTAACGATCAGGTTCAACTGGAATGCATCTACCACTATCCAAAAGGGTCAGCGTTACTTCTCAAAAGTTTTGACAGATGGTCCGATAAGCCGTATCAATTTCTGTACCATTCCGGAGCGTGAAATCGGTGACGAGATGCCTGTTTATGGCGATTACGATGATGCTTACCGTGAGGCGCTGAAGCCTTATATCGAGAATCTGAACAACGCCAGGGGACTGATTGACTGTCCTGAGGCATTCCAGCTTGCCCTCAAACTGAAGGATGAGAATGCTGAGTTTTCTCGTCTCTCTCAGGACAGGGTTTACGAGAACCTTTCCTTCCGTGCCAACGTCATCGCTTACCTGAAAGCATGCGTGCTGTATGTGGCGAACGGTTGCAAATGGGAGCCGGAGATAGACGAGTTCATCCGCTGGAGCGAGCGTTACGACCTCTACTGCAAGATGCGATTCTTCGGTGATGCCATCAAGAGGGCGAACTTTTCGAACGAGAAATCGAGCAAGCGTGGACCGGCAAATCTGTTGCAGTCGTTGCCTGATGTCTTTAATTTCCAGCAGGCTGAATATCTCCGCTCGCAGTTGGGGATGGACAAGAAGGGCACTCCTTCGATGTTGCGTAATTGGGTGAACCGAAACTATATCCGGAAGATTCCGCCTAAGGGTGTAACGGGTGACGTAATCAGTATTCAGTTATTCAGTTTTGAAAAGCTACGTAACCGCAAGGATGGTAAAGAGGTAAAAATATTAGAATCTTAATGGAGTTTGAGTTATGGAAATAGTAGTAAAAAGAATAGCAAAAAAGAAGACTTATACGATAGGTCATCTTTATATCTTGAGCGATAAGGACGTGAAACGTACCTGGCGTTCGGGGGTAAAAATAGGCGACAAACGTATCTTTGAGCACAGCTTTGATATGGCGAAGTTGGATAAGGAGCATTACTTCTGTGATACCTTGGAGCCTACGTGGAGAAATCTTCTGGGCATCGAACTGAAGCCGGAAGAGGAGGATGGAAGATACAGTAGGGTATCGGGTAAGAAAGCCCGCAAGATACCGGGTCATACGGCGATACCGGAAGGCTCGTATCCTGTGGTTATCTCGAAATCGCCAAGGTTCAAGAAGTGGCTTCCGCTGGTGCAGGGTGTTCCTGATTTTGAGGGCATCCGCATTCATGCCGGTAATTATCCTGATGATACGCAGGGCTGCATTCTGGTAGGTGAAAATAAATTACAGGGTGCCGTCTTCAATTCCCGCATCTGGTTGCATCGGCTTATCAATGCCATTACCGCAGCGAGAGAACGGGAGGAGAGCGTTTGGATTACGATCATTTAATGTTGAATGTTGAGTGTTGAGTGTTGAATGTTGAATGGTGAATGTTGAGTGTTGAATGTTGAGTGATTATTTATTAGTGATTATTTTAAAACAAATTATTATGGTAAAGTCAGTAAATACAAATAAAGTAGAAATGGATAAGAAGGCAGCAATTGCTGTCGTGTTTGAAAACCCTGAATTCGGTAAGATTCGTACCTTGACCGATGAGAACGGAGAACCTTTGTTCTGTGCAAAGGATGTCTGTGATATACTGGGGTATAAGATTGCAAGATGTGCTGTGCGTCAGTTAGTTAATACACTTGACGTTGTGAAACACAACGCATGGGTAGTGACTGGTAAGAAGAAGGATGGAACCTCGGCGATGCGTCGTACTCAGATGATCTTTGTTAACGAGAGTGGATTCTATGCTTTGGTGCTTGGCTCCAAGCTTCCTACTGCCGTGAAGTTCAAAAACTGGGTTACGGCCGATGTGCTGCCACAGATTCGCAAGACGGGCGGTTATATCCCGGTACAGCAGGGCGAGAGCGATGAGGAGACAATCCGACATGCCGAAGAAATTCTTCGTGCTACGCTCAAGGTGAAGGAGAACCTGCTGAAGAAGCAGCGACTGCAGATTGAGCAGCAGAAGAAGCTTATCGGCGAACAGGATACGGAAATCCGCCGATTGAATGATGTGGTAGATGAGCAGGTGGTTCGCATGGCTAAGAATGGTGAGAATATCATCCAGTTGGAGAATCAGGTGGGTAATCTTCTGCCGAAAGCGCTCTACAGTGATAATGTGCTCGATTCTGTTTCCTGCTTCACCACCACGCAGATTGCGAAGGAACTCGGTATCACAGCCCAGGAGCTGAACCGCTCGCTCTGTGCTCTGCATATCCAGTATTACCAGAGCGGTCAGTATCTCCTCTATGCAGATTACGCCCACATGGGCTTGGCAAAGAGCCGTACCCGCTACAGCGCCTTCCTCGACCCGAAGAGCGATGGCAGACAGGAGAAGATGGGCAGAGCCTACACCCATACCTATCTCGTATGGACCGAACGAGGACGGAAGTTCATCCATGACCTCGCCCACAGATACTGGGAACTGTGTGAAGTTTATAGTTTATAGTTAATAGTTAATAATTTATAGCCCCTGGTGCTTTCTTGCATCAGGGGCTTTCCATAATACAGGCTCTTTCTAGTTTCGTATTTCGCTGGGCTAGTATGACATATTCATATCTTCTGTGATGCAGATATAGAAATCTGCCAGACCCAGATAATCTTCATCTATCTTGTCAATTTCTTCCTGGCGTACCGCTCTGATGGTGCTGACGGTAGTCTTAGGGCGATATTCCTTGAGATAAGGGATGATGCCGTTATTTCCGTCAGAATGGTAGGTGCCGTTGAAGTGAATCATCTGCTCGCCCTTCTTCAGGTTCTGGGCGATAAACCAGCCCATCGTGGCATCCTTGATAGCCTGAGCCTGTGCCATCAGTTCCGGCTTTGAGCCCTTAGCCTTACCCATCAGTCCCATCAGGGCAAACCCCGACTGGGCGTTCTCATTCTCCACATATTTGATAGGCAACTTCGGGAGATAGCGCTTGGCTTCGGCTGAGAGGGAATCGAGATAGGCGAGACCTTTCTCCTTTACCACACTGGCGTAGCGGCGAGGTACGTTGGTTGCTATCAGCGGGAGATGATGACGCTTGGAATAGTAAACCAATGGCTCATAGTCGGTACTGTAGTTAGGCCAGAGACGGCACTCCTCTTCGAAGCGGTCGGAGGAAATCACGCTGCCGGTATATTCGTCGATAATGAGCTGGTTGTCGGCTTCGAGCATCTCCATACCCACCTTCAGCTTACTGTTGTTCTCTGCCAACGACTCCAATACCTTCAGCTCCATCCAGTGGCTGATGACGCAATTGTGGATTTCGCCGAAGAACACCACATCGCTGCTGGCTACGCTCTTGATCATCTTCTCGTAAGTAACTTCCTTGCCTTTTGCATCGAAAATACGGTATATCTCAGGTGTCTTCTGTGCATAGGCTGTCATGCTCACCATGAGCATGACCATCCATAATATCTTCTTCATATCTTTTCTTCTTTGTGTTGTTTAAACTTTAAAATGGGTTGCCCTTATAGAGCAGAGCTACGCGCTCAGGACGCACATACTCTTCGAATCCCTTGCGGATATCCTCGGTAGTGATGCTCTTCAGACAGTTGCTGTAGTTGTCGAAATCTTCCAGACTCTCGCCGTTCTGCAAGAGGGTGGTGAGGATGTTCTTCCATTCTGCCGGTGCATCATCAGAGAGCGACTTGCGCTTGGTAACGAGGAACGACATCTTCAGTTTGTTGAGTTCTCCCTCGCTGATTCTGCTGGTCTGCAGCTCTTTGATGATTCCGTCCAGAGCCTGGATAGCCTTGTCGCGGTTCTCGTTCTTCAGCGCAATCTCCAGCCAGAAGTTGTATTTAGCCTGAGGCACTCCGGCATAGTAGAGGTCGGCGTATGGCGAATAAACGATGTTCATCTTTTCGCGCAGGATGCTCAGCAGGCGGTTCTGCATGACATCACGCATCAGTTTCAGCATGAGCGACTGGCGGAGTCCTGGCTTGTAGTTGCCCGAATAAATGTAGTTCAGCACGGTCTGCGTCTCCACATCGTTCTCGAAAGCCTCTTTGTAAGGACTCTTCGGCATGTTGCTTGGCTTGTCTTCGAAACGGGTCATGCGGGCTGATGCCTTGAGGCGTGCAAAGGTGTTGACGATGGTGCCCAAAACCTGCTCTTCATCGATGTTGCCGGTAACGATGAGCGTGGTTTGCTGAGGGTTGGCAAAGAGCGATGTATAATAGTTGGTCATGGAATCCAGATTGAGTCTGTTGAGGTCTTCCTTCTGGATTTTGACACCACTGTTTGCCGGCATGTTGCACACCAGCGAATCCACTCTTCTGGAGAGCATGCGGTTGATGTCGCGCTTGAGCAGACGTTCGAGCAGGGTTTCCTTGCCGAATTTCTCGATTTCCGCATCGCGTACTTCCTTGAAATCTTCGTACGACTTGCCTGGAGCCGTAATCTTCTCGTAAACCAGGTTCATCAGTTCCTGTGCCTTGTCGGTTGGGGCTGAGGCGAGTACCTGGTGCCAGTAGTCGGCGATGCCTACACTCATAGAGAGACCCTCTGCCTGCATCACTTCGGTCAGCTGGTCGGTATTGATATGTGCCAGACCGCCCATGTCTACATAGCTTACGGCGTCTTTGAGCAGCGGATAATCCTGCTTGCTGAGGTCGCCCACGCCACCACGTCCGTGCATGGCGATGTAGATGGTGCTGTCCTTGTCGGTTGTAGGTCGCATCACCAGTCTCAGTCCGTTGGCGAGCTGATATTCCGATACACCGATATCCTCGTATCTGCGCTTGCTTACTACAGATGCGCTGGCATCCGGGTGGGTGGCTGACAGACATGCAGGCATGTCAACGTGCTGCTTTTCCTCTACTTCCTTGCGCTGGTAGGTATAAGCCGGCATGCGGGTCTTCTGTCCCTGCTGCCAGAGTTGCTGCAACTCGCTTTCGGTGAAGGATTCAGTCTTTCCGGCGTTGTTCTGGTAGGCTACGAGGAGCGATTGCTTACCCTCGTTCAGAATGGTCTTGAAGAGTTTCTGGAGTTGGCTGCTGCTGGTATTGCCAACCAGGAGTTTTACCTTTTCCAGATCCTCGTCCCATGCCACATAGCGGTCGCCCGAGATGATGTAATCAACGAAGTCATCACACCATTTACCCGACTGGAATCCAACGGTATCCGCCTTCATTCTGTTCACCTTTTCGGTAACATAGTCAGCGAGTTCCTCTTTTCCGAATCCCTTTTTCGTAATATCAGCGAAGGCGCCGAGCACCTGGGTCATCTTCTCCTTGAGTTCCTGCTTACCCTTGCCTTCTACAGAGAAAGAGAAGTGGTTCTGGGTAGCGAGATACCAGGCATCGCTGATGTCGCATCTGATGCCCTGTGCTGCCAGTCGCTTGCTGATAGCCGAGATAAGCAGCCGGTACTGCTCTTTCAGGGCGGTAGAAGCGATGGTGTTGCCTACCACACCCTCGTGAGGGATGATGAACTCCAGTTTGGAACTGGTGCCTACGGTATCTTTCACCTCGTGCAGGGTGATACCTTTCTTATAGGTAAGCGGATATTTGCCCAGCGGAGTAGGCTGCCCCTTGGCTATCGAACTGAAGGTAGCCTGGATGCGCTTCTGCATGTCCTGGGCATCTACATTACCTACCACTACGAGACAGGCATTCTGAGGCAGATACCACTGGTGATAATAGTTGAGCAACTGGTTGCGCGAGATGGTTTCGATATCCTGCTCTGTGCCCAGCGGCATGCGCAGGATGTATCTTCCGTCGCCAATCTTCAGGTTGTAGAAGTCATCGCCCGTGCTGTAGCTGCGCAGTTCTTCCTTGATGACGCCACGCTCCTGCTCTACGAGCTGAGGTTCGAAAGAAACCCCGTCGAGGATGTCGCGTACGGCAAGAAGGGTGCTGTCCATCACCTGTGTTCCGAAGTCGGCAACCGGCAGTGAGAGCCAGTAGATGGTACGGTCGAAGCCTGTGAAGGCATTGATGTCGCGACCGTATTTCATACCGAGCCGTTCGAAATAATCTACCCATGCATCCTGTGGAAAGTGCTTGGTGCCCGAGAAAGACATGTGCTCCAGGAAGTGAGCGCCACCTTTCTGCTGGTCGTTCTCCTGCAGTGAACCTACCTTCATCACCAGTCGCATCTCTATGCCATGGCGAGGCAGTGCATTAGGCATAATGATATAGTGGAGTCCGTTATCAAGGTAGCCTTCCACAGTTCCCCGTGGAAGGTTTATTTTAGAATCTTTGTTCGCTCCTGCCTGCAGACTGAAAGCTGCAAGCAGGATAAATAGGAATAATTGTTTCGTTATTTTATACATAATGTCGGCATTAGATGGTGAAATGCTTGTTAATTACCAAATGTATAGGTTGCTTCAACTCGCTGGCATCCGTATGTATTATCAAGATACCAAGGGAAAGCGAAGGTCATCTTGCCACTGGTGAAGTCGATTTTGCCTGTTGGAGCAACGTAGATGGTTGTATAATCTGTCTCTTCTCCGTCTGCTACGACATCGGTATTGTCGAAGAAAGAATAAGGATTCAGCGAACCGCCACCATCAATGATGTCCTGTACAGAAACTTTGGTCTTGGTTTCTCCTTCGTCTACGACAAACGACTCGTTTGCATCAGCCTTAGCCTTGAGGCGGTCCCATGCAGAGAAGGTATAGTCGAATGGAACGGTTGTAATCTTTTCCTCATACATCGTTACCTTGCTGCCTGTAAACTTAAGGCTCATATCTGCTGGGTTTACCTCGATACCATCCAGTGTCATGGTGAAGGTTTCCTTATTGTAATTGTAGTTGATATTCTCCATAACAGCCTTACCGTATGGCATCTGTGTCCAGTTTTCTGCATCTTCTACGGTTCTCTTTCTCAGCATTTCATAGTTGAATGCAGCCATACCCATTGCGTTAGAAACCATCTTCAAGACAGGCTTGTCAGCTGTAGCCTTCTCGCTCAGCGTGATGATGGTAACGCCGCTGAAAGAACGGGTATCTTTGTTGTCGTTGATATCAATCTTGTCATCGTCATTGAAGGTAACCTTGGTATCTACCTTTACCTTACCGAGAATCTTGGTCAGGTCGATGTTGAGGTTCTGCTTGTAGCCCTCAATGAGTTTCTGCTGTTCTGCCGTGAGGACAGGAATGTCAGAGTCTGGCTTGATGGTCAGGGTTGCGGCTTTTCCGTCTGTCTTCATGTTGGCATCAGAGAAAGTTGCCTTTACGGTCAGTACGCGATCAGATTTGAGCAGACTCTTCTTGTTCGATTTTACGGTGAAGGATGCTGTCTTTGCACCAGCCTTCAGCGCGACGGTAGAAGGTGTGAGTGTAGCCACATTGTCATCATTTCCTTCGAGCGAAAGACTGATGGTGGCATCTGCTGTCAGGGTGTTACCGATGAGGATGTTGAATTTTACCTCCTCGTCATCATCCTCGTTGATGATATTGTTTCCGGCTGCAGAAATCGATACATAGTTGGTCATCTGCTTGCCATCATTGTCATCACTGCTGCTGCATGCGCTGAAACCTGTCAGCATCGCGAGCATGCACATAAGTATGAATTTAAATTTCTTCATTGTTCTCTTTATTTTAAATGTTAATATTATCTGTTAATTGGCCACTTGTCGTTTTGGGTCACATTGTTGTTATATTTATATTCCGAAGCAGGGATAGGGAAGTTCCAGCGGTAATCGTCCTTGCTGATTTTCGCTGTGGCTGCTCCGCCCCATGCCGACAGACGGTTCAAGTCTGCGTGGGTTCGCTTCAGGTCGAAGTAATTGCTGCCTTCGCCAACGAATTCCTTGTACTTCTCTGCCAGGATAGCCTGAACCAGCGCATCGCCCGTAACGTTATCTGCGATAGGATCGGCAGAAACCAGCTGCAGGTAATGGTTGATGCGCTCGCGTGCCATCTGTTCGTTGTTATCGCGTGCATAGGCTTCGGCAGCGATGAAGTAGGCACCGGCGTAACGCATGCGGTTGATGTAGTTAGGCTGGGTGCCCTGCTTGTTCATCATGTTGTACTTGCCCATCAGGTTGTGTGTCTTGCCGTTCTGGTCTTTCGGATAGAGCGTATATTTCGCGCGTACATCCTCATCCGTAAAGGTGAATGCCGGATTGACGGCGTAATAGTCGCCTTCAGAGTTGTCGTATTCGATGGCGATATAATAGCTGTTCTGGGTGTTGAAGGCAAAGATTCTGCCGCCATAGCTCTCGGTGCGCCAGAGTCGGGAGTAGCTTTCGCCGCCTATCTGGCTGTCGTCGCCCTGTTCTATCACATCGTCGGCATATTCGGCTGCTTTCTTGTAATCGCCCATATAGAGTGCAGTTTCGGCAAGCAGATAATCGGCTGCGGTCTGCGATAGCCATCCGTTCTTTGAGGGATGGTTTCTCGCTTCTGATGCCTCTGTTATCAGACTGTTGATCATGCCGATGCAGGCTTTCTTGCTGCTGCGGCCATTGGTTTCGAAACCGAACATGTTCTTGATGATGATGCCGTCGGCATCCGGATTCTCATCGTATGGAGTGGCATAGATGCGCAGCAGGTCGAAATAGCACATTGCCTTCAGCAACTGCACCTCTGCCTTGATAGCCTGCTTCTCCTGCAGATCGGCTGAGATCTCGGTCGTAATCTTGTCGATGCGCTCCAGGAGTACATCGCAGTTGGAGATACAGGTGTAATACGCCGGCCATACGGTTGCCGAGAGGTTGCTGATGTTCTTGTCCTGCCAGTTGTATAGGTTCTGGGTTTCAACATCCTTTCCTGAGAGGTTGGTAGGGCAGAAGTCGTTGCCCAGGAGCGAAAACTCATACTCCTGATGCGGATAGCTCAGATAGCAGGAGGTGAGCAGAGAGCGCCCTGCGTTGACATCGGTGATGGCATCGGGGTCTGAAAACTGGTCTGGTGGTGGCACATTGAGCGAGCAGGCTGCCAGAAGCAGGGTGCTGCCCGTGATGAGAAGTGCCTTCTTGATGATATTCTTGATATTCTTCATCTTTTCTGTCTCCTAGAATGTAAGATTCAAATTGAATGTATAAATTGGCTGTGTGGTGCCGGCAAGGGTTCCGCTCTCTGGGTCGCTCTCTTTATATGAGGTCCACGTAAAGAGGTTGGATGCCTGGAAACCTACGGTGGCATACTGCATGAATGGCAGTATCTTGTGTAGGGTAGCGGCTGGCAGACGGTAGCGCATGCTCACCATAGAGAGGCGCAGGTAGTCGCTCTTGCCCACGGTGCGTGAGTTGGGATAGAGTGCTATGTTGTCTTCTGCGGTGGATGAGGTGTAGAATGGTGTCCAGTAGGTCTTGTTCTCATCGCCCTGCTTGAACCACATCTTTTCGGTCTGTCCGGCTACGGCATTCTTGTTCACATTGTCCTTGTCTCTCACATACGAGTAGTTGAAACGCTGGATTCCGCCATGAACGTAGTAGAAGTCCATATCGAAGTCGAACGACTTGTATGAGAAACTCAGGTTGAAGGTGCCTGAATAAGGTGGTGTGAGATGGCCTAATGCCACTACATCGTCCTTGGTCAGTGCCTCGGTAGCCTGTTTCTCTGTGCCGTCTGGCAGCAGGAATACCGGATAGCCGGTGAGCGGATTGATACCCAGTGATGTAGGTCCGTAGAGCATATCGTATGATTTGCCCACCTCATAGTCTGGAACCAGTGCATCTTCGGTGGTGTAAATCTTGTCGGCATAATACAGGTCGAGCACCTTGTTGTCGTTGTAGGCCAGGTTGGCGCCGATGCTGAGTCGGCAATCGTAGGTATCGATGATCTTGGCACTCAGTCCCAACTCTATACCTCTGTTCTCCAGTACACCGATGTTGCGCTTCAGGGTAGAATAGCCTACCGATGTAGGGATTGGCACATCGAGCAAAGCCTGTTCGGTACGGCGGTTGTAATAGTTTACATCCAGCGTAATGCGGTTGAAGAGGTCCATGCTCATACCCAGGTCTACCGACTTGTTCTGCTCTGGTTTCAGGTCCTTATTATATAAGGAGATGAGTTCCAGTACGCGCTGGTCTTCGTAGGTGTTGGTGGAGTAGGAGAAGGTTCCTGTTGTGGTAGAAACCGAAACGCCGTTCAGATTGGCTGTGATACCATACGAGCCCTTGATGTTGAGGCGTGAAATCACCTTGTTGTCCTTCAGGAAGGCATAGTTGGAAGGTGTCCATCCCAGACCTACCGCCCATGCCTTGTTCCATCGCTTGTCTGATGGCAGAACCGAAGAGGCATCTGCCTTGTAGGTGGCATAGAGGTCGTAGGTGCTCAGCAGACTGTAACCCAGCACGCCGCCGATACCCAACTGGCGGTTCTTGTCTCTTGGAGCACTCATCTTCACTCTTCGTGAGCCGGTGAGCGACTGGTTGATGGCTGCCGCTGAGTTCAGGGTTCCTACGCCATAACCGGTAGTGCTCAGATTATCGATGTTGGTATCATAATAATCCATGTTGGCACTGAAGGTGAGGTCGTGAATCTCGTTGAACGTACGTGTATAGGTAGCACGCACGTTGGCAGAGATATTGGTGGTGGTATTCTTGGATTTCGAATAGATACCGCGCGCCACTTCTGGTACACCGCTATGGGTCTCAGAGTAGGCTGTAGAAGGCGTAAACTGGTGTGACTCATCCAGTACGAAGTCGATGCCGGCAACGGCTGCAACATCCAGTCCCGGAAGCAGGTTCAGGGTGATGTTACCGTTCACGCCAAACTCCTTGTCGGTAGATTCGGCGCTGTACTGGTTCATCAGGTCCTTGTAAGTCTGTCCCGGATACGACCAGAGTTTGCCTGTCTTCTGTTCATAAGGGTTCAGTTCGTAAATCAGCGAAGAAGGGTCGCTTGAGGTTCCGTTAGGCGTATTGGTCTTCGAATAAGAGCCGGTAACGCCCAGCATAGCATAACCTATCTTTCCCAGTTTCTGGTCTACATTCAGTCGGATGCCCATGCGCTGCTTGTCATTTCCCTCGATACGGCCGCCCTGATAGGAATAGTTGGCTGAGAGGAAATAGGTGGTTCGCTCATTGCCGCCTCGCAGACTCAGGTTGTGGCGCTGGTAGAAACTGTTGCGCAGAAGCTCGTTGAACCAGTCGGTATTGATGTTGCGCAATGAATCGAGCTTGTTCTGACCATCGGCAATCATGCTTGCCAGATTCGGATTGTTGGCAAAGTACTTGCGGTAGTAATCCTCGCTGTATCTGTAGCCCGGAGTCTCCACGTTACCGATGAGTCTCTCCAGTTCCAGTTTCTCGGCAGAGCTCATCATCTTGAGGCCTCTTCGGCCTCGTGTGGTTACACCCATATTGGTGCTGTAGTTGATGAGCGGAGCCCCCGAATGGCCACGCTGTGATGTGATTTCTATCACACCGTTAGCCGCCTTCACACCATAAAGTGCGCAGGCTGTAGCATCCTTGAGCACCTTCATGCCCTTGATGTCAGATGGGTTCAGGTTATAGAAAGTCTCGGCAGAGATAATCTGACCGTCCATCACATACAGCGGTTCGTTGGTTGCATTGCCCTGTCGGAGCGAAGAGTTTCCTCGCAGACGGATTTTCGGAGCAGTACCCAGATCGCCCGTATTGGTAACGACAAGGCCCGGCACGGCACCCTGCAGTGCCAGTGCCATGTCAATCATCGGCTTAGCCTCTACACGTTTCATATCCACGTTTTCAACCACGCCCGATTTGGCACGCAGGTCGATTGCGTTGATGTTGCTGCGCGCCACTACCACCACCTCGCCTACCGAGGTAGCAGAAGGTTCGAGCATCGGACTGATAGCCGACTGACCTTTATAAACAACTCGCTTGGTTTTAAAGCCGAGCATCGAAAATTTTACGTTAGCACCTCGCTTGATAGGCTGGCTGAAGGAATAACGGCCTTCATCATCCGTAACGGTTACGATTTGTGTTCCCTCCACTTTTACGGTAACCCCCGGCAGCGGATTCTTATCCTGATCGTAAACGTATCCTATCAAACTTTCGTTTTGTGGTAAGATAACCTCTCGCGCTATCTCAGGGTTGTTCACTGCAGCCATGAGATTAGCCGACACCGAGCATAAAGCAAGGGCTGCCAATCCGACAGTAACGCTATGATTTACTTTTCTCGTCATAAGAAAATTCTCTCTCTGTCTTTCCATGAAACTCAATTTAGTAATAATACGGAATGTTTCTTTCTGCGGACAAAGATACAATATTTTTTTTAATTAAACATTTTTTTTGTACCTTTTTTGTCGAAAATAGGATAAAATACCTACTTTTTAGTAGAAAAGTGTTGCCTTTTTGAGTTTCAGTCTTTCAATTTGTGCGTGTTTCCCAATTTTTTGCCTTCAGATTGTATGTTTTTGCCGTTAAGTAAGAAATAAGGGATAATGCTTTAAAAATATTTAATTGATTCTTATGTAGAAAATAGATATATGCTGATAAACAACGAGTTTCCCACCTTGCTACCGCGAAATGCGGTAGCAAGGTGGAAAATGGATGGTTTTGCTCCTAGAAATTTACTCCGAAATTGAGCTGGAGGGCTCCATTGCGGGATTTGTCGAAACTGTCGTGGCAGATGTTGGCAAGTCCGATATCGTAGGTGAGGTCGGCATAGAACATGTCGTAGCCGATGCCGCAGCCGATGCGGATACCACCATCAAGGCGGCGGAAGTTGGCATCCTTGAATGAGCTCTCTGCCTCACGCTCGGCAAAGTTCTTGATTTTACCTCCTACACCAACGGCAAAATAACCGCCTACCTGAGGCTGGATGGAGAAGTGGTCGTCTACCTCGTACTTGTACTTCAGTACGGCT
>OBCN01000025.1_pt1 | contig 22171 bp, 44 predicted proteins | sample 1495871 | NCBI WGS metagenome assembly OBCN01 (sample SAMN03418255, study PRJEB22391) | human gut metagenome | biome: human-gut; feature: organic feature; material: feces | host: Homo sapiens | place: Tanzania | collected 2013-01 | reverse complement strand
TCGGCGATGACGGCAACGTTGTGCCCGGCAAGGCGCAGGGCGGTGGTGGCGGCGCGACGGAGTGGAGCGAGCTGCTGAACAAGCCGTTTGAGACCATCGACGCCGGACTGAAGGTGGAGGACGGTGCACTTATGGTGGACACGGCGGACGAAGTGGAGCAGGACAACACCAAGCCCATCACCGCAGCAGCGGTGTATATGGAAGTGGGCAACATCAACGCCTTGCTTGCGACCATCTGATTGGAGGGAATCATCTATGAGCACTCAGACTGAAATTACAAGACTTCAGAATGCGAGAAACACGATCCGCACCTGGCTGGTAGGCTTGGGGCTGGCCACGGCCACCGACAAGATGGACGCGCTGGCCACCAAGGCGGCGGCCATCAAGAACCAGGGCGCTATTGACGCCAGCGTCAAGGAGGGCGAGAGCTACACCATCCCGGCGGGATATCATAACGGCACCGGCACCGTCAAGGGTGTGGCGGGCGGCGGCAACTACCAGCTGCAGGCCAAGACCGCGACCCCCACCAAGGAGCAGCAGTCCATTACGCCTGACCAAGGCTACTACGGCCTGTCCGGCGTGACCGTTGGCGCCATCCCCGAAAACTATCAGGACGTGTCCGCAACCACAGCGAAGGAGGGCGACGTGCTGGCCAACAAGGTCTTTGTCAAGGCCGATGGTTCCACGGCAGCCGGTACCATGAAGGACAACGGCAGCGTGAGCAAGACGCTGGACGCCACCACCGACAACCAGAGCTACACCGTCCCCGCTGGTAAGCACAGCGGCGAGGGCACGGTGACGATCGTGCTGGAGGAGAAGAGCGCCACGCCCGCCGAGGCAGCCCAGACGGTTTCCCCCACGGCGGGCAAGGTGCTGAGCAAGGTGACTGTGGCGGCGATCCCCGTTAAGTACAAGGACGTGTCCGGTGTGACGGCCACGGCGGCCCACGTGCTGGCGGGCGACAAGTTTGTGGACAGCAAGGGCGTGCTCACAGACGGCACCATGGCCAACAACGGAGCAGTGTCCAAGACCATGGACGGCCTGACAGAGACCTCTGTGACCATCGCCGCGGGCTACACTTCCGGCGGCACTGTGATCTTGACCAACGCCATCGAGACCGCGCTGGCGGCGATTTGAGGTGCACTATGAGTATTTTGACTGAAATCACACGGTTAGAAAACGCAAAAGCCGCCATTGCCGCAGCAATCGCAGAAAAAGGCGTTACTGTGCCGGATGGGACACTGCTGGACGGCATGGCGGCGTTGATTGACAGCATTGAAACCGGTGTAGGCGACGACACGCCGGACTATGTGCTGACCGCCGCCGATGCGCTGGCCAAGAAGGTCGTGAACCACATCGGAAGCGACAACATCGTGTTTGCAGCAATGGCGGACGCGCACCTTGGCTACTATACCGACACGGAGAACGCTGCAGGCAAACAGGCGGGGCAGGCGCTGAAACGGCTTACCGAGCGGTGCGACTTGGATTTTGTTGTCCATCTGGGCGACTACACCACCGGCGCGTGGAACACCACCGTGGAATCTGCTATGCAGGACAACGCAGACTATCAGCTGCTTATCGGTTCCAAGTTTCCCGGTCGGCAGGCGTGGTGCGTGGGCAACCACGATGACGCGCCCTATCAGGCCACGGCGAACCGAATGACCCAGACGCAGGTGTACGCCGCCATCAGCCGGAAGAATCTGGCCAGCAACGGCTATGTGCCGGGCAACACAGCCTACGGCTACATGGACTTCCCCGCGCTGCGGCTGCGACTGATTTATCTGGACACCCATGACCGGAGAGGTTGGAGCAGCGCGCAGGTAGGTGTAGGTGAGAACTGCAATTTTCTTAATGTGGAAAACATCGGCGCTGTGCAGCTCCAGTGGCTGGCAGACCACGCGCTGAATTTCAGCGACGTGGACGATCCCTCCAAGTGGTCGATTCTGGTTTTATCACACGCTGTTTTGGGTACGTCCGGCACCTACACCGACCCCGGCCCCGGCGGCATGGTGCATCCGTGCAATACGGCCAACGCGGCGACGCTGCTAAAAGCCTACGCCACCAAGAAGAGCGGCAGCATCTCCCACGGCGGCGTGGCAGTGAACTACGATTTCACGGCGGTCACACCGGCGGGGATCATCGGGTGTATCCACGGCCACGAACATCGCTATGCCAACGAGACCGTGGGCGGGGCGTTCCTGTCCATTTGCTGCCCAAACATCTTGAACGGGCGAGAGCGTGTGTCGGTGGACGGCAACACTTACAGCAAGACGGCGGGGACGGCCAACGGCACATCCTTCTGCGTGTTCAGTATCAACCGCGCTGACAAGAAGATCTATGTTGACCACTACGGCCCCGGCATTGACAGGGAGTTTGACTATACCGTGATCGACCCCAGCGCACCCAGCTACACCAACATGCTGCCCAGTGCCACCGACACGGACGGCAGCGTCTACAACGACGTAGGCTATGCGGTGGGCCAGCGGCTCAACAGCTCCGGCACCGCCGAGAGCTACACCGGTATGTATCTGACAGGCTTCATTCCGGTCAGTTTTGGCGACGTGGTGCGGCTGAAGAACGTCACATGGCAGTACGGCGTGACCTCCGGGATCACCAGCAACAACCAGCGTATTTCCTTCTACGACGCGAACAAGAGCCATCTGGGACAGACAAACGGTGCTGGCGCGGGCGGCACGCTGGCTGGCGTGAAGGATGCCAACAACATCTGGACGCAGTTCACGGTGAAAAACTCCAGCGGTCTAACGCTGGATAATGTCGCTTATTTCAGGCTTTGCTGCGCAGGCATCACAAGCGAGAGCATCATCACCGTCAACGAGGAGATCACGTAATGGATAACACCTGTGTGTGCTGCGGGGCAATCGTCCCCGAGGGGCGGATGGTCTGCCCCATCTGCGAGAAATACGAAAGGAGGGCGGGCGATGGAAGCATGGGTAAGTCAGATCGTCGTGCCGCTGGCGGTGGCCGTTCTGACGAGCGGCGGCCTGTGGGCGCTGATCGCCAAGCGGGCGGACAAGAACGATGCGGAGCGGAAGATGCTGGTGGGGCTGGCGCATGACCGGATCATCCATCTGGGCATGACCTACGTCCAGCGGGGCGAGATCACGCAGGACGAGTATGAGAACCTCAACGATTATCTGTATGCGCCGTATGAGAAGATGGGCGGAAACGGCAGCGCCAAGCGCGTGATGGAAGAAGTGCGCAGGCTGCCGATCCGGAAATAATGGACAGGCTGATGAAGCCGGAAAGGAACTACATCATGAAACTGAATGACAAAATCTATGATACCCTCAAGTGGGTGGTGATGATCGTACTGCCCGCCATCGCCACGCTGTATGCCGCGCTGGCTCCCGTCTGGGGCTGGCCCCGGCCCGATGACGTGGTGCTGACGCTGAACGCCGTGACGGCCTTCGCAGGCGCTGTGCTGGGCATTTCCACGGCGCAGTACAACAAGGACAAGGCCAATGAGGGCAGCGACAATGCCTAACATCTTCCTCAGTCCCGAGGATCGGGCCAGCAACGTCTACGCCAGCTCTGCATTGTGGAACGGGCGCACCACCAACGAGAAGGAACAGATGGGCCGGTGCGCCGACTATCTGGAGATCGCGCTGAAGCGCTGCGGCTGCGAGGTGATCAATGCCCAGTACGGCAACATGTACGACCGGGTGCGGGCATCCAACGCGTGGCCCGCCGATCTCCACATCGCGCTGCACACCAACGGCTTCAATGGCTCAGTGGCGGGTACGCGGGTTCACTGCTACCCCAGCGACAAGAGCCGGAAGATCGGCAAGCTGATCCAGGAGCGGATCGCGCCCCGGTCTCCCGGCGCTCCGGACTATCTGGTGGAGGATTCCGCCCTGTACGAGCTGCGGGCAACCACCATGCCCGCCGTGCTGCCGGAGTTCGGCTTCCACGACAATCCGGAGGAGGCCCAGTGGCTCATCGACAACATGGAGGCCATCGCGGAGCAGACCTGTCAGGCCGTGTGCGAGTTCTTCGGCATTCCCTACATCGCGCCGGACAAGCAGATCGACCTCGATCCGGAGCCGGTGCCCGATTCGGGCACGATCTACCGGGTGCAGGTGGGCGCGTTTGAGAGCAAGACCAATGCCGAGGCGTATCTGGCGAAGGTGCGCGAGGTGCTGCCGGAGGCGTTCATCGCCGAAGTGAGGGTGTGAGAAAACGACAACAGCGCACCCATGTGGGTGCGCTGTTGATCAATAAGCGTCAGCCTCTCTCGTGCAGGCCAACGGCCTGGGCCAGCAGAAGACGAACGTAAGCTGGGCAGGTGTTCGTGCCAGATTCCCAGTTTTCCACCGTCCGGCGGGGGATGCAGAAGCGCTGGGCAAAGGCGGCCTGGGACAGGCCGGTGGCGGCACGGATCTCCTTGACCGTCAGATGGGCGGCGTCCCAGAGCTGGCCGAGCTGCTGGAGGCGGTCATCCGGGATCGCGGCGTCGGGCGCGTCGCCCCAGATGGATGACAGGGCCGCGTCGGAAATGAAGGCGTCGCGGTCGGCGGAGGCCAAGGCCTCGGCCCAGAGGACGTTGAATTGAAAATCAGTCATGCTGCTCTCCCTTCTGCGTCAGCGGACTTCGAACGCGACGATCTCACTGTCGCGGTCGGCGTTCTCCTCGTCGAACTCCCGGCCCTCGGCCTGGAAGCGGTAGACGGGCCACAGCTCGACTTCCTGCGGGTTCTCCGTGTCGAGGTCGTAGCGGTTCAGCACCCGGAAGGAGCGCAGGTATGCTTCGCCGTTCCAGCCGTCGGCGCAGTACAGAGCACCGTCGATATCGTAGATGGGCATGTCGTTGGAGGGCTGGGCGTTCCACCAGGAATCAACCGGGGCGATGGCTTTGATGTTCTCGTTCATGTTGTTCTCCTCTCTGCCGCGTGGCGGCGATCCATATCTAACTTACGGGTTTAGTATACCACCGATTCGGTGGTATGTCAAGCATAAATCGCAGAACTTTTTGAAAGAAAATCTGAGCGAGGCGTGAGGCTACGATCCGCCGCCCTCCGCCTCCGTGAATAGCTCCGCAAGCTCACGGCGTGGGAATCAGCATGAATCCGACACATCGTGATATCCGGGCAAAGCTACAGTCTATGGCGCCCCAGCGGGCGGTGGCCTACATCGCCGGGCTGGGATTGCAAAGCGACGAAGAATTTTTCCTGATCGAGTGCGACGTAAAAGGCAGAAGCTATGCGCAGCTATGCACACAGCATTTTGTCACGCCGGAATATATCAACCGGCGACGGCGACGCGCTTACGGGAAAATCGCAGACCATATAAAGAATTTATAGTCAAAAGACCAAACAATGACCATTTATCGGCCATTTGTTTGGTCTTTTTTGTTTTAGACTGGAAACAACAAGGAGGTGTGGACATGAGCAACAGAAAACGATTGATTGAGTGCGGATACACGGAGGAAATGGCAGCGGAAATCTGCCGACTGTACGAAAACGACGAATCCGGACTTTCGATGTTTGTCCATATCATCGAACTGTTTTTTGATGACAGGCGAGAGTATGTATAGCTATTTCAATAAAAACCCCAGGGGCAAAAATGTGGGAGATTGCACGGTGAGGGCAATCTCAAAAGCCACGGGCCAGGACTGGGAGACAACTTACCTTGCGCTGGCGATGCAGGGCTATTTGGAAGGAGACATGCCGTCTGCAAACGCGGTGTGGGGTGCGTATCTGCATCGGCTTGGCTACAAAAGACACTTGGTGCCGGATACCTGTCCGGTCTGCTACACGGTAGGCGATTTTGCAAAAGAACATTTGGTAGGCACCTACATTCTGGCGCTGTCCGGGCATGTGGTATGCGTGCAGGACGGGACGATCTACGATTCGTGGAACTGTGAAAACGAAACGGTTTTGTATTACTGGAGCAAGGAGGACTAAATCATGGCGTACCCTTACGGCTATCAAAATCCTTATTATCCGCAGCCGATGCCGGACAATCTGATGCAGATGCGACAGCAGCAAATGCCGCAGATGCAGCCAATGCCGCAGGCAGCAAATCCTATCCCCCAGAGCGGCGTGCAGTGGGTCAACGGCGAGATGGAGGCAAGAAACTGGATGGTGGCACCCAACGCAGCTATCGCGCTGTGGGATTCTTCGGCACCGACGGTGTACTTGAAACAGGCAGACGCCAGCGGTAAACCAACGCTGAAAATCTACGACCTTGTAGAACGCGCAGAAACGGGCGCTCCTGCGGCGCAAAAAGCTGGCGTGGAGTTTGTCACCCGCGAGGAATTTGACCGCTTAGCGGCACTTGTGGGCGAACTGAAAGGCAAGAAAAAGCGCAGAGTGGAGGAGGATGACGACGATGAGTAACAATCCGTTTTTTGGTGCGCTGGGCGGCAGGCAAATGCCGGGGCCGGTAAGCGGCTTTGCACAAATGGTGCAGCAGTTCAACCAGTTTAAGCAGACATTTAAAGGCGACCCCAAAGCGGAGGTGGAAAAGCTTTTGCAGAGTGGGGCTATTTCGCAGCAGCAGTTGAACCAGTTGCAGCAGATGGCGAAACAGTTCCAAAGTCTGATGCAGTAAAAAATATAAGGCAAATATTTTAATTCTTTATCGTGGCCACGATTCAGATAAAAACAATTTTAAATAAAGGAGTGATTATATGTCTCTTTCTGACGGCGGCGCTCCCATGATGACTATGCCTGTGGCTCCCGCCAACAATTACGGAGGCGGTATGGGCATGTGGGGCGACAATTGGATCTGGATCATCGTTCTCTTTCTGTTTGGCTGGGGCCGTAACGGCTGGGGCGGCAACGGTAACGGCGGTGTGATGGATGGCTACATCCTGACTTCTGACTTTGCCAACATCGAGCGCAAACTGGACGGCGTAAACAACGGTATTTGCGACGGCTTTTATGCCATGAATACCGGTATGCTGAACGGCTTTGCCGGTGTGACCCAGGCTGTGACCAGCGGCTTCTCCGCTGCGGAGCTGGCCCGTTGCAACCAGCAGGCAGCCTTGATGCAGCAGCTTACTGCTATGCAAATGCAGAATCAGGAGTGCTGCTGCGAAAACCGTGCGGCTATCGCACAGGTCCGGTATGACATGGCGACGCAGGCCTGCGACACCCGCAATACGGTGAGCACTGCTGCGCGTGACATCATCGACAACCAGAACCAGAACTCCCGCGCTATCCTGGATTTCCTGACCCAGAGCAAGCTGCGTGATCTGGAAAGCGCCAATCAGGAGCTGCGTCTGCAGGCTTCTCAGGCTGCGCAGAACAATTATCTGGTGTCTCAGCTGCGGCCCACGCCGATTCCCGCGTACCAGTCCTGTAACCCCTGGGCTGGCGGCAGCTACACCGGCTGCTGCTCCTGCGCCTGACAACTGCATAGCATAGCTTTTCGGGCATCATATTGGTGATGTCACCGAAATGTTCGGCCCCGTGCCGATACTGACAACAACGCGGCGGGGCTTTTGCTCCGCCGCTGTATTTTTGAGAAAGGATCTGTTTTATGAGAACCGTAAACGAACTGAAAATTGATTTTGTCAATCATTTGGCAACCCTGGACAAGTCTAAGATGAACATCTATGAACTGGGCAATTATGCGGATCTGCTGCGTAAGGCAGACGAGCTTTTTAAGCCCAGCTACACAGACCTGCTTTCCAATGGGGCGCTGTCCCCTTTTGGGGCAATCTTCGGGAAGAAGGAGGAGAAAGAGAATGGCTGAGTTTTTTAATAATGCTGTTGTTGATGTTTCCGCTGGACAAAGCGTCCCTCTCACATCCACGGCAGTCAACAACAAGCCCTGCATCGTTCATCGCAACGGAAGCGGGCAGGTGACGCTTCGCGGGCTCACTAACCAATGCAAAGCACGCTATAGAGTGGCCTTTGGCGGCAACATTGCCATCCCCACCGGAGGCACAGTTGAGGCGATCAGCGCCGCTCTGGCGATCAACGGCGAACCGCTGAACAGCGCGACGGCCATCGTTACGCCTGCGGCGGTGGAAAATTATTTCAATATCTACGTCAGCGCCATCGTGGAGGTCCCGCGCAACTGCTGTCTGACTGTGGCAATGGAAAACACAAGCACGCAGGCTGTCAGCTTTGCCAACTCCAACATGGCCGTTGACCGAATCTCTTGAAAGGAGCGATAATATGAGCATGAAAGCATTAAACGATATCCGGGATATGCTGTGCGAGGAACTGGACGAATTGGCCCGCAAGGGCGAGCTGGGTGCTGGTGATTTGGAGATCATCCACAAGGCCGTTTCTTCCATCAAGAACATTGACAAGATTGAGATGTTCGACGGCGGCTATTCTCGCGACGGTGACTGGGACGCCAATATTCGCGGCACTTACGGACGGGGCAGTTCTTACCGTGGCCGTCACCGCGATTCTATGGGCCGCTACAGCCGAGACGATGCCCACGAACATATGCGCCGCCAGTTGCAGGACATGATCCGCGACGCTGACGATGATAACGTGCGTGAGGCTCTGCGGCGCTGCATGACGCAGATGGAGACCATGTAAGGGGGTGCGCCCCCCGTGATCGACGAGAAGGAATTGCAGCTTTGGATTAGTAGGCTCGAAACCGAAGAATCCAGCTGGGGCAACTATGAAAAGCTGGCCGCGTTATACACCATTGCCAATCAGCACAAAGAGGTAAGCTTGCCGGAAATGCCGGTCATGTACTCTGCCGCGCCTGCGCCGGAAGCTGTGCAGTTGGTAGGCGAGTATGGGGACAGCCCGTTTTTACAGGCGGTCGCCAAAGTGTCACCGGAAAAGGCATGGGGCGTGATGGACGAGCTGATGGACGCGCTGATCATTTCCAATAGCCGGGTATACAACAGCGTAATGGCAAAACTGGGGCGGTAAAATTGTTAGTAATTTGTCAGCTACCCAGCGAAAACACACAGAAACAGGGAAACGTTTTTGCTGGAAAAGTTTGCAATATTGCTGTGTATTGCTGGGAAATGTCAACTTATGCTCGATTTTTAATTGCGTGCTATGCCTTTTAAGCAGGGTGTCCGGGGTTCGAATCCCCGACGGGGCACCAAAAAATCCTCGTAACCATGCGGGTTACGAGGATTTTTCTTTTTCTGCTATTTTGCCTTTGTTTGTAACGTGTTAGTAACCGCACTGACCAGCGTTTCTGCGTCAATGTGCGTGTAAACGTCGGCAGTTGTGGCATAATTGGCATGACCGAGAATTTTTTGCAGATATTCAGGGGCAAGACCTTCTTTGACCGCGCGGGTGGCGTAAGTGTGCCGCGTGGCATGGGGGGTCTTTTTTTCTATTTTGAGCCTTTCCAACAGGGAGTAATATTCCCGCCTGCGGAAGTTGGCAGGGACTTTTTGACCATCATATCCTGAAATTAGCAAACTGCCGTTTGCTTTTTTTGCAAAGTATGCAAAATACTCCTGGCCTTCTGGCCGGATAGGGATAATGCGGTTTTTGCCTGCTTCTGTCTTTTCACCGCCGACCACATAATCCCCGTGATAATCTTTCAGTGGTAGGGTGAACAATTCACCGATGCGCATACCGGTGGCAAGAAGCATAAGGATGATCTTGGCGGTGTCGCTGCCGTCCTTTTCTAGCTTTTTAATCTCGGCGGCGGTAAACACGTCTTTTTCTTTCTTGACGTTTTCCGGAAGCTTTACAAAGCGGGCAAAGTTGGTGGTGCAAATTTCCTCTCGCACGGCCCATGTGGACATCTGGGTAATAAGCTGCTTGTACTTGTTTACCGTGGAGTGGCTTTTGCTCATGTGCTGGTCGATCACCGATTGGAAGTCATCGGTGCGCAGGCTGCGAAATTTCTTATCGTGCAGTGGCTGAAAGATCACATAAGCGCGTTCGTAGGTCTCGATGCCCTTCTCTCCGATCTCGCGGTAATGCTCCGCTTTCCACTCGGTAAAAACTTCCGAGAAGGTCATGTTGTACCGTTCGTCCAAATCCTTGCCGGAAAGCTTCTCTAAGGCCGCCAGCGCGTCCGTTTTCTTCTCGTAGTATCCGACAATGACCTTGTTCTTCGCGGCCACCCACGGCCTTGTACGGCGGCCTGAAAGCTTATAAACGGTTCCGGCTCCGTTGGGACGCTTCAACGCTTTGCGGGGCGCTGCGGCCTGTCTCTTTCCACACCACGGGCAAAACGTTGCATTGGCGGGAACTTCTCTCTTACAGCTCTTACATTTCGTTGACTTTTCCATCGTTTTGTGTTACCCTAATTGGGCAAACTCCTTTCATTGATTTTGTGGTAGATTTCTGTGTTGGGGGTTGCGGGCCGCTCCGAAAGGGGCGGTCTTTTTTACTGCTCTTTTATCTTCCTCGCGTATCGCAAAGCGTTCAAAAACGCCGACGCGATTACGCCTACACCGACCGCCAGCAGGACAATAACGATCCATGCCAGTGTGCTGGCCTGACCGCCCTGTATCAAACCGGCGTATGGTACGCTGTAGTCGAATACAACATAGCCGACAAGCACCAGCAGCAGGATCACGGCAATCGTTGTGACGCTGTACAGAGAAACGCGCAGGCGCTTTTCTTTGGTGTTCTGGTTGTCTACTGTTTTGTTGAGCTGTTCTACACTTCCTTCAAGGTGGGCAAGCTTCAGCTCTGCCTTGTGGTCATGCTCCAGTTCCCGCACCTGATCTTCCGGCAGAACATACGGCGTGATGTCAAAATATTTGTCCATTGAAACACCACATGCTCGGCATATGTTGCCGGAGTTATTTACAGTTGGCGTTTTAGATGTAGATGCAAAAAAGTTTTGCACACTGGAAAGCGGAACGTTGGCTTTGTCTGCAACGTCCTGATTGGTCATACCCTGTCGGTCTCTGGCCTCTCTGCATATATCCTGTAAAGATTTGTTCATTTCCTGCTCCTCTACCCATTGTTGGGTAGGAAATACCCGAATGTCGGTATGTCTAGTTTTGTCGAATACCCATCTTCGGCATTGACCTACCCAACCTATTTTTGCTACGCTCTCATTGCGCGGCGGGCATGGTGGGTGTCCGTCGGGAAAAGCCCTCCGCCGTTGTTGCGGAGACGGCGGAGGGCTTACACAGGCCAGTTATAATGATGGGACATGGGCGGAACGCCTCCCTTGACGTTAGTGGTCTTTCCCTAAAATTATACCACATCTAGCGGTTGCAAAACAGTTAAGGTTGTGTTACAATAAGCGTATGAAATGAAACGCTTGTTCTAACACGGAACTTGGACGGAGGAACGGAATGATGACGGAACAGGTACATAAGAGCAATCTGGAACAGATCAAACTTGATGACCTGCGGAAACAAATCATTGAAATGCTTGACCGGCTACCCGACAAAGATTTCAATGAGGTTTATGAAACGCTGAAAGAAAGAGGTATTCTATGAAAGAGCTTTTTTGTGCGCTGCTTGTATTCTCCGTTCTGTCGAACATCTGGTTGTGGATCAATTTTTGGAACTTAAAGTGCCGACACTTTGAGTTTGAAGAAATTACCCTTTCTTCTATCCGCGACCTGTTAACAGTACTTTGCAAGCACCCAGCCGAGGATCGTTCCGGCCAAAGTGCCGAGCAGGCCGCCGACAAAGTATAAATCTGCTTTTCTTTCTGCACGCTTTCTTAGGTATTCTTCCCTTTCGTTCTTCTGGACAATATAGGGGACAGTTTCACCGCGGGCGATTGGCGGGATCTCAATGTCTTTCCCATTAAAGGTGAATTTATTTTTCATTTTTCTTTTCCAATTCCTTTAGCTTTTGAGCGACTTCGTTCATGATATCCAGCAAAACCGAAGCGTCAGTTGATTCGCGGATAAAACTTGATACAGTGCTTCTCTTGCCCTCGATCGTCGGATCGGGGGTTTCTTTTTTTGCGCCCTGGCGCTGCTGGTCAAGCAGGTCGCGGACACGGGCAATGTCCTTCTGGCACTTGGCGGTTTCTTCTTCGGTCTCGCCCTGGTGGAGAAGGATTTCGTCGGGGGTGGTTTGGAGCAGGACGCACATTTGGGCGGCTGCATTGTAAGATGGCAAGTTCATGCTGCGTCCTCTTCTTAAATCTGCCACCCATCTATTATTTTTTTCAAACTTCCTTGAAAACGCGGCTTCGCTTATATCTTCCTTTGCGCAATAGCTTTCAATCAACTTTAAACAATTAGAATTAAGCGAAACGCTGTTTAACTTTTTTGGCATACTGAGTTTCCTTTAACTAATTTTTATTCCGACCAATTCAGCCTGCTTTACTATTTTTTGATAATTTTTTGAATTTGTGCTTTTCATTCTGGAATATCCAGATAAAGATTTTGGACACAAGTCCGGTAATTTTTCTTGCAAGTAATAATATTCGTGACGTAATGAACGCTTTCTAATTCTTTCGTTTTCCATGCTTTTGATAAGGCGCTTCCACTTAAAAAAAGCAGATATGCCGGGAAAATTTCTTATAGAAAACCGAGGGTACATGTCAACTATATTAAAATGTGCGTCTACGCGGTTTTCTTCCTCCCATGCTTCTTTATGTGCGCCAATTTCGTGCAGACAAGAAATTCTGGATATGTAATCATCATATTTCCAAATCATATCAGAAATAAACATCAGACTGTGTGCTTTTCGGACGCACTCTACTGCAAGCGGAACGTTTTTTGACTTATAATAATTCATAAAACATTCTCCGCGCAAATAATACTCTACTCGCCCTGTGGGGGAGCCACCGTTCACCTCTTTACACGGAACAGGAATAGCCCGTATTCCTTCAACGGTGGTAAAGTCATATAAATTTCGCAATTTAATAACTTCTTGTTCCCGTATTCTCAAGTAAGCCGCGTTTTTCTCTTCGAGGGTTTTAGAATCATCATAAAAAATATTGTAGGCCATTTTTAACACGTCCTATTGGTTTTCGCGCGGAATTTATTCCGCGCTTTTTCATTTTAATAAAAACCGACAAAACAAAAACAAGAAATTTGTACGTTATGTAAAAACCAACGTTTTGTAGGAAAATACATTGACATCCACCGTTATGTAGGCTATAATAGCCTTACAGAACTTGAAGCAGGCAACAAAAAACCAAACCCCCATCGGAAATCTCCGTTTTGCGGGCTTATAGCCGATATTTTGTTGGCTGACACTTACATAATAACGGTTGGTATAGCGTTTGTCAAGATAAAGTTCTGAACACCGAAAGGAGGGCTGAGAGCTTGGAATTAAAGGCGCTGCGAGAAAACGCGGGTTTGAGCCAGAGCTACGTCGCAAAGAAGTGCAACGTGACTGTCGCCGCCGTGTCGAACTGGGAGAACCGCGTGAACGGCATCGCAAGGAAGTACCACAAGACGCTGGCAAGGCTGTACGGCGTGACAGTGGCGGACATTGAGGACGCTGTGCGGTGTACGGCGGAGGAACGGAAGAAGGAGGAGAAATGAACTATCTTAACAATCCGGCTCTTATGAGCTGCTGCCCGCTCAATGACTTTGATACGGTCAAAGTTGAGAAGCGCATTGTGCTGGAGGACACGGAAACCGAGAAGGCCATTGGCGTTGGCGAACAGCCTGAGCTTGGCAAGACGTACCGGTGCAAAGAAAAGTGGGTGCTGATCAAGGGCTATCTTCCGGCAGGGTATTACGCAACGGAAGACCAGGCGCGGGCCGCTTATGAAAAGCTCATAAGCGAGTTCAACGAGCAAGGACGCGTTTTTTGCGTAGAATGACGAAACAAAGGAGAATGAAAAATGAAGCAGACAACAAAAGAAGTCGTAATTCCGGCGATTGATTTTCGCCACGCAACAATCAAGATAGTGGGCGATTCCCCTCTTATTGTTCACAAGTGGAGCGAGAAAGCGAAAAAGGAAATCCTTGACAAGCAGATGAAAAAGGCCAAGACAAAAGGCCATGACGCAAAAGACCCGGTGCGTGACTTTATTGACAGCCTTTATTGGTTGGACGGTGAGCCGAAAGAAAAGACTCCGGAGGGCTTTGCAAAAGCCCTCTCGTCTGGCGCCCGGTTTGGTTTTCCCGCTAAGGCATTTAAGGCGGCGGCGGTTGACGCGGGATATCGTTCCGGCATAACGAAGGACAAGGCTTCCACAAGAAGTGCATTTCACGTTACTGGTGAGTTTGTGGAAATCGCTGGAACGCCAACCATGCGAGAGGATATGGTGCGCGTTGGCATGGGGACGGCGGATATTCGCTACCGCGGCGAGTTTCCCGAGTGGTCTGTTGTGCTGCCGATAAAGTATAACGCAGCTGCAATCACCCTTGAGCAGATCATCAACTTAATCAACTTTGGTGGCTTTGCTTGCGGCGTAGGTGAATGGCGCGCGGAAAAAGACGGAACGTTTGGGCTGTTCCACGTTGAATGATCCACACTTGGCAGGCAAGGCCAGGCGAGACGAGGCCCGGCGAGGCCCGGCGAGGCCCGGCAGGGCGAGACAGGGCGTGGCAAGGCGGGGCTTGGCATGGCAGGCGGGGCAGGGCTAGGTCAGGCGGGGCGCGGCATGTCAAGGATCGGCGTGGCAGGCAAGGCTTGGTATGGTATGGCGAGCCGGGGCGGGGCGCGGCGAGGCTAGGCCAGGTTTGGCAGGTAAGGAGGTGAAAAATTTGGTTTATGATTGGGTCGTTCCCAGTTTGTATCCGGTCAGCGCAAAAGACGCGATGGAGGACTTGCAGCGCATTTATTCAAAACACGGTCGGATCGATGCAACCGATGTTGTCGACGAAAGCAGAGCGGAAAACGCCGTGCTGCACAACTGCTTTGAATGGAACGATGAAATCGCGGCCGAAAAGTACCGCAAGACGCAGGCGGAGGACATTATCCGGGCTATCGTTGTTGTAAATGATGAACAAAAAGAGCCGGTTAAAGTTCGCGCTATCGTCCATGTGCAGTCATCTTATCAGCCGATTTCCGTTGTGGTCAACGACACGGACAAGATGTCTGAGCTTCTGGCGTCTGCTTTACGGGAACTGCAAGCGTTCAGGCGAAAGTATGAATCGCTTGCAAGCTTGAAGCCGGTTATGGACGCGATTGAAGCGGTGTCGGCATAATGGAGAAGCCCTGCCCGGTGTAGCAGACCGAGCAGGGCGAGAGAATGGAAACACAATCCCTTGTGTTTAGGACATTGTAACACAGAGCCGGAGGAAAGGCAAGAGATATGATCGAAACAATGAGTTTAAATCAGGCGGTGGAGTATCTGCGGGGCCACGGCTTCCGGATCGGGAACGTGGTGTTGGCCAACGGCCTGGAGCAAGGCAAGTTCGAGTTCGGTTTCTGCATCGTCAGCGATCAGGGCAGACGGTCGTTCCAGATCTTTCGGGCGCTGCTGGACAAATGGATCGAAGAAAGGACGGTGTAAACATGATCGCGTACATTATGATCATCATCGGAGCGCTGACGGTCTCGGTGCAGTTCATGCACCTGATCGACCGGCTGGAGGGGCGCAAGTGAGCGCCGCAAGAAAAGCCTATCAAAGGGCGTACTACGAGACCAACAAGCCGCGTTTTGTCGAGTACCGCAAGGCAAATTCCGGGAAGCTTGCCCGATATTCCAGTGACTACTACCGGAAGAATCAGCTTCGGTATGCTGATGGACAGCGGTTTTTGAAGGAAGCCCGTATGCGCATGGGCTGGTCACAGGCCGCCGTGGCTGCGGACGTTGGCGTAAGTCAGGTGACGATCTCGCGGTTGGAGACCGGTGCGCTGCCGCTGGAGACCTTCCGAAAGCGGGACAAGCTGCTGGAGGTACTGGGGGTGGAGGTATGAGCGTGATGATGGAGCACCATGTGACGATCCCGTGTCCCTGTACCACAGATTGCCCCGACCGGCGGGCGCTGTGCTTCGCCGTTTGTAGGCCATATCTGGAATACGAGAAATCCCGCAACGCCGGATATGAGGTGCGCAAGAAGTGCAAGCGCGAATCAGATGATGCATACGCCGGTATCAAGAAAGCAACAGACCGGGCAAGACGCGCAAAGCTTGCCCACGGAAGAAGGAGATAAGATGTACCGATGCAATGAGACGGGGCGGGAGTTCGAGAAGCCCATCTATGACCGGGATTTCTGGAACGAGAATGATGGGGCGTATGTCTGCCCCTGCTGCGGCGACACCCATTATGACGAGGTGTTTGAGTGCGACATCTGCCGCGCCCATGTGTCGTGGGACGAGGGCCACGTCGGCAGCCGATATGACAAGAGTTTCCTGTGCCCGGCCTGCCGCGCCATTGCCATCGTCAACCTGTTTGAAAAGGGCGCCCGGGAGCTGGGCACCACGGAAGAAGCTTGGTTGGATGACGTGATGGATGGCAACAGCTGGGCGGATTTGAAAGAAATTTATGAGGAGGCCAAAGAACATGGCACTGTTACCCTTTGAAGAACTGATCAAGATCGATGTGCGGCCTTTCTGCGAGACGCGGAAGGCCAAGGACGACAACGGCAACGTGGTGGACGTGCCCTATCTGAACTGGGCCAAGTGCGTGAAGCTGCTGCACGAGAACGGCGCAAAGGACGTATGGTTCACGCCCCGTATCTGCCCGGAGACGAAAACCTATCTGTGGCCCCAGGCGGATGTGACCACCCGGAAGGGCTACAAGACGCAATGCTGGTTCGTCAGCGTAGATATCCATATTGACGAGCTGGTGTTCAACATGGACACGCCGCTGCTGAACGGGGCGCTGGTGGTCTATGAGGACACGCTGAACCAGCTGCGCATTTCCAATGCGCAGGCCCGCGCTTTTGTGAAGGGCGTGGCGCTGCGGACGGGGCTGGGCTTTGACCTGTGGGCCGAGAGCGGCGACGGGGACGACGGCGAGGATGATCTGAGCCGCCACAGCATCTGGGCCATTCGGGAGCGGCTGGAGCGGGCCATTACCGCCAAGGAAAAGGCGGGACTGGATCACAAAGACCTGCTGGCCGCCCTGCGGATCAACGACAAGCAGCTGAACCAGCTGATGGGCTACTTCGCTAAGCTGGACATCCTGGAGAGAGCGGTGAACAAGCTGTGATCCACGATCAGGACAGGAGCGGGTGGTTCGGGGCATCGGACACGGCCACCATCATGGGATCGTGGGAGACGGAGACATTCCGGAAGTGGTGGGCGGTGAAGCTTGGCATCCGGCAGGATCACTACACCAACGCCGCCATGCAGGCGGGGACGGCCTACGAGCACAAGATCCTGGACGCGCTGGGGGTAAAGACCCGCGACCGGCAGATCCGGATATACGACCTGCGGCTGCGGGTGAACTACGACGGGGACGACGCCCAGACCATTACGGAGGTCAAGACCTACAGCAAGGCCCCCTTCAAGGTGAGCCGGGCCTACTGGATGCAGTGCCAGGTGGAGATGTTTGCCAGCGGGTGGGGCCTGCGGCGGCGGAAGATGTGCCGGATCGCGGCCTATCAGATCGGCGAGGCGGAGAAGCAGAACTTCTTTTTGACCGTCGACCCCGGCAGGATCAGCCTGTGGCCCGTGGAGTACGATGAGACGTGGGTGGAGGAGAAGTACCTGCCCCGCCTGCGGTATCTGGCAACGTGCCTGAAAACAGGCCGGTGGCCCCGAAAGGAGGAGGCGCCATGCAGCAGGTGACGGTGGACGCTGCCCGGTGGCTGCGGGACGGTGACGGGTCGTGGCTGGCCTTCCGGGTAGGCAGCGACAAGACGGCTATGGACGTGTGCGACAGCCTGAAAGCCGGGAAGGAATACAACCTGACGTTGAAGCGCAAGGGCCGCAGTCTGGACGCCAACGCCTATTTCTGGGTGCTGGTGAACCGGCTGGCGGACAAGCTGAAGATCGAGCCGGAGGGCATCTACCGGGCCTATATCCCGGATATCGGCGGCGGCTATGAGGTGGTGCCGGTGCGGGAGGATCGCATTGACGCATGGGAAAAGATTTGGTGCAGCGGTCACATCGGCAGGATGATCGAGGACATGGGGCCGTGCCGCAACATCAAGGGCTATCACAATGTACGGTCGTACATATCTTCCAGCGATTACGACACGGCTCAGATGTCCCAACTCATTGAGCTGGTGGTGGTGGACTGCAAGGAGAACGGCATTGAGACCATGACGCCCAGAGAGCTTGATGCTCTGGTGTCCCGTTGGGGCGAGGTGAGCGTATGAGTACGCGCCGAAAATACCGCTACAAGGGCGAAGAGAAGTATTTGCCCGAGTGGGCCACCATCTACGGCATGGGCATTACCACGCTGCGCAAACGGCTTTCTGCCGGATGGTCGCTGCATGATGCGCTGACAACGCCAACACGGGAAAGGGCAAAGAATCTTCCATCTCGTAAAGCAAACCATGTGGGAGAAAGGCACGGCATGTTGAAGGTCGTTTCCTTTGCCGGGCGGAACGCCAGTGGGGAACTGACATGGAAGTGCGAATGCAAGTGCGGCGGAACGCGCATTGCCACAACACGGATGCTGCGATACGTCACGCACTGCGGATGCCAGCGAAAAGGCAGAAGCAGGCGCAAGGGCGACGAACCTACACACGATCAACCGTGCTGGACGTGCAAGAACTATGTCGACGGGTGCAGCTGGTCGCGGAAAGAACACCTTCCCGTCGATGGGTGGGACGCTACGCCGACCACCAAATATCAAGGCTATACACGTCGCGGAGAGTTGCTGTCTTATGCCATCCACTATTGCCCGGAATACGTTTCGGACGGAACGGAGGGGAGATTGTGATGGAAGAAAAAAGATGCTTTCTTTGCGGCAGGAATGATCCGTCAGACCCATTGGAGCACCATCACATATTTGGTTCCGCGTGCCGCAAGAAGAGCGAGAAATACGGACTCGTGGTCTATCTCTGCGGCAACAGGTGCCACCGGAACGGAAGGGGAGCTGTACACCGCAACGGAGACCAGATGCGCCGCCTGCGACGCTATGGGCAGCTTAAAGCCATGCAGGAACAGGGCTGGACAGAAGATGATTTCCGGCGAGAGTTCGGGAAATCGTACTTATAGGAGGGCTTATGACACAGTGTGAAAGAATCCTGGAATACATGGAAACGGTAGGCCCCATTACACAACTGGATGCCGCCCGCGAGTTTGGCTGCTACCGGCTTGGTGCGAGGATTTGGGACTTACGCCACGCAGGACATGCCATCAGCAAGCGGACGGTGACGAATAAGAACCGATACGGCGAGAACGTGAGTTTCGCCGAATATAGACTGGAGGAGAAAAAATGCTGAACAAGATTTTCATTATGGGCCGGTTGACCAAGAACCCGGAGCTTCGTCGCACAAACAGCGGCGCGGCGGTTACCAGCTTCACGCTGGCCGTTGACCGCGATTTTAAGAACGCGGATGGCACGAAGGAGACAGACTTCATTGATTGCGTCGCGTGGCGATCCACGGCGGAGTTCGCGGCGAAGTACTTCACGAAGGGCCGTATGGCCGTTGTAGAGGGCAAGCTTCAGATCCGCGACTGGACGGACAAGGACGGCAACAAGCGCCGCAATGCGGAGGTCATTGCTGACAACCTGTACTTTGGCGACAGCCGCAGCGACAACGGCGGACATCAGGCGGCGAAAGCGCCGGTCAGCGTGGACGCGGAGGACTTCGACGAGGTCGAGGACGATGATAGCGACCTTCCGTTCTGAGGTAAGTCATGGCAAAGAGCGGGATCGACTACTTTCCGCTTGATGTCGCATTGGATGCAAAGTTTGAACTGATAGAGGCAGAATTTGGCTTGACAGGATTTGGTGTAGTCGTTCACTTGCTGCAAGAGATTTACGGCAAGGCGGGTTACTACATTGAATGGACAGAGGAGGTTGCGCTTTTGTTTGCCCGCAAGGTCGGGTTGGGTGGGAGCGTCGTTTCCGAAATAATAGAGGCTTCTATCAGACGAGGGATGTTCGACAAAGAGAAATATGACAAGTACCATGTGCTGACCTCAAAAGGGGTGCAGAAAAGGTACTTCGAGGCAGTCAGCCGCCGTAAAGTTCTCAGCGTCGATTACAACATCCTTCTGGTTAATGTCACCAAAATTTGCCCCAATGTCAACATTCAGGCCGAAAATGTAAACAGTTTTTCAAAAAATGCTGACATCGAAAAACAAAGTAAAGTAGAGAAGAGTAGAGTAGAGGAGAGTAAAGAAGATATATGCGCGGAGCCGCAAGCGGCATCCACGCCGCCCGTCGCCAATCTGATTCTCAATGACGGAACGACATATACCGTTCAGGAGGCGGATGCGGTTCAATGGGAAAAGTTGTATCCCAACGTCAACGTGCGGCAACAACTCCGGAACATGGTAGGCTGGTGTGATTCCAATCCGGCGAAGCGCAAGACGCGCGGCGGCATTAAGAGGTTTATCACTTCGTGGCTTGCCAGAGAACAGGATCGCGGCGGAAAAGCACAGCAAAATAAGCCGTTTACCTATGACTACGGCAGTACGGAGGACAGCTTATGAACGCAGATTTCATCATCGACAGCATTGCGCAGAATGTTGCGCAGGACTGTGACGTTCTGGACTACGAGAAGGATGGCCTGATGTATTGCGGTCATTGCGACACGCCAAAACAGTGCCGTATCGACATCGCCGGGAAGGTGCGGATCGTCAAGTGCCAGTGCGCTTGCGCGGCCAGAAAGTACGAGGCGGAGAAAAAGGCGCGTCAGGATCAGGAAATGCGCTTGCGCATCGAAACGCTTCGGGCGGACGGTATCCGCGACAAGAGCCTTGCGGGCTGCCGGTTTGACGGTGCCACTATGACGGACGAGCTTGCCAAGTGCAAGCGATATGCCGACCGGTGGGACGAAATGGCGCAGAGCAACAGCGGCTTGCTTCTGTGGGGCAATACGGGCAACGGAAAGACCTTCGCGGCGGCCTGCATCGCAAACCAGCTGATCGACCGTGGGATTCCGGTTATGATCACAAGCTTTCCGCGCATTCTGAACGCCGGATATGACAAGCAGGACATTGTTGACCAGATGCGCTATTATCCCCTGCTTGTCATTGACGATCTGGGCGCGGAGCGGAGCAGCGATTACGCGCTGGAAACGGTGTACATGGTCATTGACGAGCGCTACAAAGCCAAGAAGCCGCTGATCGTGACCACCAACCTGACGCTGGACGAAATCTGCAAGCCGAAGAACATGGCCTATCAGCGTATCTATGACCGTGTGCTGGAAATGTGCGCACCGCTGGTGTTTCGCGGAGACAGCGTCCGGCGCGGCAAGGCAAAGGAACAGCTCAGTTTCGTCAAGTCGATTTTGGAGGGTAGCCATGACATTTGACCAAGCCAACCAGATACATACCAAGCGCCTTTGCCCCGTGTGCATCGGGGAGCTGGAGAAGGACAACAACATCGTTCAGCCCACGCGGGAACAGCGCTTTGACCCGTCAAAAGACCGATGGGAGCCTGGTGTCTGCCAGCGCTGCGGGAAACAGCGCAGGCTGACGAAGGAACGGCGGTATATCTTCAACTACGAAGGATTTTGGGAAAGGGGCCTGCATGAGTAAATACAAGGCGAAAAAGGCCACGCGGGGCAACCTGACGTTTGATTCTCAGGCAGAAGCGCGGCGGTATGATGAGCTTCTATTGCTGCTGCGTGCCGGTCAGATCAGGAACTTGCAGTTGCAGAAAACATACTGCTTGCAGGAGCCGTTTACTGGGCTTGATGGGAAGCGCGTACTTGGTGTGGACTACAAGGCAGATTTTGACTATGAGCGCAAAACCGCGCCGGAATGCAACGGGAATACTTACTGGCTCCACGTTACCGAGGACGTCAAGGGGATGCGCACAGACAAGTATTCCGTAAAGGCCAAGATGTTTCACGCGAAATACGGCTATGCCATTACGGAAATTTCGGTAAGAAGATAACGATAAGGAGAATGAAAAATGAAAGCTTACAAGGGCTTTGATAAGAATTTGCAGTGCCGTGGTTTGCAGTATGAGATCGGCGGAACGCAGGAATTTGACAATGTGAAATTGTGCGAACGAGGCGGGCACGCATGCGAGGCGCCGTTAGACGTGTTCAGATATTACGAACCGGGCAAAGGCAGCCGGTATTGTGTCGTGGAGTTGGACGGCGTGAGCGAGGAACGCGGCAACGACAGCAAGCGTGTTGCCAAGAAGCTTACCGTCGGAGCGGAGATCGGAATTCCCGGTTTGGTAAAGGCGCACATTGAGTATGTCAAGGCGCATACAACGATGGAGCATACTGACCCGAAAGCAGCCACGGCAGGCAACTTCGGCGCAGCCACGGCAGGCAACTTCGGC
>OBCN01000024.1_pt1 | contig 22224 bp, 41 predicted proteins | sample 1495871 | NCBI WGS metagenome assembly OBCN01 (sample SAMN03418255, study PRJEB22391) | human gut metagenome | biome: human-gut; feature: organic feature; material: feces | host: Homo sapiens | place: Tanzania | collected 2013-01 | reverse complement strand
CTATCTCATTTGTTGAACCAAACCTGTTTTTTACACCTCTTGTGTCAAAGCTTCAAGGTCATATTCATAAAAAGCACCTGTTTCTGTATCATAAATAAACCAAGTCTTGCCATCATTCTTTACAATAATATAATTGTTATTCATTGTAAAAGATTCTAGGACATTACTAGAGTTTAATTCATCACCAAGTAACACATCTACCTTTTCAACATTTTCAGTACCTTCACCTAAATAACCTTGTTTTAGAGTATATATACCATCACTTCCTAAAAAGAATAGATTGTTACCAACAGCTCTTATAGTATTACCATTAGAACATCCAACAAAGTCATTTAAAGGGTAAACTCCGAAGTTATCTGCTCCAAATGTACCTGTCATTCTTTTTATTTGTTTATTTGTAAATATAGCATAATATTGTCTAAAATAACTTATTCCTACAACTTGTTCTTCTGCCCCACCATTTCCTAAATATAAGTAATAATAGTTAGGAAAATATGTAAATTCATCGTATTCACTAAAGAACATATAACCATGTCCTCCATAAAGAACTAATTGATTACCTACAAGTTTCATACGTTCGGAAGATAGTATTAACTTGTGTATTTGGTTTATATCCGCTGTTTCATCAATAACACTTGATGTAGTGTTTAAATATGTTAAGAAAACATCGTCACCTAAAGTTATTTGAATTTCAAAAGCTTGCTCACTATCCAAACCTGTACATTCAAAAATGTTAGTATTTGAATCCCATGTACCTGGTAAAGTTTTAAAAGGATTTGTAGTTGTGTCTGTGTCACCCGTGTTAGGTCTATATTTTACAGCTAACGATGTTGCAGAACCTGTATAAATGATGTGTATATTAAAAGGGTCATTGTAAGGTACTTTACTTATGGGCTGTACACTTGTACTATCGCCTTTTTGTACACTACGACTATAGAATACCCCTTTTACTTTTGAGGTTGTACCCGTTGTTTGATAATAATTTAGAGGATTATATGCAAGTACATTAAATCCTATTTGTGTAAGTTCTAAAGCTGTTGGCTTATACAAGTTTTCTTTGTCTAAGCCTATAACTTCAAAAATATCAACTTCATTAGGATAATTGGTTTTAGCTTGCTTTGTAGTTGGGTCTTGTTTTATCCTTATTATACAATTTTTACCTGTAGGCAAATAAGTGTATCCATTATATGAAACCATATCTAAAGAATGTAACATTTCTTTTGTATACTTCTTTGAAATTTCTTCATATTGAGAGTCAGCTATATAAATCTCTTCTCCTTCTTCTAAATTAGTGCCTAATACATTTGTTGAACGTCTTTTTAAATAATACCTATCAAGGCTGCTTGTTGCATTTGTTGGGTCAACACTGTCTAATTCCAAGGATATTGTGTACGTTATAGATGATGTTGTTTGTATAGTTGGCTTAATTGTTATAGACATACGTGTCAACATCAAGCTCTCTACACCTACAGATGTATTTGGACCTATAACAACACTTCCATCTTTCTTTTTTATAATCATATTTTTTGAAGTATAACCTCCCAATAGGATTATACAAGAAAAGACAATACTGTCATTAGGTGCTCCAAATTCCTTAGTACCTGCAGCAACATCTTCATAAGATTTAAGAAATTCAAAAAAATTATTATTTTGTAAAGTTTGAAAACCTATAATATTCTTAGGTTGAAAATTACGTTTTTCATGCCAAGTCCATTCACCTTCTCCAACAGAAACAGAATAAGTATATTCTTCACCTGTTTTTATATTACCATCAATAAAACAATCATTAAAATCTTCTAGCCTTGTAGCCAGTGTTTCTGCACTTTCATTGAACTTATTTGAAATACCTTTAAAGTTTGAACCCCATGTACCATCGTGGTTACCTGTACTTCTTAAAAGTGTGGGTAACTTTTCTAAAAAAGAAGTAAGATTAGCATCATAAATCCCAGGTCTTTTGGATAACACCCCTTCCTTGGCATCGTAGAAGTTTTTTAATTCTTTAAATGTAGAATCAACAGCAACATCATCAGCTGTCCTTCTATCAATACCTTTATTGAAGTTGTTTATAACACTATATATTTTATTTGTTCCACCTTTAAGTGGTTGTGTAGTTGCCATTAAATCCACCCTCTCCAATGTATTGTTACATCAGTTGCATCAACAGGTACCATACGTGCAGAATTTCCACCATAACCTGTGTCTTCCCCTGTTTCTGGGTCAACTAATAATATTGCATTATCTAAGTTATCTTTAAACTCACTTATAGCTTGTAAGAATCTATTATAATGGAAATCTCTATTATTAGTATCTGTGTCATTTGCAGCAATACTATATGCTAAATAAGGTTCCATAAGCCTTAAGCACCATGTTCCTAAAAGAGCTTTATAAGGTGTTTCGTCTAGATTAGCATCAATAAATAGTGGTAAATTAGTAGAGCATTTAGAATTAACTTCTGCAATACCTGTATTTGCCATACCCACAATGTTTTCATCATTTAATTCTTCATCTGTGACATAGTTAGAGTTCTGAACAATATCATTTAATATCATATTTATAACCTCCTTTAAAAAATAAAGGCTATCCAAAGATAGCCTTTTATTATCCTACATATTCCATACCAAGATAGTCTTGTTTTTTAGTAGTGTTTCTATGTTTTTTATCCAAAGTTGCTAAAGCTTTCTTTTCAATTTTTGCTCGTACATAATCAGCTATAAAATCTGGAAGCTCTACAGTTCTACCGTCAAATATCAAAAATATGTAAATACCTTGACATGTTGACTCGAAACCATTTGGATATAAAGCATTATATGCTACCTCACATTTAAATGGTACTCTTTTATTTTTTACCAAATTTGTGTTTTCCTTCATAGCCTTAGAAGCTAATTCAGCATCACTTATTTTACTATCTTTAAATACTGCTTTTGTAGTATTAACAGTTGCCATATTAATTCCTCCTTAAATTTTTCAAGTTACTAAGCTTGTGAAGCATAAATATCAGATGGTCTTGTTAATGGATGTGCAACAGCATGACTAACAATTGTACATGCAACTGGGTCTAATACTTGTGCACCAAATCCCATTGTAATCCATCCTAATGAAGCAATTTGTCCTAGGTTATCACCTTTCTTAGCTTCAAAACCAAATCTCTTCATTTCAATACCTGCTGATGATAAGTCCATAACAGCATATGCATTTTCACCAAATACATAAGTATGGTAAACAGCAACAGATGTATCTACTTCATAATAATTACTTGTTGATGGGTTTCCAGTTGGACTAGATACTGGTGTATATTTATAATCAGCTGCAGAAGAACCTGTTCTAGTGTAATATGTTTTACCTGCTTGAACAGATGTATCTGTACTTGCTTTATATGTATTAACTTCCTCAATTACAGGGTAGTTATATTCCATAAATCTTAAATTATAAACATCATAACTTTCTAATCCATTATCCATAATAGGTTTGTTTGTTTGTCCTGGAACCATAGCTCTTTTTAATAGAGTTTCATCGTCTAATAAGTCTTGCATACCTTCTGTAGAAGTAACAACAAGATATTTACTAAATCCTGCTTTTCTATGTCCTCTTCTACGAGATACCTTCATTTGATTAGCTACTAATCTACAAACATCTAAAGTTAAAATGTTAGTAGACTTAATACTTGTAGCTGTTGGTGTAGCACCTGCATCAACTACATAGTAAGTACCACCATCTTCTTCGATAGCATCTCTTGTAACTAATTCTAATGTTTCTCCTGCATGACTTACGATTAATGGTCCATATTCAACTAATAATTGGTCTAAGTTGTATGTTTCAACTTGTCTAGTAACTTCGATATAAGCACCATAAACTGCTACAGTTCCTGTAACTGTTCTAGCACCTACTTTTAATCCTTCAGGGTTAACACCTTCTGTGATAACGTGTCTGTTATCAGCTACTGGAAGTGGTTTATAACCTCTCCATTGTACTGTGTTAGTACCTTTATTTCTTTGAACTTTTTGTTTTTCACCAATGTTGTATAACACATGGTCTGACATATTGTAAGCTAGTGCTCTTAATAAGACATTATTGTCAATTTTGGCATTTTGTAAACCAGAAGCACTTGCTCTAACTGTTGTTAAAGTATTTAACATAATAATCAACTCCTCTATTTATTAAAATTTACCTGCTAATTGTTTAGCTAAGGTATCTATTTCTTTGTTTAAAGATTTTGTATCAATTTTTGAAGATTGATTAATAGGTAACTCTTTTCTGATAGTATTTTTTCTTTCCAAATTCTTTTGATAATTAGTACCAACGTAGGCACCTAGGATTCTATTTAGAGCTGCTTTAGGCATAGCCATAAGTGAGTCTAATTCAAATCCATCTTTCTCTAAATCTTGGCTTAATTTATCTACTGCTTGTTCTGATAATTGATTAGCATTAACGAACTCTTGCAGATTAGATACAAAATTTCTTGTTTTCAATTCTGTTGCTGATTGTTCTCTCTCAGCAATGATTGAATCTTTTAAATTTCTCATTTCCTCAAGTTCTTGTGCAACTTCTAAAGGTATTCCTTTCTTAGTTGCTTCTCTTTTTACTTGAGCTTCTTTAGCTTTTTTAATAAACTCATCAGCATCTTTCATACCAAGTTGTTTAGCTAAATCATCGAACTCTTGTAATTTGTTTTGATACTCCTTATTTTGAGTTCTCATTTGAGCAAAAGCATTGTTTGTAGGCTCACTAGGTGGGTTATCTACATTCTCTTCATCTGCTCCATTATCTGCGTCATCAACAATTTGTTCCTCATCTGACATATCATCATCTGTTAAATCAAATGTGTGGTCAAAATCTTCTGATTCTGCAGGGTTGTCAGTATCATCAACAGCTGTACCATCTGTCAATAATTCTTCAAATACATTTTCCATATTATACCTTCCTTTCTCGCTCTTCTTTTATGTCTTTTCGGTCAGACCATAGTATTATGGGAGTTAGTATCATAACTCTATGTATAATTTATCATATTTTAGCTAAAAAGTCAAATAAAAATAGTGTATTAATTACACTATTTTATAATGGCTCCAGTTGATGGTGCAACATATATTTGAACTTTGCCAAAGTCTCTTGTTTCAATAACAGCTGTGTTTTTAGTAGTCCAATCTAGAATATCATATGTAAGACCACCAAACTTGCTAGGCAATAATTTACCACATTCATTACCAACAACAGGTTGCTTGTCCATAGGATAAACATTCCATGATTTTGCAGAAGCTGGTAAATATAATGTTTGTTTAGCAGCAGGTGTTGGTTCTGGCGTATCTGATGTTTTAGAATATCCATTTAATCCTGCATTTTTCATAATTGTAGGATAATCTTTATATGCAATGTTTGCATCTAAATAACCATTATATCCATTTATTTTACTTTTAGAAGTAAATTGCCACATACCATATGATTTAACATAACCTGGTTTTGCACCATAGATAGCAACCCATTTGTCGTAAGCATCTAAATCAGATAAGTTCATCTTTTCTTTAAATCCACTTATATCACTTCCATATACACCCACATAATAGCCTTTGTTTTCAAGTGTTTCACAAAAACCTTTAACAGCTTCTGTAACACCTGCTTTATTACCAACTTGATGATGTGTATCCTCAACATCTATGTAGATAGGGTATTCAAATTGTTTTCCTTTTAAACAATTATCATACATATAATTGGCTTCTGCAACACCTTTATCGTAAGTGTTAGCACAACTATACCAATAAGCTCCTACAGGAATGCCTGTGTCTTTTGCTTGTTTATAAAATGTTTCAAAGCATTCATCAACGTTATAGCTTACACCTGTTCCCCATCCAGTGAAACCTGCTCTTACTATTAAAAATTCAACTCCTGCATTTTTAATAGCATTAAAACTAATTCCTTTTTGATATGCTGAAATATCTAAACCATTTCTTTCCATAATTACTCTCCTTTTTCTTTATTATATTTAACATTAGACAAACCAGTTACAGTACCTACAAAAGTTGTTATAGCACTTATTGTAAGTATTATAATTTCAGTATTAAAATTATATATTTTTCCTAAAGAACCTATTAATGTTATCAAAGCTGGAATAAATATAAATAAACTATACTTTATTCTGTCATAAGTTTTATCTTTCATTTTCATACCTTACACCTCCTCTTATTTATAACTCTTCTAGGGTTATTTTTATATTATTAAATTCATCTGGGCTTATAGCTGTTCCATCTTTCTTTGTTAGATTAAATGTAATATGTGTGGTATTGCTTGGTGTATCAAACGTATTGTTGTACACACCATTTAAGTAAGCATAATTAATGTATGAATTATCAGTACCATAATAAAGAATACCGCCATCAAGATTATTTATAAAACTTTTGTTATTTATAGTAATACGATAATGTGTATCAGGTAAAACTTCAAGTTTATGAAGAGAGCACACATAGTTTGTACCAGGTGTAAATGAACCATCTTTATAAGCATAAAGACCATTTATTAACTGCCCATCAAAAACATTTTGAAGTGCTTTATATACTAATGTATTCCCTTTATAAATTTTTGCTATCTTGATATTACCTTTGTATACATCTCCTATTTTCTCAGAATTTTTATAGATTGCCATATTTTATTCCTCTTCTTTTATAAAATAATAAACATTTACATTTTTTGTTGTTAATGCGTCATATTCTGTCTTTGTTAATACAACATTACGTCCATCTACATATGCTTTATTAGCAGCATCTGTATTATCTGTAGGAGTTGGAACTGTACAACTATTTAAAACTTCAACATGGTCTAAAACAGCATCACCAGTTACTATAGCATTTTCTATATGAGCTGTACCAGTAAATGTGGCATCATCAAAGGAACCTGTGCTGCCTGCTGATATTTCAAGCACTCCATCTTTTTCTTTAATGGATACATTGTCACCAGCTTCAATTTTTATTGCATTTTTACCATTGATTTTGGCATCTTTTCCATCAAAACCTGTAAATCCTTGAGGACCCCTTGGTAGTGTTAAATCTAAATAAGTAATTTCATTCTTTTCTCTTAATGATGCTAGAGCTCCTCCATACTCAGGTGAAACTTCAATTTTACCTATTTTTAACTTTATATCTTTACCATCTCTACCATTTATACCTTGTCTACCGTCCTTTCCAGGTTTACCTTCAGGTCCTCTTTCTCCTTTAGGTCCTTGTTTTCCATCTTTACCATCTTTTCCAGGTTTACCTTCAGGTCCTCTTTCTCCTTTAGGTCCAGTTTCACCTTTAGGACCAGGAGCACCATCTTTACCTTCGGCTTTAATACCTAGTGGTCTACCATTGTAACACCACTCTCCATCAATTATCGAATAATGTTCCAAGTCTGCCATAGTACTTACTAATAATTTCTGAAAATTAAAATCATCAGGCTTCTTATTTGTAAATTCTTCTAAAGCTTCTGTAAGTTCTTTTATAGATTCATTTACAGAAGCCTCAAAAGAGTCTTGCTTTTTCTTTAGTTGTGCAATCGCTTTTATAATTCTATCGTTCATGTGAAACACCTCCTAAAGACCTAAAGCACTTAGAGCAGCATTAGCATCTTGATTGTCATTTATAGATTGTAGACGTTCTGTAAGCTGTCCTTCTAAAGCATTGTTTTGTTCATTTACATTATTAATAGCATTTTGTTGCCCTTGTGCAGCTAAAGCATTCTTCATCTCTGTGATTTGTGTTTGATATTCTTTATATGTATTAAAGATATTTTCAACAGTTGTTAAGTCACCATCATCATTTAATACATCTATGATACCTTGTTGCATTTCTTCTGCTGTTATTAGAGGTTGTCCATTTGGTGTAATTGTACCACCTATATTCATAATTTGAACAATCATATCAGCTTTTTCATTAAATGCTTCTTCTGTCATATCGCTAAATCTCTTAAACATTTCATCATAGTTGTCTAATTGAGCAGCTTTAACTAAATCAGGTATATTAATAACTCTATTTGTATCTTTGTATTGATTTTGAATAGTATATAAATCTTTCATTAAGTTATATTGTCTATTCTTATCAGATTTACTACGTCCTGCTAATTTAACTGTAAAGTCATAATTAATAGTTTCATAAGTATCTTTCATGAAAAATTGCTTAAATGTATATTCACCTTGTTCAGTCTTTTTGGTATCTCTTATATAAATTGTTTGATTTTTATAATATCTAGTCATAAATCTAATAATCATACGAGATAGTTTCTCAACATATTTCTCAATTTGTTTAAGAACAGGATTATCTATAACAGTGGCTCTATTAACAGCTGTATTAGTACCTTCTGCTGTCGAACCTGCTGTTCCTATATTACCTATATAAGTTTGTGAAATACCTGAATAAGTCTGGATATTATCAACGAAGCTATTTTTAATACCTATTAATTGTTCATTTACATCTGGATAATCCATTTGCTTAATAGCTTTTGAAGCATCCCCAGATACTTTCCATACCATACCAACAGCATTAGCAAGTTTTGCGACTTTATTAATATCTAATCCACTTTCTTCACTTACTATCCACGTAGGTGTTGAGTAGTGCATAGCAACATTATTAGCAGCACTCTCAATTAAGTTGGCTACTTTTTGAGGAGTAGTAAGTCCTCTTATTAGAGGTATACCATATGGACTTTGTGGAATAGGTTGCCATTGAAATGGAATTATAGGGAATTCATCAAATGGATATTCTTCGTCTGTGTCTAAAAGCATATCAGAAATTAAATAATGTATCTTTATATGTGTTACTTTAATTGTTTCTTTTTGTGTTTCTCCTGTTTCCTTGTCAATAATGACAGGATTTCCATTATCGTCAATAACATCAATGTCCATATCTTCTACATATTTTCTATATACTGTATCAAGAGTATATTCTTCAGCAGAACTTTTTGTATAATCACGTCCTATATAGATATTTCCGTTCTCATTACTAGTATATCCAGCAGGTTTAATTTGTCTTTCTTTTATTTTATCTAACCAATCAGGTCTATTTCTCTTTATCCAGTTCTTTGACTTTTGAGATTTTACTACAATATATTCACACTCATCAATGTTTTCAGCTTTTGGGTCTAAATATACATTACTTGTACTCAAATCCCTAAGAACTATAGAACCTTCTCTACGAGTTCCTGTTCCACCAAAGATAGCACCTTCATCAAATGTTATTTCAGTGTAACCATTGTCTTGTAAGCATCCATTTTTAACAGCTGCTTCAACTCTATCATCTGCATTAAGTCTAGACCATTCATTTCTATACAAATTGTTTAAAGTATTTATAGAATCTATGTCATTTGGACTCAAAGGTTCTAATTCACCATAGTAGCTTTCAGCAAATAAACTACCTAGTCGTAAATCAACGGCATTTTTTAAGTGATTTATGTCACTTTTTAACATAAATGGAGAATTATCTTTATTTTCGGCTAGGTTCCATTGTAAACCTTCATAGTGTGCCATATTTGTAAGATATTCTTCATCTCTGTTGCTACTTCTAAAGTCAACAGCTTCATTAATAAGCTTAATTAACTGTTGTTCTAATTTGTTTTCTTCTTCCATATTTCATCACCTTTCTACTTCTTATCTGTTTCTAAAATATCATTAATATAGTCTAATTGATAATCAGGAACACCCAGTATTGAATAATTTTTTGTGTCTTTTTTCTTTTCTGTAGTTTGTAATAATTTTTCAATCTTTTCTTGATTTTTAATCAACCATTTTAACTTTCTAAAAAATTTTAGCATATACTATAACCTCCTGCACAACACTGTCTTGTGTTCATGCTCTCTTCTATATTATCCCTATTTATTATATCAATTATTTCCCTAAAAGACAATGATTTCTTTATGTCTGCATTTCCCTTTCTTTGTTTATCAAAGAATTCTATGTAATTTGAATATGCAACACGTTTCATATCTATGTAGTCATAAGGAACTTCTTGACAAATATATCTTAAACAGTCCATTAAGTGGTTATTCTTATCTATAGGCTTCTCACCTAGATTTTTATTCTTATTTCTTTCTTCTTGTGTAGGGTATCTATATTCACAACCCTCACGTAAAGTGTATGTCAAGTCATTGAAAAATACAAGTAAACCTGCATACATCATATTTTTAACTCTCTGAATACCATCCTCAATATTGTTTATAGCACATTTTGTCACTATACCATGTTCAAGTTGTAGTTGTTGTTTATATGTACGACCTGTTGTCTTACTTCTCTTATCTGCAGATGGGTCTATAAGTGGCATATGTAAGCAACCTTGTGGTATATCACTTATCATTTTCTTAAACTCAGGAGCAACCTGTGCTAAAACCTGATTTGTCTTATAGTATTCTCTATAGAAATAGATTATACCTGTATTTGGGTCTTGTGCTCCCAGTAAAATAGCAGCTGGGTCATTAATACCTGGGTCATGTGCAATATATCTCGTCCAATCGTCTGGTATTGGAAAGGGCTCACACGTATGACTTAATATATCAGGATAAACAGCACCCTCTGCATACTCTATAATACAGTCTACATAAAGTCTTACTTGCTCTGGAGTTAGTGAATTTACAACAGATTGTACAAATCCAGGTGGTAAGTAAGGATTATCTCTACTACTAGACAGAAATGCAGCCAAATCTGGGTTTCTATTTGTAATTCTCTTCTCATACATTTTTACAGTTTCTGCAATAGATTTACTACCTTCTATATGGTCAGATGTAAAAAGTAAATCTCTTATAGGTCCTTGAGCTGGGTTTGAACATATAATACCGACAAAGTGTTCAACACCATCTATAATACCATGTGTGTTTCTCAAACGTCTAACACACTCCTGGTAGATTTTAGGACTTATACCTGATGCTTCTTCTATATAGAATGCTGTTATGTTCATAGAACGAAACTTTTCTTCATCATCACTGGCAAAACCTGTTATTTTATGCCCATTAGTAAGGACTATTTCAATTTCAGCTTTAGTATCAGTCCACTTTTCCACAAATTTACGTGGTAAGTATTCATCAAAAATAGGCATAATTGCCTTAGAAAGTTGTTTTAGGGTTTGTGCTAGCATAATAGTCTGCCCATATGGTACCGTAAGTGCATGATTTATAATCTCCATAACACTTGAGTTAGATTTAGCTGAGCCCATACCACCAATCTGTAATTTTATTTTATGTTTATCTTTGTGCATAGCTAATTGATGAGGTAATGGAACATAATGTATGTATGCTGCATCACATGTGTCACAGTAACCATACTTATGATTACTTGTTTTATTAATAGTAATCTTACCAACACCACAACATGGACATTTGTATACTAAAAAAGTCTTATCTTCCGATAACTTTTCCATAATTTACCTCCTTTTTAACACTATGCCAACACCAAACTGGTTTTTGAACGAACTACTACAAATAGCTTTAAAATAAGGATGGTTAAAAAGTTTTAAGTATAATTCAGTGTCAGCATACTGCTAAAAAGCAGTACATAATTAGATTGGAGATTTTAGTATCCTTAATAGATACTGTCTAATGATATAATATAGATTTGCACTATATTTCTTACCACGATAGGTTGACTATTGCCTTTGTTACTTGTCCTATTGTTTTTGCTACAAGTAAGGAATAACTCTTTTTACTATATAAACTATATATCACTAGACACTACCTATTAAAGTAGTGTTTTTCTCTTGTGAGAAATAAAAATGAGCATAGTACTTTAATAAGTACTGTACTAATGATAAAGCCACCACGGACGGTCTTGTCGTTAGAAGAGTCGAACTTCACTTTCTTACATATCATCAGTACACTACCTACTAGAGATAGTGTTCACTGCTTATCCCCTCGGAGCTCGTCAGCAAATAAAATTAGAACTTCTAGTGTCTTATAGACACCATATCAAGTAAATATGTTGGAACAACCTCACTTATAGCAACAAGGTAATCATAGACCTGTCTAGTGTTCTATTTTTATATATTTACTCAATATGCTACCTATAAGATAGCATCACTATTTTCAACATACTTAATATCAACGACATATTAGATATGTGATTTCATGTAGACGACTTCGTTCGTTGTCTAGGGTATTAGTCGTTTTCCCCACCTCTAAACTAAAGACTTTGTTTACTCTCATAATTAAATAATTTTAACAACTTCTTCGCAAACACAGGATTTTATGCGTTTTCTTAAAAGTAAAACTAGAACTGATAGTGCCTTATAGACACCATAGAATAGATAAGAACTATATCTTCCCAATGTTCTACTGATTCATATAGTTAACCTTATAGAACAGGTTTATCTATCCTATGCTACCTATGAGGGTAGCACTAAAGTAAATGAAAAAGTGGTTTTACCTGGCACCTTATAGGCACCAATAGACCTAGAACTCTGAGCATGCTTAATTCTAAATCTATTGCAACCTACGAGGCATCGTCGTAGATATCAGGTATTCTTATAATACATATGTTTCTATTATTCTCTAGTTGTTCTTGTTCTTCTAAGTTCTTAATAAGTTGTAAGTTATCACGTTTATTCTTGGCTGTGGGGTTGGCTAAGTTATCCTCAGCTGCAGCTTTTAAAAGTGTTCTTTTGTGCTTCTGTATATAAACACTTACGATTCTATCAGCTAAAAAGTCATTCCACTCATCAACTGTCGTGTTACTATACTTATCAGCTAAATCAAACTGATTCTTAAATATATTCTTAGCCATGTCAGCTGTATATAGACTGGCTAAATAGTTATATCTTTCTTTTTTGTTGTCATCTAAATGGGTAGCCTGAGATAGTGCTACAGATAAGGGGTCCTCTAAAGTGAGTTTCCTTTTCTCTTTCTCAATACTCGAATATATGTTTGCTTCTTTATATTCTGAAGAATCCTTATCAAATAAAGCACTGGTACCAAAGATGGCATCTAGTTCCTGTTCTGTCATATTATCACCAGTTACATTATAGCACACTTTTGGTTTTTTGTAAATTTTTTATTTTTCCCGTTTTTTTTTATTTTATGGAGTTGGAAGGGAGAAATCTTAATATAATATATCACGCACAGGCAAGGACTCATATAGACATCATTTCAAACCCACCCCAGGTATGCGTAACTGTTACACATACAACAAAATATTTTCTAGCTTTCTCTTATTTATGGGCTTCAATTTATAAAATTCACATTATTACATAATATGTATATGCAACCACTTCTTCACATTATTACATATATTACACATTATTACATTGTCGAATTATGACACATTGGAAAAAACTATACAGAAAACCTATACATTGAAAATTCAATTTGCTCATCTGCTTAACATCAATTTTTTTAAAATTTTACGTTTTTTTGTCGTATTATGTTTAATTGGTTTTCATTATACAGTTATATTATATAATTATAATAATATATTTATATAGTTGAAAAAAAGATGAAAAAGAAATTTGAAAAAAAAATTTTCACTGACTAGATTAACGCACAACTTGAAAATATTCAAAAAAAATGAAAAAATTCACAAAAAAGCCTTGACATTACCAAAAATTGGTGATAATATTAAAGCAGACAAGGAGGAAAACAAGATGAAAAAGTTAAAAAGTTTTATAGCTAAATATAAGATAATAATACTATTTATATTAGCTACATACGCACTATTATTCATAGATTGTTTACTACATAGATAATAATGCTTTAGGGTTTGCCTGTTCCCACAAAAACAGGCACAATATAATTAGTAGAATAGGAGATAAAAATATGACAAAACAAGAATTTATTAAAAAATTAATATTAGCTAGATTAGAAGCAGAAAGAGTTAGAGTTCTACAAAACTCTACAGAAAATAGAAAGGGGTTAAAATAATATGACAAAGTATAATTATTTAGAAGCAGTTAAAAACGACGTTAAAGAATATATGGAAGAAAACAACATTACAGAAGTAACAGAAGATTTGTATGACATATTAATTGATGAGGACAGTATTACAGGTAATATGAGTGGGTCTTACACACTTAATAGATGGCAAGCAGAGGAAAACTTATGCCACAATATGGACTTATTAAAACAGGCTTGTGATATGCTTGGGAGTACTCCTGACCTTAATAATCCTGAAGCATGTGACGTCACTATTAGATGTTACTTATTAGGTGATGCACTAAATGAGATAGACGAGAAGATGAATTCGAAGTATACAATGCCTATGGTAAAAATATTAGAAGAGGAGATGAATTAGTTATGAGAATGTACGAATTAGAACCACAATATGACAGTAGAGCAAGCTTTTATGGAAAAGCACAAGTAACTGCAGAGCATACAATTATTGACAGTGAAGAGCTAAAACTATATAGTTATGGCACTTTAGTTGCAAGCGTTGAGCATACTAACCTTAAAACTATATTTAGATATAATGGTTACTATTCACAAACTACAACTAGACATCAGAAAGAGTTCTTTTTTCAAGAGGGTTTACATCAAAAAGACTGGGAACTATTAAAGAAACAAGGAACAATCACATATGCAGAGAACGGAGATGTTTTAGATGGAAATTTATAAAACTTCAATTAAATTAGTAAGAGAATCAACAGTGCAATATGATAATATTACTATAAAAAATATAGCTGATGTTATTAAATTAGTTGACAATATAGAAGATATAAAAAACAATGATGTAGAAAATGTTTATATAATTTGTTTGAATAATAAAAATGTACCTATAAACTATTCTTTAGTTGCTAAAGGTACTATTAATTCATCAATGATTGACCCAAAAACAATATTTAAAACAATATTATTAAGTAATGCTAGTGCTTTTATAATGGTTCATAATCACCCAAGTGGAGACCCAGCACCAAGCAAGGAAGATTATGAAATAACAAATATTATAGAAAAGGCTAGTAAGTTATTAGATATTAAATTTTTAGACCATATAATTATTGGTGACAATAAGTATATTAGTTGTGTGGAGGTATAAAAATGAATTTTAAAGAATATGATAAGATAATAAAAGAACATAAGTTTGATATGCTATTTATGATTATTTACTATAGTCTACAATGCAACGAAGCTTTTAAAGACTTAAAAGAAAGAGAGATTGAAAGGTTAATCTATTTTATACATGATGTATACTTAAAAGATGAAAATAACACTGATTTGGGGTATATATGTGACAGGGCTTTGAAACATAAAGAGCAAATATTAAATAATAAAATAACAATATCCGAATTTTTAACAGGTTGGTTGTTTATTTAGAAAGTAAAGAGGTGTAAAAATGATTTATAAAAATGACAATATTATAGAAAAAGATAATTATATTATAGGAACAATAGAAGATTTAAGGGAATATTTTAGATATCAAATAGCAAGTCTATGTATGACTGGGGAAGAGGAACAAGAGGGTTTTACTACTAATGTACGTGATATATGTGACTTATTAGATATTTTAGAGGAAGATTTACAACTTTATCCCGATTATGCAACTATAAAAGTATCTAGAATGCAAATGGGTAATTTTGTAATAGAAAGAGAGGATTAAAATGGAACATATAATTAATGAAGTATTAGAATGGTGTCAAAATGATATGCAATATTTACAAGAGATTATTAACAATTTACAAAATATTGTTAATAATAGTGAAGAACAGGAAAGTGAGGATTAAAAATGATACTAGATGAAAAACAAATTGAGTTATTAGATGATATTTTATTCTATTTAGGTTGTCTTGAGGGAGAAAAAGCACAAGAACTTAATAATAAACTTTATCATGAGATACTAGAAAAAAAGGGAAAATCTAAAAATATAAAAGAATTTCTTATTAAAAAATATGGGGAGCAGATTTTAAAATATAAAGCAGTTGATTATATTTGCTATATTTTAGACAATTGTTTCAATGGTAACAAAATGAAAATGGGAGATATACAAAAAGAAGTTGCAACACATTTCCAAACAACAGCCTATGGAGTTGAAAGAGTTATCAGATATTTTAGAATTAATATTATTAATGATATTTCACGTTCTAATAAAGCCTTTATATTTAAGTTAGCGTTTGAATATGAAAAAGAAAGGAGTTTATAATTATGAAAGTTAAAACAGTTTATGTAGTTATGTCAGTATTTAATAATTTTGAAGATTGTAGCATGAATTACACAGATATTGATAGTGTCTTTACTACTTTATATAGTGCCAAAGAACAAGCTCTAGACGTTTGTTTAAACTTAATACATGATGATATGGAAGTTGTCTACACTGAAAGTCACAAAACAACACACAATAGTATTGTACAAGAAATTAGGTATCAACTTAATAGATTTGGTTATGTTGATTTAAAACAAAAAGTTGGCGATGGAGAAACACGTGTTCATGTTATTGAAAAGGTTGTGTTATAATGTATGAGGTAGGACTTTTAAATAATAAAACTAAAAAAGAGTTTACAAAGGTATTTAACAGTGAGAAAACCCTTAAAAGGTTTTTGATAAAGGTGCAAAAAGGTAAAAGCTTAACAGTATTACATATAATAAATAATAGTTATCTTTTTGACTAGAAAGTGAGGTGCACTATGAAACATTACTTGTATAGCAATGATTTATACACTATAGTTATTAACTTTAGTGAAGAAGTTGAACAAAAGACTTTTCAAGATTTAATTAAAAAATTAGAAAAGGAATATGGAAAAAACTTTTCAAAAGAGTGTTTAAAGGTAGAACTTGACACTTTAAATGTAAACTACACAATTTCTAATATACTTTAGTTTGATTTATAGGAGAATTTGTGATATTATGAAAAAGATAGGAGGTGTTTTTGAATGAAAACTATGGACAGTATGGGACGTTTAACTATACCAAAAGATATAAGAGAACGTCTAAATATGCAAGATGGGTGTGACTTTAACATTATTACAGATGGGGAAACTATCAAGTTAATACCAGCAATTAGAAAACATCAAATTGATGATGCTGATATGATAGCCTTAAGAAAATTATTTATAATGTTAAAGAGTACTGGTATTTTAGATAGTTATTATACAGAATTAATGGCTAAAATAACTAAACAAAGTGAGAACAAATGTTTCAAATGTGGAGAAAACTTATTCTTAGCCTCAGATGATACGTTTAAATGCTATAATTGTGATTAGGAGATGATAATATGATATATGATTTACTATACCCTTATCAAAAGAAAACAGTTGATGAGTTAAAAGATTTAGATAGTTGTGCATTGTTTTATGATGTAGGTTGTGGTAAATCTATAACATCATTAGCAATGTATGAACAAAAAGTTTTACAAAAAAAATGTAACAAGTTACTTATAGTTTGTTTATGTGCAAAGTTACAAGAGTGGAAAGAAGATTGCGAGAAGTGGTTTCCATTTAGTAAAACAATTATTCTTGATGGTAAAAAGAAAACCAAACAAATGTTTGATAGGGGAGAATATGACATTGCAATTATAAACTTTGAAAGAACTTGGAGAAACAATGATTTATTCATGTTAGATAAGAACTTCTATATTATCATAGATGAGTCACATAGAATAAAAGAAAGTACAACAAAAGTAGGGAAGTTCATGAAACAACTTGGAATGCTAACTCCCTACAAATGTATTTTAACCGCTACCCCTATGGGGAATGGTTATATTGACCTTTATAATCAACTATACTTTTTAGGACTTATGGATATGAGTTTGGACTTATTTAAAGAAAAGTTTTGCTATGAGCAACTTGTATTTTTCCCAGGTATGAAACCATTTAAAAAGATAGTGGGTTATAAAAATACTGATTATTTAGATTTACTTGTTAATAAATATGCTAGATATTATGAAAGAAAGATTGATGATAGCCTTGTTCCTAGTGAGATAGTAGTTCCATTTGAGCTTGATAAAAACTACAGTAGAATAGCACGAGAACGCGTATATGAGGACATTGTACTTAACAAGGTAAGTTCTAAAAGAATAGGTTTAAAATCATTGTGTAGTGGTACTCTAATAGGTAAGGCTCTTTTAGGAAATGGAGAAGAGGCTAAAAGAGAATACCAACTTAATACTGATAAATTGGACTGGATTAAAACATTCCTAGAAGATTTTAAGGAAAGAGTTGTTATATTCTATATGTATGACCACCAAAGAGACCAACTCTATAACATGATAACAAAAATGAAGAGACCTTGTGCACGCTATTGCTCTGCTTTCAAGGAAGAAGATGTATTTAACAATAATGATAATGCTGTTGTATTAGTACAATATAAAAGTGGTTCTACAGGTATTGACTGGTTAAAACAAGCATATGTTTCTATCTTCTATTGCTTGCCTGACTCATACATAGAATTCTACCAAGCAAAAGGGAGACTTAATCGTGTAGGACAAACTAAAAAACCTATATACTATTTACTTGTAACAAAGGGTAAACAAAGTGCAGATTATATAAATTATTTAGCATTGAAGAGTAATCAAGATTTTAATGATGAGTGGTTTTCTCAAAATTTTGAAGAGGTGTAATTATAACAAAACGTAAGTATTGCAAGGGGGTTAGAGTTGTAAATATTGCAGAATTAAGTAATTACAAAGGTTTTATCTATATTAATGATAAGATTTGGCACTATGGTTGGTGGAGTAATTTGCAATATAGTCAACTTGATAGATATATAAAAAGAAATATGGTATACTATGCCAACAAAATAGGAGGGTAAAAATGGAGATTAAAAAAGAAAATGGTAAATATTATGTCAATGGACTAGACTTGCAAGAAGTACTTTCTAATAGAAAACATATAATAAGTTATGTAAACAACCAAATAATTATTGTTAGAAGAATGCTAGCTGATAACAAATATAATCAAAGTACAATAATAACTTTAAAAACAAGATTAAAAACTCTTGAAGATGTTAAAAAGGAATTAGATTTAAGAAAGTAGAGGTGTTGATATGACAATAAAAGAAAAACAAGCATGGAGAACTATATTGGCTGTTCTTCAAGAAACAGGCTATGACAGATTTTATGATGAAGAGGTTCATATTGTTGCAGAATATTTGCGTAGATGTGAACAACAAGAAAGAGTAATTGATAAAGCAATAGAATATATAGAAAACAAAGTAATTTCTAGTGGAGAAGTCATAGACCAACTTAGAAAAGTAGAAGTTAAAGAATTACTAGGTATATTAAAAGAGGTGTCAGAATGAATTACAGAGAAAAAATAAGAAAAGCAATAGAATGCCCTCAATTTGGAGATAAATATTATGGAGAATGGGGAGCATTGAATTTAGAACAAAGAACCCTTATAAAAAGGTTGTTAAATGAACTAGATAATGCAGATAATTTCAATAAGACAATATATTTAGAAAATGAACAACTAAAAGCATCAATAAATAAAGCAATAGATAAACTTTATACATGGGGAGAAGTATTAGACCCTATCTTTCAAAAGGAAATGCTAGATATATTAGAGGAGATGTTAAAATGAAAATAAAACAAAATCATTTATTGAAAATATGCCTACATTTAGAATACTATAAGGAAGATATAACAGACAGGTATGGTGTTATGTTAACTGATTTTGCAGTAGATAACGATGTTTTAGATAATTTAACTAAAAAGTTGTATGTTACTACTCTTGACAAACAGATTAAAATGGAGCAAGAAAACAAACAATTAAAAGATAATTGGAATAAATTAAAAGAACTTCTTGTTGAAAAGCAAAAACAAGGCTTAAGTGTTATTTCCACTGATTATGTACTCTATAGCATGACAGAAATAGAAAGAGGTGTAAGTGATGATAATAATTAAAATAATAGGCTTATTAGCATTACTATCTTGTATAAAATATATTTATGATAGATTTAACAACAAAAAAGAAGATATAGGGATTGATAATACAATAATTATGTTAGGAATAGTCTTGATTATGGAGCTTATATTTTTATAGAAAGAGGTATCAGAATGAAAAATGAAATATTAGAAATAACAAAATATATGTTTTTAGAACAACAAGTCAAAAAGCAACAAGAAGTAATAAATAAAGTGATAAATTACATAAACAGAGAAAAAACTAAATGTTATGTGGATTGTGGCGAGTATGGAGCACATGAAGACATATATTTAGATGAAATCGAAATAGATACTTTGTTAAAAATATTAAAAGAGGTGTCAGAATGAAAATATATTTACTTTTATACAAAGATGGATATCCCAATTACAGTGTTCAAAAAGTAGAAGCTTTTTGGGAATTGATATATAAATATGAACCAATTTGCATAATTGAAATAACGAAGGATATGTTGAAAAAAATAAAAGAGGTGTCAGATGAATAAGAAGAAATATGATAAGAAAATACAAAAATATCATAATAAAGCTAAAGAAGTACTTCCTTATAATCTAGCTATGTTCTCTTATTATGAATTAAAAGCAATTTTTTATGAGATGTTAAAGGAGATTGATAGTAATGAAGATAACTAAAACAATTTGTGATGTTTGTAATGAAGAAACAAGCAATGAAAAAATTGATATACAAGTAATCTTTACTACTGAACAAAATGAAGGTAGATGTTGTAAACCTTATTTATGCAATGAAAAATTAAATTTATGTAATAAATGCCTTAACAATGCTCTCTATAATGGCAATTACATATATGCCAAAGGTGCTATGGGACAAAATACTTATTTTTTTCAGAAAAATAGAAAGTCGGGAAAGCAATGTTAAAGATTAAAGATATAGATATTTTTACATTACATATTGAAGATTGTTATCTATGTTGGGATGTGAAATTAAAAGATAATATTACATATCAAATAAAATATAGAATTGAAAAACATATAACACCATCAGGAAACAAAAGTAAAAGAAAAATATATTTTATAGAAAAAGATGAAAAAAAATTAATCTTTGATGATGAGGTTAAGAAAATGTTTAATGCATTTAAAAGACCTTATATAGTAAACGGAATTTAGAAAGTAGAGAGTGATGAGTAAATGTATGATAAATGTAGTGATTGTGAATACACAAATTATGATAATTTTGTTCAAAAAGTAGAAACTCAACAAAAAGAGTTTATAAAATATTTAGAAGATGGAATAAAGCAATATACTCCAAGTTTAAGATGGAAACATTATAACGAAGATGGTTTTAATGATTATGATGTAGAAAATCCTAGCTGTATTGAAGTACAACCAACCGACAAAATTTTTAAAGAAATTTTACAAAAATACAAAGAAATAATAGGAGATGATAAATAATGATATTATGGATTAGAACTCAAGATAGAGAAGATTTAAGACCTCAACCATCTTTGAGTATAGAAAAAGTAGAACACAGTGTTACAGGAAAGATGTGGTACATAGTTAACAATATTAATTTAGATGAAGCTCAAACTTTGGGAACTTATAGAACAAAAAATAGAGCATTAGAAATACTGGATGAGATACAAAATTTATTGGAAAATGCTTATACTGGAACTTCAAATATAATTGTATACAAAATGCCAAAGGAGTAGAAAAATGAAAATAAAAGATTTTGAAGAATTAAAGAAAAAACATTCAAGTTTAAAAATTAAATGCTTGCATGCAAATGGAATTATAAAATTAACTGATAAGCAATTAGATAGTTTAATAGAAAAGAGGAAATAATATGATAAAATGCTGTAATTGTGATAATATTTTTGATGAAAATGCCCTTGTTATTAAAGATATTTGGGTTGAAGCAGAACTTGGAGTATCTGATGATTTTGATTCATCTACACATTTTTGTAGACCATGTTGTCCTCATTGTAAAAGTACAACCTTAACACCTTTGCAACAATGTGCTTGCTGTGGAGAATGGTTTGAAAAATTAAACGATACAGAAGGCTTAATAAATGGAAACATAGGGTATGTGTGTGACCAGTGTTTTAAAGACAGTGAATGCTATGGAGAGGATGTATAATTTATGAGATTAACTGATAATCTAAAAAGAGCAATAGATGAACTTCAGACAAGAACAGTACCTTGTTATGAAAGTGATTATATTTTATTAATATTTGATAATAAAACAGTTTTAAATAAATATAAAATAAAACACAAGTATAGAGCTCCCAACAAAATTTTAATAACTTTAGAAGATTTAAAAAATTTAGCAGGATTGAAATTCAAAAGATTTCATTTTGTAACAGATGATGAGGTTTATGAATGAGCACAAGAAGAGAAAAAGAAATAAAATATTTAATGTATCTAAAAGAAAAATTATTTAACGGTTTTGAATTTGAAACGAGCATTGATATTAG
>OBCN01000018.1_pt1 | contig 23223 bp, 19 predicted proteins | sample 1495871 | NCBI WGS metagenome assembly OBCN01 (sample SAMN03418255, study PRJEB22391) | human gut metagenome | biome: human-gut; feature: organic feature; material: feces | host: Homo sapiens | place: Tanzania | collected 2013-01 | reverse complement strand
CTTGATTTTTCCTGCCTGCCCGCGCGAGAGTAAATCTTCAGAAATCACTGTCATAAGTGTCACCCTGTCACCAGGAACCGGTTACTTCCGAATCAAAACTCAAAGACTTACGGTTCAAAAGTCAGTCACTTACGGTGCAAAAGTCAGGGACTTGCGCCCCGTAATCCACTGGCTTACGAAACGAATCACAAGCATAAAGCCCCATAAAATCAAACAAGCGAGGCATTTAGAAGTGATACCAAGCAAGTCATGAAAAATGGCTTACGAACACCAGAACAAAGAAAATCTATGAGAAAGTATGAGCAACCATGAGCAAGTATGAGCAACTATGAATTGCCCCCTTACCGTTTTCGTATCTTTGCAACGTAGTTCAGAGATACTCGGCGCTCCCAATCAGCAAGCTATAGTAAGGCGGTCACATCATCAAGCTGTCCCTAGGCGGTCACATCCCGCACAACATGGCGAAGACCTTTGATGGAACGGAACTTCAATTAGCAAGCAGTAAACTGTAAACTATTAACTGTTAACTATAAACTCTCTTTCCCCAGGCGGTCCCATCCCGCATAACATGGCGAAGACCTTTGATGGTCCGCCATCCTTAGAGCGTAGCGGTTCCGAGCACCGAGAAGGTGCGGTTACATCCTCTCGTCCCTGAGGGAAGAGAGGCTTGGAGAGTTAGGTGGAGCCTTCCTTAAAGGTAAGGAAGGACGGGTAGGTTTTCAAAAACACCTATTCTTTCACAATCACTTCAAATGTCTTGAAGATAAGCTTGATGTCATACCAGAAGCTGGCGTTCTTTACATACTCCAGATAGAGCTTGATCTTCTCCTGCATGATTACATGGATGTAATAATCCTCAGGATCAGCAGCCTTCTCCATTAACTCATTCTCATTTCTGAACTTGATGCTGGCAGGGTCTGTGATTCCTGGTCTTACATCCAACACATGCATTTGCTCAGGAGTCCAATAGTTAACATAGTGACGAACCTCAGGTCTTGGACCCACCAGACTCATATCACCAATAAAGACATTGATCAGCTGAGGAAGCTCATCAAACTTGTACTTTCTGATGTAATAACCCGAACGGGTTACTCTTGGATCCCTACCACCGATGGTAACCAACGAACCCTTATCAGCCCCTACTCTCATCGAACGGAACTTGAAAATGCGGAAATCCCTGTTATGTCTTCCCACTCTCACCTGACGGTAGAATACCGGTCCCTTACTATCCAACTTAATCCAGATTGCCAAAACCAAGAGGAGCGGACTCAAAATGATGAGTCCGCATCCAGATGCAATGATATCAAATAATCTCTTCATAGAATCTTACTTCACGCATTCCTTGAAACATTCGATAACATACTCCAAGTCCTCATCCGTCATCTTGGTGTTCAGAGGCAGAGTAATCTCATTCTCAAACATGTGGAAAGCATTTGGGAAATTCTTGATATCGAATCCCAATTTCTTGTAGGCAGTCATCATTGGCAGCGGCTTGTAATGTACATTGGTAGCCACACCACGCTCTGCCATCATCTCAATCACCTTGTTTGTCTCCTCACGGCTCTTACCCAGGAGACGAACGATATAGAGGTGACCGGAAGAAGTATGTTCCTCGTTATAGTGAGGCAATACAGCTACATTCATGTCCTTGAAAGCCTCATTGTAACGCTCAATCATCTGACGACGACGTTCCAGCATTCCCTTATATCGGTTCATCTGAACCAGACCAATAGCTGCCACCACGTCTGTCATATTGCACTTATACCAAGTACCGATGATGTCATACTCCCAAGCACCCAGCTTCGTCTTAGCCAAGGCATCCTTGTTCTGACCATGCAAGCTCAACAGTTGAGCCTTGCGATACAAGTTCTCGTTCCAGGTCTCCCCCTCAATTTCAGGTACACCGCTGAAGGTATTCTCAGGATTCTTATCCAAATCCTTCACCACCTTCTCATTGCCGAAAGGAAGATTCCAAGACAAGGCACCGCCCTCTGCGGTGGTGAAGTTCTTGACAGCATGGAAACTGAATGAAGAGAAGTCAGCGATACTACCCACCATCTTTCCATGACGTGAAGCACCGAAGGCATGGGCTGCATCACAGCAGACAGCGATACGGCCTATCATCTTCTGAAGATCAGTCTTAGGAGTAAACATCTCCTTCTTGCTTTCCACGATAGCGAAGATGCGGTCATAATCGCAAGGGATACCACCGAGATCAACAGGAATCACCGCCTTGGTTTTAGGAGTGATAGCCTTCTCCAAAGCCTCGTAATCCATTTCAAGACAATCCTTCTGTACATCTACGAAGACGATGGTTGCACCCACATGGTTAACAACTGATGCACTTGCCGTATAAGTATAAGCAGGAACGATAACCTCATCCCCTTCACCTACGCCAAGCAATCTCAGCGCCATTTCTGCACAAGCAGTCTGCGAGTTCAGGCATACAGCCTTCTCCACGCCAACAAACTCTGCCACTTCCTTTTCCAATTTCTTGGTACGTGGTCCAGTTGTAATCCAACCGCTCATAATTGCATCACGTACTTCACTAGCCTCAGCCTCCGTCATATCAGGTGGAGAGAAAGGCACATTTCTTCTTTTCAAATCTGTACTCATAATATTTGATTTTACTTTAAATTCTTTGTTATATTATAGCAATATGGATATATTTCAAACATCCATATTAAACCCTATTTTGTTTATTTTTAGCCCAAATAGTCTCCATGGTCTCGCCTCTAAACCTCTTCTCTAATTTGAATATTTCTTCCCGGAATTTCAAGAAGCCCATCTTCTCATGTTCACCTCGATATTTTGAAATGATGTGATTGTAAATAGAATCTTTATGAAACAAAACAAATGACCCTTTTAGATATCTAATAATATGTCTTGTTTCAATAACCTTTCCGTTATCTTCTACAATTTTATTATTTTCACTTAGAGGCAAATACTCCAAAGGACTAGTTTCATAAAATTCTTCAAAATATTCATCTTTGGACATATTTTGAGTTATCGCAGGCATTGGATCAGCTTGCAAGAAAAAATAATTCCACTCAATACTTTCGTTTATATTTTCAAAGGATAAAAAACGAGGTTTTATAATGTAAACGAAAGCACCACAACGTAGTTCTATACATCCTTGTTCATAAGAAATAGAAGCATCCGTCAAATCAAGTCCTCCATCGTCTGGAAAAAACATATGATTTAAGCTATCATATTTTCCTAAAAGCTGAAGAATATGAACTATATCATTCAAATTCGTCCATTCTGCATGCGTAGGCTTCATTATGGGAAATAATTGGTCTTGTATTTCTTGCCACTGAAGGAGATTCTCTTTAGACCAGTTCTCATTAACTTGTATCCATTCGTTAAACCGAAGTTCCAGTTCTTTAGCTGTTGGCCTTGAAGCTTCATTGTTGTCAGTGCAATCTGTCAACAATTTATCCAATGGATATAGATACATATCACATTTCATCTTTTGTGATAGCCCAATAATACTATTACCGAGGTACTGTCCTTCAAAAGAAAGTTCATCTCCCGTCAATATCATCCAAATAGTTTTTGCCATTGAATAAACATCAGCCTTATACATATCAGCACTTTGAGAATCTCTTTCCATCTGAGGTGATATGGTCCATCTAGCACCTAGCTTGGTCCCCTTGGGTGTTTTAACTGTTTTCTTTAAAAAGTAAACTAATCCAAAATCAGACAATACATAGTTTCCCTGATAATAAAGAATATTCGAAGGCTTGATATCACGATGGGCTATTTTGTTGCGATGAAGATTAACCAGCATTCTAAGTAAACTCTGTATTACAACTATCTTATCATTTAAAGGCATAGAATGTATTTTAGATGAGATGGGTTCAGCTAATGGCATTACATAATAACTAGGAAGTGATTTATCGCCTACTTTTTGATTTTTTGTCGGTAGATATTTATCAATAACCGGCATGACGCCCTGTATATGATAATTTTGCTCCATGAATTTTACTTCATCGACAAAACGACCATATGCCTGACCATAACGTCCATGTTTAAAAAATTTAATAGCGTATTTTACTTTATCAGCATCACTACAAATCCAAACTTGACCATTACCACCTTCACCTAATTTTCGAACTAACGTCCATCGCTCACCAATCTTTTTCTTGCTACGAAGTTTATCAAATACTTTAACTCTTGAAGCCATAATCCAAACTTGTTTTTAAGATTGATAATTTAAGAACTTATTATCTGACCCTATATAATAGTTTCTTGAACCAGGTTGGTGAAACTGTCATAATAGCCATCGCTATAGCAAAAAGATTGGCACTTATATCATACTTCATCGCTTTATTGATTTCCATACGGGAACGCACCATTTGTTTTGCTCTTTTCCATCCATTTCTACGGCCATAAAAATCTTTAGCAACTCGAAAATATAAAACTGTATCCGGGAGATTAGCAAATATACATCCATTCATAAAACCATCAAACCATAGCATGGTGTCTTGGTTTTTTCTATATTCAGGTCGATACCCTTTGGCTTTATCGAAATAGCTTTTACGGAAAAAAGTTGCAGGATGCGCTAAAGGATCACGATAACGGAAAAACTTTCGGCATTCATCATGAGTCAACGGATAGATTACCTTCTTTCCATTCTTTTCCCCATTCTCATCTATTTCTTCAATACTACCTCCAACAATATCCACATCAGGGTGCGACTGTAAGAAAGCCATTTGCTTTGCAAATCTATCTTTTAAACAAATGTCGTCAGCATCCATACGAGCAAAGTATTCATATCCTTTGTTTATAGAAGCTGTTAACAAATCATTTAAAACACAAGCTAGGCCACGATTTTCTCGAAATCTCAAGACATTAAAAATATCTTTTTCCTCACATTCTTTCACAACTTCATTCAATTCTCCTTCAATTGGTCCATCAACACCTAAAAAAATAGTAAAAGATGGATATGATTGATTTAAAAGAGATTGAATAGTATTCTTCAAAAAGCCAGGATTATCTTTTTTATATACCGGCAATAAGACAGCGATTCTATTCATTATTATCTAAATTTACAATATATAAACCTCTACTACCTTCAAACGTTCCATCAAAACAGATTTTCTTTCCATCTCTACTCCAACGAGGATGAAGATCACAACGAGTATCATTATCATATTTAAATGGAGAAAATACCTTTGCAATGACTCTTATATTCTTTCCATCAATATCCGAATCCTTTGCAATCTTAATTTCTTGGATACGTTTTTTATCAGGATATGTATCAAAGACTACTGATCCATCATTTAAGGGAGAATAACTCGGATGCCCATCATTACTAATATGTTTCCACAAATGAACATAGTTACTGGTTTTATCTTTCATCAGATAATATCCAGTTCCGCCATCATGCTTATTTTCAAAAGCTATGATTTCCTCATCATTCTTCCAATAACAATGGCTCACCATATCATCATCGCTTAGGACATACATATCAGTTCCATCTACATTACAAGTAATAAGACGAGTATATTTTCTTTGGCCACAGAACCAACGATACAACACCATGAATCGCTTTCCGTTAGGTGACAACATCAAATGATTCACCTTATGCACACTACCAGACTCAAGCATTTCTTTTCTTGGAAGGAATTTAACGAAATCAGTATATTTCAACAGATCTGTTACTTCTCCAGTTTCTATATCTAATTTCCAAATTGCTGTAGATTCAGGCAAAGCAATACCTTTCGTTACCTCTGGTAAAGCAGCATATCCATAACCTAATCTCAAATTATGAAGGCGTGAGAAATCCAAACTCAGTGCAATCTTACCATCTGCAGAAACAGTATAACATGGAACTGGCAAAACTTTCTCAGTACCAGATTCTACATCAAGTACTATAGAGCAATACTTGCCGTTTCGTAAATCATTATATAGAATACGTTTATTGAAATCTGGCCCTAGCCACTGAGCCATACATCCCTGCTGGACATTCCATGTATGTGTTGTTGCTATTTTCTTTTCCTTATATCCGTTTTTGGAATCCAGTAGCAATATATCTGCAGAACTTGTGGGATCAGGAACTGACCATGTGTCCTGTGCTCTCATACAAAGTACATATCGCATATTTGAATCCCAAGGAGATTTGTCATAATACCCAAAGAAATACTCACCTTTGACATTAGGAGAAATACGTAAGATATTACCTTCAGACTTGATTTTCTGCGAGACAGAATACATAGCATATTGGTATACCCTCTTAACATATCTCTTGATAAAAGGATATTTATTTAACTGATAATTAATTCTTTGCTCTAAACCCATATAATCAAGATTTAAATATTGTTTTATAAGCATTCTTATACAATTCTTTGATTCGAATAGGATCAAAGATATCCTTAATAGCCTCAGTATCTACTTCTAAAGACATTGTTTTATAAATCGACTTATAAAAATCATCAAAGTCACCATATTTAAAAACTTTAAACCCAGCACAGTTGTTTAAATAATCAGCTATACGAACCCTATCTGACATTAATACTGGAGTATTAAACATAAAAGCTTCCAATGAAACCAATGAAAAAGCCTCATATTTAGAAGGAACGACTAATAGCGAAGCCTTTGCATATAAATTTGCCAATTCTTCATTTGATACATTATGATGCAAAATGAAATCCTTACGCGGAAAGTTAGTTGTACCACAAACACAATGCACTTCAAACTCATTCTTTGGCAAACTTAGCAAATGATCTATTCCTTTATTAAGTTTATTTCGCCCCACAAATAAAATCATTTTCGGATTCTTCTCGGATTTAGATATTTTATGAGGAATAATTCTTGCCCAATGAGGAATCTGAAAAATACACTTTATATATGGAGAAAAAAACTTCTTATCTTCATTATTTAATGCGATAAAGCCATCTACAAAACGTAAAATAGGACGTAACAAAAAACGAAAAAACAACCTACCAAATTTGGGATTGTCCAATGTATCAATTGGATGATAATGAGCAGTATACATTATTTTTTTTCTACAAATCCAAGAACAAATTATAGCTTGAACTGCAAAAAAAGAAGCAAAACCATGAACATGAACGACATCACATTTACTTGCTTTTATCATACGAATTAATGAAGACATCTTGACAATTTGCTTGCCTTTTAAAAATTTAATATGCCAAATATCTAAAATGTTAGTAATTGGCAAAATTTTAATCTCGTCATCATTATAAAATAAATCAAACAATGCGTGACAATGTTTATCAACACCTTCGTTTTTATTGACGGGTGATTCACGCAAACATAAAACCTTAATCATTTTTTATTATTTTATTTAAAATTTCAACTAAAATATCATCTGAATATTTCTGCAGAAATATAGAACGACTATATTTATTAAATCCTCCCAACAAGTTTCTATCGTAAGAATTTATTGTTGAAATAAATTCATCTGCAGAATTACAAAGCTTTCCTATTTTATCAATTGGAACCTCATAGCCTTCAAAAGCTTCAGTCGTACCAAAAATAGTTTTTCCAAACATCAGAGCTTCAGCAGTTTTGGTTTTCATTCCAGAGCCATCAAAAATAGGAGAGACAACAAAATCAATATTATAATAGAATGAATCTATATCATTAACTGTACCAATAAGTTTTATATTCGGAAAATGAGAAAAATATTCTGCCTCATTTTCAAATCCTTTTCCTATAATCAAAATTGTATAATTAATTTTATTAGATACATTCTCACAAAACCATTTTATACCTCTATTATTAGCATAAAAATTACTTCCTATAAATGCACCCATCACAGGATCATCAGATTTCTTTTCAACAACCTTAGAAAAATCAAAGCGGTCATTCAAACATAACGGCATTATAAAATTTACAGGTCTGCAATAAACTCTTTGCAATGTTTTAGCATCCCTATCATTTAACGCAACAATATCATCAGAATATTTTATTGCCAATCTTTCATTATACCAAGTTGCTAAAATAGTTAATAAAGAAAAAATGTTCTTATTAGACTTAAATCCATCAAAAACAAACTTAAGTTCTACATTATGGAAGATTGTTATTACTTTAATCTCAGGAAATTGACATTTTATTCTTTTACATAAACAGCCTATTCGAGAACTATTTATTATTACAATATCTGGTAATTCTTGTTTTATTTTATTGATAATATCATCCACTAAATGCTTAGTCATTCCCATTGTATGCAAAGACAACTGATTTTTCAACTTTTGAAAAGAAGACATATAAAGGGGAAAATGATATTCAACTAAATCAGAAGTTATTTTTAATAAAGTATCTCGAATTGTATTAGTCAAGACACCACCTCCACTTTTAGAGGAAATCTCTGGATATATAAATAATATTTTCATAATGCATTTATAATTTTATCACCAACTGTTCTTTTTATAGAATATTGTTCTATAAAACTCTTATTCTCAAACATAGTTTCATACTTTAACATAAACGAACTCGTATAGGAGTAAATCTTTAGAATACAAAAACTCAAAAGAAAAATCCGATAAATAGACTTCCATTTAAGAGCAATAACCTTATCCAAAAATGGATACAGCACTAAGAATGGGAAACAATAAACATACTCTAGGCGGTCAACAAATGATCTCATATCGCTCATTCCTAATGTTATAAACAGATAAACCAAATATGCATTAAAAAAGAAATTTAACTCTTTTTTAGATTGAACAATTTGAATTTTCGACATAAGTAAAAGGAATACAATAACCCGTACAAAGTAACCTAACGTTAAACCCCTAGCTACTGCAGAATAGCCTTTATTGAGATAATTGCTCACTTTTGTAGCAGAACTTGATTCTCCTAAATAAGGCAGAATATCTTTAGCTAATGTTGTAACAACAGGAACTTGAAGGAAAAATATAACGTTACAAACAATAAACAAAAGCCATACTTTCTTACTAGGCACCCTACATTCATACAAAAAATATAATGGCACTAGAGATATAAAAGTTCTATGAAAATTAAATCCTACAAACGCTAAACATAAAAAAGGCACTAACCTACGCTTTCTTATAAACTCTAATGAAAATAAGAAAATACTAATTGACAAAGAATTGCGCATCAAATCTATTAACAATCCTAAATATAAAGCAAAAAAAAGAGCAAAAGAAAGCGCTATGTTATAAGAATACTTTTTTACTATATAGGATATTGCTAATATTGGAATTAATGTTGTCACAAAAACAAAAAAATGCCAATTATCCCATATTGTCTTTAATATAGAAACATAAATAATATAGCCAGGTTCTATGATTTCCGATGTTACATTTCGACCATATACAATAACAAAACTAGAACTAGAAAAATGGAATAAATTATCTACATTTTTAAAAATCGGATAATAATTCATCCAATCCCATCCTACAAAACCTCTAAAGCAGAAAAATATGATAAAGGTTATTACACAAATTAGCAAACTTTTCTGCTTTGATATGGTACCATTCCGTTCTCTTACAGATAAAATATACAATAAAATAAAAACTAACAGATATGGTATCGTATATAAAGAACTATATATTTCTTGATTCATCACTAATTCTCTTTAAGTAAACTTAATCTAAATTTAATTAGTTCAATAGAGTCTTTTTTATTTATCAGAATTGAGTAAAGCAAATTTAGGTACATCAAACATACCAATATAATATTAATTATTCTAATATATGTAAAGTTGTGAGTCTTCTGATAATAAATTTTTCGACTTAAAAAGTACATTCTTTCTCGATTTTCCTTAACTTTAGTGCTTTTACCTTCTAAATGTACAATTTTCGTTCCCGAGTAATAATATGGGAAAATACCCTGAGTTCTAAGACGATACTGAAATTCTGATTCCTCAAAATACATAAAGAAGTCAGGATCATAAAAACTATTTTTATCAATAACCTTTTTTTCAATTAGTAAATCAGCCCCTGTAATATAACCAACTCTTATAATTTTACTAAACAACAATTTTACTTTATAATATAAAGCAACAAAAACAGAAAAGAAATAACAATGAACATCTAACTCCCATAATAATGAAGGTAAAAAGGGACTATATGAATGCATCATTTTTCCCTCATTATTTACCAATTTAACACCCAATACTTCTATACTGTAATCTCGAGCTATTTCTATCATTTTAGAAATACTATCTTCTACCAAAAGCGTATCAGTATTTAGACATAAAACAAACTCACCTTTAGCATATTTAAGTCCTATATTATTTGCTCTTCCAAAACCTACATTACTATCATTATATATATATTTAATATCTTTGACTAAAGAAAAAAACTCATTACTTCCATCTGTAGAAGCATTATCCACTAATATAATTTCATAACTACAACCACATGTATATTTTTTTATACTTTTAATACAATCTCTAGTCATTTGCATTGTGTTGTAATTAACCAAAATAATAGAAACATCTAACATATTCTTCGCATTTTATTAATAAAAACCTTTTCTACTACTTTACGTTCTTTTTTTGATAATCCTATAAAATAAACTACAGAAATTATAACAAGAACAGAAGCTATACTATCTAACAAAACCATTAATAATGTGCAATCTTTTTGTACCACAAAATTGTGTATAATAAAAGAAAACATATAGCCAAACAATGCAACCAAGATAACAGGCTTTAAAATTTTAGCTAAAATATTTCTCAACGGATAATCAATCAATTTTGCTCCGTAATAAACCCGAAAGAACAATAAGATTATAAACAATGCTAACTGAATATAATATACACTAAGAGGATTAAAGCCATATCGTAATGCCAAATATGCCAAAGGAACAGACGAAATAAGTATAATACCATTAATTGTATAATATGATCGAATATTGCCATTTGCAGCTGCTCCTACAAGAAAAGGATATGCTAAAACATCAAACATACTATATATCAATGTAAACACACAAAACTGAGAAGTAAAATCAGGTACCTGACAGAGCCAAAGACTTAACAAATAATCCATATTGTTTATTATGGGGATACTCATTATTAAAACCAAATAAAAAGAAAACTTTGAGGTTTCTCCAACTAATTCTTCTAAGCGCTCTCTATTATTACCAATATACTCTTGTGTAATTTGAGGATTTACAGCAATTTGAAAGCTTTGAACGAACTTAACAACCAAAGATTGAACCTGTATGGAAATACCTCTAGCAGCATTTACTGTTGGACCCCAAAAAATATTTAAAAGAATATTGATTCCTTGGCCACTTGCAGCAAATCCCAGACCAGGAATAACTGTATAAAATGCAAAAGTAGCCATTTCTTTAATTTTAGTTGCATTATACTTATAAACCAGACTGCTTTCTTTAAAATTACGTCTACAATAAATAAAGTAAATGGTGTTTACTATGAATTGCAAAACTGCTAAAAATATAGCATAGAGAAGTAATTTGTCAACATTTACAAATATCAAACTAAAAGCAAGCAACAATTTTGCTATAACTTCTAAAATACTAATGAAGGCAAAAGCATTCATTTTCTCATGAGCAGTTATAAGTGATTGATAAGGAGCCATTATTATTGTTAATAACACTGTTATAATAGAAAGCTGATAAACATAAAAAGAAACAGACAATCTATGTACAGGTATATTTAACTTATTATAAAAGAACCATAATCCAATACTTTCTGCTAATACAAGAACTAATATACATAATATAAGATGTAAAAAAATCGAATAACTAAAAATTTCTTGTGTTTCACTAGAATCGTTTTTTCCTAAAGAAACATTTATATAACGCCAGGTGGCATTACCCAATGCAGTTTGAACAAAAGCAAATAAAGTAACGACTCCTCCTACAACATTGTAAAGGCCAAAGTCAATAGCACCCAATTCCTTAAGTACTACTCTACTTATATATAAACCTACAAACATGATAAAAAACATTCTGAAATATAGCATCAGCGTATTTTTTATCAAACGTTTATTTTGATTTTCCATATTAAGATTCTGTATAATCCTTAATTCCGTAATGATTCTTTGCTAATTTTAATTTTTCTTTATCTTCATCAGATAATACTGATGTACCAATAGACTTTTTACCTTGATAAAAATCATTGAATATCAAATCCAATTTTTCTCTAGGCAATCTTTCGTCAATTGGATACAAATGTCTTTCATGCTCAATTATTTGGTCAATAGAGAACCTAGTTCCTATAATTTTTGCAGGAATACCTGCAACAATTGCATAAGGAGGAACTGGTTTTGACACAACAGCACCAGCTGCAACAATTGCTCCACGTCCAATTTTACAATGAGACAATAAAACAACAGATGCTCCAATCCACACATCTTCTTCTATAACAATTGTGCCATTTTTATCATTGATCCCAGTAATAGATAAAAATTGTGGCAAACCAACAGTTGGAGTGTGAGCACCAGGAATTATTGTACATCCAGAACCAATTGAAGAATATTTCTTTACAATCAGTTTTCCTGACGAAGAAATCATATTGCACTTATTTTGTATTCTTGTCCAATCCTCCATTTCAATATTTTGAGAGGACAAAATCGACCCACAACCTATTTGTGAATGAATTCCAATAGAACGGAATCCCAAACGTGCAGGGTTCTTTACATATTTATCAATTAAATATCTAAAAGAGAATCTGAGAGAATCTAAAATTCGAAATACTTTATTATTTTTAATTTGCTTTTTCATAATTATATGCTTTTATTTTTTTTGCAGGTGAACCAACATACAAGCTATCCGGCTCTGTATCTTTTGTAACCAAACTATTTGCTCCAATAATACAGCCATCAGCAATTTTAACTCCAGGTAATATTGTACAATTTGCTCCTATCCAGCAGCCATCTCCTATAAAAATTGGTGCATGCAAACCTTCACCAGCTCTCCTATCATGCCCACCAATTGCGTGAAATGAAGTGATAAACTTACATTCAAAACCAATTGCACAATTATCGCCAATTATAATATTATCACTAAGATCCAAAAAACAGCGGTAATTTATAAAACTTTTTTCACCAAGTACCAATTTACCTTTATCCCCTAAAAAACAAAGAGGAAAGACCTTAGCTGTTGGATTAAGTTTATGACCAGCAATTCTATAGATTTTTCTCCGCAATATATTTGGAAGAAATACCAACGCTGCAAAATCATTAACAACTATATTGAGTAAATAATTCTTTATTTTTTGCATCATACTTTTCCACTAATAAAAACTACAACTTTTCCCTGTAAACTCATAATTAATATTTCTGTTTCTTGTTGATATTTTCTTCGCCGGAATTCCAGCTACAATTGAAAAAGGCTCAACATCCTTTGTAACAATACTACCAGCGCAACAAACTGCACCCTCACCTATTGTAACTCCTGGCAATACTATAACATTGGGGCCAATCCAAACACGATTCTCTATCTTAACCATGTTCTCTTTTGAAAAAACACAAGAGAAATCACTGCTTCTATGATCGTGTTGCAATGTATAAATCGAAACATTTGATGATATATTTACATTATCTTTTATTATTAAACCATTTCTCGCATCTAAGATACAATTATCACCTATAATACTACCCTTACCAACAACTAGGGAAAATATGTTTCGAATTTCTGTTTTAAAGTGAAAAACTGAATTATGTGCAATTTTTCCACCTAAAATTTGATACAATAACTTTCGCAATGAAACACATGGTAAAAAACCAATATGGTATATTACATATCTTTCCGTACCACTTGATATCAGATAATCAAACGCATAACATGGAACAGCTAGTAACTTTGTTAAAAAGCAAGGATATCTTTTATATAATCCTTTAAATATCAATAATATAAATAGAAATGTCCATAGCAAAATCTTCCATGAAAACCAGCAAATTATGACTAACAATATTATTTTTTCCATTTTCCAAATTCTTTAATTTTCTGTTCCTCCTTTAATGAACAAACAAGCAGTTGTCCATTTTTCTCGGCTACGATATAGCCATCCAAGCCTTGAACTACCACCTTGCTTTCATCGGCTGCATGAACCACGCAGTTCTTGCATTCATACAAGCGGATATCCTTGCCTACCTTGGCATTGCCAGCCTCATCCTGTTGAAGTAAGGTACGGAGGCTACCCCAGCTGCCTAAGTCGCTCCAGCCAAACTCGGCTGGCAAGGTATAGATTTCCTTCGACTTCTCCATCACAGCATAGTCAATGCTTATTTTCTCGCAGGTAGGGAAGAGTTTGCCGACTACCTCTTTCTCCTGTTCGGTATAGAAAGAAGGTGCCATCTCGTCCATGATGCTGGCAAGGTTTGGCTGGAAAGTTCGGATTGCCTTGCTGATGGTATCGATGTTCCATACGAAGATTCCGGCATTCCAATAGTAATTGCCAGCAGCAAGGTATTGCTCTGCTGTCTCCAGGTTTGGCTTTTCCTTGAAAGCCTCTACCTTGTAGATTTCATCTACGGATGTTGGCTCTGCTGCGGCGATATAGCCATAGCCTGTTTCCGGGCGGCTTGGCTTGATGCCGATAGTAACGATGGCGTTCTTATCGGAAGTATAGCTTAATGCCTTGCTGAGCACTCGCTGATACTCCGAGGTATTAATGACGAGGGCATCGGATGGTGTCACCACGATGTTGGCATCAGGATGCTGCTTCTGGATCTTCCAACAGGCATAAGCAATACATGGAGCAGTATTGCGAGCCTCCGGCTCTGCTAATATGTTATCTACTGGCATGTCTGGGATTTGCTCCTTGACAATGCGAATGTATTTCTCGTTTGTCACTACCCACATGTTCTCGACTGGACAGATTGGCTTCAATCTATCTACTGTCAATTGAATGAGGGAGCGGCCGACACCCATCACATCTATGAACTGCTTTGGGTAATCGGGGGTTGACATAGGCCAGAAGCGGCTACCTACGCCGCCGGCCATGATTATGATTTGAATGTTATTATACATCTTTATGATTCTAAAAATCTTTTATATTCCGTAATAATGAAAGCATTCATAGCGTCCAAATACTCCTTATTCTGCAACTTTGCAGCTTTTATATACTCTACATCCTCCCAAACTTGCTTAAGATGTTCTGCCCACATATCAGGTTTCTCAGAAGCAAAGAGAGGAGCTTTGTCTTTTCGGAATACTCCTGCCATACTATGAGGATGCACTAACGTAACCTTATCAAAAGATATAGACTCAAATGTCTTTATCTTCAATCCCGTACCTTGATACACAGGATTAATGGCCACATCAGCCTTAGCATAAAAGGCTGCAGGATCATCAATATATCCAAGTGCCGTAACACCTTCTATGTTTCCCAACGTTGGCAATACTTTACATATACTTCCACCAATAAGTAACTCTGCATCAGGAATCGTTTTCCTTATTACAGGAAAGACTTCTCGCAAGAACCACTTGATACCATTTTGGTTGAAATTGTTACCAGACAGGAATACCATCTTATGATTCCCAGCTATCGGCTGAGGATGGTAGTCATATTTTCCGTAAAGATTATAAACTTTACTGTTTGGCGAAAGCAACTGGAAGTAATCGGCCTCTTGTTCTTGCAAGGCAAAGATATGTGGGCAACGTTGCATGGCCTTAGCCTCAGTATCTGCTGTTATGCACAATGTTGGCATTCCTGTCTTTAATTGCTTATATGCGATGCAGTCGTGTGTAGCTATTGCTTTCTTAGGAATATTTATGTGCTCAAACAATCGGGACAGATAGTAATAATTGATGATACAGACATCAAAATGAATGGTGCCATCAAGTTCGTTTACCATCTGCTCCAATCCAAATGGATATTGGTCATCCACCTTCCAGTAATTATGCCCAAACTTCATACGATATAGCTTAGCCGCTATCATCTTATACTTTTGGAACTTGCTGACAGTGAACAAATGGAATTTATCACCCCAATACTTTCGTGATTTTTCCAAACTTTCTATATATGGAACCGTATCTCGCTTCAACGGCATTTCATTGATATAAAGAAAATGCACTTCATGCCCCAACGACATAAACATCTCTGCCTGTGACAATATCCACCAACGATTGCCGGCGTTAGTGGGATGGGTTGGACATTTTGATACTATTAATATTTTCATGTTTTATTTATAAATTATAAAGAGATTTGTTGCTATATTAAAGAAATTTGCTACAATTTGAGAATAATAAGACCAAACGAACTGTAATGTACAAATAGCCATAATCATAAACTCCCACACTACAAATTTCTTTTTTAATACATGTAAGAAATAATTATAGGACAAGATACCCCATCCCAAATCAGAAAAGACCGAGACATAATACAACATTCTTGAAAATATTTCATGTGTACCCATCAATATAACTATTGGCGAAGTTACCAATCCTACCAAAATATAATTTTTAAGAATCGTGTTATTTTTAAACAATCCCAATCTATTTTGAATATTATACATGTAAATATACATTAATGCTCTTACAAAACGAACAAGAAACATAGTCAATGGCATATCGTCTCTCAAAAAACGATCAGCAAGGATGCCACCATCTCCATAATAACTTTTGGCTGTAAACATACCAGTTACATTACTGAGCATTCCATATAATGCATCTTTGAAAGAATACACAACTACAGAAGAGACAATACAAGCAATTAAAAAATATTTCATGTTTATCTTTACTTCATCCAGTTTCCCAAACAAGAAAAATACAACAATCCAAATATATGCAGACGAATGTATTGTACAAGCGACGATTCCCAATAAAAAATATAGAATTCGTTTCCCATCTAACAAATTACGATAAGCTATGTATAGTACAGACATGGCAAAAAATTGTCTACTAATATTTAAACAATTGCTATATTGAGCCATATAAACAATTGGTAAAACAAATAGTAAATATTGTCGATTGTCTTTCAATAAGTAATAAAAACTTGTTACATATACTATTGCTTCAAGTATAAATATTGAATAGAAATTAAAGCCACACAATATCAATAACTTATTAATAAACATGTAACCAAGTTCTGTATCATCTCGATATATTAATCCACGCTGAAGATAATTGAAGGTACTCTTATATTGATCCCAATCAAAAGAATAATCATACCTAAATCCTAATAACAATGCATACGTAAGCATCGGTATCCAAAAACGCCAATCCATAAAGACTGGACGTTTTTGAAGTTTATTTAATGATGCTGGCTGTAAAGTATGATAGAATATTGGAATAATAACAAATGTCCATAAGACTATAGAAAATACCAATAACGTACGCGTAGCATTATCAAAGCCAAAGAATAGATCCTTCATAAAAAATTATACTTTATTAGAATTTAACCCAGCCATCAAGAAGGAAAGAGATTTTTCCTTCAGTTTACATATACGCTCATTTATTACATTCCAATCGCAATCCAATGTATTGTTTTCATCAATACCTAACATTGAGAACAAGGAATCTATTCTGTCATTTCCTCTTCTTGCATTACCCATAAAACGGAAAGGTTTATTATATATAATAGAGAACACAACTCCATGGTAAGAATCCGTAATTACCATTTGACTCTGCTTTATATTGTTTAGCCACTGTTCTATGGAAACTGTACCAGAAGTATAAAGGTCATTTTTTACATAATCTAAGCCATATTTGTCAAGTTCACTTTTAATATTGTCATTCATATCCAATGAATAGCAGAATATCTTTCCATTTGTCAAATCTGCGACATTTGATTTTTTTATCAACTCATTATAATCTTTTTGTGATAATAATAATGTTGGATCTAATGTCCATACCGCCTCTGGTACATTCCATTCATTATGAGAAAAAATATCCAAAGCAGACTTTTCTCTTACAGAAACAGCCACGAATCTACCATAAAGTTCTTTTATCTTCTTTACCTCCTTACTAGTATATTCACAATGGGAAGAACCCAAAGAAACAGAATATGCTATTTTTACTGTATCATCGCCAACAAATTTCAAGAAGAAGTTCTCAAACCCTATACTACCAGTCATACTTTTACGCCAGACTTGATCTGAACCAACAATAACAGCATCAAATTGAGAATTGTTTACTATTGAGTAAATATCTTTTAGCGTATATGCCTCATTGGTATGAGGTATATACTTTTGGTAAAAAGATACAGCATTAGACTCTGCCATTATTTTCTTTTTGTTTTTTTCTCTTTCTTGCAAGATTGAAACATGGCTCTCCATGACATATTTCATCAAAAAGCGTTTAGAATAACTGTATGGAATTTTATACCATGGCAAAACATACTTGCTTTTCAAATTTATATGTTTAACATCATAACCTTTTGATAAGAGAACCTTAATCAAAGCAAATCTTTGCAAATTGCCACCATAATTATTGTCAAATGGCAAATTCAATATTCCTATCTTCATATTATTCAGCCTTTAATAAATAAACTTTAGGTGACTTTGTTGCAGCATTATCATCTCCAACAAAGATTGCCCCATCATTTTTCACAAAAATTGAGTTTATACTTGAATTTGCAATATTTACAAGATGTTCGTACTCTGCACACCCCTTCGAAATATCAAATACAGCAAGCCCTTTTTCTCTATTGTTAACAAGAAGAGTGTTATCATAACTAGCAATTCTTGTTGGACTAGGATCTCCATAAGTATTAAAATTAGTAATATCTCCTTTTGGTATAAAATTCAAGGTCTTTTTAATATTTTTAAAATCGGAAATATCCAATGTCAAGATTCCACTTGTTTCTGGATACAAGCTCTGTTTGTGAGGAACCGTACTATTTGTTAAATACACATATGGGTAATCAACAACAGCATTAAAACAGTTCATGATGTATTTCATCGACTTTCCATTATAAATCAGATTGCTATAATCATCCTCTACAACAATAGAAATCTCATCTAAATCAGAAATATCTAAAATCATGAATCCTTGTGAATAACAACAAATAAACGCATAAAGCCTATCTGCAACCTCAAAGATATTAACACCCTGAATATCTTTAAACTTTTTGGGGTGATAGGTGTATTTTAATTTAGGATTCTTACAATTAGAAACATCATAAATATTAAAAGAATTCAGGCCATTAACAATTAATGCATTATTATAAACCGCAATTCCGGTTCCTTTATAATCAAGATTCATGGTTGAAAGAACTGACAAATCAGTTTTTTTCAAAATAGACACTTTTCCATTAACATAGGTGACATCATCAATGTTCTTTTCATTAAAATAGAAATCATCAATATATATACAAGACTTCTTCGATACATTATCCAAACCAAATGCCACTCTATTATATGTGCTATGGTTAGCATTAGACAAAGTACCAACTAAATTCCAATTCTGACATTCCTTTTCTCGATAATATAGTTGAATAACATCCTTATCTAAAGAAACTTTAATGTTATACCATTCATCATATTTCAAATTTATACTTTTTGAGGAAAACATATTGTCTTTTCCCAGCGCTAAATGTAAATCCGAAGCATTTAATAATGTATGTAAATATATCATGTTCTTACCATCATCTGAAAATATAGGAATATTAATTTCCTTGGCATCACCTTGCGGTATTTTTAACCACATCGATACATTACCATTAGAAGAATTATTAGACAAGATGTTTTCATAAATAATACTACCACCATTATCAGCTGACAAGCATGCTGCATTCAAACCGCTATAAATGCCAGAATTTGGGCAATGCGAAGCATTAATATTTATTTTAGAAGTACCACTCTTACGAAGATTTGTTTTTCTAACATAGTTGAAAGTAACATTTTGGAAATCATTTTCACCTTCTGGCAAACTATTCCAATCAACATTACAATAACTATCAAAAATCTTATATGTTGTTGCTAACGCTTTTAAAGCCTCTTCGCGAGTTGCATAGCTTTTGGCAGTGAAGCTAATATCATCTTCACCTCGCAATTTTAAAACTATGGAATTACGATATCCGTCAGCCCTTTTAAATGCCTTAAACAAGAATATCCTATATACCTTAGACAAATCTCTTGCCGATGATATTTTCTTAAAGAACTGATTAACTAACACATTATTAGATAAATTATCATCACTTGTGGTTGGAAGTCCTTTTTCAAAGTCGCACATTAACTGAGGCAACCAATGATAAGTTGTTCCTGATGTATATTGCCTATAATTAACAAAAAGGCAATTCTTATTTTGAGCAATCCCCCTTCCTTTCAAATAACTATCCGAAAAAACTTTCTTTTCTGCTAATAACTTAGGGGAAGATTCATCTGAAAAATCAATTTTCTGAATGCCAAAAAGACCTGTTCCATAAACTATATTACCATCAACAACAAGATCTTCATAAGCTGTTTTTCTTGGGTTCTCAAAAGAAGATACTAATCTAAACGTAAAATCGTCAGGAAGTCCTTTTCCATGTCCTGTAAACCCTCCATTTTCTGAATTTCCATTAACTGCATAATGATATGTATATCCTGCTTTCATATTCTTTCCTGATACTTTAGCAGAATACCAATTTGATTGAGAATCTAATAAACGGACTATTAATTTTTCGTTTGACAAATTTTGTGGTGCAAGCATCATATATACTTTCAGCAAAGAGTCTTTCTTAACATAGATTCCATTATCTTCATTTAGATTCACTCTCAAAATAGTATCAGCTGGTGTTTGATTCGTTGCATATATAGAAGATGCTTCATCTTGCAAATTAATAAGACCAGATTTTATTAATGATTGTTCAGATTTTCCATCCAATTCTAAACGTACTTGTGTATAATTAGCCGTTTGTGGAACTTGAAGTTGAAACTCAACAACACAACCTATATGTAAAAAATCGAAATTAACATTGCCGTTTGTATTTGTTAAACCTTTTGAGTACATATAGTCATATTTTCCCAAATCAGAAAAGCTTCCATTTGTATGAATGCTCTGACCACAAAATGATATAGGCACTTTAGTTTTGTCTAATGCCGAAGAATTATATGGATAAAATGCATAGTACATAGAATTAGCATCTAACGAAAATCCAGCACCATTAAATGTTGCAGAAGTGCCATCATCAGATATACTTTCTTCATCTATAAAGAAGTTTGTTAATCCTTTACCAGAAGAATATACTGCTGCAACATCACCTTGATTCCAAGAGAATTTTGTTCCGTTAAAAGTTGGGACTAGCGAAACTCTAGTAGATGGTCCATCCATATTAATATCGCCATCAGAAAAATCAACAGCAGACATTCTTACTGGAGAAGTTCCCATTAAGCCTTGCCCTTTTCTAAAAGAATCATCTTGGCATGAAGTTAACAACACAGGAACCACAAATGCATTCAGCATTATACTTAATAATATCGAATACTTTTTAGACTTTATAAATCTTATCATATATATATTTTTTAGGAAGGCTAATTGGATATGCCTAATAGCCTTTTGATTACTTGTTTTATTTACTTTTCTTATTTTTAATCTTTGACAACACTTTTTGTTTCACGAATACTCTTTCATTTGGTGTCAAGCCCAAATAATAAGAAACGAATGCAACCGACAACGTACAAGTTAAGCAAACTACGAAAAACCTATAAATCGTATTATCCATTAACGAATATATAAAACTTGGTAATATTGTCGAAACGATTACTACCAATGCAACTTTTATATAGACATTATAGACATAATCTTTTAAATGCAAAGCAATCAATGGACGTAGCATTATCATACGTAGGAGCTGACAAACAGACTCCATAACAAAGTGTACAACAAAGACAGAATAGGCTGGCATTCCTAGTTTTAAAAACAAATAAGATATAGGAAGTATCATAATTAAAGTTGTACCACAAACAGCTTGATACTTTTTGACCTTTCCTGTTGCCTGATTCGCTATAATTAAAGGATTTGACATTGCATAAATCAATGAAGTACACATCATTATTCTTAGAAATATTACTGTATTTTCTGGTACATTCTTCAACCAAACAGTCAAAATGAAATTAGTCTCGAAAAGAACAGGCAAAGAAAGAAAAAACAACAAAAAGAAAGAGAACCTTGCACTACGGAACATCAACTTATGCATTTCGTTCAGTTCACCCTTAGCATATGTTTTAGTTATTTGCGGATTGAGAGCCATTTGGAAATTACCAACAAACTGTTGGATGGCATTCTGGACTTGTACAGCTATACCACGAGCAGCATTAACAACTGGTCCAAAGAACACATTCAGCAACATATTCAATCCTTGCCCATATAACACAACAGATAAATTTCCAAACATACTCCAACCAGCAAAACCTGTCATTTCTTTGAACAAAGCCTTATCCCATACATGTTTATATTTAGTCTCCGCAAAATGTTTGTTACAATATATACTATAACAGAATCTTATCAATATCTGAACTACCAGCAAAAGGAAAGCATATAGTATCAACTTATCGAAAGAAAACACTACCAGCATATAAACAATTGCTAACTTAAGTACAACTTCCAATACTGATATGTAGGCAAAGGCCGACATTTTTTCATGTGCTACGATATCTGCATTATACGGAACACTAATTATCATTATTATTGCCGATACTATGGAAGCTTGCAGTATCCAAAAGGCTGCGTCCAGTCTATCTGTTGGTATCTGCATTTTGTTATACAAGAACCAGAGGCCTATCGTTTCTCCCAAAAGTACGATTAAGCCTGCAATTAAGGTATGTATCTGCAATGTAGTACTGAACACTGTCTGCAGCCTGTTCTTATCCCCTTTACCCAAAGCAAAAGTGATATATCTTTGGGTTGCAGAAGACATGGATCCATTGATGAATCCAAACATGGCTACAATTCCTCCCACTACATTATATATACCATAGTCCTCTACTCCCAGTGTGTTCAATACAACACGACTCGTATAGAGTGAAATGACCATCATAAAGAGCATACGGAAGTAAAGAAGCAATGTATTCTTCGCTATTCGTTTATTATTATCTGATGTTTGATTTGACATTTCCTTTTTCTTTTCTATTGATTAAAAAACTCATTTCTATCATTCTCCCAAATAGTATCATCCTCAACCTCTGGCAAATGAAAGAAATCTATTATATGATCCTTCAACTGATTCAGCTTGCTGTTTACTTACTTTAAATCAACCAGCACCATTGCCATCTTTCGAGAATCAATTCTGCAAACTAACATATTTTCTAAATAAGACCATGAATATCTCATCTATCGTAAGTATCCGCTCAACACCGTATTGCATATCTCAAAATAATATTGTAACTTTGC
>OBCN01000013.1_pt1 | contig 26277 bp, 25 predicted proteins | sample 1495871 | NCBI WGS metagenome assembly OBCN01 (sample SAMN03418255, study PRJEB22391) | human gut metagenome | biome: human-gut; feature: organic feature; material: feces | host: Homo sapiens | place: Tanzania | collected 2013-01 | reverse complement strand
ATCCTGTTATCCTTCATCCACTCACAGTGGGCTTGATGGGCCATACAGACGAGGAAAAGATGGCAGGCTTTCTGCATGATGTGGTAGAAGATACCTCCTACTCCTTTGAGGATTTGCTTCATGAAGGCATTCCCACAGGTGTAGTGAATGCCCTTCGCATCCTTACACATCAGCCGGGAACTGATTATTTCGATTATGTGCAGAGCATTATCGATTCTCAAAATCCCATTGCACTTCAAGTGAAGTACAATGACCTCCAACATAACTTTAAGAGAGGTAAGGACTACCCAGATCTTCAGAAGAAACATGGCAAGGCACTGGAAATGATTAAGGCTGCCATCGAAAAATGCTCTCAGGTTGACATCTATCATGCGCCTGAAGACTGCAGTATAGAGGTTGGCATCTTTGCCTGCGGATGTTTCTGGGGCGCGCAACATCAGTTTCAGAAACAGCCCGGCGTACTCAATACCCTGGCAGGATATACCGGCGGCAAAGAGGCTTTTCCTTCCTATGCCGATGTACGAGACCATAAGACGCACCACGTAGAGGCCGTCATCGTGGAGTTCAATCCCCAACAGGTTTCATATGAGAGCTTATGTAAACTCTTCTTCGAGATTCACGATCCGGCACAGACCGATGGTGTTGGTCCTGATTTGGGACCACAATACCGCAGCTGTATCTTCTATCGTAATGAATCTCAGAAGCAGACTGCCGAACATGTGACGGAACTTCTCCGTAGTAAGGGTGACGAGGTCAATACCTTGCTCCTGCCAGAGGAGACATTCTACATTGGCGAAGCCTACCACCAGCATTATTATGAAAAAACAGGTGGTGAGCCTTATTGCCATCTGAGAACGAAGAAATTCTGAGAAGTAATTTTCAGCAAAATATCAAAGAGGTAAATAAAGCATTTGTAGTTGATAAATCATTGATTAACAATAAAACAATATCCTATGAAACTTAACAAAATCCATCATGTAGCCGTGATTTGCTCCGACTATGAGAAATCCAAGCATTTCTATACAGATGTGCTCGGAATGAAGATTGTGAGTGAAAACTATCGTGAAGGACGCGACTCCTGGAAGGCAGACTGCTTTCTTGATGACACGTATGTCATAGAACTGTTCTCTTTCCCTAACCCACCTGCACGTCCTTCTTATCCGGAAGCAGCTGGACTGCGTCATCTTGCTTTTGAGGTGGATGACCTTTCGGCGGCTATAGATGAACTTGACAATAAAGGTATCGCTCATGAACCCATCCGTACAGATGAATATACAGGCAAGCGATTTGTATTCTTCAGTGACCCAGATGGTTTGCCGATAGAACTGTATGAAAAATAAGAATCTGTTCAATCGTGTCTGATATAATGCAGCAAGTAAGTATCCAATATTACAGTTCGCCTTGTGGAGAAATCATCCTGGCATCGGTGGACGATGAATTGTGCCTTTGTGATTGGAATGAAATGCCATGTTCAGAGCGCAATAAGCTTCGGCTTTCGCGGTATATGAAGGCTGAGTTCAAGATAGAAACATCCCCTATTCTGGAACTGTCCAAGAAGCAGCTGAATGAATATTTCACCGGCAGCCGCAGGACATTCGATATTCCGTTGCACCCTATAGGAACCGATTTTCAGAAAAAATATGGCGTGCATTGCTCAGCATCCCCTACGGAGAAACAAGGAGCTATAAGGAAATAGCCATAAGTATGGGTAACCCCAATGGCACAAGAGCCGTGGCAGGTGCCATCGGAGCTAATGGCATCAGCATTTTCATTCCCTGCCATCGTGTTATCGGAAGCAATCATCTCCTTACAGGTTTTGCCGGAGGATTGGATGCAAAGAGAAGGTTATTAGAGATTGAAGCAGAACAAAAACAACATAATGTTGATTTTCAAATAAGAAAATAAAAAAGACAAAAAATAAAAGAAATGAACATCAAGTCAATAGGCAGTAAAATCAAGGGAAATCCTACGATGGTAGAGGGTACGGTGTATTCCATGCTCATCATCTGTAGCATTTCCCATTTCCTGAACGATATGATTCAGTCGATTATCCCTTCCATCTATCCGATTGTGAAGGATAAGTTCGGCGTATCGGTACAGACCTCGCAGCTGTGCCTCTTCGTATTCCTTGCCGCCTTTGCCATAGGTACGGTGGCAGGAGGAATGCTAGGTGACAAGTTTGGCAGAAAGTATGTCATCTGGTTCTCCATTCTGGGAGCAGCACCTTTCGCCATCGCCATGCCTTTCGTCAACTTCACGTGGACCATCATCTGTACCTTCCTGTCAGGACTGATCATTGCCTCGGCTTTCTCTTCCATCGTGGTATATGCCACCGACCTGATGCCAGATAAAGTGGGATTGATAGCAGGCATTTTCTTCGGCCTGATGTTCGGACTGGGAGGACTTGGTTCAGCGTTCTTCGGCTGGTTAGCCGACAAGACCAGTATTGAGTTTATCTTCCAGGTGAGTGCCTTCCTGCCATTGCTCGGCATCATAGCAGGATTCTTGCCGAATACCCAGAAGAGAAGCGTTGAAGAAACTGATGAAAACGCAAAGTAAATGAAAGACTTTGATTTTAAATAATTGTATAAGAGAGTATTAAAAATGGAACAAGATTCAAAAGGAAACCAAGCCAAATATGTAGAACTCAATATGTTTCCTGATGAGATAGAGGATCATCAGAAAGACTCTATCTCCTCAGACAGTAAAGAAAGCCATACTTCTTCAGACAAAGAGTATGATTTGACAGATCTGTTTGAAAGACTTTTCGGGTCAGCTTTCCGCAGCCGTTTCCATCTCTCGAAGAAGGATAAGGAATATATTGCAGAAAAGGGGTTGGCTACCATCCGTAAGCATGCGGAGGATTTCGTTGCCAAACGCCTTGCTCCAGCAGTGATTCCCAATGACGGCAAGCAGACACCGATGAGAGGTCATCCTGTATTCATTGCCCAGCATGCTACCGCCTGCTGCTGCCGTGGTTGTTTCTTCAAAGGGCATCATATACCTGCCAGAAGACAGTTGACAGAGGAAGAACAGCAATATGCAGTGGCGGTACTTATGACTTGGATAGAAAAACAAGTTTGAAAAGGAATTTCTTTTTCCTATAAAGGCTAGAATTTTCATGTCCAAAACTCTTCTTCGCCTGTGGGTTGCATCTTGCCCCCGCACTTTGGGCAAGTATGCATATCCCACCTGTGAATCCTGTCAGAACCACATCTTAGACATAGCCTTCCTACAAGAGAATTAAAACTAGGTGCAGCATCACCAATTACTCCACCCACCACAAGAGGTACTATGTTTCTGCAGTCAGGACAAGACATGGCTTCGATATGCTGTCCCATGAAGCCACGTCCCTCATATACTTCGGTCTCGTACCCACAATCCTGGCATCTGAATATCTTCTTTTGTGACATAAATAATCTCCTTTCTTACCATTTTAACACCCAACTTGCATTGGATATCTTGCCAATCTATACCATCATCGACATGATAGAGATTGCAGGATAACCCATAATATAATGAAGTAAATAGGTTTGATACTTCATTATATTATAGGTTAAGCTTAAACCTTTCCTTAAACATATCTATCTCTCTAGCTGGGATTTGAAGCAGAGTAGCTAAACTTTCCCATTGACTAACTGCTGCTTGAACCTCTTGGATAATATTTTCAGCTTCCTCCCTCTTAATCATGTAGCTTTCAGATGAATCAAGCAGAATATTGATGTCTGCCTTGTTTGAAGATTCATTGATCAGAAGACTCTGATATTCATTGAGGGTAGGATTCATATCATAGGCTGGTGATAGAGTCCAGCCCTTTGGTGTGAGTAGAAAGCCATGGTTTCTGAAGTGGTCATCAGAATTTCCAATGCAGATGTTGAAGACAACCCTTCGGTAGAGTTCCAGAAGATTTTTCTCTACGTCGCAGCAACCTTGGAGTATGAAATCAACAATATCGAGATAACCATAACCACCTTGTGCATTATTTCCATCTTTCAATCCCAGCAGAGACATGGATGACGCAAAATGGATTCTCTTAGCTTCTGCAGTTCGGTCAAAGCGTTTAGACAGGAGTATGTGATATTTTCCCAATCCTCCCAACACCCTGGTTTGAGCTACTAGGATACCAGCCTTTTGAGCTAGCAGGTGAGAAAAGTGCTCCCAAAGTCCTGCGTCATAGTCATCTTTTCGAGAAGGAAACTTCGCGATGCATAGATTACCTTTTTCATCCAATACGCCTGCTTTAGGTCTTGCGCCACCCAATGAAGTACCAGGTTGGATGAGCTGCGCTATCCATTTTTTTTCAGGCAAAACATCATTTTCTTCAGATCTTTCTACTTCTTGACTGGCATGAACCAATTCTCTAATCTCTGTTAATGGGGGTATCTTGAGAGATGGAGACACATTGATATAATCACCTTCCATTTCCTTCTTAAACCTAAATCCACCCATTCTGGAGAAGTCATCGATACCCATGAGGTAATCGAATGAGGAAAGAGGTCTGACTGCTCTTTTTTCTTCAGCGGCCTGTATCTGTTCTCTTCTTTTGAGCAAGGTACGTCCCCACCTATCTGGCAAAGCATCAGAAAAACATCCGAAAATATCACTTCCTGGCTGGGTATATTGCATGCCTGGGTAATTGTTGATGTCTTCCGAAAGCTTGATTCCGGCATGAACCTTAAGCCAATTCTCATCAAACTTAAATGCATAACTGTCAGAGCCGCGCAATTTTTCATAGCACAACTCCCCTACCAGCTCCGCTTTGCCTAGCCAGTTAAAATCAGCGAAAACAAACAGTCGTTCCATTCCTACTCCTTTTTAGATGCTCGTTGACGATTCTTCAGTCCTATATCCTGCAATGCCCTTCCGAGTTTGTCATCCTTTGCCAGGAGCAAGATGTCATCATCCAGCTGAAGAGCATAGAGTACACGAAGGTAAATTCCGATGGAAACCGTTGGTAATCCCTTTTCTACCTTGCAAAGTGTAACTTCCGAGCATGTTGCCCTTTCTGCAACTTGCGCCATGCTCAGGTTGCGCCGTAATCTGGCAAGCTTAATCTGCTCACCCACGATTTCCATCTTTTGAATCAACTTCCTTGGAAGTTTGTTTGCCATTGTATTCTTTGTCATAGCTTTAATCTTAATTATGATATGCAAAAATACATAATTTACTTTATTATAAGATGGGTTATCAAGTTTTTTTAAGAATAATTAGATGTATTAAATTAAACGGACTGAAGTTTCGCATGTGGTTCAAGTACGGGCTGAAGGCCCAAAAGCTCCTAGCCCAGGGCATCGCCCTGGGTATAATGGCAATCAGTAAGGCGCCCTGTAAGGGCAAAAGCTTTGTATATTCCCGGTATTTTAAAGCTTTTGCCCTTACAGGGCGACAGGGTTGCGTACGTAATTACCCAGGGCGATGCCCTGGGCTAGGAGCTTCTGCCCTTTCAGGGCGTGTGGAGCTTACATGCGAAACTTGAATTATTTAGTTTATATAACTTGCCGCCAAAGTTACGCTTTTTTCTCGAAACCACCAAGAAAACCACAAGAAATCTGCAAGTTATCAGCAAATTACCTGGATATAAACTATAACCAGTCATCCCCATGCGGTCCCATCCCGTACAATCTGGCGAGACCGCTTTGGTCCGCCAACCTTAGAGCGTAGCGGTTCCGAGCGACGAGGAGGAGCGGTTTCCTCCCTCTTCCCTGAGGGTGAGAGGGTCGGGGTGAGAGGTGGAGCCCTCTTTAATGGTAAAGAGGGACGGGGTGATTTTAGAAAAAACTTATTGCCCTTACGCATATTTGTGCAAATTACACTTATTATCATGTGTTTTATGATGTGTGCGCGCAAACAGATTGCATAAACGTGCAAACGTTTGCACAAATAAATAGAACCTTTTTGAAATATTTTCTTGCTTACTATAGAAATTCCTCTTATATTTGCAGCCGAAAAAAGATACCAACTACAAACGAAGGCAAAGTTTAATATAAACGGAACCAATATATAAAAGTAAAGATATGATGAAGCAAACATTCATAAAATCAGCTATGTTGCTGCTGCTAATCCTTTCAACGGCAACGACGCGAGCGCAGGAGGTCGCTCTGAAGACCAACTTACTGGGATGGGCTTCCACATCTGCCAACGCCGGCATAGAAATCGGCACGGGCAAGAAAACAACCTTCCAACTCTTCGGAACCCTGAACCCCTGGAAGTTCTCGGGCGACAAGAAGATGAGATTCTGGAATGTTATGCCAGAATACAGATGGTACACCTGCCAGAAGTTTGGAGGCCATTTCTTCGGAATCCATGCCTTAGGCGGTGAATACAACATTAAAAACATTGACATGCCCTTCGGCATCCTGCCGAAAACTCTGGAGGGCAGGCATTATGAAGGCTGGTATGTAGGTGGAGGCCTTACCTACGGCTATCAGTGGTTGCTCAATAAGCACCTCAATTTCGAAGGCTCTATCGGTTTGGGATATGCCTACAGTCCTTACAAGCTTTACGGACGATGCGAAAAATGTCTCGACAAAGACCACCGCAACTATGTGGGCCCTACAAAAGCCGCACTATCTCTCATATACGTGTTCTAAGAATTTAACTTAACTGTTGTTTTAACTGACAATATAAACACGTAATAACTAGACAGAATTCAAAAATATTTAGGGAAATCATAATATGGATAAAATGAAGCTTTATGCGGTCATTTCGCCCCTCTGCATACTCTTTTCTCAGGGCATCATGCCTGCTCAGGCTCAACAGCTGGCAGGGGGTAAGATTCAGGTAGACAGCGTCTTGGCACGCAAGAACGGCAACCGGATGGATGTTGCCTTCCGTATGAATCTGAACGATTTGAAGATGAAATCAGAGCAGCAGCTTGTTTTCACACCGGTAATGGTGGGAGCTGATTCCATCGCTCTCAACCCTGTCATCATTCAGGGTAGAAACCAGGCTGTAAGATACCGCCGACTTGCCGACAGCAAGAAGAATCCGCAGGCACAGGTTCTTACCCGCAAGAACAAGACCAGTCAGCAGGTTTACTTCACCCAGTCTGTTCCTTATCAGAAATGGATGAAGAAGTTCAAGCTCTCGGTAAAGGAAGATCTCTGCGGATGCGGCAACCTGATAGAACAGGATAATACGCCTATCGCTGATATCGACCGTACACCGAAGATTACGAAGGATTTCTTCGTGCAGCCGAAGGCGGAAGCCAAGAAGGTGAGAGCCGAAAAGGGTGAAGCTTATCTCAGCTTTGTGGTCAACAAGAGTAATATTCTTGCCAACTTCCGTGAGAATGCTACTGAGCTGAAGAAGATTACTTCCACCATCGACCTGGTGAAGAACGATAAGAATGTTGAAATCACCGATATTGATATCCACGGTTTTGCTTCGCCTGATGGTTCGTATGCCAACAACAAGCGCCTTGCCAACGAGCGTGCAGCTGCCCTCCGCAACTATGTGAGCAGCCTCTACACCTTAAACAGCAAGCTCTTTACCTATCAGGCTACACCGGAAGACTGGGAAGGATTCAAGAAGAAGATCCAGGCTAGTCATCTGGCTGATAAGGAAGCGATACTCGAGATAGCCAACTCTTCGCTGGCTCCTGATGATAAGGACCTGAAGATCAGAAAACTTCATCCTGCTAGTTACCGCTACATCATGGACAATATCTATCCTCGTCTGCGTCATAGCGACTATACGGTAACCTACACGGTCCGTCCGTTCAGCATCGAAGAGGCTAAGGAGATATTGAAGACGAAGCCACAGCAGCTTTCTCTGCAGGAGATGTTCCTGGTGGCACAGACTTACGAGCCGGGTTCGCCAGAGTTTAACGAGGTATTCGACATTGCCGTCCGCCTCTTCCCTGATGATGAGGCTGCGAATCTCAATGCCGCCTGCACCGATTTGCAGAAAGGCGATCTTACTTCTGCCGAAAAGCATCTTGCCAAGGCAGGCAACTCGAAAGAGGCAGAGCGAGTAAGAGATGTCTTCAAGCAGATAAAGGAATTGGAATAAAAGAAAATTAGAGAATAACAATTATACACAAGCTTAACTTTCAAAGATTATGAAGATTAAACATTTATTTGGTTTGGCTGTCATCGCAGCTATGACAGCAAGCTGTTCAAGCAATGAGGACTTGGGAACTGCAGGTCCAAGTACAGGTAATAACGAAGCAGGTGTTGGTTATGCAACTTTCACCATCAACTTGCCTTCGGTAAGTGGAACTCGTGCAGCAAATGATAATTTTGCAGAAGGCACAGCAAAAGAGTATGCTGTAAACGATGCTACACTCGTTATCTTTGAGAAGGGAACAGAAACTTCTGAAAACAACTTCAAATTTGTTGAAGCTGTATCACTCGGAAATTTGGAGCCTTGGAAAAAAGACACTGAAAGTAGTAATGGTATTACAACAGAAGCAACTATCACAGCAAAGCTTAATAGCGCAAAAGTAGATGAGGTTGGTGGTAAGTATTATGCATTGGTCATCCTTAATAACGAGGCTACAACAGGCAATAAGGTTACAGTTCCTAATGCAACAACAGAGACATATGGAACTTGGAATATTGCAGCTAAAGTAAATGCGCCAAAACTTTTAGATAATAAGAAAGGTTTCTATATGGCTAATGCTCCTGAATTTACTACAGCAGGTCATGAGCCAACAACCCTCGTAGCAATACAAGGTATCTATAGAACAAAGGAAGAGGCTCAGAGTAAAGCAGCAACAACGATTCATGTAGAACGCGGCTTGGCAAAGGTTACTGTAGGATCAAGCAGTGTTACTGTAGGATCAAGCAGTACAAAAGATTATTTTGGAGCTGCTGGTGCCAATGCAACCGGAACAAAATATAGCAGCGACAAGGTACAAATCACAAAATGGGCATTGGATGTTACTAACAATAAATCATTCCCAGTACATGTAACTTCTGGTTTGAAGGCTGGTATACCATCGACAGATCCAGCAGTTCCTGCTTATGCTGATATTTGGAATGATGAAACTGGTACTGCGCCTGCTACATCTCGTTTCGTAAGCCACCCTGCAACAGGTGCTTTCAAGCGCGTATATTGGGGTATCGATCCCAACTACAGCATGGACTTATCAGACTTGACAAAATGTGGTGAACAATTCACTTTAGCGACAGCTAATGGAACTGGAGTCACATGGATGGATGGCTCTGGTTCTGACAAACCATTGTATTGTTTAGAGAATACATTCGACATCGACCATATGAAGCAGGGCCAGACCACTCGTGTTGTATTCAAGGCCACATATTCTCCTCATGGCTTCGCTGAGAATGAAACATTCTATAAGATAGGTAATAATACAGATATTTGGAATAAGACAAATTTGGAGACGCAGATTAAGACAAAAGCTCAAGAAGTTCTGGTTGGAAAAGATCCAACTAAAGTTCCAACTAAGATAACAGTTGACCTTAAGGCGGCAGGCAACAATATCGAGGAAACCGCTGGCACCAAGATTTTGGAAGAAGTAAACGTACAATATGATGGTGCTAACGTATCAGCAGACGAGATTAAGGCTATCAATGAAAAACTTGGTTTGAAAGCTGCAGGTACAGACCCTATCACAGACCCTATCGTAGGTATCGCAACCTATAAGAGTGGTGAGTCTTACTATATTGCCCGTATCAAGCACTTCGGAGACGACTTGACGCCTTGGGCAGCAGGTAATGATACATATGGTGGAAATAACCTGAATTGGCTCGGCCGTTACGGAGTACTCCGCAACAACTGGTACGACCTCACAGTCAACAGCATCAGCGGTCCTGGTTATCCTGACGTTCCAGAGGTTAAGCCTGATACCCCAGACGATGAAGATACCAAGTACATCAGTGTCAGCGTTAAGATCCTCGACTGGGCTAAGCGTTCACAGAGCGTCGATTTGTAATCCATTTCACATTATTATATAGCTCAGCCGCTCTAGCGCTAAGGAGCGGCTGGCTATATCGGAAGAATAAGAATCAATTTATACACTTTACTTTTTCATAAAACAGATAAGCATCATGGCAAACAAGAAGTTTAACAGTTGGATCAAGAATATATGCATGGGATGGGGATTCATCATGGCGGGCAGTATGCTCAGCAGCTGCAACGACTTGATGCACGACGACCTGCCTCCTTGTGACATGGGTGTTGACTTGCAGTTCAAGTACGACTACAACGTGCAGCGTGCCGACATGTTCAAAGATCATGTGGGCGGCCTCAGCGTATTCGTATACGACGAGCAGGGCAACTTCATTGCTCGCCATGATGCCTATAACGATGCGACATCACAGCCGCTCAAGGACCCTAACTATGCCATGCGAATCAATCTGGAACCGGGCAAATACCGCTTCGCAACCTTCGCCTTCCAAAAGAAATACGAAGATGCACTCGCCCAGCCAGGTGCCAAATTCCAGATAGCTCTGCCACAGCAGGGTGACAACATCACCGCCCTCCATGCACGACTCGACCGCGAACAGGGCAAGGTGAACAACCTGAGCCAACCGCTCGATACACTCTGGCAAGGACTCAGCAACGAACTGGTTGAAGTAAAAGACCTGCAGGTTACACGCCATACCATCGGTCTGGTTCGTGATACCAAACAGCTCACCATCAGTTTGCATCAGACCGACGAGCCTGCCAACATCCATGCCGATGACTTCAGTTATCAGATAACCAATGCCAACGGCGATATCAATTACGACAACTCTCTCCTCCCCGACGAGGAGTTGACATATACCCCATACTACACCTGGACCACTGAGTTTAAGGATAAGGAAGGCAATGTAAAGGAGCGCACCGCTCATGCCGCCCTCATGTTCTCCCGACTCATCTGGCATCCGGCAGAAGAAAACGACAAGAACGCCATCCTCACCATCACGAACAAGACTACTGGCGAAGAGGTGGCACGCATCAATCTTGCTGACTGTCTGGCTCAAGGCCGTGGCGCCTTCGAAGCTCTGCATTATTCAGAACAGGAATTCCTGGACCGAGAGTACGACTACAAGCTCGACTTCTTCCTCCAGGGCAACCAGTGGAAGTATGTGCAGCTCAGAATTTCCATCCTGGATTGGAGCAAGCGCATCCAGCGTGTCGATTTATAACCGTTTCAGGTGTCAGAGCCCCTTCCGGGCATTTAGCTCATAAGAGTATTTGACTTTAAAAATTAGGAACAATGAAAATACGAGATTTCATTTTAAGTTTAGTTAGTTGGTTTATATTGTTGGTTACAGTAAGTTGCTCTGACGAACTTGGAGGCGAGCGCGCTCCCATTTCGTCAGAAAGCAACTTGCATGTACTCGTGCCAACCGTGCTCAGCACTCGCGGCACCAATCCCGACGATGCTTCCGGCCTTCCTACCTATAATGCCACGGTAGATGAATGCCAGATCAACGACCTGACCCTCTATGCTTTCCCTGTCCCTACAGGAAATGGAAATGATGGCAAGCTCCTGGTAGAGACGCTCCCTGCCCCACTGGCTACAATGATGGCAGAGCCGAATGTAGCTAACTATCAGCTCAATATCGAGCCGGGCACTTACCATATCTATGTGGTTGCCAACATGAACAAGGTATTGAGTGGTAAGACTATCCAAACTGAAGATGAACTCCAAAAGATAGTACTCGATTACAGACCTACAAGTACAACAGGTATGCCTGTATGCACCAATATCCCTATGATTTACGAACCTAAGGATGACGCAGGCAATCTCGCTGAAACCGAGATTAAAGCAGCGGGTGATAAATATACCGAGGTGGCAGCTAACCTGAAGTTTACATGCGTAAAGGTTAAGCTGAACCTTATATTTGATTCAAGTAACCCAGTAGTTGCAACCAATTTCGGAGGCAAGAGCTTCAAAATCAACAGTATTTCTGCTGATAAGCTCTCTCCTTTTACCCATCTCTATTGGGGCGGTAAATTCGAGGCTCCAACTTGGGCAGATAAAGATTACGCAGATAAAGATTACAAGGATGGTATTTCAAGTACTTCGTATGTTTCCCAGTTATCTGAAGGTCCAGCCGTATACTATGCCGATTGGACAGACAATAGATTTGCGCCAGCAACAAATAACAAAGATGATATCGTAGGAAAAGGAACACCAACAGAGGATCCAGCTGCGGGCAAATGGCTTTTTCAGCAGACCTATTATCTCCCTGAGCGATATATCTCATCAGCAGCCGACCGCAGTTATCTGACCATTAATGGTAAGGTAGGCGGAACAGCTGTCAACAATTATCGCATCAATCTGGGACATAAGAAGGATGAAACCAGCACCGTACCCGTATTCCCTCGCGGTACCTTCTATGAGATTACCGGTGCTATCAAGACCCTCGGTAATATGGAGCTGGATTGCAAGGTAAGTGTGAAGGACTGGGAACCTGTAAAGATAGATGCCGACTTCAACCATACCACTTTGTGGGTGAGCAAGACGAAGGCAGAAGTTACGTCAACGACAAACGATATTATTTTATATAAATCGAATGCTGCTGTTGTAGATTTTGGTTGCGACAATACCATTTTAGTCAATGGTAAAAATGAACCCATCATCATTCAGAAAAAGCGCGGCAAAGATGCCAATGGCAATGATAGCATCGAGTTTCGCGTGAATCCAAATATCCCAATCAGTTCCTATTTAACATCTGAACAAAGTGGCACCGCTAAGTTTTGGCTCAAGGCAAACAACCTCAAGAAATACATTGATGTGAAATATGATGTAAAACCTTATCTGGATGTTACACCAAAGGAATTCGTTATCTACTATGAAGCAGGTAAACCAACGAATACTAAGGTTGTAACATGGGATACCAATCTTGGTGGTATCAAGTTGGAAGAAACCAAACTTACAAAAGGTAAATCCACCATCGAAATGAATTTAAATTCATCGGATGCCGCTACAGGAACATTCACGGTTACGGCTACAACTGATCCTGAAACAACCACCATTCATGAATTCACGGTAAAGTCAAAAGACGGCACTAAGTCTCAGACTGTTCGTGTAAAAGTAAGTCCTCCTATCGGAGACTACCGTATCTATTTCAGAGCAATTAATGACCGAAGTAAATATAACGGAGGTAACAGTTCCGATAATTTCAAGGGAATCTTAACAGAAGGAGGTACAAACAACTGGAGCGATGGATGGAATGAGAATGCAAATGATACAAGTGATCCAATAACAAACAACCACCGCATCTATGTTTATACCCAGATAGGTGAAACAGAAGATGCCGTTACAGGAAAAGGTTGGCTTTTTACGGATGGACCGATGACAGACAATAGAAATGGATGGCCTGGAGAAGAAATGGTAGCCGACATGACTAACACCGGATGGTATTACAAAGACTTCGGTCAAAATGCGCAGTCTGTATTAAATACAAATGAATCAGAAGGTAAAAAAACTATTAAGCCAGGTGAGACATTGATTATGTTCAGTAATAATACATATCAAGGTCAAGGATATAGTTTACACCGTTGTCCTCATCATCTGGAGCCAGGTATTCCTCTTTTCGATTATGAAGATCGTGAAGGCTGGATTGTCTATGATCCTACATCTGACTCTAAATGGCATGTATATGATGATATGCCTGAAATAGAGGACATAGAGTTCAAGGTATATACCCAGTTTGAGCTTTTTGGTTGGTATAAGGTATATGGTATCGCATCAGGAACAAACCAGTTTACCATTTGGGATACTAATGCCAAAAACAGCTGGGAATGCAAGAATGTGGGAAATGGTTGGTATAAAACAACCATCAAGTTGAAAGCAGTAAAAGGGGAACACGAAAAAAACATCCTCCTGAAAAAGGAAGACAACGATAATTCTCCTACCATTACACTCTTCAATTGCAATAGCTACGAGAAGTATGGCGACACTGGATATTACCAAGGAGACAAATGGAACCCAGGTATGCCTGATGGCGTAACAAAATAAATAATATAGGAAAAAATGAAGAAGATAAAGCATTTAATGATATGGATAGGATTACTCCTAAGCCTTGTATCCTGCAAGGATACGATGGAGGCTATCGGACTCGGCGGGGATGAAATCCCTGCCGAGGGGGTGACCTTGAACATTGAGTTGCCCAACTTCTCTGAAAAGCAAGTAGGTACTAGAGCAGGAACAACGGAAAGCATCAATTCTATCAAAGCCGTGTTCTATGATGAAAGCAATACCTATAAAGGTATGGCTGATGCAACTTTTGGGAGTCCCGACGGAGCCGGAAAGTATAAGGTAACAATCAGTAAAATTCCATCAGGAACGTCTACTGTTCATCTGGTAACGAACGTTAGTGACCTCAGCGAGACAGAGGCTGAAGATTTACAAGACATCACAAAAGCTACATCTAGACCAATAGATACAAGTAGCCCTGTATGTTGGGGAAGCATATCTGTAAAGTCACTCTTGGAGGGTAATGCAACTGTCAGCCTGCTGAGACAATATGCCAAGGTTACCTTGAAAGTAGCGGATGCGGTTAAAGAAGTCTTTCCAGAAGAAAATGCCGGTCTTATCATCAATCATACAGCTGCAAAGAGTGCTATTGCTCCAGTTGGGTATAGTGATCCTACAAGTGATCCTACATATGCATTAACTGCAACAACAGAATTTAGCAGAACAGATGTAGGTGATGTAAAAAGCCGAAGCCGGGAAGTTGCAGTAACAGAAACTTCAGCAGGTGTAGCGAACGTTATTATCAAGGCTAGCTATAAAGGTAAAGATGGTTTCAAAGATGGTTTCTATAAAGTAGCACTCTATAAGGATGGAAACAAGGATTCCGAGTACGATCTCTTGCGAAACCATAACTATACCATCACCGTAATCAAGGTGAATGATTATGGTTTCAGTACTCTGGATGAAGCAATCAATTCTAAACCGGAAAACAGATTAGAGGCAGAAATCATTGATGACAATCCTGCCATCACCAAGATGATTGCCTGCAAGGATTATGAGCTTGGCGTTAGTGACGACCTATCCGTAAAAGCAACAGCAGCTGTAGCAACTGAAGCAATTAAAGCAACCATCACGGTCACTACGCTCAAATCTGCAACAAGTGCTGATGACAAACTATTAAGCATCAATTATGTAGATAGCTGGATCACGTTTGATAAGAATGAAGATGTAATAGAAACGAAACTTCCTGAATCAGGAAGTAAGTCATCACCAGGCAAGAAATATGTTCTGACGTTTACGCTGGATCCAAACATTCATGAAACCCCAAGAACAGGAATGGTTACGATATCTTCTGGTGATCTCAAGCTTGATGTGAAGATAACTCAGGCGGGCTACGATTTCATGAGAGACGACCCTAATCGTAAAGTTATCATGTATAATAATGACAGTCAGTATCAAGAGGACTATTTTGCCTGGCTAGATAAAATTCAAGGTATCAAACCAAAACAAATGCTAGGCAATGTTAGAAACAATGGTCTTCATTTTACTGTAGGTAAGAATGCCTACAGTTATAAGATACCTAAGTTGGATGGAGATCATCTGACCGATACCGACACCCGTTTCACTGTTAGCGATGTCGGAAGTTACTGGAAAGTGACGTTGGCAGATAATCGAGACGATAATTATGATATTTGGAAAGGCAGCTTTACGATAACAAATAAAGAGGGTATCAAAATCACCTATTATGTTTATCATACAGGTATCTTCCATGAGATAACTGATGATATGGCAAACAGATACGAATTAGCGGAGGGTGGTGATGAAAGCCTGAAGGTGAAAGGTATGTTCTATTATGGTGTAGTGAAAGTACAGGGAAAAGACCATACCTATATTATGCTCGACCGAAACCTGGGTGCTACCGACAATAGTCCTTATGCACCAGACATCAATGAACTCAAAGATCATAAAGGTGCCATCGGTGGATACTTCAAGATTTCTGAAAATAAGAATACATCAGATGCCAAACAGGGGAATCTATCCGCTGCTCTGTCACCAAAAGGCTTTGAAATACCTGATATGTCTGTCTTTGAGGACTTGATTGCGGGAAATACGCTTAAAACAGAGCCACGTAGTACTACTCTTGGAGAAACGTATAATTGTACATTCATGAAGACAACAGATTCTGAGTTGGAAACCATCTATCTGCCATACGGAGGATATCTGGAAGGTGAAAGCCATAAATATCCAATGCACGTGGTCTTTTGGACCAAGACACTAGTCTCTGGAACACAAGGATTCAGTGGAAAAAGTCCGGAATATGGTTTCTGGTATAACTATTTCGACGTGTACAACTCGAAGAAGGGTATTTCCAACGTACGTTTCGTGAGTGGTAGTAATGGTAATAACACAGGCCGCTACAAGGCGATGCCATTACGATTAATCAGTAAGACAGTATTATCGAATCCTACACTTTAATATAAACCAGAGAAATCCACAGCAGGCACTCAAGCCAGCTGTGGATTTTTTGCTCCAGATTCATTACCCTTCCTTGATAATCCAGTCGCTGATTGTCCGCTGGGTACTATCATAATTCACACCCACCTTGTATAATCGCTTACCATCGGCTGAATACGGAATGAGATAACCCTTGTCGTCTATCTGCTTCAAGGCTTCCTCGGCAGAACCATCATACTTCAACTCAAAAACAAACACAGCATCAGGCATATATACCACGGCATCAGCCCTGCCTACCGCACTATCCTCCTCTACCCTCATGTGGGCACCCATCAGGTTGAAGATAAGATAGAACACGGTCTGGAAATCCCGTTCGTTCTTATTGCTCAACCGATTGGAGATACTGGCAAGATAGGACTTCAATCGAACCATTGCACCCTCAATATCAGTATCATATAGTTTTTCCAGGAAATCACCCACAAGACTATTATTATCCAAAGATATTGGTGAAAGATAGTTGGGTGCAAGACTCTTGAGCATGCCTATCTTCACCTCTCTGTTAGGATATTCCAAGGTATAACGTTGCAACATCGGGTTATACTTCTTGATGGTGAGGTAACCACTCTGATAGAGCAACGGAAGCGCAGAAGTCATCATTTCCGGCGAAACATCAAAGTCATCCACATCACATGATTTCTTCTCAATATCCATCACATTGACGTGATACTTCTGCAGCGTCTTGATAAGATAAGTCGGCGTACCCGAGCCAAACCAGTAAGGAGCTATATCCCGTGCATTCAGTGCCTTTACCAGACTGAACGGATTGAATACATCCTCTGATTTCTTACTGAAATGATAGCCGTCGTAGAATCTTGTCAGCTCTGCCAGGCATTCCTCATACGTCATGCCCAGGTCTTCTCCCAATGCCTCTATATCCGGTTTCATCTGCGTAGTAAGCTCAGTCTTGCTGATACCGCAGATGGCAGAATACTGGTCGAACATGCTGATGTTGTCGAGGTTGTTGAGTTCGCTGAAGATGCTGAGTTGCGAGAACTTGGTGATACCTGTGATGAAGGTAAACTCCAGGTATGGATCGAGCTTTTTCAAAGGACTGTAGAAGTTCTGCATAATGCGGCGGAGCGGCTGTAGGTTCTCCTTCTCATGTACCACATCCAGCAATGGAGCATCATATTCATCTATGATGACAACCGCCTTTTCGCCCGTTTGCTCATAAGCACGCTTTACGATACCATCCAGCCTTTCGTTAGGGTAAATTTCTCCTTCTCCCTTACCATAAAGTTTCTCGTAAGGCAAAAGTTGCAGATTCAGATAACTGTTCAAGGCATCAGCATCAAAGTGCTTGGCACCGCTCATATCGAAATGGAGCACAGGGTGTTTCACCCATTCCTTCTCATAATCAGCAATGGCCAATCCCTCGAAAAGTTCCTTTCTGCCCTCGAAATAAGCCTGAAGGGTAGAAGCAAAGAGTGACTTTCCGAATCGTCTTGGACGACTCAGAAATACATACGACATCTGCTTTTCTCTGAAATCTACGATATATTTGGTCTTGTCTACATAGAGATAACCTTTCTCGCGGATTTTTTCAAAGGTCTGAATTCCTACAGGATATTTATTCACTATTTTTGCCATAATCTTACGCACTTTACGTTTTGCGCTGCTAAATTACAAAGAAAATCTGAATATACCAAGTTTTCTCCCTATTTTTTCCTGCAACATTCCTGATACAAGTAAAGTTGAGACCCTCTGACCTGATAGCATAACAGAAAGTCCCTCATAAAAGTGTATATGTAGCCCCAAAAGTCCCTCATAAAAGTACCTATATGCTCTAAATCTAATATCATGGTGCTAAAATAGTAAAATATGGAATAGAAAACAAACTTTTATGTGCTTTTCTGTTCTATTTTTAGCTATTTTAACGAGTGTCGGTTTGACCACTAACGCAAATTTTACCTGGAAGTGCATGTGGTGTTTCTTGATGAAGGTGGTCTTATCATCAATCATGCAGCTGCAAAGAGTACTATTGCTCCAGTTGGCTATAGTGATCCAATAGATGCTTTAGCTGCTACAACAGAGTTTAGCAGCGATGATTTCGGCGATGGAACAAGCCGTGAAGTAGCGGTTACAGAAACTTCTGCAGGTAAAGCTTACGTTATCATCAAGGCTAAATATAGAAAAATGTAGAAGGTTTCTATAAAGTGGGGCTTACACTTTAAAATAGTTCAGGATAAAAACAGAGAATCCACAGCAGGCACTCAAGCCAGCTGTGGATTTCTTGATTCTTAGCTTCACTCAAATCTGCACTAGTGTCCCGCTTAGTCTGGACGATTATTATATAAGTTATTAATATCCAATATTTTATGTTCTAGAAGTTGTGTATTCGATTTGATTTTGTACCTTTGCACTCATATGGTATCCTAGCCTATTTAACCCGATGATTTCTAAACGGGACAGCAGTGATCTGGTTTAAAAAACAATATGATTTTGCCCCAGTTCTTTATGACCTGATGCAGTCAGAAAAGATTAGACAGCATCTTCATCATGATTAAAGTTCTCATAGAACTTCATTCGCTTCTTTTCTAATTCCGCAATTTCTTGATACATGAACTTACATGTAAAATCATAAATCGGCATTGCAGCACTATGCTCGTCTGCTTTCTTAAATTTCAACTTTTGGCTATAATAGTTCACAAGATGCTCATCAGGGTCACAATCAGCAGCAAATAAGAAAAGATATTCACAACCAACAATCTTTCTCAACTCAAAAATCAAAGGAACGATAAAATGCCAAAAGACGATTGCTCCCAGACTTTGGTCAAGATTATATTTATCCCAAACTTCACGACAATCATCATTGGCACAGAAATGCACAATCTCCACACCAGCAAAGGTTTTGCCCACATTCTTGATGTTTTTGTCGAAAATAGAATTGATTTCCTGAGAATCTGTTGTAGTATGAAGGATACGAGCCACTTCATCTTTCTTCAATCCTTTTTTTGCCCTAACAGATTCCAAAATGGCTTTCAATCCATCCCTATCTTCTTCTGGCACGTTTCCCCCATTCAGCTTTTCAGACAAAGTAGAACAAAGTTCCTTGAGCCTAGTCAATTTTTCTCCTTCTATGAATTCATCAAACAACAATCCACACTTCAAAGAAAAGAAGAACAACACATTAGCATCGCTATCTTTCACCACATAATAGGCAACAACACCAGACTCATCTTCTTGATAGGCCTCATTCAGCAAAGCATCCGCAACATTGTTGTTTCGAGTGCTATAGAAAGAATCGATCAATCGCAAATTCTCTTCATTAGAAGCCAGCCGTTCACAACGAAGAGAATGTATCAAAGCCATTTGTTCCTCAGTTATTCTCATGGTTTATGCAGTATAAAGATTTAATTGACGCAAAACTGCTCGTCTTTCACGAACCCTGTTGGCATCAACCATAATGTCTTCTGTTTTCATCTCTACCTCAGATGAATCCTGTTCATCAATGCCTTCTCTTGCGTGTTTCCAAGAAAACTCTCCATGCGTTAAAGTACTCAAACTCCAAGACTTCTGTGGAGCATAAGTTTTAAACACCATATCAAACACTGGCTCATATTGTACAACCTGCTCTTTATCCATCAATTCTGGGAGAGAATCATTTTTATAATGCTGGCGAATCTGAACCATGACAGGACCATATTTCCAAGCCTCAAATTGTGCATCAAACATGGGTTCGCCCTTTTGAATCAAGCACTCACGCTGCGTGAAATAAAGTAGCTTATGCAACTTCATTTCATCAATACGAACGCCAAAATCATCCATATAGCGCTTGTATATATAAGAGGCAACTTGTAATATTCCCATCATAGTCATTATTCATTTTATAGTTTATTGCCGCAAAGTTACGCTTTTTTATTGAAACCGCCAAAGAAAATCAAAAGAAATCTGCGAAAATCCGTGTAATCCGTGCCTTATCTATATCCTAAGAAGCTTATGACACACCCTCACAAAACGGGTGAATGAGAGCAAGAAAACGAATGAATGAGAGCAAGAAGAGGGGTAAACCAAGACTTTTCCCGAGATTAACCCATTATTAATACAGCAAGAAGGAAGAAAGGAGATAAGAGGAAGCCTGAAAAGAAATAAAAGGAGGAGAGAAAAGAAATAAGAGAAGGGAGAAAAGAAATAAAAGGTATAAGGAAATGAGATAAGGGGAATAAATGAAGAAAAGATGTTTTTAATTTGGTGGTTTCACCATTTATTCGTATCTTTGCCAACAAAGAGAATATCACTTAAAAGAAAGGCGAGCAATTATGGCAAGAAAACTATATCCGATAGGATTACAAACTTTCGAACGAATCAGAGTGGAAGATAAGTTCTACATCGACAAGACGGAATATGTATATCGTATGGCACATACTGATGGTACTTATTTCTTCCTGAGCCGTCCACGCCGTTTCGGAAAGTCGCTGTTGCTGACTACCATGAAGAGCTATTTTGAAGGAAAGAAGGAGCTTTTCAAAGGACTCGCCATCGAAAAGCTAGAAAAGGATTGGATAAGCTATCCGGTGCTGCATTTCGATATGAGCATGGGCAAACACATGGAGATAGCCCAGCTGGAAAGATATTTCGACCAGCAACTTGCAGAACAAGAGCAGAAATGGGGCATTACGAATCCGGCTGTTGATGCCAACGTCCGCCTCATCTCACTTATCCAGACTGCCTATAGGGAAACGGGCAAGCAAGTGGTAATACTGATTGACGAATATGATGCCCCTTTGCTTGATGTGGTGCACGAGGATGAAAAACTGGAAGAACTTCGCAATGCCATGCGCAATTTTTACAGTCCGCTAAAAGGATGCGAGAAATTGCTCCGCTTCGTATTCCTCACAGGCATCACCAAATTCTCTCAGCTCAGCATCTTCAGCGAATTGAACAACATCACCAATATCAGTATGGACGAGCCGTATGCCGGCATTTGCGGAATTACGGAAGATGAACTGGTGAACGGAATGCGGGATGACATAGAGGCACTTGCTGAAAAATTAAACTTATCGTATGAGCAGACGTTAGCTAAGTTAAAGGATAATTATGACGGCTATCATTTTACATGGCCTTCTCCAGACGTTTATAATCCGTTCAGCTTATTAACCTGCTTTGCCAAGCAGAAGATTGATTCCTACTGGTTTGGTTCCGGCACTCCTACTTATCTGATTAATATGATGCGCAATTTCAACTTTCTGCCAGCGAACCTGGGCGAGAGTATGGAAGCCGGAAAGGATGACTTTGATGCTGCCACGGAAACCATGACCACCATCATGCCGCTGCTCTATCAGAGTGGCTACATCACCATCAAGGATTATGATGAAGAAACGGAACTCTATACCCTAGCCATTCCTAACAAGGAAATAAGAGTTGGATTGTACAGAAGTTTGTTGCCTCATTATCTGACCTCAAAGACTGCAATGTGCAATACCACCATCGCCAAGATGTCGGTGCTTATTAAACAGCGCAAGATAGACGAAGCATTACAGTTGCTGAAATCGTTTTGGGAGACGGTGCCTTATTGCAACAACACCCATTACGAAGGGCATTACCAGCAAACGATGTATATCATCTTTGCCTTGCTCACGAATTTCAGGATTATAGTGGAGCAACATACGTCAAAGGGGAGAATTGATATAACCATGGAGACTGACGATACTATCTATGTAATGGAGCTGAAGTTTGGAAAGACTGCCCAGGAGGCTCTTGAGCAGATAGAAAGCAAGCATTATGCCGATGCCTTTGCCATGAGCGGCAAGGAAATTATCAAGGTAGGTATGAGCTTCAATATCAAAGAAGACAACACCATCGTGTTCGATTGGAAATCATCAGAAATTTAGATGATAAAAAAAGCGTGCAGGCGACTATGATGTGGCTTGCACGCTTTTTCCTCAAAGATAGAGTTCTCACTTACATTAGGATTTATTATCTTATATATCCCAACAAATCAAGATACATCATTCTTGACTCCAAGCACTCATCTTCAGGAATATGATTTGCTTCTTTCTCCAAACTCTCGTAGAGTACAAGAATTTGAAGCCATTCTTTTCATAAAAATGAAGCACATTTTCCTTATTATAAGCATCAACAACAATGAAACGGCAACCAGTCTTATTGTTAGGATGAACAAACCACGACGCTATGTATTCAATCACTTGTGAACCAACAGATAAAACTGTTCCTTGGAACTCCTTTGCCACACCAAGTCTTCCAATCAATACTGCTGGATAACTCCTTGTTCTCTTTGAATTCGGAATCTTCCTCTGTATTCGATTTCTTGAAGTATTGGGTATTAATGCAGCCTTGATACTATCATTTGCTAACGTAAAAGCACAAACAATCTTCTTGTCATCTCCTGTTGTGGAAAAATAATAAGTTTTTCCCAACAGCTGCTCTGCATAAAGGAATGCATCTTGATGAAAGAAATCATCCAAGTCCTTATCTCCGCAACTAAAACTTTCCAACTCACCCTGTGTTGTAACAGGATATGGAAAGCCTCCACAACTATTTTGCAAAAGGTCCTTTTCCTCCATGTTCTTTCATATATTTACGTGAACGTTCCATTATGCGATCAATATCCTCAAAAGAAAAAACTAATTTTCTCCTCTGTGGATTACGCTCATTCTCCTCTGCCTCACGAACAAATCGTTCAGCGGTCTCACCTGTCAAAACAGGAATGCTTCTTATCTCTAATGCCATAATCTTCTCCTTTTAAACGTTTAACTCTGCCGCAAAATTACGCTTTTTCTTCGAAACCACCAAGAGAATCACAAGAAATCTGCAAGTTATCAGCAAATAACCACGAAATCAACCGTAAACTATAAACTATTAACTGCTATTCCCAGGCGGTCCCATCCCGCACAATATCTGGCGAGGGCTTTGATGCCCCGCCAACCTTAGAGCGTAGCGGTTCTGAGCACCGAGTAGGGCGGTTTCCCTCTTCTTCCCTGAGGTTTCTGTCCCCCGCTAACGGGGGAACCGAAGGGGGTGTAAAGACCATTGGAGAAGACCGAGATGAGAGGTGGAGCCTTCCTTAAGGGTAAGGAAGGACGGGTAGGTTTTCGAAAAAACTACTTCTTTGCCAAAGAAGAGCCAGAGCAATTCGAAAGTGCATACGTTCCAATCACCCCATAAATTAAATTCATTTTTATTGTTCCTCATCTTCCCAGAACTCGGGAAGAAGAGTATAATACTTATCCTCAGGCGTAGAATCTATGTGCTTCAACACATAACAAAGCCAACGCTCAGGATTTTTATCTAGCACCTTACATGTAATGGTGATATACCAAAAACAGTACATAAACCTATATCCACTTATCCAAATAACATTTAAAATCCTCTATACCTATAACCTCCACTTTAGGAAAAGGAATATTTTCCAGGACCTTAAAGTGCTTGTCTTCTGTAACAATACACTTTGCATTTGCAGCAATGGCACAATCTACAAACTTATTGTCATCTTTATCTGCCTCAATTAAAGCAAAAGTATAATGAGGATCTTTGCGAATTACATTGGGTCTAGTCAATATAGCATAAACGATGGCCTCAGAAACTTGAGGGGATATATTACGAGATAAAACCTCTGAATACTCCTCTATTATTTCATTGGACACACAAAGGTTATAATCGCCTCTAAGAAAAGCATTCCACACCTTACGATACGGACTTCTAGGGGCGATTGACATAATCAAACTATTTGTATCCAATACAATATTCATAACCTAAAGATTATAATATTGGTTTATTGTATGGAGTACGTTCATGGAGATGCCGGAAACTCTCGATACGTTCTTCATTCAGGGTTCCTTCATTCCACATCCTATCTAATTCAGCATCAGCCATCTGAACAAAATAATCGGAGATTACCTTATTCAAATCTCGCAAAGCCTCAGGAGTCTTGATAAATGACAGCATATCGAGGATTTGCAATTGAGCTTGATTCATTGTTGCTACCTGTGCCATAATAATTCATTTTATTAATATCTAACCGCAAAGTTACGCTTTTTCTTCGAAACCACCAAGAAAATCACAAGAAATCTGCAAATAACCACGAAATCAATCGTAAACAATAAACTATTAACTGTAAACTATAAACTCCTATTCTATAATGAATTGTGCATGCAAAGTTAAGAAAAAAACAATATTCAAAGGCAAAAAAACAAGAAAAATCTCAGAAACTTATAATTTTTTATAAAAAGAACAATATATTATACCTTTTCTTGCGTAATCTAGATTTTTTTTGTTAACTTTGCAGGAAAAGTACAATATAATACACTACTTGGTATGAAAATTCAAGAAGTAATGAATTTGCAGCGGAAGAGTCTGATATCCATTAATATTAATAGGAGATTCCTAGATATAGGAGGCTAATAGAAATGAAAAAAGTATCAAAAGTAAATCAAGCAAAATATGTAGAACTCAATTTGTTTCCTGAGGAGACAGAGGATCATCAGAAAGACTCTATCTCTTCAGAAGACATGGAAAGCGATACTTCTCCAGACAAAGAGTATGACTTGACTGATTTGTTTGAAAGACTTTCCAAATCAACATTTCGCAGCCGATTCCATCTCTCGAAGAAGGATAAGGAATATATTGCAGAAAAGGGCTTGGCAACCATCCGTAAGCATGCGGAGGATTTCGTTGCCAAACGCCTTGCTCCTGCCGTGATTCCCAATGACGGCAAGCAGACACCGATGAGAGGGCATCCTGTATTCATTGCCCAGCATGCTACAGGCTGCTGTTGCCGTGGTTGTTTCTTCAAATGGCATCATATACCTGCCGGAAGACAGCTGACAGGAGAAGAACAGCAGTATGCTGTAGCAGTACTGATGGCATGGATTGAAAAACAGGTTTAAAAAGCATGAAGTTTTAGCAGCAAAGTTTAAATTAATTATCCATTGTTGTCAATTTTGCAGAATCTTTAGTCAAAATTGGCAAAAACTGTTTACTCCAAATCTACAAACCGGGTTGGCACGTAACTTGCTCCTACATAGAGTGAAAGCCGAAGCCGAAAGGGCAAGGGGAACGACAAGAACCCTAAGTAATGACAGTTGAGGGTTTCTAGAAATCCTTGAGCCTCGTAAGCCGAAGCAATCGTTATTAAAAAGGATAAATTAAAAACAATGAGAAATCCCGACTGAGCCGGAAGGCGAAGAGAGGACGAGAAAAATAGAATTAGGAGGTTTTACATGATGTTGTTAGCTCGTAGAAATAACAGTGTTTCAAATTGGTTGAACAGTTGGTTTAATGACAACTTCTTTGATACAAACTTGATGCCACGCATGAACGCAACAGCTCCTGCAGTCAACGTCAAGGAAAGTGCTACAGCTTATACGATGGAGGTTGCAGCTCCTGGTTTGAAGAAAGATATGGTCAAGATGAACATCGATAAGGATGGCTATCTGAATGTATCCATCGAGAAGAAGGAGGAGAAGAAGGAGGAGAAGAAGGAAGAGCATTACTTGCGTCGTGAGTTCTCTTACAGCAGCTACTCTCAGAGTTATGCTTTGCCAGAGGATGCTGATCAGGAGAAGATTTCCGCTGAGGTCAGTGACGGTGTCTTGAAGATAGAGATTCCTAAGATAGCCAAGGAGGAGAAGAAAGACGATGTTAAGCACATTGAGGTTAAGTAATCTTTCTTGAAGTGCTATGCAGCTTTCAAGATACATTCATTGCATCGAGAAAATAATTAAAACTGGGGGCTAGTCCTGATTATGGGGCTAGCCCTTTTTTTAAACGAATAATTAGATGAATTAAAGCCCCCTGCTGTCAGCAATAATGTCAATATGAGCTTAGCCACTCTTAAACCTATTGCCCTTACGCATATTTGTGCAAATATAATTTTAGATAGTCCAAATTTGTTGCTTAATAGAATGTCCTCGTATGATAAC
>OBCN01000008.1_pt1 | contig 28251 bp, 29 predicted proteins | sample 1495871 | NCBI WGS metagenome assembly OBCN01 (sample SAMN03418255, study PRJEB22391) | human gut metagenome | biome: human-gut; feature: organic feature; material: feces | host: Homo sapiens | place: Tanzania | collected 2013-01 | reverse complement strand
TGGTACGCATCGCCCAAATCGCTTTTAAGCGTTTTTAAGGCGTTCAGACGCTCTAAAATCTCCGCACTGGAGTGCTGTTCATTCTTGAACGCTATCGCCCTTGAGAGAGCGTAATTCAGCGTCGATTGCAGTTCTTTGACAGTAGACGTTACGCCCTGTATCGAACGTAGGTTGAGGATTAGACCTTTTAGGGCGTTCATCATCTCCTGCTTCTTCGGCACTGCCTTGCCGTTCTTTACCTCCATTTGGTTTAATTCAATCCAACAGTCTTTGAGAGCGTTGTATGCCCTGGCAGTCAGGTTCGGGGCGATATGTGCGTTTTGTATAGAAAACAGCAGGGCGTTTGCCTTGTGCTGTACATCTGCTATCTTATCCGTCGATATTTTGTTTTGGCAGTTGATGTCAGTTTCTTACAATCTGTAAGTGGTTTTATGAGATTTGTTCACCGCTGTATCGTATTCGGTTGGGGTCTGCTCCCATAGGCGTTAGGTGTTCGGGTCTCGAATAGGTCTATTATATATTATATTAATGTGTCGCACTCAACTGTTTTCGGTTGAAAATGGGAAAACAAACTCATGAGGTTGTTTTGTCGAGATAGAAGTGTATGCGCTTGTAAAGCGTCCGCATACCGCTTGTTAGACCTTGTCAATTTGACGAAGATTACATGACTTTTTCGCTCTGTTGAAGTATTTATAGACGTAGGGCAAAACTGTCAAATCTACAAAATTTTGAGATATGGTACGGATTGTGCTATATTTGCACTACAGGGCGTTGAAGATAGTGAATAATTATTCAGAAATGCTTTAGTGAAAAACACCGCAGTATAGAGCGAATGTTTTTTAAAAGTTTTATATATTTATAGTAGAGAACATAGTAGACCTGTCAAATGGAGTTGCGGCCGTTTGACGATGAGGTAAAGATAATAATATAAAATCCTGCCTTGGAGTGACCGCAACCGCTCCTTGGTAGGATTCTTTTTTAACTATGAAGAAAATCAAAATCAACGATGAACTTGAGGTTCTATTTGAGATGATGCCGACTGACGGTGTCAAGTTCACAAACAACACAGAGAAATGTGTCTATGCCTATATGTGGTTTTGGAGCGTAGACGATAGGAATGTTGACGGTGTATTCAAGATGCCTATGACCGCATTGACTAATACACTTGGTATTTGTAGAAAGACCGCTTCCATTATGGTCGCATCACTTGTTCGCAAAGGTTGTTTTGAGGTTGTTAACAAGGGCAGTAACTTGAGCAAAACAGCGTCAACGTATCGTTTCACTTTAGGTCTTAAAAAATCTATTTACACACTTAATATTAATATTAATAGAAATAGGAATTTTAACAGTAATAGGAATGGTAAGGATAACGGTAATATTAACAGAAACGGAAAGGATAGGATAGGAGTTGTTAACAACGTATCTGTAACGCAAACCGAAAACGACATTGAGTTGAAGTACATTTCAACTGCCAATACAGCGAACGCTCCTGAAACCTCCTACCATCTTCCTCTTTCTTCAAAGTTGGAATGTTCTGTTCAACCTCTCGCAGTAGACAGCACCAGACCTCAACAGGAAAACGAAATTGAACAACCAAAGGAAGGAGTTGACACAAACCGAGGCGGTGACGATAACGTAGTAGAAACCACCTCTCCTTTCCTCTCTCAACCTCTTGATGATGTTAGTAAGAAAATCTCATGGGAGGAACTAGACAGGAACCCTCATATCTCAAACACTCAACCTGCCATTGAAACCACCTCAACCCCTAAAGATGTTGAAATGGTAACTAACTCCTGTGCAACCGTAGATGACATCAACGATGCAATAGGCAGTATAGCACTCAAAACCACCCACCAATCATCAAAACAGGAAAACATTACCAACCTGTGGAACGAACTCCGCAACGGTGACAATCCTGAGCAAGCATACTCTCAACTTGAAGAACTTTTCAAATGTGGTTCGTTGTCAGACAGGCAGTGGGAAACCACCAATAAGATTCGTAGCGAGAGACTTGACGCTGTCAAAACCACCTCAAACCAAAAAAAGAAAAAAGAAAAAAAGGTAGGCGAGACACCGAACAAAACGCTGCTCCACTTCCCCGATAAGCAGATGGAGATATTCAACTACGTTATCCTCAAGGCATACAACGCCTGTAAGACAGCGTTAGACCAAGAAAAGAACGAGGGAAAGGCGTTTGACGAGGAAAAGTACCTCAAGGCGTTCGAGCAGTACGCATTTGGTCTTGACAAACTCTGTGACGAGACAGACGATGACGGGAACAGATTCGGCGATTACAACTACCTCAAGAGTAAGGTGTGGATGGTGCCCTTTAGTCCCAAGTCCAATGACGACACAAAAGCGATATGCGAGCGTTATCAGAGCATTCAAGCGAAAAGACAGGCAGTTGTTAACGCATAGGATTCGATTTAAGGGGTCAAAGAGCGATTCTAAGACACTTTAGGGTACTCGGTGGTGTAGTAACTCATTTGAAACAATTATCGCCTCTTAGAACGCAAATATGAGCGTCGCAGGGATTTCCGCTATGGACGATGACGTTATCGGGGCGTATCACTACAAACAACAACAATAAACGAATTTTAAAAATTAGATGATTTTATTATGAACGACAATCAAATTCAAATGTATTTTGACGATTTAAACGACAGGATTGACCATCTCAAGGGGTTTGTGACCTACGCCCTCGACGCTGTGAACAAGCAGGGTACAGATGTAGGACTGTTGAAGCAGATGTTCTACTACCTCAACGACACCGTCAACAGCGAGTTGAGGGGAGACAAGATGTACGAGATAATGATGCGCAACAGCAAGGAGAAAACAGACGACAGTGACGGCGATAAGCAGGGAGATTTACTCTCAAGATTGAACAGCAAGGATAAGATGGACGATTAAAATCGACGAGAATAGCGTTTAAATCGATTCTAAGCGACTTTAAGGTCGTAGGTGGTGTAGTAACTCATTTGAGAGATTTTAACGCCTTAAAACGCAAATATGAGCGTCATAGGGATTGAGTGCTATCGGGGCGTATGGGTTGATGATGTGGTAAATCAAGAATAACGCCCCAAATTTCGCTTGTGAGCGACTTTCTCCCTCTCGCCCTATAACTACCCTCGGACTGATATAAAAACCGCTTAAAACGCTTTATTTACATCTATGCGTAGCGATATGCGAACGCTTTACCGAATGTAGTTGAGAGCAATTAAAAACCAAACAGTAAACGGAACAGTTCTAATTGTTGACAGTCAAGGAATTACGGACAAAACGGAACAGTTCTGTGAACAGTAAACGGAACAGTAAAAAAAGCGGAGAGAGGTTATCACCATTCCCTCTCTCCTAATTTCAGTCCTTTGTCTTTTAGGTAGCGATGCCCGATGCAGAACCGATGTATTTTTTATTTGATTAAATAACCTTTCTAATCAAATCAATCAAAAACTTGAAAATCTTCTTTATTTTGTTTAAATTAAATAATATCAAGCACAATCCGCCAAGCAATAAAGCATAATTATACATTGAGATTGTATGTTTATGCAATTTCTCTTTAACAGCGGAGTCATTCAATTTCTGATTTAGCGTATCAATCTCGCTCAAAAGTTCAGGATTGTCGTACTTTACAGGAACGAATACACTATCAGTGCGGAGAATGGTGTCTCGCTGTAGAATATTCCTGTTTCTGTACTTTATCTTATTCTTTTCTATATAGACCGTATCCGACTTTATGTATCTATCGGTGTAGATGCTGTCAACGTCTTTGATGAAAACGCTGTCGACCCTGTTCACATATTCCTTTTGTATCTTGGGTATCTCAACCGTTTGTGTTATATATCTAACTTTAGGCGAACAAGACGAGAGCATAGACAGCAATATCAAGGCGATACCGATGCCTACCGTCAATGTCATTGTGACTATATCGTTTTGTTTCAGTTTCATTTGCTCTCAAGTCCTTTGATGTATTTCACTATGCCGTCAATGTGCAAGTCAATTATCGTTTCCCTGCCAGTCTCCGAGAGCAGGAACTCGTAATCCTCCATATTGTCATAGAACATATTCTCCGTAAGCACAGCAGGGCACTTGGTGTTTTTAAGTACATAGAAATTCGCTGTCCAATACCTACAATCGGGAACGCTTCTATTACCTTTCAACCCCCTCTTGTACGCCTCATCATAAAGGCACTGTGCAAGTCGCTTTGATGCACTTGATGCTTTAGTGTAAACAAACTCACACCAACCGTTAGGTTTCTGCCAAGTTGAACAATCTGACGAAGCGTTTGAATGAATTGACACAAAGAGACAGTTCTTCGCACCAAGTTTATCACACCACCTGTTTACTCTACGGCATCGCTCACCGAGTGACACATCGTTGTCCTCTGTCACAACGAGTTCAGCGTCATAACCTAATTTCTTCAACCTGTCCACAAGTGGTCTCGCTATTTCCCTTGCGTATTTCCATTCATAGAGTACACCATACTTTCCGCCTTTAGGTGAACGCTTGCCTGCGGTGTTGACCCCATGTCCATTGTCGATTAATATCTTCATCTTGATTAAATATAATTAGTGTCTAAATTAGTTTCCAACCCTTGTCGGTTGCTATCTGTTTTTGCATGTCTGACAGTTTGGCGATGTTGTCAGCACCGATTTGGAAACTGTAGTTGTTCGTTGACTGTGGCAGGGCGTTCAATAGTCCTACGATACTCTCGACTGTGAGTGGTGAACTGTCCAAATGTATATCGCTGAGATTTATATTTGGTAATTTCAGACCGTCGCAGTTTATTGTCTCGAGTGATGAACAACCAGAGAACATTTCCACCATATTCGCAACCTTGCTTGTGTCGAAATGTGACAGGTCGAGTGAGGTGAGGTTTTCACAGTATTCGAACATACTGCCCATATCTGTCAATGTGCTCGGATCGAGGTTTGATAAATCAATAGTTTGTGCTTTAGTAGATAAGGCGATACGGTTAAATCCTATCCCGAACTTTCCGCCACCACCGCTCTGAACATTCACCGTCACAGGGTTGTAACCGTCCACACCTGACGGAGCGTTGTATGTGCCGTTCTCCACCACATTGAGAGTATCAAGCACTGGTTGTCTTTAGGTCGTTATAGGAAATAATCTCTATCGTCTGTCCGCACTCGTCTATATTGCACCTGAACACAACGCCAGCGTAAACACCTGCGCACACATCATTGAACCTCTCGTTGAACACATTCACTGTTTGCTCTACGACTGTTACACCAAGTTTCTCGACCGCTCTCAACAGCGAATTCATAAAGTCGATGCCCGATGAGTGTATCTGTGTGCGGTTGCCCTCGTCCGCTGTCAGACGGTCGACATAGAAAAGGTTGAGGGTGTAGTCAATGGTCTCGTCATCGCTGTTCACTCTATGCGTTCCTTGTGTGATAACGAAAGCGCAGTAGTCAACATCGTTACGGTGATTTAACTCGTAAACATCACCTATGAATGTCGAGTTAATATTAGGGTGTTTCTTCGCCACCTCGGTTATATTGTTTAAGAGTTCTCTATATTTCATTGATTGAATCAGTTTGTTTTAAATGAATTAAAGGATTCTGCCCCTATGCCCTCCGAGGAAAAGTCCAGTCGACGCTGTGGTTGCGAGGTTCGGGTTGATTTGATTATCGCTCAAACTCTCAAGTTCGGGGAAATCGCTCTTGTTCTTCAAGAGATATTCCTGAATGCGCTTTCTGTAGAAATCAGAGCGTTGCAGGTAGTAGTCAGACATCTTGAATACGTCTTTCATTCCAACCACTTGCACATTCTCGTCAGAGGTCTGATTTACGCCTATGTTGTCAATTTTGAACGATACTATTACACACAGGTTCGACACCGCCTTGTAGCAGAGGTAGTATTTGATGTGGTCTAACAGTCGCTTGTACGGTGCGCCCTGGTCAACTGTACCGCTCTCCACCATCGCCTTTAGTGCGTCAAGTAGTGGTTGACCTGTAATCTCCACAAGAGACTGCTCCTGTGCCTCTCTCAATGCCGAGAGCAAGTATTTATCACTAACGTTATCTGATATGTTCGTTATGGTGCGTATGGTTGTTGTCGATGTAAGTAGTGTCTCCATATCAGTTAATCTCGTTTACATTTTGGTTATTATCATCTGCTGTGTCTTCCCACTTGATGTTGAACGGTGTTATAGATACAGCGTTATCGCCCAAGAGGTTGTTGATTCCGTTTACGATGTCCTTTTGGAGCGGTTGCACCACCGTCTTGTTGAACAGGCGATAAGCACCCTCGAAGTCCTGCTCTGCGAATCCGTTGTTGTCTATAGTGATACCTGCCAACATCGGCGACATTCGGAATGCGGAGTATATCTCGTCGGCACTGCGCTTGGCGAGTGCTCCATAACGTTCAACAAAGTCGTCGACATCAATCCTCTCCACTGTAAGGGAGTGGTCTGCATCGTCTGCGAAGTTAATCATAGGTCGACAGGCGTTTCTGAACGATGAGAACTTTTCATATACCATATCCTCAATCTCGCTCTGCTGTTGCTCATCGGGTATTCCGTTGTTGAAGTTGATGATTACATTGCTTGTGATGCCGTTGTTCAATGAGTTGATGTTATACTCATTAATAGCACTCTGACACTCCGCACTCAACAGGGCGGACTTGTAAATTGGTTCACCGTAGGTTCGGAACAGGGTGTTCTTATAGAAGTAAATGCTTGACGCTATCTCTTTCCTGTCAGGGTCGTACACTGGGTACTTGAGGCACTTGTACCTCTGCCACTTTCGTATCTCCTTGAAGTTCTCGCTATAGAAGAACTCTGTGTTGGACTTGTTCGAGCGTAGGCATCTTACATCAATCGGTATGATGTCACACACCTCTCCGAATCGGTTTCTCAACACATTGATGGCAAAGCAACCGTACAAGGCGTACTGTGTCGCTATGCACCTCACCTTTTTCTCCATACCGTCTATTTCACTGTCCACACTGTCTCCACATACATAGTCAACCAGTGACGCTATACATGAGCGCAAGGGTGTGGCAGTCTCGTAGAGGTGGTGGATATAGTTAGGGTACGAGTTATCCTCTCCCCAGTAGATGAAACCGCTGTTTGTGGACTCTACCTCGATGTCGGGGATTATGTTTGACGTAGTCTCTCGGTTTATCGCACTAAACCTAAACGACTTGTTTTTATCCTTGGTATTGGTAGTATTTTGTTTCTGCATCGTATTGCTTGTTTTGTTCTTTACGTTTCTCCTTGTAGTCTCCGATTACGAGTAGTCCGCTGTCACAACCTATGGTGTATTGGTATTCACCGTCAGGCATCGCACTGAAATCGACCTCAATCTCGTAGTAGTCCCTCAACGCCCCTGTGTCGTCAACAGGGAATGTGTAGTCCGTATTCGACGAAATCGAGTGGAGTGTTAGCGTCAACTCCTTGACCGATTTCGTCACAGTCTTTGGTGGGTATATCGTTGTGGGCGAGTCTGCCTTATTCTTGACTAAAACCATAAATTAGTAATGTTTTACCTATAAATAGAAAAAAACAAGAAGCGGTTTTGCCTCTTGTTTAATTAAATTTAGGTTTGATTTAATCAATTACACAAGCGTCCAACCCTTGTCGGTTGCTATCTGTTTTTGCATGTCTGACAGTTTGGCGATGTTGTCAGCACCGATTTGGAAACTGTAGTTGTTCGTTGACTGTGGCAGGGCGTTCAATAGTCCTACGATACTCTCGACTGTGAGTGGTGAACTGTCCAAATGTATATCGCTGAGATTTATATTTGGTAATTTCAGACCGTCGCAGTTTATTGTCTCGAGTGATGAACAACCAGAGAACATACTATTCATATTCGTCACCTTGCTTGTATCCCAACCTGACACATCGAGTGATTTGAGTTTTGAACAATACGAGAACATACTATTCATATTCGTCACATTCGCTGTATTGAAATGTGATACGTCGAGTGAGGTGAGGTTTTCACAATACGAGAACATATTGTACATACTCGTCACCTTGCTTGTGTCGAAATGTGACAGGTCGAGTGAGGTGAGTGATGAACAATACGAGAACATACTATTCATATTCGTCACCTTGCTTGTATCCCAACCCGACAGGTTTAGAGTAGTGGGGTTTTTACAATACGAGAACATACTGTTCATACTCGTCACATTCGCTGTGTCGAAATGTGACACATCGAGTGAGGTGAGTGATGAACAATTATAGAACATACCCCCCATATCTGTCACATTTGCTGTATTGAAACTTGACAGGTCGAGTGAGGTGAGTTTGATATAACTGAACATTTTATTCATATTCGTCACCTTGCTTGTATCCCACCCTGACACATCGAGTGAGGTGAGTGATGAACAATTATAGAACATACCCCCCATATCTGTCACATTTGCTGTATTGAAACTTGACAGGTCGAGTGAGGTGAGTTTGATATAACTGAACATTTTATTCATATTCGTCACCTTGCTTGTATCCCACCCTGACACATCGAGTGAGGTGAGCGATGAACAATAATAGAACATACTATTCATATCTGTCACATTACTTGTGTCCCAACCCGACAGGTCGAGTGAGGTGAGGTTTTCACAGTATTCGAACATACTGCCCATATCTGTCAATGTGCTCGGATCGAGGTTTGATAAATCAATAGTTTGTGCTTTAGTAGATAAGGCGATACGGTTAAATCCTATCCCGAACTTTCCGCCACCACCGCTCTGAACATTCACCGTCACAGGGTTGTAACCGTCCACACCTGACGGAGCATTGTATGTGCCGTTCTCTGTTACAGACAACGCTTCCACCACTGGCGGTTTAGAACCACCGCCCTGTTGTTTGCTATCGAAATCTATAATCATATCACCAACGCACCTCCACTTGCTCGGTGTTGCCCACCAACTTATACTTCATAAACTTTGGGACGTTGACAACAAACAAAGGTTCATTCGCCTTTGTCGCCTCTGACCATACTCCCCAAGTGTTACCGTCAACGGAATAATTCAGTGTGAAACCGCTTGCTGAACCGCTTACACCGAATGATGTGTTCGGTACGCCGAATACTTGCTCGTTACTTACTCTCATTTTATATTTCTTTATCTTAATCCTTTGTTATTCTTTTTGTTTTTCCTTGATTGTCTTTTGTACCTCGGTCTTGAATGTGTGTAACTCTTTTGAATAATGTGTGTTTATTCCGATGAGCGCACCGCTAAACGAGAGGAAGATGCCCAATGACGTTAAAATTGAAGCATCTATAATGCCAACAGGTGCGAGGAAAACCCCAAAAAAAGTCAATACCGCTCCGCAGATAAACGATGCAACACAGAGGATATACGAGATTTTATCTTTGACCTCTAACTCTTTAAAACTTAACGCCATTTGTTTACTATGGTTTTATTTAAAATATAAAAAAATACGAGACGGTTTTGTCTCGTATTCTTGGTTTAGTGTCTATTGATTAGACCGAGGTCTTGACGGAGTCGCCATAGAGTCGGTCTTGTACAGTCAATCCCATTCGCTCTCAAGTTCTTTCGTAGTAAACATAATTAAATCAATCGTTTAAAAAATCATTTGATTGAAACATACAGAAAAAAAAGAATACGGAGTATGACTGCTCCGTATCCATGTATTTAAGGTTTATGTGGTTGATACTATGCGTTTGCGCTTGCAGGGAGTTCACCCGAATACTCGAATGGGAAAGTGTCGCTCTCGTCAGTGAGTGTGATGGTGTACTTGTTGCCATCGGTGGCCGCTGTGCCAGTTTCGCCAGTACCTGCGGTGGCGTTGACTGGATTATTCAACCCAAGACACCATACCTTATTGTTGGCATCAACAACAAGCACTGCAACGTCGTTGAGCAAGAGTGCGCTCATTTCAACTCGCTTCGCTGTCTCCATTTTTGTAAAGACAAGTGCGAGTTCGGTGCTAACGTAATTCACACCATTTGCCAAATCAATGGTCGCTGTAGATGTGAACGATGATGTGTTTTTCTTGATGTAGTATTTGTACCACTTTGCCTCGGTCTTCAATGCGGTGACGGTGTCAGCAGTCTCGCCAACTGTAAAGATGTCCTTTTCCCAGTCTGCGATGTAGATTTCTCTGATACCGCCCTTTGAGGCCGAGCAGTCGTTAGTGATACCTTTTAAAGTATATGCTGTACAACTCATTTGTTATCTATTGTGTTAGGTGTCGTTATTGTCTTGAGACCTACAGGGTGGCGATGCACACCACCCATAGTCTCTATTTGGTTTACACTATGTTATGCTTTAGCGATTTTGCCGAGTACGATTTCATCACCATACGCATATTGCACACCTGCGATGAACTCGATAGCGAGACGGAACTCCCTGTTGTCTTGAGAGTACCACAGTTCGAACTTCTCTTCATCGCCCTGCAAATCAGTCGCATAGAACAGGTTGGAGAGTCTTGCGCCGATAATCACATCGCTGTCTGCAACGCCGTTGAGACCGTTCACAGAGATAACTCGGAGTTCAGTGCCAGGAAGTTTGTATTCGCCCGCTGCGCTGTTTGGTTCAAAGTGGTAGAGGTTTGCTGAAACCAACTCTTGAATGAACTGGCGGAAGATGCCTGCGCCCACAAGGATAACAGCGTCGTCTTTAGAGACAACCTCTTCGGGCATTGATGCGTACACCGCCTTGATTGCCTCGTATGCGCTTGTGCCCTTGGTCTTGTTCACCTTGATGGTGGTTGCGTCGTCGGTGAGGATAGAGATAAGACCCTCGAACTCATCTTCTTTCGCCTTTGTGCCTTGATAAATCATCTTTTCAATTTGCTCCTTGACCTGCTCAACGATACCGTTAACAAAGTCTTCCTCAAATGGGAGGGTCTTTTGACCGGCCGCAATCTTCACCTCGTAATTCGCCCAAGTGTTGAGCAACTGCTTGTCACAGAAGTTGTGGTTAACCTTGAGGTACGCAGGTTTAACGATGCGTTGTGAGAGGGTGGTAGTGCCGTCTGCGTTCCAACCGCAAGTCTTTGCTGACTGCAAGGTCACATCTGTTGCAAGCAGGTTGAGTGCGGTGTCGCCTTTGACACCAGTCAAGAGGTTGAACAAACTTGCTGATTTACTTCCTAATACGCTCTTTGAGATAAGAGGCAATATGTGTTGTTCAACGTATTTTGGTAATGATGTTACAATAGGATTTGCCATTGTTAATAATGTTTTTTGCTTTAGTTTATTTTAACTTAAATAGAAATAAGTTATTTACTGTTGAGTGCTATGTGTCCGTTATGCGGTACGCTTTTACGCCGTTTACAGCATAACATTTATGTTATGCCTTTGAGTGTAACGCCCTTGCGATTTCAACCGCTCTTTGCACCTTTTTGTCGGTGATGTCGCTCCTGAATTTCTTGCTGAACTCCTCTTCAATCGGGTCTACCACTGGTTCTGCGACCATATCGTCAACCCTCTTCTTTAGTTCCTCGACCATAGAGCGTAAGTCAGCGAGTTCCTTTTCGATGTCAACCACAGGTTCTTCATTGGCAGGTTCTTCAACCACTGTTTCATCTACTACAGTTTCATCGTTTTCCTCAAGTTCCTCGTCCACAACATCGGTTTCTGGTTCATCATCATTTTCCTTTTCGAAGTACTCGATAGCGTCAACCTTGCCGTCCACAACCTTTACGGTCATTTCGGCGTTGTGGTACTCGCCGTCAGCGACAGGGTTTCCGTCGATGTCGGTAACATTGGTGCCTACCTCGATTTCACCGTCACCCTCGTAATAGAGCGTCAACTCGTCCATCGACACCTCGCCGAACTGCGCAAGCATACGGCGTAACATTTCCTTTATTCTCATCTTGAATGAATTTATTTTATTTGGTTTATTTTTAGAAAAGTCAATCTGCTTTGTATCGAAGAAACCCTCTAAAGAGAATCCATTAAGATACTCGCCCTCAACACACTCCTGCCAAATGCTTTCGTCTACCACCTTGAACGTCGTCATCAACGAACCGTCGGGAATGTCAACAAAGTTTGGGTCTATGCCTTTATTTGAATCCTTGATGTACACCTCGGTAAGTATAAGCGAATCACATGGAAGCAGTTCACCGTTGTGTTGCAGGTCGATATTCTTGAAAGTGGAGTCTGCAAGCATCTTCTGCGCCATTGTCTTTATCGTTTCCTTTGAAAATACTATGTAGTATTCGTAACCGTTATCGTTGCGATAAATCGGTGTATCCGCTTTCATAAGACAACCAGTGATTAGGTGTTCCGAAGTGTCTGACAGGGCGAATAACTGTTTACCTCCGTCTTTTGCAAAACAGACGAAATCAGACTCAACGGCAGGGTCGTCAACAAGAGATATTGTGATGATACCGTCATCTTCCGAAGAAATTAGTGCCTCGTATATTGGGAGTTTAGTCATTTGAGCGGTGTTTTGATTAATATATAGAATACTGTTTAAGCGTTAAATGAGCGATTCTGACGCACTCTAAGGGCGTAGGTTATTAGTTGTATGTCGGAAAGGTTTTAGTGCGTTATATCGCATCTGTGGAGGTCGTATGATGTTATGTATGGAACGAGAGTGTATCGGAGCGTCGCAGTGATACGTTATGAACATATCCTCGTTTTGTTTTTCTATTATTGATTTATGAATTTCTCATGAGAATTATGAGATTACGATTAGATACACCAGGGTCTTTATATCCTGCACCTATCTCCACCCTCTTTAATAATAAAAGAATCAATAATTAAATTCTTAAATAAATAAAAGGATGGGATAGTGCATTCTTCGAGTCACTACACTCTACCGCCATACATTCGACCCTGCACACTCCCGTTATCCAGAAGTTCCGTAATCACCCTCCAAGTGCTACGGCATTTACCGAACCGCAATTTGTCCTGTCACCGCATTGTCGATGTGCAGTCGGGAGTCGTCAGACCCTGGTAGAGGACGTTGCTCCCTTTCAGCAACAGGATTGCGTTGTATGACTGGTTTTTACCGTTTGAAAACCATTAAAACGTATAGTGCGTTCTTCGCTCTGTAGTGGAGCGGCGTAAACTGGAAGCATCTAAGCAAGCAATCGGGGCAATTACGCTCTCTCTTTCTCCCCTGTATGTAGGAGTGCGGATAAGCACTTATTTGCTTAAAGGTTTGGATAGTCAAGAAATCTACTCGGCGTTGAATAGTTCGCACTGAACCTACGTTTCGATGAACTTGCCCATTTAAGGGGTTTTATTGTTTCACCCCTCTAAGCAGTGATGTGGGGATATTATCCGCTCTCGTACACCAATATATAAAAAAAATATTTATCGTTCAATTTTGATTAAATCAAAACATATTGATGATTGAATAAAATAGAGACCGTCATCGCTAACGGTCTCTGTATCAATATTTAATGTAATCTAAAATGAACTTTCCGACTCTGACACTTGAACTCGACGTTGAACATCGGTTATATCGCTCTCAACGACATAAACTCTCTGATTTCCTCCGTTGACATCATACATAGGTGTCGGTATGTTGTTTTGGTTTTCGTCCAATAACGGAGTTACCTGTGCCGTTGATAAAGTTGATACAGTTGAGTTTACTGCGGAAGATGCACCCTCGTTCTTTTCGCTCATAATGTTCTTGACATTTGCTATACCTGTTGCGATTTCTCCTGCCATAGAGGCGTACATCAACGCAACACCGATAGGGCCAGGGCCGTATGCAGACGGGCCTTCCTTGAGTATCTTGTTAGCACCTACCCAAGTTGAGACCACAGCATCTGTGATGGCGAGTGCCTTTGTCGCCTTGGAGTTCTCTCCCATTATAGACTGCATCGCACTTGAGAACTTGCTGTAGGTATTGAGGTTGTTCTGCTCTCGTTTCTGTTTTAATTTAAGCAGTTTTTCTTCCGCCTTATCGTTTTTCTGCTTCTGCTTCACATCATTGTCGGCAATCTGTTTCAAGCGGTTACTCTTTTGTTGTTCGAGCGAAATCTCTGTAGCGGTTATCTGCTGTTGAATGTCTTTCAGTTGTTCGGAGTTAGCACCAGTAATCGCAAACACTTGGTCGTAGTAGTTTTGAAGTTCTTGTAACTTCAACTCATCTGCTTCTATCTGCCTGTCAATTTCAAGTTGTTTATATCTTGAGTCCATATCGGCAAGTTGCTGTTGGTAATCCTCGTAGGTGATGAGACCGTTCAGATATTGGTCTGTTATGCCCACATAGTCCTCGGACTGTTTCATTGTGTTCTCGACAGAACCCCTATTGAACATTTCCTCTCTCGCCTTGACAATGTTTTCGTAGGTCTCCTTTTCGTTCTCGAGTTTTATCTTGTTGATATTGATTTGGTTTTGAGCAGACTCTTTGAGATATTCGTAGTTGATATTCATCTTCTGCGCCTCGATTTTGCGGTAGTCGTCTGTCTCTGTCTTGCCTATATCCCTCAAGTGCTGTAGTGCATCGTCAAGTATGGTCCCCCTGTTTTTGATGCCCTCTTTGACAATCTTGGTTCGTTCTTCTTCTGCTTTGAACTGTTCTGCTACTGTGTACTTGCCTATCGACTTGAGCAGTTCAACCTGTTGGTTTGAATCATCAAGCAACTGCTTGGTGAATGAATCCTCGTTTTTTATGTTTTCATTAACATCTTGTATGAATTTCTTGAAATCCTCCGCACTTTCCTTTAGGGCGTTCTTTGTGCTGTCGACCCTTTTCTTGTTCTCTTTCTGTACGACCCCAGTTGTCGCCTTTGACTCGTTCGCTATTCGGTTCTGAATCTCTGTCGATTGTGTCTGCATCTCGACCATAGAACGCTTGTAAGTGACCTCTGCCTTTGTGACATTTGCCTTGAGTTCGGCAAGTCTCTTCTTACCCTCAACATCTGTAGGTGTTAGTGATGCAAAATACTCTGCCTGTCTATACTGTTCTTTGGCGAGGGCAACCTGTCGCTTTCCGTTTGCCTCTATCTCTTTCATCACCAACTTGAGGTACTTCAGACGCTCCTTGCCTGTGTGTTGCGCCGCTTTCAACCTCAAGTCCGCCTGACGTTTTTCACTCTCCGCTATCTTGACTTGTTCTTCCCTTGTATCTTTAGCGAGTTTCTGACGGTCACTTTCCGCCTTTCTCGCCTTTATCATACTGTTTGAGAGCGAGTTCGCCCATTTGTCAATGCTTGTGCCGACCTGTTTCACATACGTTCCTGCGTTCTTTACGAGGTTGGTGATGCCATTCGATGCGCTCTTGACAAATGAATCAATGCTGTCGCCTACGTTGCGTATGCCGTTTGCGAGTGTGTCCAAACCGATAGCGTCAGCAACCTTTGCGACGGTGTGCATAACTGCGTTGAGGAACTGTGAAATCTTCTGCCCCAACCAAGCGAACGCCTCTATCACCTTGCTTGGTATGAACAAGACAATGTCGACAATGTTGCCCAATATATTTGTGATTGTTTTCGCACCACTGCCTATCATCTTCACTACCTTTGGAATGTTCTCCGCTATGATAGAGAACAGGTCGACGAGTATTCCTGCCAACCAGTCTATGACATTGATGATGGCGTTGATGATAGGTTTGAATGTCGCTAACGCCTTGCTCCATTTCGCCGAGAGTGTGGCGTTCTCCGAGATTGCGCTCTTCAACTTCAGGAAGATGGCGACCAAGAGCGTAAGCACTGCGATGATAGGGTGCGCTTTCAACAGGTCTAACGCCGTCTTGAACCCTGCCGATGCTGTTGTGGCGAGATTGAACCCTTTGGCCGCACCTCCAAGTGATACGCCCATCTGACTGAATGCCTCGACAAATGCGTTGGAGTAATCGCCTACGTTTCTCTGCCAGTTGCCTATTGATGCGTCCATTCCTTTCAACTGGTTGTTGATTGAGAGTATCTGCTTGCCCAAGACCTCTCTCTCCGCCTCGTCGTTTGTCGCTTTCCACTGCTTGCGCAACTCCGCCATCTGATGTGTGAGGGCGTTGTAACTGCCGTCCAAAGCGTCTGCGTTACCCTTGCCTACGCTCATAACCTCGTTCAGTTTTGACTGCTTCTGACGAATGTCGTCCGCTATCCTCGCATACTCTGCGCTTGTCTTGTCGAGACCAAGCAGTTCTGAACGCAAGTCGTTAATCTGCTTGCGGTAGTCCTTTAATGTTATGTTGAGTATGTTCTGCTCTGCCATTGATTAAGATGAATGTTTTGATTTAATTTAAATATAATTGCTGGTGCTGTCTATTTTGACGAATGTCGCATCTGACAGGGTGTCGTTCGGGTTGTAGTTGTCCAATCTCAACAGCAACCACAGGGAGTTGTCAAATGCGTAAAACACCCTCATAGCGTCATTTGGTCTTCCCTTTATCCTCGCTTTCAACTTGACAGTCTTTGCGTTCTTTGCGTAGATGTCGTCGATGTATGTGCGCCAGTAGTCGCTCAAGGTCTGTGTGTCGTCTGTGTAATAGTCCAAGTCACCGAGGAATGTGGAGGCAGGTCTGCCGAAGTCGAGGGAGTGTGTATAACCCTCCCTACCGTAGTCTATGTCGCCTGTGAGGTACTTTGAGAACACAGGAATGTCGTACACCTTTTCAACGGCGTTGTCGTACAAGTAGCAGGGGTTTTCGTTGGTGTCTATCATCTCGTCTATTGTATCAGAGATGATGATAGGTGTAGATGAACGCTTGAAACCGTCGAAGAATACGAGCGACACAGGTATGTCCGCCTGACTGTTGTCTGTGTCAAAACAGCACAGTTTTGGTATCTCGTCAGTGTAGCGAGGTATGACCACAGATGCCATCGCTCCGTTGTGGGTGAAGTCGTTGTCCATGTAGTTGTACGAATATGTGTACGGAATGGCGAATGTCGGGTAGTATGTGCTCTCGTCTATCTTTGTCCTGCCGAACATCTGCGAGTTCAACCTGTACGGTATTGTGTTTGTGTAGATGCTCTCTGCGAATATATCCTTTTCGTCATTGGAGAAATTGTATGGTGTTACAAGTCTGTAATAACCGTATGGCACATTGTTCTTGTTACTGTACAGTCTCTCGGCGTATGTCTCTGCCACAGGCATTCCGTAGAGGAAATACTTGCTCTCAATAACAGTAGGTGTTATCGTCAACGTCTGTGAGCGGTCTATGTCCGTCTCTATGTCAACAATACTGTCTTTATAGTATTCTTTCGCCGTCATTATCCTCACCGTCTTCGTCTTCGGGTCGAAAACGAAACGAGAGTTGAACAATTTGAAATAGTCAGTCAGGAAAGCGAGGGGTGTAGGCAGATTGCCGAACAGCATCTTCTTCGACACCATAGAGACAGAGGTGTCGGGGTTGATTTCACCGTAGAAGAATCCGCTGTTGACAGACATATTGATTTGATTTAATCCACCTATTGAATGCAACCAGTAATAACCGTTGTCGTCGACATCTACACCGAATGTGGCGTTACCGCTTATGTCGTATGCGTTGTTGTTCAAGACAGCGTATGATATACGGCGGAAGAACAGTCTCGCCCTCAACTTTGTCTCTGTGGCGTTGTAGTAATTGGTCTTTACTCTCATATCGCTCTTGAACTTGAAGCGCACAGAACCGCCTGTAGCGTCGTCAGTTTCTTCCAAATCGGAGTAAACCACCTTTAGTGTTAGGTCGTCTGTAGTGCCTAAATCCGTCTTGATGTCGGTTATCAACCTGTTTTTGAATACACCGAACTGTGCTACAGGGTCTACCGCCCAGTTTCCGTATATGTCGCTTGAAAGGTAGTTGTACTTGTTGTTTATTTTTGTTGTGTGCAAGTACATAGGCGAGATGTGGACAACCTTGCCTTGTTCATCGCTCAACACTATGCCATAGACATAACCGCCGTAGTTGGTGTGGAAGTAGTACGACTTCTTGTTCGAGATAAGGAACGATGTGGCGACACTCTTTCCGCTCTCAACTCTCGTAGGGAACTGAATTGTGTTGTTAATCAAGAGGTTGAAAGATACTGTCTCGTTTTTGTTCACAGTTATTGCGTAGTCGTTCCCCTGCTTGAGAGGTATATTTGTGTACCTCGACTGTAGTGGCGTTGTGCTGTAGTCAAGCGTCAAGTTGTAGATGCCCGACTGTGTGGAGTTCTCCCTGTCCAACCTTGACAGCATAACCCAAGTTCGGTTGAAATACTCGCTGTTTCTTATACTGTCTGACAACTCCACCGTATAACCGTTTTTCTCCTGACTTTTGCATATAGCGTCAATCAAGAAATCGGTCTTTATACAAGGGCGTTGATATACCGCCCTCAAGTCTCTCGCCTCCCATTCATCGAACTCCCTCTGTGCCGTAACTGTGACATAACCGTCGTATCCGTTGTCCACATCGGGGAATAGACGTTTCTCGCTGTCGGTCAGTGTTCTGTAGTTTACGAGAAACTTGTCGTTATTGAAATCATCGTAGTAACCGCTGTAAGTCGGTGCGCCTACGATGAAGTTTGAGGGCGAGTGGTTGTCTGGTGCGCCTGTCTTTAATTTCTTCCAACCATCTTTGATGAAGTCAGCGTCCCACTTGATGATGTTCCTGTCCTTTGTTTCCTCGCTCTCTGTTAACCTCTTACCCTGTACATCATCAAACCCGAAGTAGATGTCTGCGAGTGTCAACTGCTCTCCGTCATCGTTGTATGCGAGGTTGTAGAAGAAGTCGCCCAAACTGCCGTAGAGAGTTATGTTATATTTCACCTTTCCGCTCTCTACGCTTACTGTGTTCAACTTAATATATCCTGATTCAATTATCTCACCATTGTTGATTAAATCAAATGGCACTCGCTTTCGGGGGTCAAAGTTAACACCATTGAGTTTGTCGCTTTCTAAAATGTTGATGTCAAGTCTGTAGCAGTGTCCGAATATTGAGTTATTCACTGGTGTGCCGTCGAGGTTGAGCGACTTTGAGAACGAGTTCTTTATCGCTGTTGGTTCTTTGGCATCTGCGCTTTGGTATGTCATCTTTATGTCGCTGTCCTGTGCGATGTCCGCCCTCTTTCCGTCTATGTATAGTTCTATCATTGATATTGTCTATTATAGGTGTATGTTATCGTCTGTCCTGTGTGTACGCTTCCTCTACCGTTATGGTGTAGGACATAGGTTTGTGCTTGTTCGATTTGAACGTCTTTTCTGTGAATGTCTTGTCCGTAGGGTTCACAGCGTAGAGTTTGCCTGTCTCAAGGTTATGCAACCACATTTGGTTAGAGGTGTAGATATGTCGCATCTTCTCGCTCTGTGCGTCGTTCAACAGATTGGTCTTTAACGTCCACTTGTTCTGTACTGTCTTACTGTATGAGCGTTTGTAATGGTTGAGCGTTGTTGTGTCGTAGTCTGTTGTCAATGTGTTGTCTGTTATACTTGCGGAGAGTTGAGAGGTAGGGTTCAAGAGAATAGAATCATATCCGCCGTAGAGGTTCTTGTAGTACAGGCAATATTTGTTCTTTGTAGCGCATACCTTGAAGTATCTCGTATCATCTACATTGTTCATCTCTGTTATGTCTATTGTCTTTAAGTTTGATATATCCTTGATGATTTGTGTGTAACTCTCATCGCTCACAACTTTGTAGTCACCGCTGTCAACACCGTCAACTGACATTGTGTCGGTCTGATACGCATACGAGGGCAGTGTGTCGCCGTATCTGTTTTGTACGGAGAAAATGAAATACTGTCTGCTGTCGAGGGTGTAGCAGATAGGGTCTGATGTGAAGTATGTTCTCGACCTGTCGGCATACGACCAGTCGTCTGTAACAACCAAGTTGAACATATCTGACATCTCCGTCTCGTTCGCTCCAGTGGCGAGAGTGAACACTTTCTCGTTTTCTGTCTTCTGCCATCTCTGCGATGATGTGATGTCAATACCGTCGCTTGTATAATCCTCGATTATATCGTTGACATTAATACTTCTAACCAAATCCGTCTTTTGTGCGTAGACCTTACCACTAAAGATTAAATCATCTCCCTTTTTAATAGTATAGAATGGGGTTACAATGGGGATTTCAATGTTCATTGTCTTCCATACAGGGAATGACAGGTACGGTGCAGGTGGGTCGATGATAACGGTGAAGTATGCGCTGACGATGTCGCTGTACTTCGGTTTAGTGCTTTGCCCTTGAAGTACAAAGTCGATGGTAATCCCGTCGGGTTGACGGTTGTCATACTTTGACGTAATGGTGATAGTCATATTTTCTCTGTTGAGGGCGATGGATATGTACTCGTTGAAGTAATCGTCGTATATCAATGAATAACTGTTTTCAAACACATTCTGTGAGAAGAAACGCACTGTGCAACTGTCGCCTTTCCTGTTACCAATTTTGAACGCATCATCATCTTCGGCACTGTCGATTGATATGTACGGTAGTTCACTGTTTCCGAACTGGTGGAGTTTTATTGTGCGATTGAAACTCTGACCGTCTGTGCCTGTGGCCGTCACTGTGAGGTTTCCGTCTCTGACACCTACGCTGTCGTTTGACTGTACGGTTATTGTTATGCCAGGTTTACCATCTATCTGAATAACACTATCGCTGTAGACACCGCTCGCCCAAGAGACATCGCTCGTAACGCTTACTTTCCCAGCGTTTACGTTCTTGACAGTGACAGGGTCGATGAATATAGATGTCTCGTTACCGCCTACGCTGTAGTCGTACATAGACAGTTCAAAGACAGACACATACTCCGTACCTGCCTTTTGGACGAGGTAGAGATAGGCGTATGATGTGTCGCCGTTGGAGTTTACGCCGTAGACCTTGACGGTACAGTTCCGCTCCATCGCCGTTGTGTTCTTTGACACCAAGACAGACAGAGTGCCAGTGTCTATCTCCACAGTGGCGAAGTTACCGCTCACATCTGCCTTTAGTGCGCCTGTGATGTTCTGTGTGGTTATTGTGTATAGTTTCTCCACACCCTCGCCACTTACAGTATCGGTGGCGTTGTTCACATTGTTGATTTTGATAAAGCACTCGTCCCTACTGATAACTGTGACGTTGATGACATACGACTGCTCCTGTCTGTCATCTGATACGGCGTACTTGACAATGAGTGTGTGCTTACCAAGTTGTACGTCTTTCAACTGGCAGTCCGCCTTGCCCCCTACGCCCTGTGTGTTTTCCTTGATGAAATACTGCGAGACCAAATCGCCCGAAACACTCTTGAAGTAAAGAAAGGCATCGTCGACTATCTCTATTGAAGCGATAGTACGGTTCTTTAGTGATATTTGCTTTGAGGTCGTAATATCCTCTCCATTGATTATGATTTTTCTTGCCATTGATTTAATTCATTTGAATTGAAATATAATTGTCTATGCGGTACGCTTTTAGTATCTATTTTCAGGTCTGCATAGAACCGTAATGGTGCTGTATATTAATGCTTTACAGTTTTCGGCCTTGAATTAGACTCTGATTGAACCAATGTATGTGTCTATCTCGTATGAGAATCGGGCGAAGTCGTCGTCCAGTGCCTTTTGTAGAAGTGGCAGGTAATGTCTGTTCAACTCATCAACGGTTTCAAACAATACCTTTCTGCCCTCTGTTCCCTCGTTCGCTATCTTTCTCGCAATGAGGAACGCAAGTTGTTCCTCGGTTGGCAGACGACCTCTGCTGTCTGTGTACGGAATGACTGGTTTTACCCTTATCCACTCTAATATCTTGTCAATGGGTGGAAACTTTCCAGGCCCTCGTCCATTCTCGACATAGTACCAATAATCTTCAAGGTTGATGGTCACTATAAATTCATCGTCATTCCGCCTCACAACAGTCTCAACGCTGTTAAGCAGTTTATACGAGGCGTTTATCTCCTTGTCGGTCAACTTTCGCTTATAGAGTTCCTTCGCTTTCTGTGCGTATTCGTTTAGGGTCGAAAGGAAGTTCTGTAGTATCTCATTTGAGATTAATCTGTCAACACTGCTCATAGTTGTAGTTTCATTTGTCTCTGTCTTTCAAGTTGTTTTCTACCCTTTTCCATTGCGTACTCTATCACCGTAAGGAAGTAGTTAATCTCTGTCTGCCAAGCGTCATCGAACGTCTCTCTCGTAGTCTCGCAGTAGGTGTCTATCAGTGAAAACCAAGAATATAGCGAAAACGCTTTATCAACGGCATCTTCTTCCCTGTCATCGCCTGTGCTGTCTTCATCGCCCTCAACCTGCTCACCGCCCCCAAAAAGCGTAGAGTGAAACTGGTTAATCCGCTTAACCGTTTGAGCAAAAAAAAACCAATACTGTTCGCCATGTCGATGCTGACATTGTTTCGGATTTTCTCAATCAGTTCCTCGATGTCGTAGTCCTTATTGTATATTTTCCCTTTCGGCACATAGCATATAGATATGATTCTTGCGAGGTCTTTGGTCTCTGCGTTCCAAGTCGCCTGAAAGTCGACGTACTGCGCCACAGTCATATTTTTCGTTGACAGCACAAGTGTCTCGCCGTCTATGGCCAAACTCTTGTATGATGCGTTACGGTTGAAGTCGAAACTGTTGAGGAAGTCAAGTTTCTGCCCAATCCTCGCTATCTCTGCGATGGGCATATCCGCTATCTCGTCCTCGTCCACACCGCTCAAAACACTTATAACGCCAGTCAGACGCTCTATTTCATCGTCTGTACCCTTTATGATGTCCACTATCCTCTCGTACTCGCCGATAGTGACATCGCTCCATTTATCCTTTATCTTCATTTATTCAATTTGAAATAATTTAATCTTTATTTTTTGAATGACACACAATAATTGTTTTTTGCCGTCAGTGCATCGTATGCCATTGCCAAAGACATAACGTAATCGTCATGCGCTCCCTGTCCGTTGTATGTGTAACCTTTCGCTGTCTTTTCTACGGCGTAGTGCTGTAACTGGTTGATTAACTCCCTGTCGTTCTGTATGTGTATATTCTCGTTCTGAAACGCTGTGGCCAACTGCTCTATGATACGCCTCTTACTCTCATTCGTTGTGTTGAACTTGGTGATGATAGAATGTCTACTGTACTTGTGCTTGAGCATATCAAAATAGACGTTACCTATGGAGTTCTGCTCGACCACAACCTTTTTGAGCGTAGGTCTACTGTTGAGGGTTTTTACGATAGTGTCTATCTGCTCAACAGGAGACATATTGTTGAGGCGTATGAAATCTACGGCGTTAGCGTTTGCGTCGAGGAGCGAAAGCACTGTATCGTCACCATCGTTTCCTACCGCCCAGTCTATACCGCACACCACAGGTTCGCCCTTAACGATTGAATCGCTCAATACACAGTTTGTAATGTTGCGGAACACATATCCACCATCGGTGATGAACTGCCCCAAATACTCGCTCCTGAACTTCAACTCGCTAAGAGTACTGCGGTACTGCTCAAGTTTCTCATCGGACAGGAACATTGAAGTATCGTACTTACACCAGTCGAATACGGTGGAATTACTTGACTTGTACAACCTGTAGAAATACCCATCACAGAACAAAGGAGTTGATATAATGAGCATAGGTGCGTTATGCGCATCTCGCACAGGAAATAGTATCTCATACACATCGTCCCGAATGTAGGCACCCTCGTCAATGATTAAAATGCCACTGACACTGTAACCTCGGATAGCGTCGAACTGTTCGGCACTTTTGAAGATTAATTCACTGCCGTTGATGAAATCTATAGTTAACAGAGACTGGTTTGCGTTTGTGATGATATTGCTACCCTCTAACATCTTTGTTATGTCCTTGAACATTCGCCTTGACTGGTTGAGGGTCGGTTCTATCAGCATAGATACTGTGTCTCTCTTGTTCAACGAAAAGTAGATTAAAATTAGAGATGCAATGAACGACTTTCCGCACTGTCGCTTTGATTTTACGACATAGTCTCCCCCTACGCCGTTGTCGTTTATGACAGCGTCGTAGACTGCTCGTTGATGTGCGTATATTTTGGGGAATACTATATCCATTTTATTTCATCTGATTTAATCAATCCTCTCTGATTTTAATCGTAAACTCTTGGTTGAGGTTTCCGTTTATATCGAGTTTCTGTGTGTATTGACCTCCCATCTTGTTCAGCATATCGATTGCCTTGAGAGCGTCGGTGTATTTCCTCTGCTCATAACACTCGTCTATAATGGCCTCTATACGGTTGATGTTATCTTCCGCCATCTTGTCTATCTTCTTTTCTACGCTATTCTTCAATTTGCGCTTGTTCTTGTCTAACACTTTCTTGGCACTGTTGTCAGTATAGTCAAACTCATCTTTCAAGCGTTCTATGATATAATCGTAGTCATAGTTCATTCTTAACAGCGACAGTGCCATAGATGAAGCATTGGAATAACGAGCGTTGTTTGCATCTCTACGGAGTTTTCCACCGTCACTCTTTTTTTGTCTTAGTTCTTCGTCTGTCATTGGTCTTTGTCTTTTTTACTGCTTTGGGTTTATTGTCTGTAGTGGTCTTTGTCTCGGTTTCCTTTAGTGCCTTCCAGTACGCCTCGCCTACTGTCTTATAGATTTTGAATACGCACTGATTGCAAGCGAAGTTATTCTCTTTCTTGCCTGTCAGTTTCTTGTAGTATTCGCTCACAAGCATATCCTCGCTCAAAGCACTTGCTCGTTTATACTTTTCCTTGACTTGGAGAAAATAAGGTTCAAGTGGTTTAAGTCTCTCAATATCTGATTTTGTCAATTTATTCATAATGTTTAATAAAAATATATAATTTAATTATTTGATTTTTCAAAACAGTCTGTTAACAAGTCTGATTAGATAGATGAAGAAATCCCTCACCGTCCATAACAGTTCCTTGGTCACACTCGTTAGAAAGCAAAGGATTAGAACAAAACAGTATGTCTCTAAAGATAGAGAACCTGTAAGCAGTAGGTACAGTAACCCAACCCAATGATTAATACAAAACGAACACTCTATAAGGTGTATGCTTACGCTCTTTAGTTTCAATGCCCTCGCTATAGCGTTCTCTACGCTTTGGACGATTCCACTGATGTCGATGATGATAACTACGATTAATTGTATGAGTATTAAATTAGTAATCATATTGATTTAGTTTATCTTTGAGTTCTTGCCTTATTCTCTTGATGATGTAGTAAACAGTGGAGGCCGAAACACCCAACGCCTTTCCAGTCTCTCTCATTGACGCTGTCTCTGCGTATAAGTATAGGATTCTTCTGTCTGCCTCTGTCAGGTGACCTATGGCATTTAATAGTGCCACCTTTCTATCTGTATCTTGAAATATATCAATCTCTATGTCTCTCATTGTCTGTGTCTATCTCGTCTATGCTTAAACTCTGCCTCTGTTCTTTCTTATACTGGTAGTAATATGGAGAGGTCTTGGAATGAATATTGTTGGTGATAATTCTCGTTATCCAAAAACGCAACTGCTTTTTAAAATATAACTCGTTTATCTTGGTGTTGTCCATCTGTAAAAGTTGTAGGTAGATGTCTTGAGCGAGGTCTTTGAGGTTTTCGGGATTTTCAAATTTACTATAACTTACGCCCTGAATGATTTCCTCTATCAGGTGAGCGTTTGCTATCTCGTTAATGATTTGTGCGTTCGTCATTTTATTCTAATCGCTTTTTCCTTGTGCATTAAGATTCGTCTCTGTTCGATTTTCTGTGACAGGTAGTCGCCTATCCCCACTGTTGTTCTCGCTATCCTAACATCTTCTGTATCGTTCGGGTCGAGGTCGTTTACGTTCCACAGCAGTATCGTTCCGTCACTGAACTCGTTCGCTATCAACGCCCTATCAACATTATCGTATAATCTCGCCCAGTTGAGTGTGGCATATTTTGACGGTTCACAGTAATATGTATTGTACTTGCTTGGTGTGAAGTTACGCTGTTTACACTCTATGGCGTAGTGTATGGTCTTTCCATTCTTGGTTATACCGATTGCCAGACAATCTATTTTTGCGTAGGGGTCGGGGTCTATTTCGTAGGTGAATATGTTTGGGGCGTAGGCATCTCGCATCGCTTCCATAACCCTCTGCTTCGATGCTATGTCGCATTGGAAATTTCCGTCTCTATTCATTTTACGTTGTTCTTCTATATAATATATACTATATATTACCAGAAAAAACAACGTATAGTTGTCTGAATTTTTCAGTTTGCTTCCTGCTATGCGGTACGCTTTTCGCTACGGATTCTGTTTAGTGTGTTTTCTCGTTATACCGAGGTCTTTACGGAGTCTAATTACAGTTTGTGCAGAGCATTCAATACCATTTTCCTTGAAGATTTCAAGGTTCTGTTTGATTGACAGGTATGGATTGTAGAGGTCTTTGAGTTTACGGCGTTTACTATTCTTTTTACGAAACTGTAAGTCATTATAGGTTATATTATATTGTGCCGTACAGTATTCGAGATTGCCCATACGGTTATTTTGCTTACATTCATCAATGTGATTGATGTATATCTTGCTCTCATCGTCATTAGGTATGAACGCCTGTGCTACTAATCGGTGAACATATACGCTCTTTTTCTTTCTATCCTTGTTAAGTGTTATAGTCAAATATCCGTCCCGATTCTTTCCATCCCTCAACACTCTCACCTTTCCAAATTTCAATGACCTAACCCTGCCCAAGTCGCTTACTTGGTACATACCATCATAACCGTCTATCTCTTTCCACTTTTCGCTCTCAAGTTCTTTTTCTGTAAACATAGACTAATTTTTTTTTAACTTATTAGTTTAAAATCTACAAAAACTTTTTTGTTGTTAGCAGAGTAGTATTTACGACTTCATGGGCATCGTCTCACCACCGATTTAAACATTTTTAACTTTTCCAAACAGACAATAATCGCTATCTTTGGAATAACGATTTGAGACCGATTTAGACCTTGATTGAGACAGTCTCGATTTAATCACCACATTACGAAACAGAAAACCCCGACACAGTCTCTGCGTCGAGGTCTGATAAGGTTTGACTTGTTTTTGTGGGCGTTGACGGATTCATTTACCACCTATAAATCAATTACTTGTCTAAATCAGTCTCTATTTAATTAACATTTAAATCAATTAAAACAAATGAATCAAAGACAGACATTCAACGTAGGTTTTTATTGTAGGGCATCGAAAACAAACAGACAGGGACTCGCCCCGATTGAGTTGAGCATCAATGTATGCGGAGAGCGCAAGTATGTGGCACTTCCGAGAAAGGAAAGACCTGACATTTTCAAGAGGCAGACATCGTCCAAGAGAATGAACGCTACGAGGGAGTTCTGCGCACTTTGGTACGCAAAGGTCAACGACGCTGTGTTATCACTAACGACCAAATCACTCGCCGTTACGGTGGACGGCATAAAGTCTGAACTGTTCGGCACTGGAGAGACAAGGAGCGAAACTGTCTTGGAGTTGTGGAACAGGTATCTCGCTACGTTGAGAGTCAAGGTCGGAGTGGATATAGAGTTGTCGACATACAGCAAGTACACACTATGCAGAGACCGATTCTGCTCCTTTATAGGAAACGACAAGAGTGTAGATGATTTGAGCGTAGATGATATAAGGGCATACTATACGAATCTCAAAAGGGCAATGTCTGTCAACACAGCGGAGAAGTATATGATTAAGTTGAAGAGTTGTTTGAGATTTTCGGATATGGAGCATCTGTTTGACGGCATCAAGATTGAAAAGGTAAAGGTAGAGATTGAACTGTTCACTGACGACGACTACAGGGACATTCGGGATAGAGACTTTCTATACCCCCATTTGAACAGAATGAGAGATTTGTTTGTCTTTTGCTGTAACAGCGGTATATCGTACTCTGATTTAAAGTCGTTGACTAAAGATGATTTCACCGCCACAGTAGACGGTAATGTTGTTGTGACTAAGTGCAGACAGAAAACAGGAGTAAGGTTCTACTCTGTTGTACTGCCTGACGGCATTGAGGTCTTGAAGAAGTACAACTACGAGTTACCAGTGATTTCAAATCAGAAAGGAAATCAGTTCTTGAAAGTTATAGCAGGTGTTTGTCAAGTTAAGACAAAGGTGACATTCCATAAATGTCGCCACTACTATGCCACCAAGTTGATACGATTAGGCGTTGATGCTACTATTGTTCAGAAGTGCTTGGGGCATTCCTCGGTTAAAATGACGTTGGGGGTTTACACACATCTTGTTGAGAGCGATGTCGTAAAGGGTGTAATGTCGAAATTCAAATAAAAAAAAAAAACACAGTACAATCTTCACAGACACCTGTGTTTGGAAAAAATTACAAAATTTACTTAAAAGGTATTTTTCAACGAAATATGAGTTAAAGTTTCAGTCGTTCGTTCAACTCGGTTAAGAGTTCGCTATAGATTCGTTCGAACTGTACGGTATTCAACCTTTGGTACGCATCGCCCAAATCGCTTTTAAGCGTTTTTAAGGCGTTCAGACGCTCTA
>OBCN01000001.1_pt1 | contig 54222 bp, 45 predicted proteins | sample 1495871 | NCBI WGS metagenome assembly OBCN01 (sample SAMN03418255, study PRJEB22391) | human gut metagenome | biome: human-gut; feature: organic feature; material: feces | host: Homo sapiens | place: Tanzania | collected 2013-01 | reverse complement strand
TGCCAATGGCGAGGGAACTGCCGAGGGTAATGCGGCTGCCGAGGGTAATGCGGCTGCCAATGGCGATGTGTCTGCTGATGGTGGCAAGGCGGAAGTTGTGGAACCTGCCTACACAGATGGCAGCCGTGTTGAGATAAATGGGCATGAGTATGACGTAAAGTCGGCAGGTGAGAAGACTGTGGTGCTTGTTGACGAGCACGGGAAGGAACTTGCTTGGACCCGTAGTGCGCTTGATGCGAAGCTGGAGAGTGGTGATGCTGAGGTGCTTGAACCCAAGGCGGAGGCTGCTCCTGATGTAGCAACGGAGGGTTTGAAGGCTGGTGACGTGTTTGAAGACAGCGATGGTAATGCGCTGACCGTTAAGCGCGTTGATGGCGACAAGGTGGTTGCTGTTGGCGCAGACGGGAAGGCGCAGACGTATGAAGATGGCACGTTTGAGCAGATGGTGGAAAGCGGTGTGCTGAAGCGTGCGCAGAAAACAGAAGAACCTTCTGAAGCGAAAGTGGACCTGACTGACAATCAGGGTAACCCCGTTAATGATGATGGCACGCTTAAGGTAGAGGCTGTTCAGTCTGTAGATGAACTGACGGACGAGGATTTCTCTGCTCCTACACGTAATGTGCAGTTGCCTGCTTTGCCTCAGAATGTGGACGCGGCATTAAATGCAAATGGTAAGCCAGTCATTATCAAGAAGAATATTTTTAAGAAAAACTGGGGAGCGCATGAATTCTATTCTGATGAGAGCAGGGCTATACTTAAAGCTGCATTGTATAATACAGACTTGGTGGGTCAGAGACAATCCAACGACAAACCTTTGCATTGGGTTGCTATTAGAATTGACGATGAAAGTCCTACCGTGGTACTTGAAGTAAACGAGAATAAGGATAATATAGAAATTGTCGACTGGTTTACGGTTGATGAACGAGAATCAAAAAGAATATACAGAATAAAAAAACAAGCCGAGAAGAACGGCGGGGAACTCGTTATGTTATCCCCGAAGGATAAGGTGGAAAGCCTTTCCACTCCTCAAACCGACTTGTCTGCTGAAAGCAAAGGTACGGAACAATCTTCGGGTGTGCAAGCGGAAGTGCCACAAGCTGAAGTGCAGGAAAATGCTCCTATGCCGATGCGTGTTGTTGGCAAGGGGAAGAATGCGGTGCAGGAGGAGGACTGGCTTGCGACGACTCCGAAGCGTGGTCATGACTATGTGTTCAAGGAGAGTGGTCTTGATGCTGAGGAGGCGAATGCTTTTGTGGAGAACAAGGTGGCTGAGGCTGAGAAGAATCTTGAAAAGGTTAAGGGCAAGGCTCCTAAGATGGGTACTAACATTGCGGCTTACAAGGAGGCTAAGGCAGACTATGAGGCTCGTGTGGCTGAGGCTCAGAAGGCTGTGGACTACTGGCATGCGGTGAAGGCTGAGCGTGACAAGGTGTTGCTTGAGGAACGGCGTGCGCGCAAGGAGAAGGACAAGGCGTTGTATGACGATGCCGTGGCGCAGGAGGAGCAGCGCAAGGCTGAGATGGCGCAGAAGGCTGCCGAGCAGGAGGCTTTGGGCAGTAACGCTGTGGCTCCTGCCATTAAGGAGAAGTGGGAGAATGCTCCGAAGGTAGATGGTGGTGCAGATGAGATTACTTTGCCTAATGGTGAGGTGGTGACCGGTCATTATGTGCTGACGGAGAGTGGTGCGGCGAGTGCTTCGCACCAGGCTACGAACGGGTTTGCGGAGACTGAGGGTTACCCTGTGGACGTGAATGGTGAGACTGTGAATGACCGTGACTATAAGCGTGACGCTGAGGCCCAGCAGGTGACGCGTGGCATGGCTGCTGATTATGACAGCCGTGCGCTGCAAAGCCCTGTGGTGGTGAGTGGTGATGGTGTGGTGCTGTCGGGTAACGGCCGTACCATGGCTGGTGAAATTGCGGCTTTGAATGGTAGTGATGCGAAATATAATGCGTATCTTCGCGGGCATGCCGGCAAGTTTGGTTTTACGACGGAGCAGGTGGAAGGGTTTAAGCACCCTCGTGTGGTGTTTGTGCCTGATGGTGAGATGCCTTACACGTCGGAGACCTTTGCGAAGTTCAACCAGCGTGAGCAGAAGAGCCAGAGCCGTACTGAGATGGCTGTGAAGCTTGGAAAGGTGGTGGACGATGCTTTGTTTGGCCGTGTGATGGACGTGATAGGGCGTCATGAGTCGTTGGCAGAGTTTTATGCTGATGATGCTGCTACTGCTGCTGTGGTGAAGGAGTTGGCTGATGCTGGCGTGATACCTCAGACAGAGATGGCGCAGTTGTTTGACGGCGGCCGTTTGAGCGAGAGCGGTCAGGCTATGGTTGAGGGTGTGCTTGTGGGCAAGGTGTTCCAGGGCAGCCCTGATGCTGTGCGTCAGATTACTGAGGTGAAGAGTATGCGCAAGGCTGTGATGGCTGCTTTGCCTGAGGTGGTGGCTTGTCACCGCCTGGGTGGTGGCTATGACTTGTCGAAGGAGTTGGCTGCTGCTGTAGACTTGGTGTATAAGGCCCGCAAGGCTGGTTTTAAGCTTGGTCAGCATGTGAGCCAGCATGCGCGCCAGGGTAACTTGTTCCAGCTGGACGATGGTGCGACGGTGGCAGACTACAACAATGCTGCTGTGATGATGCTGGCAGACGTGATGAACGATGGGCGTGTGACGCAGCTGAAGAAGGTGCTGTCGTTTTATAACACGCAGGCGGCAGACTCTGCCCAGGGCATTGGTGACATGTTTGCCGGTGGTGTGAAGAGTAAGGGACAGATTATTAACGAGGTAAATGAGTTATTAAACAATGGACAAGAATACGATAGAAGAACCCCGTCGGTTGCAGACGGACAAGGCGTCGGAGGCGAAGGCGGCGAACAAGGCGATGTTGCTGGCCCGAGCCATCAAGGCGGCGCGGGCAGCGAGCGTGGATTAAGTGAGGCTTTTGACGGCCTTGCAGCGCAGCTGAAGACTGCTGAGGGTGAGGAACGTAAGCGTGTGCTTGGTGAGATGCGTGATGGCATTGCGCGTTTTGCTGAGGAGAATGGTTACCCTGTGCCGGAGTTCTTGCTGACGCGTGAGGACTTTTTGGCGGCTGTGCCTGAGAAGGACAGGGCGAAGTATGTGGAGTGGCTTGATGATGGTGCGCACATGCCTGCCTATTATACTAAGGGCAAGGTGTATGTTTACGTGGAGGGTTGTGAGACCTTTGACAAAGATGTGAATGAGACACTTGCCCATGAGTATACTCATGCTGATAATGCGGAGTTTCCCGAGAATGTGAATGCGTTGACGTATGCGTTGGAAGATACGCATGAAGTGACGCGTGACGAGCTTCGTGAAATATTGCGTGAAATGTCGCAAGGTGAGCATTACGACAGGGAGGCCGAGAGATTGGAGGCAGAGGGCAAGGACGTGAACAAGATGCTCGCCGATGAGGTTATAGCTCATGCAGTGGCACGCATGGTGGTGGAAGGTGAGCAAGTGCTTGACGGCATCACAAAGAATCCTACGCTGCAATTTATAATTAAACGTGCATATAAAGCAAGAGAAAATGAACGACAATACAATATTCGTGCCCGTGAGAATGCCGAGCGGCATGACAATGCGAGTGAGGGTGACAACAGAGGTGGCTCAAATAATGGAGCGAATGTTGAAGGAGAATCCGCAAATGGAGGAGTCGGACGCCCTGTCAATGGCTCTGAAGGAGGTGAAGTCTCGTCAGAGCGGGGACGCTCAACAGTAAGTGATGGCAAGGAAGTAGCGGCTCCTTCGTTGGAGGGTGCTAAAGTTGGTGTGACCGATGGTGAGAAATCGTCGGCCACTGGAGATGCTTTGCCTTCGGGTAAGGGTGACACCCCGTTGAGTGAGAAGATAGCCACCGCCTCAGCCGAAGTGAACACCGAACCGACAGAGGCGCAGAAAGAAGCCGGCAACTATAAGAAGGGACATGTGCAAGTTGGCACGTTCGACATCACCATTGAGCAGCCGCAGGGCAGTGTGCGTAAAGGCACTGACGCTGACGGCAAGCAGTGGGAAAGCAAGATGAACAACACTTATGGCTACATTCGTGGTGCAGTTGGTGTTGATGGTGACCATATAGACGTGTTCCTCTCTAATGACATTGATGGTTGGAACGGACGCAGGGTGTTTGTAGTGGACCAGTACAACCCAGATGGCAGTTTTGACGAGCATAAGGTGATGCTTGGTTTCAACGATGCTGACGAAGCAAAGAACGACTATCTTGCTAACTATGAGAATGGTTGGGAGAATGGTCGTAGAATTGACGTGACTGCTGTGAACCTCGAAGACTTTGAGAAGTGGATTGCATCAAGCAAGCGCAAGACCAAGCCCTTTGGTGAGTACTCGTCGGTGAAGAATGGTGTTGTGCCTTCGGGTGAGGGTGACACCCCGTTGCTTGACGTTGATGGCAAGCCTATAGTGGTGAAGGCAGACGATGGCAAGGTGGAGTTGAACCTACGTACTTGGCAAGATGAGAAGCAGCAGGTGCGTGATGCGCTGTTAGACGGCGGGCTGGAGCCGGAGGCTGTAGATGCGATGATGGCCCAGGCTGAAACTATTGCCAGTGGCATGAGTGGACTTGCTGACAAATACCCGCTGTTTGGTGCATGGCAAAAGGTGGCAGCTACTAACCGCCCTATATTGAGAAACAATGCGGGAGGTTATTTGAGCTTTGACTATTCGTTCAACTGTGTGAAGAAAGATGCCTTGAATGCTGTGATGGAGGCACTTGTGGCTGAGGGCAAGGGTGGCCATTTGGGCGTGACCCAGGTTGAGGCTTTGAAGAAGGTGCTTCAGAAACATGGCTTTTTGACTCCTTGTGTGATGTGTTATGTTGAGGCCAAGCGCAAGGTGTACAAGCAGAGCAAGGAGATGGCTGCCAAGTGGAATGCTGTGGCCGAGGCTGCAGGCTTGACTGGCGAAGATATGGGTGCCGAACGCGAGCTTGGCGCAGAGCAGAGGAATGCTCTGGCGCAACTTGCCAATGGTGAAAATCTTGGCTCGGTGAAGGGTTCTGCAGAAAATGGCAAATATGGTATAAAGAAGGATACTATTGTGAAGATAGCGAAGCTCATGCTTGACAGTGCGAAGCTGAGAGGGCGCATGAACTATGAATGGATGATGTCGCCGAGTTCGTACACTGAAATGTACAACAAGTTTGGTGATACGGGATTGATGGAGTTCATGTCGCAGGGTCAGAGTCGTGGCAAGGCTTTGCTTGAAACCTCACCGTTTAGTTTTAAGTCTGTTCCAAGAGACCTCATGATGGGCATGTATAACCCTGTGGTTCTTGCGAATATGGGTGGTGTGCGTCAGTTCAGCTATGAGGACGCACGTGCGGTCATGTTCTTTGACTACTACACGCAGTTCCTTGTTATGCAGGGTGCGCGTGCTCCGGAGCACCTTTACACGAAGCGTCCGTTTATGCCGGAGATGTTTGGCCGTACTGGTGCCATGATGAACCAGAGCCTTATAGTGGATATATGGCGTGGTGAAGAATGGCACAAGAAGGCCCTTGGCTTGTCGGACAAGGAGTATGATGCGTGGTTGACAGCGCATGCGGGATTTGTGCCAAGAGGTGCATTGCCCAAGGGCCATACTCTGTATGAGGCTGGCAGTACGGAGCTTGTTCCGAATTGGGGTGTTGAGAGTTTCCCCGTAGACATTGCGATGAAGAATGTGCATAACAAGGATTATAAAGGCACTGTGGGCAATGTGGTGGTGGCCCCCAACCGCAAGTTTATATTATGGGCCTTGGATAACCCAGACATTCACATGGTGCTGGCTTATCATGCCAATGGTGCGAACCCGCTGGTGAAGTCGCTCACTGGTTATGACCGTGCAGAGGCTATGGACGATGGTTACCATACGCATGACGAGAATGGCAAGGTGGTAGATGAGTTGTCGGTGCCGGAAATAGGGCTTGAAATTCATGATGGTGACTTGCAATGGAATGTGTTGTTGCGCCGTAATGGTTATGATGCGCGGAAGGCTGCCCAGGTGTATCTTGACTATTGCAAGGAACATGGCCTGACGCCGATGTTCTGCTACGATGGTGTGGTGGACATGAGTGGTGAGCGTGCGACTTCGCACCCGGAGTATTACAAGTTGCTGACGGATTTCAGAGTGTATGATGAAGATGGCAACAGCATTCGTCAGCGTGCGGTAAAGGCCCTTTTGCCGGAGAACTGGCAGGTGATACTTGACAAGTATTTGCAGCAGGAGAGTGCTTTGGGAAGCAAGGTTGGCCACATTGGGCTTGATGAGGGGCTGATGAAAGAAATCAATGCTGTAACGCGGTTTGCTTCGATAGAAAGTGGTGAGCGTGACACATTGACAAAGTTGCTGACTTCAATCTATGGCAAGGACAATGTGCAGGTGCTGGCTACGCGTGAGTTTGATGCGGCTCTTGATGAGGTGACTGAGCGTGGGCATGCTCAAATGTTGCGTGACAATGGTGGCACGGTGTATGGTTTTGCGGTTGGTGACAGGATTGTGCTGAATGAAGATTTGTTCAATGCCAACACGCCGATGCACGAGCATACGCATGTGTATATGAAGGTGCTGAAGGCGACGAACCCCCGTTTGTATAACCGTGGTATGGAGCTTTGGCGCGATACGCCATTGTGGAAGCAGGCTAAGCGTGGTCTTGAGGAGTTGGGTGAGGAACCTACAGATGAGCAGATATTCAGTGAGTGCATGAGCCAGTTTACGGGTGTTGAGAATGAGAAGGTTATCAGTGAGGTGACTGGCATAACAGACAAGAACTGGCTGCAGAAGGCTATGTCGTGGTTGAGCGAGATGTGGAAAGGTGTGAAGTCTGCTTTCAGTCGTTGGACGCAGAATGACCTTGATGGCTTGACCGCGGAGCAGTTTGGCCGTATGCCATTGCGTGCCGTATATGATGCGAAGGAGCGCAAGGCTTATGCTAAGATGGTTAAACAAGTGTTTGGTAATGGTGGTGCAGGTGAACATGGTGTTGAGATGATGCATGAGCCGTCAAGAGAGGAGACGATACTTCGTGATGTGGTGATAGAGCACATGAAGGGCAGTGGCCTTGATGTGATTGGCACGGAAGAAGGGCAGCGTGTGCTTGACATGGCGAATGGAAGATATGTAAGGTTGGAGGCTAAACAAAAAAGAGCACTTGAAACCGCGACGATAGCAGAGCAATCCACTAATAATGCCACAGTCGTTTCAAGTGCTGATGGTGCAAAGGTACAAAAGGTTCTTGAAACACTTGCCGATAATTATGAAAAACGTCCTAACAAGACGAGAGGCTTTATAACTGATTTGTCAAGAAGTCTTGGTTTAGTACAGCATGAAGCGAGCCAATATGGTACATTCGAGACACGAAATGGTAAGTTGGTTACTATCCGTGTGAGCAATCACAATGCACGTGTTTCGTTCTTTGACGAAAATGGTGAGGAAGATGGAATAAGCATTGTTATATCAAGCCATAAGAACAAAGGGGTATTGAATGATGGCAAGGCTCATTTAGTGGAATATTTCTATCCGAAGCAATCTCTTGAACGTTCGGGAGGTAAGCCTTTGGCTGATATAGTAAAGTGTGTATCTACGGTTTTGGAAAGTGGTAAGTTTGAGGATACGACAGGACTGGCTCAACGTCAGGAGGTGAATGCCCAACAAATTCGCGAGCACCGCGTGTATCATGGCAGTGGTGCTGAGTTTGACCACTTTGACCATAGCCACATGAGCGAGGGCGAAGGTTCGCAGGTTTATGGCTGGGGCACTTATGTGACTGAGGTGAAAGGTATTGCTGAAGGGTATGCGATACGTGCAAGGAATGGAATATCAAATATCAATGAGGAGTGGTATTTGAAACGTGGTGAACTTGAATCGAATATCTATCGTGCCAAGGAGCAGTTGCCTTTCCTTAAAGGGGAATATAAGGCAGAAATGGAAGCTCAAATCTCGGAATGGGAGAAACAGTTAAAGGAATATGATGGACCTAATAACCTCTACACGGTAGAAATTCCCGATGACAATGGAAGCAACTATCTTGCATGGAATGAACCATTAAGTGTGGAAGATTCAGGTAGAATTATAAGTGGCCTGTTTGATTTGCCTCCTTCGGATATTGAGGAGATGGCTAAACGTGATTATACGTTCAAACATATTTTGTATGACCTGATTAAAATTAATGATAAGGCGCAGTATGTTCCTGTCTTGGCTAAGGGCAATGTGCTAAGCAGGTCTACAATGTATGATGGTGGTAGAGAAATAAATGATTTTGGCGGAGTTTACAGAAGGTTGCAGGGCTGGTTCGGCAGTGCCAAGGCTGTATCGAAGTTTCTTTATTCTCTTGGCTATGCCGGCATTAAATATCCGGCAGACTATCGCAGTGGCGGCCGTGAGGACGATGCGAAGAACTATGTTATCTTCAACGAGAATGATGCGGAGATAACTGACCATGTGCGCTTTTTCAAGACCAAGAATGGCGAGGCTTATGGCTTTACTGTTGGCGGCAAGATTTACTATGACCCGAGGATTGCGAATGCTGAGACACCTGTGCATGAGTATGCCCACTTGTGGGCGAGTGCGCTGAAGGCGAACAATGCGGAGGAGTGGAAGAATGTGGTTGACTTGATGAAGGGCACCAATGTTTGGGAGGAGGTGAAAAAGACCTATCCCGAACTTGAAACGGACGATGAGATTGCTGACGAGGTGCTTGCCACGTATTCGGGCCGACGGGGTGCGGAGCGACTTCGTGAGGAGATGCGCAAGGCTGCTGCCGATGGTGATGGCGTGATGGGCAAGGCTGAGGCGGTGAGTGCGCTGCAGCGTGTGAAGCGTGCCATTGACAGGTTCTGGAAGGCTGTGGCAGACTTCCTTCACATTCACTACACGAGTGCCGAGGAGGTGGCTGACAGAGTGATGAAGGATTTGCTTGACGGTGTGGACCCGAGAAAGTTCATGGGGGATAAGGCGCAGAAGGAGAAGATGCGCTATCAATTCATGGGCGAGAAGGGTGCTGGCGAGAATGTGCGTGACGCGGAGGACTACACGGCATTTGCCAGCCGGTATGGTGTCAGCGAGGATATGGTGAAGGATTATGCGTTGGGCATAAAGACTGGCAACTTGCAAAAGGCTAATTTTGCCTTGACTGAAATACGCCGTACGATGCGTGTGGCAAACCGTGGCATGAAGCTTTCGGAGTTTGGCAAGTTGTTCCGCCCTGTGCAAAAGGAGCTGGCTGAACGTTATGGTGACATAGAGGTGTTGCGGCAGGAGTATATTGATGCTGAGATGCGTGAACGTGGCGTTATGGAGGCTGCCCGAAAGCGTGCCGAGGAGGAGGCGGCAAAACGTAAGGCTCGTGCTGATGAGTTGCGTTTGTTGCCGGAAGAGGAACTTGACAGGCGTTATTTTGAGGCGGTTGAGCGTGGTGACGATGCTGCTGCCCGCGAGATGCTTGACGAGGCTGCCCGCCGCAAGGGTTATGGCGATACTGAAAGTGAGTACCAGGGTGTGGGTGCATGGGTGGCACCGTCGAACCCTGGTTATGAGACGGACGAAGCGAGACGTGACGCCGTTGGCGAAGACTCGCCTGACCTCAATGTGGAGGACATGGCGGCAGGCTACAGCAACCAACCAGAAGACATTTTTGTGCATCCTGATAAATACTCGCAAGGCTTGCCAACAAGCAAGGAGAGCGGCAAGGCGATACAGACGGCCATTGACGACATACGGAACGGTAAAAAGGAGGTAAAAATAAAGGTGTATCGCGCTGTGCCTACCTCAGTAAAGGAGAGCAAATTGCGCAATGGTGACTGGGTGACCCCCTCGAAGGAGTATGCAGAGATGCATGGCAACAACCGTTTGGAAGGTAAGTACCGCATCATTGAAGATGAGGTACCAGCTGGTGAACTTTGGTGGGACGGCAACGATGTCAACGAATGGGGCTTTGACGATGGCAAGGGCTACAAGTATAAGAATGTGGAGAACAGCCGCAAGTTGAATGACCTTGTGACGCGTGATGATAATGGCGAGATTATTGCTCCTTCGAAGCGTTTTGACGAGAATGTGGAAGATGTGAGGTACCGCACAAGCGAAGAACTTGGTCAAGAATATGGCTCGCGTTGGATTGACGAACAGACTAATGAGGACGGACGTCATACGACGCAGGTGAAGAACACCATCAATTCGTACAAGAAATTTGGTGACTGGGTGAAGCGTGATTCAGGCGGACGCAATGTAGATGTGCTTGATGCGAGCAGCGGCCTTGGTCTTGGCACAGAGTGGTTGCGTGAGAATGGTATTAACGTTGAAGACGTGGAGCCTTATCCGTCAGAGAACCGCACAGCCCCTACTTATATAAGTTATGGCGAAGTAAAGAAAAAGTATGACTACATTATTAGCAATGCAGTCTTGAACGTGATACCCGATGACTGGCGGGCCAATGTGCTGCACAATATGGCGGAAAAATTGAAAGTTGGCGGCAAATTGGTTATCAATGTGCGTAGTGCTGAAAGTATTCGCAAACAAGGTAAGGAGGGTGAGACGCGTATAACTCTTGACGACCCGTCGGAGATACTTGTGTTACGCCCGAATGGTAGCATCAAGGCTTATCAGAAAGGATTTACAAAGGCTGAACTGAAAGAATGGTGTGAAAAGGAATTGGGCAAGGGTTATTCGGTAGAAATAGCGAATGACAAGAACGCTGGCGGCAGCTATGATACTGCTGTGGTGGTGACTAAAAATAACGAAAGCGGCACTATTGGTGTCGCTTCCGAGGCGGGCCGTCCACGCAGGAGTGCGCAGGCCTTGCCCAGTTCAAATGCAAAGTTAGACAATAATCAGAAATTTGCCAATAACTTATTGGTACTTTCTGAAAATTTGTCTGAAAGAGATATGGGAGCGCATGAATTCTTGTTCAATGTGGCAAAGGCTTTTGGGCTTAATGGACAAAATTTGAATAAGTCTTTCTATCAAGATTTAAGCAATTCAGTTGGCATTCGCATATCAGACCATTCGGCAAATACTGATAACATTACAAACAGAAATGTGAACGATGATGTTTATGGTTTAGTTGTAAAACTCTCTAAGAATCGCTTTAAGTCAAGAAGCGATGCCAACTACCTTGAATACGTTTACTATCCCGACAAGTTGACTGGCGAGCGTCAGCGTGAGATTGTTGAAGGGTTGAATAAATTCTTGCAGACTGGCGACTATATGCAACTGCCAGCACCAGACAGAGTGAACCGTTCGGGGAAGTTTGATGTGTTGATTGACGGAAGGGAAACTTCGCCAACGGCCAAGCACCAGGCTGCCAATGACCTTGCGCGGCAGATGCACGTGGAGGGTGAAGTAGAGGTGGTGACAAGCACTGATGGCTTGACCGGCAGACAGGCGAAGGCTAAGGGCTGGTATGATGTGAGGACCGGACGTGTGACGATTGTGCTGCCTAATAACAAGAATGCGGCTGATGTGCGTGAGACGGTGTTCCACGAGGTGGTGGCGCACAAGGGGCTACGTAACCTTGTGGGTGAAGAAAACTTTAACACCTTCCTTGATAACGTGTACAACAATGCTGAGGAGGGCATCAAGCAGACCATTGACGAGATGGCTGAGAAGAAGTATAATGGTGACAAGCGCAAGGCTACTGAGGAGTATATGGCGCACTTGGCCGAGGACGGTGAGTATGTGAAGCCGGAGAACCAGGGCTTCTTTGCGAAGGTGAGGGATTTCTTGACGGACTTGCTGAGGAAGGTTGGCATAAAGCTTGGCTTTAAGTTGACGGACAATGATTTGCGCTACATATTGTGGCGTAGCTGGAAGGGGCTTGCTGAGCGTGACGGCGGTTCGGTGTTTGAGAAGGCTGAAGATGTGAAGATGCAGCATGAGCTTGGTCAGACTGACGAGGCTCGCTCGGCGAGTGGTGAGAATGGTATCATGTTCCGTGAGGGGAGTGATGAGCTGAAGGACGTTGTGGAGAAGATGAAGGCTGACGTTGAGCGGTTGCATGAGGGTGAGCTTGATGATTTGCGCTCGGGTGCGCGGGCTATTGGCGGGCGGCTGAGTGAGCTGAACAAGGCGATGCGCCTGCAGCGTGCTTATGACATGAGCACTGTGGCGAGTGTGACGGAGCTGGCGAAGACGATGCTCAAGAATGGCTTGCTGAGTGAGATGAGTGACTATGATGTGCGCCGTTTGCTGTCGGTGGTGAATAATGTGCATGGCAAGGGTGACATCAGGCCTTATGTGCAGAAGGTTGTGGACATGATGGTTGGCAACCGGCTGCGTAATGTGTCGAAGGCGTTTGACAAGTTGCTTGCCATGCGTGGGAAGAAGGTTGATGCGCGTGGCGTGGAGGTGCAAGGTGAGCTTGACTTGGCCGGTCAGCGCATGGCAGATGTGGTGTGGAAGGGCATTGGCATGTCGGACGATGATGTGGCGGACATGTGTGCTGATGCCCAGGACCGCATGATGAGTGCGAATGGTGCGGAGGCAGCTGCTGCTGCGACGGACTATGCCGGGTGGCAGATTGTGATGCGTTACAATGAGACGATACGTGACAGCAAGAGTGAGGAGGTGCGGTTGCGCGAGGATTTGAAGCGTGCGAAGGAGGATTATGATGCCGGGCGTATGACGCGTGAGGCTTACATGGAGTTCAGGGAGAGCACGAATGACGCGATACGCGAGAACCGCATTGAGCGTGCTGAGGCTTATGAAGAGTTGTATGAGCAGCTTGGTGGTGCTTATGGGGAGAGCATTAAGCGTGCGGCTGACTTTAAGGCTGCCGAGAAGGCGCGTGTGCTGGAGATACAGCATAATGCCAACTCGGACATGGAGGGCCGCCCGGCGCGCTCATACAGAAAGGACACTGCTGTGGACAAGGTGCTGAACAGCTCGCCAGTGCAGTTGTTGTTTGCCCCGCTTGGTACGTTTGACCAGATGCTGCGTATGTTTGGCAGCAAGAATGTGAAGGGCGAGGGTTACTTGTGGAACCGGTACATGCGTGGTTGGCTGACTGCGACAGAGAATGAGTATACGGGTTATCGCGATGCTACTGCCGAGCTTGACGCGAAGGCTGCTGAGGTGCTTGGCAAGGGTAAGACTTGGGCTGACTTGTTTGCGCTTGAACGTAAGTTGCCGAAGGCTACGGTGCGTGTGTGGGACAATGGCGAGATGAGGGAACTTGAATTGCCCCAGGGTAACTTGCTTTACATCTACATGGTGGACAAGATGGCCGACGGCCGCATGAAGTTGCGCAAGATGGGTGTGACGGAAGATGATGTGGCTGCGATTGAGGATTTTCTGGACCCGCGGCTGAAGGAGATTGGTGACTGGCTGCAGGAGGTGTATCTTGTGGAGAAGCGAGGCAAGTATAATGAGGTGCATGAGCGTATGTTTGGTGCTGCGATGGCTTCGATAGACAATTACTTCCCGCTGAAGATATTGAAGGACGCACGTGCTGAGAATGTGGACGTTGGTGTGGAGAAGCGTGAGTCGGAGATGGCATCTACGATTACGGGCAGTGTTGTGAAGCGTACGCGTAATGCGCTGGCACTTGACTTGCTGAACTCTGATGCCTTTTCGGTGGTGCTTGACCACTTGCAGCAGATGGAGCATTGGAGTGCCTTTGCGGAGTGGAACAGGGACTTGAACACGCTGTTGTCGTACAAGCACTTCCGTAACCAGGTGAAGAATATGCGTAGTGCATACGGTAGCGGTGAGCGGCTGTGGGAGGCTTTTGACAAGGTGGCGCGTATTGCTGCTGGCACTTATACTCCGCCCAAGGCTTTTGCTGACAAGCTGGCTGTAAATATAGCGAAGGGTGTTACTGCTGCGAAGATTAGCTTGCGTGTGTTTACTGCGCTCAAGCAGTTTACATCGTTCCCGGCGTACTTGTCGGACAGTAATCCGGTGTATCTGCTGAAGGGTGTGGCTAACCCGTATGGTTCGTGGAAATGGTGCATGGAGAATTTGCCCCTGTTTGAGAAACGCTGGAAGAGCCGCATGGCTGGTGACCCGAGGTTGCTGAAGAATGAGATGGACTGGGGCTTGTGGCGTGACAATGTGGTGCAGATGGCTGCGAAGTGGGGTATGACTCCGAATGGTTTTGTTGATGCGTTGACGGTGTGCATAGGCGCGAGGGCGATGTATGAGACGAGGCGCAGGAAGTATATTCGTTATGGTTATGGCCTGGAGGAGGCTGAGCGACGTGCGAAACAAGATGCTTCGATATTGTATAACCAGACTCAGCAGTCGAGCGAGGGTGCTTTTTTGTCGGCCTTGCAGGTAGACAGGTCGTGGTATTCGGTGTTGTTTACGGTGTTCAGGAACTCTTCGATGTCGTATACGCGTCAGTTGTATGCTGCATTGCGCAACACTGGCCGCAGGATAGCGGGTGGTGCGAAGTTTAAGGGCATTAGCGAGGCGTTTATGGCTAAGCAGATGGAGCGTGACGGGATAGACCCGGATAAGGCTTCGAAGAATGCTAAGGCGGAGTATCGCAAGAGTTGGATAAATGACTTTGTGCGTGCTGGTGTGTTTGGCTATGTGTTGCAGCTGGCTTGGAATTGTGGTCCGTATGCGCTATATATGTTGTTTGGCGACGATGAGAAGAAGGGCAAGGAGATGTGGCATGATATATGGACGCACACTGCATTTGGCTCGGTGGAGGGCTTGACTGGTGGTGATGTGTGGAGCGCGGGCTTGCAGTCGCTGTGGAACCATTATATGAATGGTGAGGACTTTAATGCTAACAGCGTGAATAAGGATATGCCATTGACGAGTGACTTGCTTAAGGTGGTGAAGAAGGTTGGCAGTGACAATTATGGTGCGGTGAATGATGTGCTGAACTTGCTTGTGCAGGCTGGTTTTGGTGTGAACCCTCAGACTCTGACAGATGCGGCGGTGGCGATATATGACTATTGTGGCTCTGACGTTGAGACGACGAAGGAGTGTGCGTTGCTTGTGATGCGTGTGATGAACTGCCCTCAGAGCCAGATGGATAATATCTACTTTGATGAGATTGATGCTACTGGCGAGGAGGCGAAGGCGATGAGTGTGGAGGAGATTGCTGAACGCTATGCGAGGTATAAGGCTTTGCGGAGTGCCCCGTTGCGTGCGTTGAGCAGTGATGCCTTGAAGGCTGCTGAAAAGAAGCCTCGCGAGAGGGTGCTGACGGAGGCGAAGGAGCAGCTTGACGGCCGATTGATGACTGAGGAGGCTCAAAGGTATCTTGATGAGTATGAGGCGACGAAGAAGAAGGTGACGGAGACTCGTGCTTTGGCTGATACTGACCCGAAGGCTTTCATGCAGCAGATGCCGGCCTTGGCGCGCTCGGGTGAGTTTAGGAGGTACAGGCGTGTCGGGCTGTACAAGAGTGAGGTTGACAAGCTGACGAAGAAGCTGCTCAGGACGAGTGACCCGGCAGAGCGTAGGGCGTTGTTTGGTAAGATGCTTGATGCTCGTGACAAGATGCTGAAGCAGGTGAGGGAGATGGAGTGAGGAGATGGATAGTTTTAAGTTGAGGAGTTGAAAAGTTTAGAAGTTAAGAGGAATGTTTTAGAGGGTGGACTCGCAGAGGTAACTTCATAAGCTTTTCAACTTGAGACTCCAACTCCTCAACTTGTCAACTAATACCTCTAATTGGTAGTGATAGAAAGAAAAAGCGTGGCAGATACACTGTCACGCTTTTTCTGTTATAATCCGAGTTGTTTGATTAGGTAATCGCCAACAGCGAGGTTTTGCTCTTTGGCTGCGGTCTTTATTTCGTTCACGGCCTTTTGCGGCATTCGGCAGTATAGGACTGCATCGCCTACTTTTTTGCGCCCTGAATTGGGACGTCTGCCGCCCCATGTGTTTTTATTCATAGATTATTCATGTTTTATTCATGCCTTTATGTCATCAATCTTAGTTGAGATATGCCATAGTAGATAATAAAAGAGTCGAGAATTAAATCTCGTGGTAAGCCCCACCCCGTGACGGTGGGGCTTTTTTAATATCTTACTTCGTGTACGTTAATCTGATACACGCGGTCCTCGGCTTGGGTGGTGAGGCCGATGAGCTTTGTGTAATACTCTTTGTAATGTGCGTAGATGTCGTACCCGAGTAGAACCGTTTCGGCAGTTGGGATAAACTCTTCTTCGCCATGTTCTTGCGTTATGCTGTCGGCCTCTATGGCGTTGAAAGCTGCTTCTTTCGTGGCGTAGACACCTTCGATAAAGTTATCTTCAGTTGTCAATATATATACTTTATCCATTTTGTTGCTCTTGCCGTGTTGAGCGTAGGGCTGGGGTTGTTATCATTTTACTCGCCTACGACTCTGGTTAATTTAGTTTCTAAAATTTCGCAAGCCTTTTTTAAGGGCCGATACGCTTTGTCTCAGATAGAGCATTTCGCCAACCGCATCGGCATCTTGCTCGCCATCGTGGCGAGGGTAAGCTAAATCTAACAGCGCAATCTCGTCACTCATAAGGTTGTTAATATCTTGATATGCAATGCCTGCGTTCTTCTCTACTTTCTGTATATCTGCTATTTTCATAAATATGACTTAACCGTGATGTCGAGGGCTGTGGTTGTGTTAGTTAATGGGTTCGATTTCTACTGCCCACGCTGGGGTGGTGTAGTCCTCGTTAGCGATGGCGTAGTAAGCATTGCCTACGCGAACGACTTCAAAATAGTAGTCGTTCTCGTGACTTTTCAGCCACTCTGCGTATTCTTCTGAGCCAAGCCCTTCAAGAAAGTCGTAAATGGCTCCTTGGTCATCTTGTTCGGAGATAGCCTCTGATTTCTCAAAATAGCGAGGTTCAACGACCTCGTATAATTCTTCCTTCGCTTTTAAGTCTGTCGTAATCATAACACTGTTGGTTTAAGTTGTTTGTTACTTTGTTTCTTATTTACGTTGCAAAGATACGGCATTTGTTTTGAGAATGCAAGCAAAACCAAGATTATTTTTGCAATACATGTTGTAAAACATATTTTTGGGTGTTGGAGGTGGCTTCTATTAGTAGATAGAAGTAGATGTACGGTTGGGAATAAAGCGTGCTGCTTGGGTGTGGTGGTTAACTTTGCATTGGACGTGGTTTATGCGTCATGCTGAATGATTATGGATATAAGGTTGAACATATTGCGTGCTGATGTGCTTGGGAAGGTGCATGAGATGGCGGGTTACACTGGCGCCAAGATGGTGCAGGGTGATGATGGTGCGTATGTGCGTGTGGCGACTACTGAGGCTGATGAGCGTTTGCTGTCGGAGTTTGTTGAACGGGCGAAGGCTGATGTGGTGATGGGGCTTGGCAGATATGGGGCGCGTGTGCTGGAGAATGAGGACACGGGTGTGATGGTGCTGGCGTTGGACATGCCGTCGAACTATGACACGCGGCTTAATGATGCGGTGTGTGAGGAGGTGGCGAATTGTATGTTGTATACTGCTGTGGGGTATTGGTTTATGCTGACGAACAAGCAGGAGGCTGGGGCGTATGTGCAGATGGCCCAGGGTAGTTTGGCTGCAGCGCGTCAGATGCTGTCGAAGCGTGTTGCTCCGGTGCGTGTTGTGCCGACGGTGAGTGATGAGGGAGATGGTGTTAGTTATGAGTGAGGAGGGAAGATAGTTTTATAAGTTGAAAAGTTGAGGAGTTTAGGGGTTTATGTGGTCGCTTTTGAGAGTTGGACAAGCAGGGGTAACTTCTTAACTTTTCAACTCTTCAACTCATCAACTTGAAAATGAATAGGAGGTTTTTGAATTATGCCGAGGAGACAGACTTTGGAGGTTAGGTTGTATTTGAGTGAGCTGATGTATGATGTGCAGCAGAAGGCTTGGCGTACGGGTGAGAGTATGCGTGGTGGTGATGCTGCGTCGGAGGAGCAGGCGTCGAAGGTGGAGGAGTTGTCGGACGCTGGCAAGGACTTGGTGTTGCGTGCTTTTGGCAATGCTTATGGGGTGTTGCGTACGGAACTTGGTGAGTACATAGTGGAGGAGTGTGCGATGGCTGACAATTTGCTGCTGCCGGAGGTGCGGAAGAAAATTGTGCATGGCATTGTGATAGGTTATGGTGGTGCGCCTTCAAGGTCTGTGAGTGATGAGACGGAGGATAATACGCTGGTGGTGCTGCTGCGTGTGCCGATGAACTTTAACCTGGGTGTGCGCCAGGGTGTGGCTGCTGCGATGCACGCGTATATGGTGGATTGTGCGATGGCTGAATGGCTGATGGTGAGTGCGGCGGCTGGTGGTGCTGCTCAGTGGCTGGAGCGGGCGAAGGCTGACTTGCTGGCATTGCGTGTGGCGTTGAACAAGCGTATACGTCCGACTCGTGTGCATGAGCCGGCACGAACAGAACCTAAGACTAAAGATGATGTGCGTTATGAGTAGTGAGAATGCTGTGAAGATGGTTTATGGGCCTTATGGCTGGGTGATAGGTCCGGCAGACAAGGTGGCTGGGTATGGCAAGTGTTGTTGTGGCTCGGTGAGAGATGGTGGGAGCAGACGTGTGACGTTGTTGTTTGACCGTGAGGCGTTGTTGTATGACATTGCGAATGTGGCGTATGTGGAGGGTGATGTGATGCAGACTGATAATGCGCATGACCGCCACCAGGTGATGGATATAGCTGAGCAGGGTAATGTGGACAGGGTGACGCGTGTGCTTGACCTTGCGCATTCGGAGTGTGTTGAGGCTCTTTATCCGTTTACTAAGGTGGAGTGTGATGATGGTGCGGAGCTTGATGATTTGTTTGGTGAGTGTGCGTCGTATGTTATAGTGCTGATGGTTCCGGAGAGGTTTTCGGGGACTACTGCGAGGTTGCTTGAGCAGTTGATACATGAGTATATGGTGGCTATGGTGTTGGCTGACTGGCTTGGGATAACGTGCCCTGCTGCGGCTGAGAAGTGGGCTGTGAAGGCTCAGGGTGCGCTTGATGAGGTGAAACGTAAGTTGCATTGGCGCATGGGCGTGCTGACGCGCCCGTTGCGTCCGTTTTAATTGTGTGTGGTGTTATGGCGAGAGGTTATAAGACTGGTGGCAGGGTGAAGGGTACGCCGAACAAGCCTAAGCCTTACAAGCAGTTGATATATGGTTGTATTTCGGCTGGTGTGGGTGATTACTTTGAGAGTGGTTTGTTTGACAAGGATTTGCTTGCTCTTGACGCTAAGGACCGTATTTTGGTGATGGAGAAGCTTACCCAGTATGTTGTGCCGAAGCAGCAGAGCCAGAAGGTTGATGTGCAGGCGTCGGCGGAGGTGTCGGAGTCGTTGTCGGAGAAGTTGTCTGCGATGGCTATGGAGTATGAGTCAAAAGATGAGTAGTGTGATATGGAGCAGAGAATAGAGTATAAGGGTATGACTTCGCAACCATCGGACTATGCGTGCGGTGATGGCGAGATGAAGCTTGCAGTGAATGCTGAGTATAGAGATGGTGGGTATCATGCTGTGAGGGTGCCGAAGGAGAATACTACGATTGATGGAGAGCCTATATATGTATTCCACGCGAGCGATGGCGAGAAAATATTGTATATTAAAGATGGAAGTTTGTATTATAATGATACGAGCATTACGACAATAACGAGTGTGACCGATATATGTAATATAGGTAATGTTATCGTCCTGTTGGATAATGGGAAGAAGAAATACATTAGATATATGTCGGATAATACGTTTAAGTATATAGGTGACGAAATTCCTAAAATTGAATTATCATTCAAAGCTGCTCAAGCACAAATTGGATTTTCTACCATAGGCTTTGGTGAGGATTGGGAAGAAGGCTCAAATCTTTATGGTAGAGAAGATGTATTCTACGAGAGCAACTATCGTAATATGTTGCATGGTGTCAATACCTCATCTGGGTATACTATGCCTAAATTGAGTGCGTATACGCCATCTTTAGGAAAGGACTATCATAAGGAGACGTATCTTAAGAAACAAGAAGCATGGGGAAAATTAGAAGAATTACTTGTGGGAGAATTGAATAAGAAGAGGACACAATATAACAAGAAGGACTATCTATTTTACCCACATTTGTTGAAATATGCCATAAAACTATATGATGGTTCATACGTTAACGTGTCAGAACCGATACCAACTTTGCTGTTAAATGATACTACGGGTATTATTTTTTCATTGGACAACGAAAACAAAATAAAGTCTTTATGGATAGAGTATACTTTGTATGATTTATGGCTGAGAGTAGAATCTGCTGATTTTTATAACGGTTTCTCGGACATTATAGATTCTATTGATATTTTTATGACGGAACCAATCTATACTTGCTATGACGAATTAGACTGCGATTTGTCAGATGACAGAGTGCCTGTTATCAATAAGTTGTATTTCAGACGGAAAAATATGTATGAAGGTGTGAAGAACGCAACAACATATCATAAACTATTTTCTATACCGTTTGAAAAAATAGCGTATTATAGCGTCTTTAGGAGAATGAAGAATAGTGAAGAAGGCATTTATGTGGATTATAAGGAAAAGGAAATCTTGGAAACGTCTACAACAATAGAAGCAGATTACACTATAAGCAATATTTATTCGTACAACAATAGGTTGCTTGAGTCAAGAACGAACAAGAATAATAAATACACGATTTGTAATTCCTATTGCGGGTTAGATGTTATAAAAAATAGTAATACGAGCTATTGTCGCGAGAATGATAGATTGATGTCTTCTGAGACTACTTTTTATAATTACAATATAAAATTGAAAAAAGATGACTGCATTCAATATTTGAAATATAAGGTTGGTGATAATGCGTATTGGAAGAAAATAGGAAATAAGCTGAATGGCAATACGCATATAATGTATGCTAAATCGTCTAAACCTATATCCTATGTCGTATTCAAAAAAAACGATTCTTCTTGGTATAGTGAGTACATATTTGATTTTGCTGAGACGTTAGATGCGAATGTGTACGTATTAGCGAAACAAAAACTATTTGAATCGTTGAGTCCTGATGGTTTAGTTCAAGAACTACCAGAAGAATCAACACCGCCAGCAAGTACGGTTGATGATACGTTGAATTGTAGTGAGGCTAACAATCCTTTCTCTTTCAGCAATAAGAACGTTGTTGCAATTAGTGATGTAATAGCAATAAGAGCTGTGACGATGGAGACTTCAAGAGGGCAATTCGGACAATATCCCGTGTTCGTCTTTGCTAAAGATGCAACATACGCTGTCAATATAGGCAATGATGGAACGATGCAGTCTGTTGTGCCTTACTCTTATGATATTCTTAATAATAAGCACTCTGTTGCTAATATGGGAAGGTCTGTAGTTTTTTGCTCGAAAAGAGGGGTCGTGTTATTCGATAATTCAGGCGAAAGTAAATTGTTGCTGAAATTGGACAAAACGCAAGACTATGCGTATGATAAATGCGAGAAGGAGCATCAGAAGCAGTTTGTGGAATCTTATTTAAGTGGCGACACGATGTCGTTCGGTGAAATTCCGGACTATAAAGATTTAAGCACCTATATGAATGGCGGAGCACGTTTTGCTTACGACTACTCACACGAACGTTTGATTGTGTATAATCCGCAGTACAACTATTCGTATATTATGGATTCTCAATCGGGATTTTGGAGTATTTTCAATCACGGCTTCAGTAATAATTTGTACATAGATAATCAATGCTGCATGGCGAAAGTATCAAGTCGTAAAATTGTAACGGAAAAAACAGAAATAAAAAACGTGTATGTAAAGAAAGCAAAGAAAATATCTGAGAATGAAGCAAGAACAACGATAACTACTATTCTTACAGTAAAAACGACAAGAACCATAAAAGACAGTTCAAATGGAGAGATAATAACTGAAGTTGGAGGAAAAGAAACTACAAAAACGCATGACGAAAAAGCTGTGGTGACAAACGATAAAATCATTTTTGATACAACGATAGAAACGGTTACTAAAGATATTATGACGGGAAAGTCTGAAACGAAGCAGGAAACAGACCATCAAGAGACGGACAAAGAAGTTTTTCCGAATTTTATGGAGGATTTCGAAGAAGCCGATATCAAGCGAGAAAGCGAGAGTGACCCTATCATAAAAGAGTATACAAAAAAAGAATATGCCGTCTACGACTATTCATCAGACAATGTTGTTGAAACGCAGAAGGCTTACCTTATCACTCGTCCATTCAAGTTGGGTGAACCAGATGTGCACAAGAGTTTGCAGGGTGTTATTCAGCGTGGTGTGTTCTGCAACAAGAATGATGTGAAGCAGTGCTTGTATGCGAGCAATGACTTGTACAGGTGGGTTCCGGTGCATTCGAGTGACAGCATTTATATGCGTGGCATGAGGGGTACGGGTTATAAGTACTTTAGGGAGATATTGTTTTTGCCGGAGTTCAAGCAGGACGAGGTGTTGCATGGTGCAACGGTGGAGTATGTGCCAAGAATGACGAACAAGATGAGATAAGGTGTGAGTGAGGTTGCGGACATATTGCGAGAGAATGAGCGGCGCAATGCTGAGGTGTTTGCTCCCTTCAACCCTGTGACGGGTGAGGGGAGCATACTTGCGCGTGTGCGTGTGGAGGTGTCGGACTTTCCGATACGCGTGCAGTGGCTGCCTGAGTGTATGCTTGATGTGCCGCTGGTGAAGCGCCTGGTTGAGGCTGGCAGTGTGGCTGCATTTTATGAGGGGCTTGGTGAGGAGCAGGCTTATACGGAGGAGGTGTATCAGTATATAGTGCGCAAGTTTGTGCGTGTGAGGTGTATGTATGACTTTCCGTTTTGGGCTGTGATGTATGTGCTGATTAGCAACAAGACGGGTGGCGATGACATACATTTTAGCTTGAACAGGCCTCAGCGTTTGCTGGTGACGCGTTTTGAGGAGATGCGTATGAATGGTGAGCCAATCCGTCTGATATTGCTGAAGGCTCGCCAGTGGGGTGGTTCGACTGCTACGCAGATATATATGGCGTGGTTGCAGTTGGTGCATAAGACTGGTTTGAACTCGCTGATTGTGGGGCATGTGAAGGACGCATCGTATGAGGTGCGTGACATGTTTGACAAGATGATTGATGAGTACCCTGTGGAGTTGCTTCATGAGATTGGCGAGAGCTATGACCCTAATGAGGCGAAGATAGAGGGTGTGGGGAACAGTGGCAACATAAGGCGTATACCGCAGCGTAACTGCAAGATAAAGATTGGTTCGTATGAGAAGCCGGAGTCGGCGCGTGGTGGTGCTTACAGTTTGGTGCATTGTACGGAGGTGGGGCTGTGGAGTCCGACGGAAAACAAGAGTCCGGAGAAGGTTGTGCGTTCAGCTTGTGCTGGTATTACGCTGAAGCCGCTGACGATGATAGTGTATGAGAGTACGGCGAATGGTACGGGCAACTTTTTTGAGCGGGAGTATAATGCGGCTAAGGAGAGTGATGCGCACATAAGGCGTGGTGAGGAGAGCACTTCGCAGTTCAGGTCGTTGTTTGTGGCATGGTATCAGATTGAGATATACAGGCGTGAGTTTGAGAGTGATGAGGCGAGGCGGTTGTTTGCCCTGGCGCTTGTAAGAAACAAGCATAATGCTTATACGCCGACGAACCGTGCGGAGGCCGGCCGCTACTTGTGGTACTTGTGGGAGTGTGGTGCGACGTTGGAGGCGATAGCGTGGTATGTGGAGGAGCGCAAGAAGTATACGGACCATGGTGACATGGCGAGCGAGTACCCGACAGATGACAATGAGGCGTTTGTGTATTCGGGTTGCAAGGTGTTTGACAAGATGCTTGTGGAGGCTTTCCGCCCTGCCTGCCGTGAGCCTCGGTATGTGGGTGACATTTATGCTGATGGCGACGAGGGCAAGGAGGCGATGCAGCATATAAGGTTTAAGGAGGACCGGACGGGGCTGCTGTGCGTGTGGGAGAAGCCCGACATAGATGATGCGGAGAAGGTGCGTGACCGTTACCTTGTGGTGGTGGATATTGGTGGGCGGTCGGCGAAGGCTGACTGGTCGGTGATATGTGTGATAGACCGCATGTATTTGATGAGTGGTGACAGGCCGGAGGTGGTGGCTCAGTGGTATGGGCACATAGACATGGACTTGCTGGCGTGGAAGGCGGCTCAGATAGCGAAGTGGTATGATGATGCGTTGCTTGTGATAGAGAGCAACACGCTGGAGACGAAGGACAGGGAACGCATGGTAGATGGTGACCAGTCGCAATTTATATTGTACAAGGTGAAAGACGTGTATGACAATTTGTATGCGCGCGAGCAGAGTGAGGACGAGATACGTGAGGGTGCTCCGAAGATGTATGGGTTCCACACTAATGTGAAGACGAAGCCGAAGATTATATCGGAACTTGTGAAGGTGGTGCGCGAGCACTTGTATACGGAACGTGACGGCCGCTGCCTTGATGAGTACTTGACGTATGAGCAGAAGCAGAATGGTGCTTATGGTGCGATAGCCGGCAAGCATGATGACTTGTTGATGACGCGGGCGATAGGTTTGTATATAGCCTATAACTTTAAGGTTATGCCGCTGCCAAGTGTTGTGCCGCGCCGCCTTAAGAGGATTGAGCCGCGCAGCCATGTGGACCGGATAACGGAGGCGGTCATCTGACTTGAATGGTGGTTCTGTTTTTACGTCGGAGGTTGTTGATGATGGCTTTGGCTTGTGATGCGGAGAGGTAGAACTTTGGTGCTGGTGCCGAAACTACTCTGCATACAATTTGGCTCATGCTGAGAGATGGTGACTGGGATTTGAGGGCTTTGCAGCGTGTGAAGATTTCGTTGTACATTTCGCGTTTGCAGTGTGTGACGATGACGGGCAGTCCGCGCATCATGCGGCCTATGACGATGGTGGCCCTTTCCTCGCTGACCCAAAAGCGTGAGCAAGGGTTCATGACTACTTGTTTGAATAGTTTTTCCATGTTGACGTGGCTGCACTCGTGCAGCAGTTGGCGGAAGGCGGTCATGAGTTCGCGTTCGCGTTGTTGCTTGTAGTAAGATGTAGACCCGATGTGTTTCATGTGGTGCGGTATAAAAAGAAAAGCCCCATGCGCCTACTTGATAGTAGTTGCGCATGGGGCGTAAATGTTCAGCCTTTAGTATGAGATGATGCAAAGTTACGGAAAATCAGTGATTTAGCATAAGAAATGTGTGATAGCTGTTATGTGTGGTTGGAAATAAAGCATCATCGCGTGTAAAATGAACGAAATTTGCTTATAGTAATATAAACTTAAAAGAGATGGCAGAACAAGATAAGGTGCAGATGCCTGTGGAAACGGGTGCTGTGAATGAGGAGCCGAAGAAGTCGAAGCGTGACATGTTGCGCGAACGCTTGTCGAAGAAGTACCCCGACAAGAATTTTGATGACGATGAGGCTTTTGCGGATCAGGTGAATGCAGATTATGATGATTATGACAACAAGATAGCCGGTTACAAGAAGAGTGAGCAGGCGTTGTCGGACATGTTTGCGAGTGACCCGCGCTCGGCAAATTTCCTCATAGACTGGAAGGAGGGTTCGGACCCCGTGATTGCACTTGTGCGTAATTATGGCAGTGACATTGTGGCGGCTGTGGACGACCCCGAACGTCAAGAAGAGATGGCGGAGGCGAACAAGGCGTATATAGAGCGCATGAACCGCAACAAGGCCCTTGAAGAAGAGTATAAGGAGAACTTGAACCAGTCGTTGCAGATGATGCAGGAGGCGCAGGAGCAGAATGGCTGGAGTGACGAGCAGGTAGATGCGGCATGGCAGCAGTTGTTCAAGATAGTAGATGATGCTGTGATGGGCAAGTTTGACCCCGAAACACTGAAGTTGCTGATGAATGGCAGCAACTATGACAAGGCTGTGGCGACAGCTCAGCAAGAGGGTGAGATAAAGGGCCGCAATGCGAAGATAGAGGAGAAGCTTAGAAAGCAGCAACAGAGTGACGGGACGGCCCACCTTAATGGTAAGAACGGACGTGCTCCGCGCCGTACTGCCGACCAAAGTATTTTTGCCCTGGCATCGCAAGCCTAAGGCATGCAGACTTATATAGAGATGAAAAATATTGAAGACGAAGAAACCATACAATTTCCTAAAGATGTTGTTAGAGCAGGGCGTGGCAGTGTGGGAGTGAGAAGTCAGGTGCCTGGCATTGCTACAACGGTGTCGGCTGTGGCTGAGGCTACTGGCGGGCTGCATGGTGGAAGTCTTTTTGTAAAAAGCAGAACAGAGAAATAAACCTTTTAATAATTTAGAGAACTATGGCAGAGAACGTACAAGTAACTACGTCTAACGTAACCCCGCAGCCCGGCAGCGTGGGTTTGAAAACACAGGTGTCGGGACAGGCCACTACCGTGTCGGCAGCAGCAGATGCAACTGGCGGTGTGGGTGCAGGCAACTTTATAGAACAAGACCTTGATGCTGAACTTTTTGCCTTTAAGGGTGACGATACCCCGTTGATGCAGCTGATGCTGAAGGCCAAGACTGTGAATGTGAACTCTCCGGAGGTGGAGCATTACATGATAGACGAGCCTCGCAGTTCGGTGGTGACAGCGAATGCAGTGGAGAAGGACGACACGAAGAATGCCTTTGAACTGCCTCTTGCCTCGGAAGACCAGAACATACCTCAGGAATATGGCACTTTGCTTGTGAAGGGTGTGAATGGTTATGCCGAAGATGGTCAGACCGAAACCCCTGGCAAGGACCTCATGCTGTTTGTGACCGGCCGTGCAAGCAATGGTAACCCGATTGTGCGTGCCACTAATGGCAAGAAGAAGTTGAAGACAGACCAGTTCTGCACGGTGCCAGCCATTCCTGCAAACTCTGAGATTGTGATTTTGTCGAATGCGCTTTATGAGACCCAGAAGGAAGTTGCCCCCGACTTGATTGTGCCTCAACCAACTACGGTGTACTTGCAGAAGCGAGGCATGAACCAAATTGTGTCAGACTACTTTGAGAGTCAGCGAAAGCATATCCCATTCTCGCAAGCCTTGATTGCAGAGCAGGCAATTACCAACTTCAAGACCCGTTGCAACCGCACACTTTGGGCGGGCAGAAAGAGCAAGTTTTCGGTTAATGTGCCGAAGCTTGGTGCGCAGACAGTTTACACGACTGAGGGTATTCGCTGGCAGTTCAAGCGTGAATTGCAGCACACTGGCAAGTGGACTGTGGAGAAGATTATAGCCCTGGCGAAGATGTTCTTCACTGGTGAAGATGTGCCCAAGACCGGTATTTTGCTTGCCGGCAAGAATTTGCTTGAACAGATTCAGTGTATAGACTATTCAAAGCACCCCGAAATTCAGATTACTACCAAGACAAACCCTGTGGGTTGGGTGGTGACAAACTTCCATACCGTATTTGGTGACATCGAAATAAAGCGTGAGCCTACTCTTGACAAACTTGGCTGGAGCAACAGTGGTGCGCTGATTGGTGAGAACCGTCTTGTGCACTACAAGCGTACGAGTGACCATGAGTTCAGCGACAAGGTGGAAGGTGAAGAGGCTACACGCAAGGGTATGATTGTGTGGGACGGCCTTGCTCTGAAGGGTGCTTGTCACATGTTCATAAACGGTGAGGGCGATGGTGCCAATCATGACTCTGTGGTATATATCCAGTGGGACAAGGAGACAGCTCCCGATGTGTCGTCGGCAGGCAATGTGGTATACTACTTGCTGAACGATTGCCCTGCATTGAGCCAGAGTGCCAAGGCCGGTACGATGTGGCGACACAACGGCACGGCATGGGAAGAGTATGCTGGTGAGATTGTGTTTGACTAACGATGTTACTAACATGAAGGTGCTGCCAAAGCAATAGGTGGCACCTTCGTATAAACTCTAAATGATGAGAGAGATGAAAACTTATGGTGTTTATGGCCTTATGGACTGGCAGCCCATCATACGTGTTGGCCGTGCGAAGTTCTGCCCGCTGTTTACGGGCGGTGGTGCGACGGCATACGGGCAGACACCTGCAAAATATGCGACGTCGAATGAAGTGTGCCAGCGCATTATAGAGAACTCTGACTACTTTAAGTCGGGGCATATCAAGTTGCTTTACTCGAACGAGATTGAAGAGGCAAAGGATTTGGAGGTGTGTGCTGAGAGTCATGATGATGGTGCCGAATATGTGGAGAAGGTGTTCCCCTCTATGGGTGATGCCGCATCGTATGTGGCAGACAGTTTTGGTACTCCGAAGTCGAAGTTGCGTACACGCGATGCTATTGTGTCGGCAGGCAAGGCACATAATGTAAACATTAAAATAGCAGATTAGAGGGACTGAATATGGAATTGCACTCACTATCCAAGGTTAAGCCGGAGGAGGCTGACGGCATGGACTCTGTAAAGCGTGACAAGTTGCACAATTCGCAGCGTGCCTATGACGTGCTTGCCATGGCTCAGACATATTGGAGCAACATGGACGATTTCCGTCGTGAGCGTGAGCGCAACAAACGCTACACCTATGGCGACCAGTGGGACGACACAATCACTGTGGACGGGTGTCGCATGACTGAGGGGGAATATATCCAGAAGCAGGGCAATGTGCCGTTGAAGAATAACTTGATACGCCGCCTGGTGCGCAACGTGATAGGTGTGTACCGCTCGCAGTCGAAGGAGCCGGTATGCAATGCGCGTGACCGCGATGAGCAGAAGCTTGGTGAGACGATGAGCACTGTGCTGCAATATAATATGCAGCTCAACCGCATGAATGAGTTGTATGCGCGCACGATGGAGGAATATATGGTGGGTGCGTTTGTTGTTCACCGCAAATGGTATGGTTGGCGTAATGACAAGTTGGACTGCTGGACGGACTATGTGAACCCAAACCGTTTCTTTGTTGATACAAACATGCGCGACTTCAGAGGGTGGGACGTGACGTGTTGTGGCGAGATACATGACATATCGTTTGGCGACCTGCTTGGGCAGTTTGCTCAGACGCCGTCGGACTATGAACGTCTTGCCAACATATATCGTGCGGCCAACAATATGCGTGGTTTTGTGAGTGCGCGTGCAAGTTTTGGTGTGTCGACGCATAGGAAGGACATAGACTTTTTGTTGAACACCGACGAGTCGCTTTGCAGGGTGATAGAGGTGTGGCGCAAGGAGACGAAGCCCCGCTACCGATGTCACGATTACAACAATGGTGACGTGTTCAAGATAGACGTGAATGACAAGAAGGCTCTTGTAGACGATGTGAACCAGCAACGTTTGGAACAAGGGTTGTCGTTGGGCATGGCTAAGGAGGACATTCCGTTGGTTAAGGCAGAGTGGTTTGTGGACAGTTATTGGTACTACTACTACCTTACCCCGTTTGGTGACATACTTGCTGAGGGTGAAACGCCTTATGCGCACAAAAGTCACCCCTATGTGTTCAAGGCATATCCGTTCATTGACGGCGAGATACATTCGTTTGTGAGTGATGTGATAGACCAGCAGCGTTATGCTAACCGCCTTGTGACGCTGTATGACTGGATAATGCGTGCGAGTGCGAAGGGCGTGCTGTTGGTTCCGGACGAATGCCTTGGCGACCAGAGTCCTGAGGATTTTGCAGATGCGTGGACTCGATTTAATGGTGTGGTGTTGTATCATGCGAAGCCTGGTGTGCCTGCCCCGACACAGGTGGCAAACAATTCGACAAACATAGGTATTAGCGAGTTGCTTAACTTGCAGTTGAAGTTCTTTGAGGATATAAGCGGTGTGCATGGTGCGCTACAAGGACGTCAGGGTACTACTGGCACGAGTGGCACGTTGTATGCGCAGCAGGCGCAGAATGCAACGACTTCGTTGCTTGACTTGCTGGATTCGTTTTCGCAATTTGTGGTAGATGCCGCATACAAGGACGTGAAGAACATTCAGCAGTTTTATGACCAGAAGCGTACCTTTAACATAGCCGGCCGCCAGGCCACGCAGATTGAGTATGACCCGGAAAAAATTCGTGATACCGAATTTGACTTGAGCATAGTGGAGAGCACGGCCACCCCCGTGTACAGACAGATTGCGAATGACTATCTTGTGCAGTTCTGGCAGTCGGGGCAGATTACCTTGCAGCAGTTGCTTGAGGTGGGCGACTTTACGTTTGCGGACCAGTTGTTGCAGAGCATTAAGAGCCAGCAGCAACAGATGCAGCAGGGACAGACACCAGAAAGTGTGCCGCCAGAGCTGATGCAGCAGGCGCAGAATGGTGCTGACATGAATGCGGTGAACAAGCTGTATGGTGCGATGAAAGGCGAAGACAATGATGAGGCCCAACAGTATGGAGGACCACAAACACCTAATGAGCAATGAACAGTTACTTGATAGATGAGATGGTGAAGGACGTGCGTATAGCAATAGACAACAACACGGAGGATAAGGAGTTGTTGGAATTTGCTGATACTGACACGTTGATGCTGCAAGACATAGTGCGCGCCAAGGTGGTAGATGCTGCCAATATGATAGTGCGCGATGCGCCAGTGGATATGCTTGATGGTGGTGTGGTGGCGGACTTGAAGGGCATGGTGAAACTGAACAAGGTGTATGACACGGACACCATGCAGTATGCAGTGGTGAGGCTTGACAGAAGTTTTATGCGCCTGGTGAGTTTCAAAATGGCTGATTGGAATATGGCTGTGACGGAGGCCATCAGTCCCGACAGTGCTTTGTATGCCATGCAGCGCAGCAGAATAGAGGGTGTGCGTGGCAACAAGGAGCGTCCGGTGGTGGCTGTTGTTCCGTCGAATGTGTCGGGCGGGTATGACTTGGAGGCGTACTCTACGAAGTCGGACAATGCTTTAATGACTTATATGCCGTATGCAAGTTTGTCAAGCGATGGTGCGTCGATTGAGCTGCCCGTTCACTTGTACAGTGCGATTGTGTATGCCACGGCCTATCTGACTGCTTTGGCCTTTGGTGCTGGCGAGCAAGCGGCCAATTTGCTACGTGTGGCACATGAACTGGCGCATATCAGTGATGCGGCACCTGATTATGTGCAACAGCCGCAACAACCATTACAACAAGAAGAGCAATGAAGAAAGATTGGAAAGACATAGAGGGCCATAAGTTCCGCATTGACGTGGGTTCAACATTAAGACAGGCCATGTCGGATGATATGCCTGCCGAGGTGTTGTGCTTTACTACTGACGGGCATATTGTGATGAATGGTTTGGAGTTTCCGGACCTTGATGCAGTGAAGACCGAGCTCAGACGTGAGTTGTTCAGCTACAAGATAGATGAGTCGGTGTTCGGTTTGACTGCTGATATGTCTCGCAATGAGGTGGAGAAGATTATGGATAAGCCGCTATTTGACGAGATAGTTGACGCGATAACCAATGGTAAGACTCTCTATGTTGGTGAAGGATATGTGGACGGCAGGTATAGTGTGGTGCATACTATTACTGGCAAGAACTTTAGGGAGCTGGACTTGACGTATAAGGACAACCGCGTGGTGTTGCGTAATTACGTTCCATTGAGTTCGGTTGAGGTGTACTATGGCGGCGGTTCCCGTTTGTTGAAGCTTGAAAACGATGTTGAAGAGTTGAAGGACCTCCTTACTATGGCTTAGACAGAACCTAATTTTTATAAACAATTAAACTATTAACAGAGATGGCAGAATTGAAAGAAATTGCCGCAGGAACGATGATTGGTTTCTCGGCGAACAAGACGGTGAAAGAAGCGAAGGAAGATACAGCTACCAACCGCGTTGACATCTGTAAGACGAAGGAACTTTACCTGAATGGTGAGCGCGCTGGTGTTACGGACGTTGAGAAGAAATTCCTTGAAGAAAACTTGAACACTGATAGCACTGTGAAGGCTTCGAAGGTGAAGACTTCACTTGGCAGCGACATTGAGACTTATGTTAAGAACAATGTGGCAGGTGCTTACAAGTACCAGGGCACGGTAGACAGCCTTGACGAAATCCTTGCAAAGAACTGCACGAAGGGCGATGTGTTCAACGTTCGTGTGAAATTTGTTCTTTCCGGAAGTGATGGAAATGATGGTATTTATGAGGCTGGCACCAATGTGGCTGTGAGAGAGACTTTTGCAGCAGGTAAAGGCAATAAAAGATTGCTTGACCCCTTGGGTGGTATCGTTAACGGCTATGCGACGAAAACTGATTTAGAGACCGGACTTGCGAAGAAGGCTGATAAGGCGATTGTGCTGCCGATTTCAAATTATGTGCCTGGAGGAAAGGTTGAAGAAATTGCAGATGTGTTTGGTTTTGATGTGAACACATCATCAGATACTATTGCCGCATATTTAACTGGTGACCGCAGTTTTGACAAGTTGTTTAACGCCATTCAATCTGGTGTGAATATTTATGGTCAGTATCATCATTATGAAGCCCTTGTTGATATGTCTGAGGCTGGTATAGCTGAGGTATGCAACGTTAAGGCTTATGATTGGTCGGGACAAATAGGTTCTACTCAAAAACAAACGTATAAAGCCATAGAGATGGAACTGGAAGATGTAAAAATAATTATTCAACTTTCAGCTGGAAAATATAAGGCGATTAAAACGGAATCTATTTCGCGTCGTATCTTTAATCTTGAACGCCAGTTGACCTTGGCCTAAGGCATTTTATCATAATTATATAACGAAGCCGCACTATGGCCGGTGTGTCATGGTGCGGCATTATTTTAGTATAGACTATGGCAAAGAAAGATTGGAGCGAGATGGAAGGATTGCCATGGCGGCTTGATGTAGGCTCGACATTGGAAGAGGCCATGCAGTCGGAGAACGGTCAGATGCTGTATGTAACGAAAGATGGCCAAATAGTGATGAATGGTGAGGTGATAGCCAATGATGCTGTACATTACCTTGGCAGTTATTCACTTTCTTCGGGAGGCGAAAATGCCGCAAAACAGCTGTCGGTAAATTGCTTTACGAAGCCAATACTGCACTATACCATAACGGGCAATAATAATTTGACAGCGTTGGTGCGCCAGGTGCGTACGAACAATACGAATGTGCGTCAGTGGCTGAGGCTCGGTGCTACGCTATACTACCGTGATGTGACGATGAACAACGACTTTAGTCAGGCTACATCATGCACATCGTGGACGAGGTTGCCGGAGTATGACTCTACGGTGGACAGCCGCATCACCAAGAACCGTTCGGACATTGCTGACAACATACAGAAAGTCAATGCAAACACAAAACGTTTAGACGGTATAGATGGTGCGATAGAGTCATTTGGCGAGAGCATTACAGACCAAGCCTTGCGCATATATAACCTGGAGCACGGCAAACCATTGGCTACCCAATTGGCACCAGGCTTTATGAGCGCAGAAGACAAGGTAAAGGTGGACACGCTGAACGGTGGCATTGCGCAGCAGAAGGACGGCAGTTATAAGACATTGACTGGCAAGGCCGTCATTGAGACGCACTCCGACGTGGTGGGAGAGGAGGTGAGTTTGACAGACTTTAATAACGCCCAAGCCACTACCTACAATAAAGGTGATGTGATAAACCTATACTATACCAAGGGTGCCTATGGTGTGCTTGCGCAAAAGGATATGCTATGGTTCGGCCGTCGCGTGGTGAGCAACGACAGCAGCAACGGCACGCTCGTGAAGTATGACTTTAAGACTATTGCCGGTGTGGAGCCTAAAGATGCGTTTAACAGTGACATTACTCTGTACTTCTTGACACTCAAGGGTTATACATCTGCCTTTAGGGGTAGTGCTGGTTATACATTGTACCCATTGAATGTAAGTGCAGTGCCCTACTTGCCATCAACAGCAGACAAGGTGCTGCTTGAAAAGATAAAACAGAAACTTGGATTATGACAGACCTGATACAGACTATCAGTTCTATTGTGACAGGTGTGGCGATACCGGTGCTCGGTGTATTCTTGTTCTATGATGCGAAGAAACGTGAGGCTTCTGCCAGGGCCGGTAAGGCAGAGGCAGACAACATTACGCAGTATGCTGCCCAATGGCAGAAGTTGTATGAAGAGAAGGTGAAGCACGAAGAGGAACTGAATGAGAAGATTGATGCGCTATATGTGCAGCTTAATGAGCAACGCGATGAACTTGCGCGACTTAAAAAGGAGATGGCAGAACTGATGGTGAAGCAGCAGTATGCGGAGAGCCAGAAGTGTACGGTGTTTGGCTGCCCCAACCGCCAGCCGCCTCAACTTGTGTGTGCAAGTAGTAATCACCCAGAACAATAGGACTATGAGATTGACGAGATATATCACGGAATTGATACGTGTGGACAGTGGGCATAGCAGCAAGGCGTTTTTCCTTGTGATGGTGACGATTGTTGGCAGTGTGTTGCTTCTTTGCGCGGCGTTTGTGCTGGCATGGGAGGTTGTGAGCACTGGCACTATACATACGGATTTAGTGGGACTGAGCGCATTTGTGGGCAGTGTGGCAAGTTTGTTTGCAACAGCTGGTATCACAAAGGTGTGCAGTGAACGGAAAGAAAAGAAATGCGAGTATGAATGATTGGATAGGTGGTTACAATTCTGTGTTCAAGTGTCTTGGCGGGAGAGGTCATGGGCAGGAGGAACGCGAGGTGAACGACTATTATGCGACAGACCCGATGGCGGTAGATTATCTTGTTGAGAATAATTTGTTGCCAGATTGTATATGGGAATGTGCTTGTGGTGAAGGGCATCTGAGTAGAAGGCTTGAAGAAGAAGGATATGATGTGTATAGTTCGGACTTGGTGGACCGTGGATATGGTGTAAGCGGGGTGGACTTTTTGAAGGCTGATGAGAAGCCTTCTGACAAGATAAAATGTATAGTTACCAATCCACCCTATAAATATGCCACGGAGTTTGTGCTGCACGCAATAGACATTCTTAAGCCCGGCGACAAGATTTTCATGTTCCTTAAGACGACATTTCTTGAAGGCCGGAGAAGGAAAGAAATGCTTTTTGACCGTTTCCCGCCAAAGACAATCTACCAATTCAGCGGAAGAGTTGCCTGTGCAAAGAATGGAGATTTTGGAAAGATGAAGAAGATTGGAAGTGCTGTTGCTTATGCTTGGTACGAGTGGGAGATTGGTTCGTATGGCACGACAGCACTCAAATGGATATAACACAATATAATATAGATGGAAAGTTGGAAAGAATTAGCGGCATTTGTGCTGGAGCGCGAGGGCGGCTATGTTAATAATAAGGCCGACAAGGGAGGACCTACGAACAAGGGCGTGACATTAGCGACCTACCGAAGTGTGTATGGACAGCACAAGACGGTTGAGGACTTGAAACGCATTACTGATGCGGAGTGGGAGTACATTTTTAAGAAATTCTACTGGTACAAGTGCAAGGCTGACTACATACAGGACAAGAGTGTGGCCTTTATTCTTGTGGACTGGGCCTATAACAGCGGAGTCAAGACGGCCGTAACGCACTTGCAGCGGATAGTTAAGACTACTGCCGACGGCATCATGGGCAAGCAGACCTTGCAGGCGGTAAATACGCGTAGTCCGCTGCCATTGTTCGGGGCGTTGAAGCAGGACAGAATAGCTTTTTACAAGGCAAGAGCTGCCAAGAATCCGAGTCAGAAGGTGTTCTTGAAGGGGTGGCTAAATCGGGTGAGCCATTTCGCGTATGGCAAGTTCGTTTGAACAAAAACGAAACTGCCACACGAAAAAACTCGTGCGGCAGTTAAGTGCTTCTTTTAGGATGTGCCCTTTTTATATATTAATTAAACACTGCAAAGATAACAAATATAATCAAGAATATGCGTAGAATTAGTGGTTTTTTAATCGTAATTATCTGTGCAGTTGTCTTGCACAGCAGTTGCGCGCGCAAGGTGGTGCAGAGCATGGAGCGCACGCACGACGCGCTGATAGTGTATAAGACCGACAGTGTGATGGTGCGCGATACGATTGTGACAGTTTCCAATTTGGAAACAGTGGACAGCGTGGCGGAGCGCATGACTACCTATGTGGTGGTGGACACAGCTGGCAAGGTGCTGACGAAGTATGTGTATCGCGACAGAAGCGTATACCACAACAAGGACGCTCTTAGTGCGAGCAGTCATGTGTCATGCCGCGCACACCGCACAAACAGCACAAGCCACAAGGCTACGGTGCGTGATGCGGTGACAAGGGTTGAGAAGCCTCCTGCAAGGTGGAAGCTTCGGGCCGTTGGCGGTCTGATTATCATAGTAATATGCGTGTTGTTATATTACAACATATATAGTAAGTATAAGTGATTTTGTTGGGTTGTTTGTTTGGCAAGCATGGGCGCATGGTGATGTGTTCCGTGCTTGCCTTTGTGCTTATTTATTTACAACGAAATTACTTATGAACAATGGAACAATTACAACAGATTTTTGATTGTGCAGTTGAAGCCGTGATGCAAGCCAGCGGCCTTGACTTTGATGCGCTTGCTAATTGTCGCTCGGAGCGGTGTGTGGTGGCGCGCGTGGTGCTTGTGGACGTGCTGATGGAGCTTGGTATGAGCGAAGGGGATATTGCATTCCTAAGCGGCATGAGTCAGCAGAGAGTTAACTCGCTTAAGAATAGTGCGAGGTACAGGCTAAAGGGACTGGCTGCACGGGTGATGAGGGAGGAGGTGAGGAAATCCGTTTCCTTGCCAATATGAGTAAAGGCCACCTGGATTTGGTGGCCTTTTGCTTATGATTGGTTAATTGGTTGATAGTGTTGTATGTAATCCTTAAATCTGATTGCTTGACTTTTTAAGATGTTGGAAAAAGACAATGTTTCTCGCAGTTTGTCAAGCCCATAGTTGTCAATAAAACGTCCGACACAAGGGTTGAGCAGTAAAGATGGTATTGCTTCAACATCACTCATGTCTAATTTGACAGGCTCTCCTTGTTGTATTTTATCTATCATGATACAATACAACTCTTCTCCTGCTTTTCTGTAATCCTTTGTTCTCGCAAGGATTGTTGATACTTTAATTGTACACATAATATCAAAAATCAAAGTCGGTTAATATATCTTCTTCTTCTAAATTTTGAGTATCAATGTCGAAATCAATAAGTGTTCCCGTAAAATTGAAGTCGGTTTGTGAGATATGCTGCATTCCGTCTATTTTTACGAGGCAAGCTCCCTTGCTAAATAGTCTTACATTATCTGAGTTTGTTAAGATATTGTCTAAGCCAAACCCTCTGTTGTTCTGTTGCGATTGAACAGTAAAGTTCTTCTTGATTGCAATTTCAAGTGCTTCTTTGTCATTCGTTTCGTTTCCAAGAAATGCCCTTACAGAAGAAGGTATAGATATTCCGAAGTCACATATTGCTACATTTATCTTACCATTTTTCTGATTGTAATATATAACACTAAAAGCATTGCCATTTGCTTGTGCATGGTCAAACACATTGTTATAGGCTTCAGCAAGGCACGTTGATATAGGCGTGTAGTCTTTATCCTTGCCTATTGTGTTCTTAAAGTATTTAGTTACTTCACTCGCAAATATGTCTTTTTCGTCATCTTTTATTTTCCATAAACTAAAGATGTCTTTTTCAGTGCTTAATGCGTGTCTAAAACCTAATCTCCAATAGGTTGAGAAACCGCAAGTGTCGCAAACATACTGACACACATCTTTATTATCCCGAGAGATACTAACTGGGAAATTCTTGTCTACGAAGAATTGTACCAAACAAGCAAGCGAAGCTAAATGGAAAGGTTTAAGCTCGTGTGGAAGTATTTCGCTGGAGAAATCTATAACTACCTCTTCTCCAGAAGTGCTGTTACAATGCAAATTCACAAACGAAGCAATATTACGAACCCACCTAACTTTGTCCGCTTTGTCGAATAAGATATGAATCATGTTGCAAAGGTACAACTGCAAGTTACATTTTCCAAATAAATTAACAATTATTGGTGCAGAGTTGGGCACAAGCAACTCACAAGCAACAAACAAAACTCACAAGCAACTCACAAGCAACTTGTCATCACCTTTGCGCTATCGGGGGATATTCCCCGACCGACTTAATACATTCATAATTATGGACAATGTAGAGAAAGTAATCTGTTGCGACAGAGGTAATGATGCGCTCGCTTATGCAGCAATGGCGAACAACAAGGGCAATGACCCTATGGCACTGGCTGCTATGATGAACGGCGGCCTTGGAGGTGCCAATCAGTGGTTGAACAATCCGTTTTTGTACCTTATTTTTCTTGCCATGTTCGGTGGCAATGGCTTCGGGTTTGGCAACAACCGCAATGGTCTGCAAGATGCCGAGATACAGAGCCAAATCCAATCTTTGCGCTCGCAGATGGCGGACAACCACAACTCCGACCTGTTAATGCAAGCTATCAAGGGCAATAACGATGCATTGACTACATTGGGCGCAAACCTTAATTGCGACTTCAACCAGTTGCAGCAAGGCGTGTGTGCAGTTCGTTCCGCTATTGACAACGTAAGCGGCAAGGTAGGTTTCTCTGCCGAGCGCGTAATCAACGCAGCGGAGAAAGGTGATGCGGCAGTTATCCAGGCAATACAAAATTGCTGCTGCAACACACAAAACAACATCACCAAGATGGGCTATGAGAACCAGCTCGCAATACAAGGACAGACCAACTCCTTGCAGCAGAGCCTCAACTTTGTCAACTCATCGGTGGAGCGCGGATTCAGCTCTGTTGGCTATCAGATGTCGCAGGACAAGTGCGATGTTATTCGTGCAGGACAGGACAACACGCAGCGCATAATTGATGCCTTGAACAACCATTGGTATGCTGACATTGACCGCAAGTATCAAGACGCGAGATTGGAGCTGTCGCAGCAGAACCAGACTGCCGCACTGATTGCAGCTCTTGGCAAGACTACCGCCACGGCATGAAGAGGAGGTGTTTCCAAAACGGAAATAACCACTGATGACCATTCTATTGACGCCAACGAAAAGGTTGACAACAATACCTTTTTCGCGAGGTCTCGGAAGAGGTCGAAAGAGAAGTAATAACAAGCACGTGGGGAGGTGATTGCCCCACGTGCTACTAACGATTGAAATCATGCTATTCAAAGACGTAAAAATAGGCTACCCGATTTACTTTCTTGACAAGGAGGGCGCAAGATATTACCAAGGCAAAGCCGTGAGTGTTGCAGTTCCGCGCTACGACAATAGCCAAGCTAAGGCTTTTGGCGCGCAGCCGACTGGTCTTGTGGTAGACATAACCATAGAGGCAGATGGTGCGACCAAGACCTACACAATTCCAGAGACTGCAACAATAACGTACGCAGGGCATCTTGTATTGTCAACAGACAATGAAGGAATACTAAGAGAGGTCGAAGCACTTAAGGCTGCAAGCGAGGAGGCATTGTCACAGGTTGAGCGACACAAGCAGATGGTTACAAATTGTAGTCAACTGATGGAGGAGCTTAATCCAGCCTTTGCCGAAAAGCGCGCGCAAGACAAGCGGATTGAGGGCATTGAAAACGAGGTGAAGAGCCTTGGGGCTGTCCTTCGTGATTTTATAAACGAGTTCAAAAAATGATGATTATGGGAAGATTATATATGGTGTTTTGCAAGGGTGGTGGCAAGTGCAAGCACTTCGACAAGGAGAGTGCAGAGAAGGCTGTCAGCCGCATATACTACACGACTAAGGACGGCACAGAGCATCACGGGCCGCACTGGAGCCTGGAGCAGGTGCTTGAAGCCACGAAAGGGTTGCAGTTTAAGCCTTGTGTGACGGATTACGACAAGTATGTAGCGTTTAACGCTGCTTATGCCGACTTGTGCAAGACGTTGACGCCAGACTTGATTATAGAGACAGGTCATGCGTTTTTCTTTGAAGATGAAGATGCGCCCTGCAATAAGATATGGATATACATGGAGAGTTTTGAGTAAAAAAAGCGTGACACATCGTCACGCTTTTTGCTCTAATATAATGCCGTTCAGATATAAATTTATAAATTTGTTGCGTCTGTTAGGCATAGCGATATGTCCATTGCCTTGTAGTGAGTCTTTATCACTACTTTTGGCTAAAAACATAATCCATCAATTTTTCATTTGCTTCGTTTATCAACGAGAAGTCCTTCTTTATGTATAGATTAGTGACTCTCATTCTCTCGTCGATATGGCATAGCATGTCATTGACTATATATAATGGTATGCGTACATCATTTGCTGCAATAGTTGCCATAGAATGCCTGGCAGAGTAAAATTGCAATTTCTCAATTCCGAGAGCATTGCCAATTATCTTCAATCCCTTGTTTAATGCAACGTTGAAATTGCTTGGCGTGCTGTATCTTTCGGAGAAATTAAACATAGTACCGGCATTCCCTTTTGACACGTATTTTTTCATTAGTGGCTTTATGTTCTCTGGTACAATTATTTCCATTAGCGCATTGTCGCTCCTTCGGTCGCGTGTTTTCGTCCTATTATACCTTATCCGTTGTCCATCATAATCCGTCACGCTGTATAGGTCTACTGCATTCATGCCCATCAAACAGAATGATATGATAAAGCAGTCCCTTGCGATTATTTCTCTTTCAGATTTTCCAGTATAATTGTAAATGGCTCTTATCTGTTCAACAGTCAAGGCCCTCTTTTCTGCTACGTTCTGTTTTTTCGGTTTATAGCTATGAAGTGTTTTCTTTATTTTAATGTCATCGTTGTCGTAATCATTGTAGAACTCTCGCGCATCTTGGAAAATCTTCATGATGGAAGATGTGTATAGTGACATTGCACGTGGCTTATCGGAGAGTGACCGCTCCCACTCTCGCATCATCTGTTCGCTAAACTCACTGCAATATATAACTCGTCTACCGAAGAACTTGCATAGTGCATTTATTGCGGATTTGTAGTTGCGTATGCCTTTTAGGTCATTGTGTTCGTTTACCCATCTCTCGGCATACTTGATGAAGTTTATACTTTCTCCTTCATCTTTTTGTTTGAGTTTTTCCACAATCGTGTCAAAGGGTACATCATTCACTTCAAGATACAACCCTTCAATCTTTTTCCGTAGTTTGCTGATAATGTCATTACCACGTTCGAGTACGTTGTTGTTCTTTATTTTGAGGGAAGAGGTCAAATCTTTTTTACCTACAATCATAGTTGTCGGTAAATAGACGGTCTTTCGATTGTGTGAGAACCGGATAAAAACGACATACGTTTTATCTTCTCTCTGTCTGTCCTTCCGGACCATTAGTTTGAATGTAGCCATATTGTCTGTTTGTTATGCCCGAAGGCAAAGTTAATAATGAATTGGAAAACATTTGGAAAACATTTGGAAAACATTTTCGTTTTACAATCATATTCCAAACGTCACTTGTAAGCAATCTATTTTCTTTGTCCAGATAGTTTAACCATGACTACACGTGTAGAAAACCATTGATAATCAACGAAAAACAGAGGATTGCTCGTAATGAACAATCCTCTGTTTGGTGGGGTGCTTAGTGGGATTCGAACCCACGACATTCAGAACCACAAACTAATTAAAGGATTGTTGAATGCGTTGATTGTCATACGTTTTCCACTCTGTGTAGTGATTGATGGAAAACATTTGGAAAACATGTTGGGGTATGTTATTGGGTTTATGAGGTAGTTATAATCTGAATGCTTGGGTTTGAGGGCTCTTATAATCTGGGGGCTTGGGTGGTTATTTGATGGTGATTGTATAATGCTTTGTCGCTGTCTGTGCGGTACCATTTGAGACCACGGGAATTGTAAATTATATTTGCTTCGCTCAGAATGCTTATTGGATAATAGCAATAATTCAAACCTGTTGCGCGAAAGGCTAAATAGGAGTTGTCTGATGGGATTGTGTTGCTGTATGATGGGGGACTTAATACGTTTATTTGCTCTCCAGCTCTCGCAATGTGGTCAAATTCTAAAGATTTACCATTGATATAAACAATGTCACCGGTCTTTAGTAACTTGTGCAGGTTGTGGCAATAACCTGTCTTGGGGTATCTGCATTTCCATATCAGTAGTCTGATGGGTTCTAATATCAAGAAATTTAGCAGGCACAGAATTGTAAGTATAACGAGTAGGCCCGCTATTGCGAATAATGGGCGACCGACTATGTCTAATATGGTTGGTGGGTTTTCAATGAGGTCTTTAATTAAATAGTAAACTGGATAAAGAAAAAATAATCCCAATAATCCAATAACAAATATGGCGAACAGCACACCGGAAATGGCGGATAGTGCGGTAAGGCATATTTTTTTTGCTTTCATGCTTTATAGAAACTTGTTTGTCTGTTTGTATTTATTGTACCGCCCATCTGGTGATGGGCGGTATAATAATTATATACATGTGCGTATGAGGCCCATGACGCGGTATATGCGCAGTACATCGGACTTGGGGACGCGAAAGGTGACGTATCGCGCCTGGTTGTTGGTGGACTGGCATTCGTAGTGATTCTCGCGGTCGATGAGTATTCGTATGAACAGGCCGTGGTTGATGGTGTCTATGGCGTAGATGTTGCCATTGAGTATGTATGTGTTCTTTGACATTGCGCTTAAGGCCACCCGGTCGCCGACCTTGAAGTCGGGGAGCATAGCTTCGTCTTGTACTTCCATATATAACTGGTAGTCGGAGAAGCCTGGGAAGTATGGCACGAGCTCGACTCCATCTTTATGTTTTTCTACAAGTTTTTCGTACACGTCTAAGTTAGGTTGTTTGTACATGCTCATTGGTATGAGTGGCCTGACGTTTGTGGTGGCGGTCTTTATACCGAATGGGCGTGTTTGTTTGGTTGTTGGTTCTGTGTTATATGTTTGATGTACGTTTGTGGCGAACATGGTTGCACCAGGCGAGTTGTAGTTGCGCTGCTGCACGTTCGCCTGGTCCGCGGGTAACTTCACCTGCCTTTCTTGTATGGGGAGAATCATGTCACCTTCTCCGGTGAGAAGCCATGTCATGTTGAGGTCGGGGCAAGCTTGTTCTATTTTTTTTAGCGTCTTGTCTGATATTCTCTGTTTGCCCTTAATCATTTTGGATAGATTGGCTTGGTCTATCCCTATATGCTGTGCGAAGTAGTTCACTGAGAAACCTTTCAACTTTAGGTATGTACCTATATTATTTGCTATATTACACATTACAATTCGTACTAATGAAAGTTAATATACTAAATTACCTATCAATATATTTGGTATACCTAAGGTATTACCTTATCTTTGCAATCGAAATCAACAATCACCCAACAGGTGGTTACTGCAAAGGTAGTGAGATTTGTTGGTGATTGCAACAAAATGAAGGTTAGAGTTATGAGAAGAAACAAATACATAATTCAAGTGCCTTATGGCGCGAAGACAGAGATTGCCAAGAAGATTGGCATCAGGAAGGAGTATGTGAGCCGTGCGTTGCGGTACGACAGTGAGACCGCTCCGAGCCAGATGCGTATTCGTGATATTGCGATGAAGGAGTTTGGCGGACGGTTGGTTAAGTTGGTTTACTAAAGATAGAATGCCATGACACTGAGTGAAGTAAACAGATTGATAAAGGAGTCTGTGCAGATTGGTGTGATGCAGGCAATAAAGACTTACGAGCCTGCTCGTGATTGCATAAGGGCTTCGGAGTTGCGTGCCTGGCTTTCGTTGAACAAGATTGACTATGGCTTGTTCAGACGGTTGGAGGAGGCTGGCCTTGTGAAGAAGATGAAGCAGGGCAATGGCACGAACTCGCCGATGGTGTATTCGAAGGCTGAGGTGAAGCAGGCTGTTGCGACGAGCACGGTGTGCGGTTGGCTGGCTGATGGTAGTATAGATAAAAACTGATGGCGTATGGACAAGATGGACAAGAAAGAGACAATGCGGATTAAGTCTATAGAGCGCAAGGCTTACGAGGTTTACAAGGAGGTTGATGCGCTGATAGACCATCTGCAGAGAGAGAATGTTGATTGGGAGATAATTGACGAATTGAAAAGTACTCGTGATGCCTCGTGTGATGTGGTTGACGCATTACAATATGTGAGGGAGGAGTATGGTGATAATGAGTATTTGATATGGCTATGACAGACAAAGATAAAGAGCTCGTGCGGTTGGCAAGGACGTACACGTACTTTGATGTTTGCAAGGTGGTTGACATGAAGAAGATTGCTGACACTGATGAGGCGAGAAGAGAATTGAGTATGATAGCATCTTCGTTGTATCACGAAGAAGAGTGGTACGCAGGATTGTTATAACACATAATAAAAAGACTGGTAAGATGAAGGATACGATTAAAGATGTGATAAAGGCACTTGTGTTTGGTGCTGTGATTATAGCTGGCCTGGTGTATGCTGGCCGCAGTGACTACCGCGATGCGGTGGTGACTGAAATGAAAAATAACGGTACGTACTACTCCATGCTGCATGAGCACCCTGACTGGACTGAGGGTCAGATGGTGGAGGCGTATGTTGACAAGAAATAAGTTTTAAGTTGAGGAGTTGATGAGTTGAAGAGTTGAGCGGTTAGTTTTAGAGGTCGACCCCGCAGAGGTAACTTCATAAACTTTTCAACTTGTAAACTTGTCAACTTGAAATTCCCCAAATGATTGCTTAGTGAAATAACTACTTTGTGTGTTACAACGTGTGGCCCGCTCAGTCTGTGAAGATATGGCGGTGCCGCGTACAAAGGCACAGTGCGGTTCGTGATGAATAGTGTGTGCCGTTCTGCCATGGCTTGATGTTTGGACATGGTTCGGCATGATGCTGTGGCAGTGGTTGGATTTAAGTTGATTATCTATTACACAGAGGCGTTGTATGGTTCGTGATGAATAGTGCACGCCGCCCATGCAGGTGATAGGCCGTTAATCGGATAGGCGGCAAGGAGACAGTGCATTGGACTCGCCATCAGTAATGATGCTGGATAGCCTTGGTGACGAGTTTGGTTTTTGCGTGACATAGGACATTATGGGGTTCGACTCCCCTCGCCTGCACGACAACAAGATTACTAACAATTAAACGAAAGACAATGGAACAACAGACAACTCAACAACAGGTGGTGGCTATGGCCAGCCCTCAGGAACAAGAGATACAGCTGCTTAAGATAAAGCAGGACACCGAGTTTGCTGCCACTCCGGTGGGTCAGCAGGTGAAGCAGTTTGAGGCGACAATGCGTATTGCCAAGATGTATGCGATGTCGAGTTTTATCCCCGACTCGTATAAATACAAGAATCGTCAGCCTCTTGACATGAATAGTGTGATAGCTAACTGCACAATCGCCTTGGAGATGGCCACGCGAATGCAGGCCAATCCGCTAATGGTCATGCAAAACTTGTACATAGTGCATGGCCAGCCAGCCTTCAGCAGCAAGTTTTTGATAGCTTGCATCAATGCGAGCAAGCGTTTTTCTCCTCTCCGCTATGAGTTTAGGGGTGATGAAGGCACAGATGATTACGCCTGTCGTGTAGTGGCTTACGAGATAACCGACTTGAAGCACAAGGACCCTTTGTATGGTGACTGGATTAGCATGAAGATGGCCAAGGCCGAGGGTTGGATAGACAAGACTGGCAGCAAGTGGCTGACGATGCCGAGCCAGATGTTGCGATACAGAGCTGCCGCCTTCTGGCAGAGGACGTATTGCCCAGAGATAAGTATGGGCTTGATGACTGCCGAGGAGGCTCAGGACAGTTATGTGCCTTATGAGGAGGTGAAGTTGCAGCCGGTGTCGTCGGTTCCGACAGACGAGATAGGGCGTCCTTCGCTGACGGAGCTTGCCGCGCGCACTGCTCAGCAGCAGACTGGTGAGGCGCAAGTTGGTGCAGAGGCTACTGAGTCGAACCCTTGGGGCGATGCAGAGGAAACAGATGTTGAAGGTGTAAAATCAGAAGGCAATGTATGACAACAAGAATCAGAACACGTTAGAGTGGTTCCGCCAAAGGCTGGGTAATATTACTGGTTCGGCAGTGGGCAACTTGATGGTGAAGCCCATGGCGAAGGGCGAGACATGGAGCCAGACGGCTTTGTCGTACTTGAACCAGGTGGCTTTTGAACGTGCGATGAACCCTTTGGTGGTGGAAAATGATGACTTGTTTGCGCAGTATGTGGCGTTGAATGAGGTGAAGAGCAAGGCCATCACTTGGGGCCACGCGATGGAGGGCGAGGCCGCGCACCTGTTCGCGGTGATGTTCAAGAGTTTGTATGGCAGCACGAGTCATGCGCCTTATGAGCTTGAATTGATAGAGCCATCGTCGGTGGTGTGCAAGGATTTGCCCCATTTTGCAAGTTCTCCAGACCGCATGTTTTTCAACCCCGAGACTGGCGAGGAGTGTGCTGTAGAGATAAAGTGTCCGCAAGGCCAGTCGTTTGCGAAGTTTGTGAATGGCGTGTTTTTGCAGTCGTCGCATGAGAGCCAGCTTGAAGGTTTGAAAAAATCAGATAGAAACTACTATTGGCAGTGTTATGCCCACATGCTGGCGACTGGTGCGACAAAGACCTATTTTGTGGTGTACAACCCGTTTATGCAGAAGCCAATTTTTGCGCTTGAGATTGCTCGTGATGAGGCTGTGATAGATGAATTGCGTGCGAAGATATGTGCTGGCAATGCGTATGTGGACGAGTTGGCAGGCCGCATAACCGGCAAGAGTTGAAGTTGATGTCAGAGTTATACGTTCTTAGAGGTGCGGACGGTGGTTTGATGCCATGCTATGCGGAAGATGCCGCGCAGATAGAGCGTCTTGTCAGAGGGCGTGTGTACCTTGTAAGAGTGTATGAAGCCCGCAATGTTCGCCTTCACCGCAAGTACTTTGCGCTGATAAATGCAGCATGGGGAGCCTGTGGTGAGGTGTGGCGTAAGAAGTTCAGGAGCAAGGAGAACTTTAGGAAGAGTGTCACTCTGCTTGCCGGTTATACGGACCATGTGTATAACGCCCGCAGTGGTGAGTGGGTAGAGATGCCGCGAAGCATAGCCTTTGACCGTATGCGTGAAGATGAGTTTGAGCAGTTGTATGATGCGACGGTGAGGATTATCAGAGCGCAGTTTGCGCCAAGTGGCAAACTTGCGAGAGAGGCTTTTGAGGAGGAGATAAAGGAATTTTGAAAAAAAAGGAAGGAGGGCGCAGCCAGGAAGGTATGCAGCGGCGTATCACTCATATAAAAAAGACGATAGCGCATTTCGTCGGCCCTTCTTCCTTGATATATAAAAGTTGATGAGTTGAGGAGTTGGAGTTTTTAAGTTGAAGAGTTGAAGAGTTAAGAGGTCGGTTTAAGTGGTTGAACTCGCAGAGGTAACTTCATAAACTTGTAAACTCTTAAACTCTTAAACTCATCAACTTGAAGGTAAGCTCATAAACTTGTCAACTCGTCAACTAATAAAAAACAAGTGACTAATAAAATGAAGATAAATGAGAGAGCAAAGCAGGCTGGACCAGATGAGGCGCCTGGCTAATGAGGGTGTTCCGCGCATGCGCCGCCACCCCCATGATGAGGAGCACCAGTTGCAGGTGGCCTGTGTGCGTTGGTTCCGGTTGCAATATCCGGAGTTGGCTTATGCGTTGTTTGCCGTGCCGAATGGCGGGCGGCGAGATGCGACGACAGGTGCGAAGTTGAAGGCCGAGGGCGCGCTTGCGGGTGTGTCGGACCTGATACTGTTGAAGCGGAGCGGTGCGTATGGCGCGCTGCTGATAGAAATGAAGACTCCCAATGGTCGCCAGAGCGATGCTCAACGCAGATGGGAGGAAGAGATTACAGCGTGTGGTGAGTACCGATATGTAGTGTGCCGAACGTTCGAGGGGTTCAAGAATGAGGTAAGCGGCTACATCGGCATCTCACTACGAGAAAAAAATAAGAGTGAGTAATATGGCAGAGAGTAAACGAACGGCCAGTTACTTCTCGCACGACAGCAATGCCAGGAACTCCGACCGATTGATAAAGGTGCGCATGAAATATGGCGCATTGGGTTACGGGGTTTACTTCATGATACTGGAACGGTTACGCGATGACCCCAGATACATGAGTGTCAGAGATTATAATATGATAGCCTTTGACCTTCGTGTTGACTCATCGGTGATTAAGTCCGTTGTTGAAGACTTTGGGTTATTTGTCTTCACCGAAGATGGTGAGTACTTCTACTCCGAAGGTTTCATGCGCAGAATGGACTTGAAGGATAATGAGAGGCAGAAGCGGTCGGCAGCGGGCAAAAGGGCCATGGCTACCAGATGGGGCACTACAACTGATAAGAGTGTTATAACAGAGTTACCCGAAAATGATAAGAGTGTTATAAGAGTGTTATCGGAAAATGATAAGAGTGTTATAACAGAGTTACCCGAAAATGATAACAAGAAAAGTAAAGTAAAGGAAAGTAAAGTAAAAGATGATGGTGTAGGAGAAAAATCGCCATCGACGGCATCACCGGCAGAAGTTGATAATCTGGCAACGGACTTGAATGAATTGCGCAAAGAGAGTGGTTGGATAAACCTTGTTGCCATGAAGTTTGGCATGTCAGTGGCCGATGTCGTAGGCATGATAGCAGACTTTGAGCTTGACTGCCGCGTGAACGGCAAGACGTATCACCAGAACCTTGCTGATGTGAAGAGCCACTTTGCGAACTGGCTCCGCATACAGCGCAAACAAGAAACGAATCATGCAGGAAGTGAACAAGACCCCGCAGCAGCGGAAGCGAAACATACCCGACGTAGGGGAACTGATGTTGCAGCTACGTCGTCAGCGGATTACTCAACAAGGCTTTAGGTTGCCGCTTGGTGTGGAAGATGCTTATGAGCTGCTGTACTCAGCCCTCCGTGTGGAGGTGGAGAGCAAGCATCGCAAGTTTGTGGCAGACGATGAGACAACTCGCATTGTGGCCACGCTGGCGAAGTATCTGACATCGAAGGACGTGCACTTGACTGGACTGATGTTCTGTGGTATGTGTGGCAATGGCAAGACGACGATGCTGTATGCCCTGCAGAATGCAGTGAACTGGCTGAAGGAGAATAACCGTTTTAGCAAGGAGCAGACGGAACGCGGTCTTGACCGGCTGAATGTGGTAGACGCTCGTACGATAGTGCGGCGCATGAAGTTGAAGCCGATGGAGCTGATAAAGACCCCGATGCTTGCCATAGAGGACATGGGTCGCGAACCTGCTGAGGTGCTTGATTATGGCAATGTGACAACGCCTCTGACGGAGCTGCTTGAGTGCCGGTACGATGAGCGGTTGTTTACGGTAATCACTACGAACCTGACGGGGGAACAGATACGTGAGAAGTATGGCGTGAGGATAGCCGACCGCATCAACGAGATGATGGAGATTGTGGTGTTCAAGAACGGGTCGTACAGGTGAGGAGGGGGATTGGTTTAAGTTGAAGAGTTGAGGAGTTGAAAAGTTGAGAAGTTAAGAGGTCGGAGTTTCTAAGTTGAAGAGTTAAGAGGTCGGTTTAAGTGGTTGAACTCGTAGAGGTTACTCCATAAACTTTTCAACTTATAAACTTATCAACTTGAAACTCCAACTCATCAACTTCTCAACTTAAAAGTAGCGGTTTTGCCGGACGGCAATAGTTTTGTAAGGTGGAAATAAAGTGTGTGTGAATGGTTGTTGCACTAATTTCGTGCTATATATAATCAATTAAGAGAGAAAAACTATGATTGGAGCTTTGATAGGTGCGGCGGTGTCGATAGGCAGCCAGATATATGGCGGCATAAAGGCACGTAAGGCAGCACAGAAGCAGGCAGATGCCCTTGCAAGAGAGAAAGCGGAGAACACTGCTTGGTATAACAGACGCATGAATGAAGATGTGACACAGCGCGCTGATGCCCAGCGTGTGTTGCGACTGGCGGAGGAGTCGATACGTCGGCGCAACAAGGAGGCTGCAGCGACCCAGGCGGTAGTTGGTGGCACTGAGGAGAGTGTGGCGGCTACAAAGGAGGCTAACGCGAAGGCCCTTGCTGACGCGACGAGCCAGATAGCTGCTGCCGGTGAGGCTCGCAAGAACTCGATAGAGGATAGCTACCGCAACCAGCAGCATAATATTGCGCGCGAAGAGATTGGACTTGATGCTCAGAAGGCCCAGAACACTGCTGAGGCTGTGAAGCAGATTGGTGCGACGGCGGGCAATTTGGCATCGGCAATAGATAGTGGTGATTCGGTGGGGAAGAGTTCGGCAAAAAAATCGAGTGGAACTTCCGTAACACCGGAGAACGTAACACCGGAATATGAAGCTGGAACGCCGGAGTATGGTGCCATGAAATCTATTGAAAAGGCAAGAGCACAAGCACAGAAAAATGCGGAACGCCCTGATTATTCTACAATGACATATCATTTATGATGACAGATACAGACGATGACAAGAAAAAGGCTGTAGCCGTGCCAGCAGCAACTCAGACGAAGCAGACTGGGCAGCCTGCAGGTGGTACGACAACGGAGGCTGGACAACAGGCAGCTGGTGGAGTGGCAGAGCCATCAGCACAGAATGCGGGCGGCAATGATGATTTGCCCCCTGCACAGACGTATAGATATACGCACAAGCCTCTGACTGATGATAAGTCGGAGGAGATGCGTGAGCGTGGTATGGCAGAGATGCTGGAGTTGCTTAAGAAGGGCCGTGCCAATTATGCTCCAGAGACAGAAGATGAGCGCAAGAAGCGTGTGAAACGCGAGCGTGCGAATGCTATAATTGCGGCATTGGGTGATGGCATATCTGCTATCAGTAATATGGTGACGTCGAGCAAGGGTGCGCCGAGCATGTATGAGGCTCAGAATGGTATGTTGCCGAAGTGGCGTGAGCGTTATGACAAGGCCAAGGCTGCACGTAAGGAGCGTGAGGACAATTACCTTAGCTATACAGCGAAGATGCAGGAACTTGCTAACCAGAACTCGGAATGGAAGCGCAAGATTGCGATAGACGAGGCGAACCAAGACCGACTTGATGCTGAATTGGCACGCAAGCAGGCACTTGCTGCTGCCCAGGCTGGCAGAATTGCTGCCCAGAATGCGAAGGACGAGGTGATGACTGCATATTATAAGACAAAAGAAGAATATATAAGTCTTGGGTATGAGCTTGACAAGGCAGAGAGTGCAGCGAGGGTGGCTAAGAATAAGGCAATGGCCGAGAAGGCAAAGAAAAGCGGCAATGGCAAGTCTGGCAAGAAGGGCGGAGGCTCGAAGAGCTCTGCCGGTAAGGACTATACAGAGACAACGACAAGAGATTATGTTGACCAGTGGGGCACCCCAAGGCATACAACAACAACGAAGGTGAGAACGTATGCTGGGAACAAGAGCAAGAGTGGAAAAAAGAGCAAGGGAAAAAATAATGGTGGTTTTGCCGCAGGACTTAAATTGTAATAAAGATAGAGATTATGCCAATAAGTAAAAGCGCACTGAAGAATATATATGCCACCTTGCAGAAGGGTGGATATACACAGGACTACGAAACTTTTGAAAAGGGTTTTACTGGTAATGAACACTATGCGAACCGCAAGAAGGTGTATGACTTGCTGACGGCGAACGGTGCTCAGATAGGCGACAGCTATGAGGATTTTATGCGGAGAATATATGTGGCTCCGGCTAAGCCCGCAGCGGCGCAGACTGCCCACCCTCAACAGACAGCACAGGCTGCAGCACCGGCACAGCATGCGCCAGCCGCGAAGCCGAAACCGCGTAATGGGCAGTTGACGGCGGCTCAGCGGCAGGCATATATAGCGAGGGCGCAACAGATGTCGCAACAGGTTGGCGCATCGGTGCAGCGCACAAATAACCGCATGGATTATGAGAGAGCCAGGGCCGGACTGAGGACACCGCGTGTGCAGCTTGGCAGCAAGGCCAGTGGCGGGGCGAAACTTGGCGAGAACAGCCGTGTGGTTGCTACGAAGCCGAAGTTTAACCCTGCGACGGGTAAGATGGAGCGGACTTACTTGACAGAGTCGGGTAATGAGTATACGAGCCGTGCTGCGGCTGACATGGAGCAGAATGAAATAGACCAGGCGGTACAGCAGCAACTTTATCCTAGCTATAATAACTATAACGACAAGCAAGCGGTGGCTGCGCAAGCACCTGCTACTGCTGTTGCGGCCCAACTGTGGAAGGAAGCCCAAAATGCGTACGATGCTGATAGCAGAAGGTATGATGAGATGGATTCAAAAAATCCTTGGGCTGCCAATATGGGTGTTGCAAAAGCACAAAACCTTGAGGTGTCGCGACTTAAGCACTTTGATTTGCAGAAGATGAGTGACAACGCCTGGGCGCGTGTGGGCAAGCAGATGACGACATCGTGCTATGCGCGCCTGAGAAAGATGTACCCGAATGCGTTGGAGAGACAGGTGCAGGCATCGGCGGAGAAGGAGGCACGTGCACTTGTGCAGAATGCAGTGTACAAGTATGCGGTTAAGATGAATGCGCCCAAAAGTCAGTTGGAGTACTTTATTAAGAAAGCCGTTGATGCGAACATGTTGACAAGCGTGCTCAGAGGCATGGCGCGGAAACAGGCTGGCACGACAGGTGATATGGCGGCCTACGAAGAAGCCATGGACGAATATGGCAAGGACCACCGTTGGACTGGTGTGTTCGGTACGGGTGTGGGTATGGCGTTTGACCCGACGAACTGGCTTGGCGGTTATGTAGGTTCGCTTGCCGGTAAGGCTGCACTGAACATAGGCGGCCGCCTTGTGCTGAAGAGTGCTCCTGGTGTGGGTGCCCGTTTGTTTGGCAGCACGATGGCAGGCAAGCTTGTGACCGGTGCGGCAAGCGGCATGGGCATGATGGGCACCTACGAAGGCGTGAAGGAGGCCGAGAGACAGTGGGTGTATGGCGGACACGTGAACCCCGAGACTCGCGAGAATGAGGGCTATTCGGCAGGTGCTGTGGCTTTGTCGGCCCTGAAAGGTGCCGGACTTGGCGCGATGACCGGTATGGTGTCGCCGTTGGTGGGCAATGTAGCAGACAAAGTGGTGCAAACCACGACCAGCGCGACTGGCAAGGTGGTGACAAGACTTGGCGAGGTAGCGACATCAGCCGTGGCCGAAGGTACGATATTTGCCATGCCGGCAGTTATTTCTGGACAAGAGAGTTTTGTGGACGCGTGGACCGAAAGTATGGCAATGATTGTAGGCTTAAAGGGTCCGCACATGGTGAAGTCAGCTGGCCAGGTTATAGCCGGAATGCGCCCTGTGGCAAATCCGCGAACCATGGCGGAGCGCAACAAGAACCGCAGAGGTTTTGTGGAGAACTTGAAAAGGACCATGGACGCGGGTGCGAACAAGCAATGGAATGGCAATCAGCCAGACGTTAGGTTCACGAAGGAGGAACTTGCCGAGTTGAAGCAGATGGGTTATGGCAATCTTGCATCGCTGCTTACCCCCACCGAGAAGGTATTGCCGAAGAAGAAGCCCAGTCAGCCGAAACACCCCAAGAACACTGATGGCTTGACGGTATACTTTGATGTGGGAAGTGGCAAGAAAGAGGCAGAGGCCGACCCGAAAATGAAGTGGTTGCAGCAGCACCCCGAGTTTGACGGTTATGCCACGATGGAGAAACTCATGCAAGACCCGAATGTGAGCCAGGCGGCAAGGGCGAAGGCTTATTATATGTTGACGGGCCGTCTGTTGCCGATGGGTACTATTACCGGTTGGAACGTGGGTAAGGACGACAAGGGCAACATCTGGGTGAAGTCGGTGAATTCGGAAGGCGAGGTTGTAACGAGCAGACGTTTTACAGATGAGGCATCAGCCAAGAGAGAGGAAGCCAAAATCATACGCCAAGTAGAACTCAATACCGTTGACATGGGCGAGCAATATAAGGAGATGCAGGCCAATGCCGCTGTGGTAGAGACTGCTATAAAGGCTGTGGCTCCGAATGCCGATGTGAATGAGGCCATGCGCGTGTACGGCGAGGTGAAGAAGGGCAACAAAGACTATGACAGTTATAAGGACCTTGCGAAATCGATAGACGAGGCTATTGCGTCGAACCCCGAAGCGGTGGAGAGGGCCAAGACGTTATTGCCGGAAAACATACGTAAGGATATTGCCGAACAGACTGGTGTGGAGGTGGACAAGGCTTTGGGCAAGCCAGAAGCAGAGCGCACTGATGCAGAGAAGCAGGCTGTGCAAACCTATCTTGAAAGACTTTATGACAAATCGGCGTCAGATGGTGCGGCGACACCCCCCGATGCACAACTTCAGGGTCCGGAGCAATTTGCTGAAGCCTATGCCCAGCACCGTACGCACAAGGGCAGCGGACAGGTGGTGCCAGCCACGATGAAGGCTGGTGACAGAAAGGTGTATGTTATTGATGGCGATGTGGTGCAATATGCGGACAAGTCGGGCATAGATGTGGCGAAGTCGGACAAGAGTATTGTTGTGTGTGATGCTGAGACGGGCAAGTATGAGTATACGAGTCCGGACCAGCTAATGAATGTTGGTGAGCCAGCGGACCCGAGCACACTGTCGGAGGCGTATATGGCGAACGAGCGTGCGAAGGAGGCTGCTGCCAATGGCGAGGGAACTGCCGAGGGTAATGCGGCTGCCGAGGGTCGTCAACAAGCACCACAGTCTTCTCACCTGCCGACTTA